>Ga0228698_1000435_pt1 | contig 33477 bp, 32 predicted proteins | sample McNCre117_Aug_MG_FD_178015 | JGI IMG/M metagenome (GOLD analysis project Ga0228698, IMG submission 178015) | Freshwater microbial communities from McNutts Creek, Athens, Georgia, United States - 1-17_Aug_MG | ecosystem: Environmental > Aquatic > Freshwater > Creek | place: USA: Georgia... | reverse complement strand
CGGCACCCACACCGGCGCCGACCCCGCTCCCCGCACCGACACCTCGTCCGGCGCCTGCGCCAGCACCGGCACCCACTTCGCCAACGCTGCCCCCCTTGCCACCCCTGCCGCCGGCCCCGCCAGCGCCCGCCCCCGCCGCGCCGGTCAGCGCGCTGGACGTGCTGGAGGTGGCGCTGCGCGTGCTGCCGCCGAACCTGGCGCAGCGCCGCGGCTGGGCCGAGGACCTGGCCACCAGCTTCGCGGCGCTGTCGATTCCCGCCCAGCCGCACAAGGTCTGCGCGCTGGCGGCGGTGATCGAACAGGAGTCGACCTGGCAGGCCGACCCGCCGGTGGCCGGCCTGGCGAAGATCGCCAAGGCCGAGCTGGACAAGAAGCGCGCGCGCTACGGCATCCCCAAGCCGGTGTTCGACCTAGCGATGGCCAAGAAGTCGCCCACCGGGCGCAGCTACCAGCAGCGGCTGGACGCGCTGCGCACCGAGCGCGAGCTGTCCGACCTCTTCGAGGACATGATCCGCGAGGTCCCCTTCGGCACGAAGCTCTTCGAGGGCCAGAACCCCGTGCGCACCGGCGGCGCCACACAGGTGAGCGTGGCCTTCGCGGCGCAGCAGATGCGCGAGCGCCCCTACCCCTGGCGCCCAGCCGGCAGCCCGCGCGAGGAGGTCTTCAAGCGCCGCGGCGCTCTGTACTTCGGCGCGGCGATGCTGCTGGAGCACCCGGTGTCCTACAACCGCATGCTCTACCGCTTTGCCGACTACAACGGCGGGCGCTACTCCAGCCGCAACGCCGCGGTGCAAAGTCTGCTGGCGCAGCTGACGGGTCAGGCGATTGCGCCCGACGGCGACCTGCTGCGCTACCAGGCCGGCGAGCCGCTCTCCCCGCGCAGCGCGCCCAGCCAGGCCTGGCGCGCACTGCTGACGATCCAGGGCGCGCTGGGCCTGACGCCGGCGCAGATCGAGCAGGACCTGAAGCTGGAGAAGCGCTTCGAGTTCGAGCAGAGCCTCACCTACCGCCGGCTGTACCAGCTGGCCGAGCGGCGCGGGCTGAAGCCGGCGCGCGAGCAGCTGCCCGACATCGAGCTGCACAGCCCCAAGATCACCCGCCCGCTCAGCACCGCCTGGTTTGCGGAGCGCTGCGAGGCGCGCTACCGCGCCTGCCTGGCGCGCGACCCCTACGCGGCGCCTTCGCACGGCAGCGCGGCATCGGCTGCGGCCGCAACGCCCACAACGTCCGCCCCCCTCCCCGCCTCCAGCGGCGATGCGCGGCCCTGACAGCCCACCGCTGCGGAGCAGCCCGCCAGGGCCGCCTGCAGCATGTCGATGAACACGCGCGTCTTCGCCGGCATCAGCTTGCGCCCCGGGAACACCGCCCAGGCCGCGTGACTGGGCAGCGCCCAGTCGGGCAGCACCCGGCGCAGCGCGCCGCGCCGCAGCTCCGGCGTGACGAAATAGTCCGGCAGCGCCGCGATGCCGACTCCCGCGCGCGCCAGGCGCAGCAGCAGCTCGGGTGAGTTGGCACTGAGCGTGCCTGGCGGCACGCCTGACCAGTTCGCCTCCCCACGCTGAAGCAGCCAGGGTGCAGGCTCGCCATTGCCGCGCCGCAGGTGCAGCGCGCGGTGTTGAATCAGGTCCTGCGGAACGCAGGGCTCGCCGTGCTCAGCCAGGTAGTCCGGCGAGGCGTAGAGCCCGACGGGGAAGGTGGCCAGCCGCCGGGCCACCAGCAGCGCATCGTCCGCCAGCTCACCCATGCGCACGGCCAGGTCGAAACCTTCTCCGATCAGGTCCACCCGGCGCGGCGAGAGGTCCAGCTCCAGCGCGATCGCCGGGTGCAACGCCAGGAAGGCCGCCAGCTGATCGGCCAGCAGCAGGTTGGCGAAGTCGCTGGGCATCGACACGCGCAGCCGCCCGCTGGGCTCGGCCTGGCGGTGCTCGCTCAGCGCGGTCACCGCCGCCACTTCGGCAGCGACCTGCCGCGCGTGCTCCAGCAGCTGCAGGCCGAACTCGGTCAGGGTCTGGCGCCGCGTGGTGCGCAGCAGCAGCCGCTCGCCCACGCGCTGTTCCAGCCCCGCCAGCCGGCGGGAGACGGTGGACTTGGGCAGCCCCAGCTGCTCGGCGGCCCGGCTGAAGCTGCCCAGCTCGGCCACCCGGGCAAAAATCAGCAGGTCGTTGGGGTCGATGGTGGCGCTTGTTTGTTCCATGGGAAGAACAATGAAATCCAGATGGACGGATTCTCATCCGGATTGATGCTGCCTACAGTTCACCCATCCCAACCCTGGTCATGAAAGCCCCCATCATGAACATCCTGCAGATCAACGCCAGCGCCCGCCGCCACGGCGCCAACTCCACCCGCCTGGCCAACCGCGTCGTCGAGCGCCTGCTGGCCGCAAACCCCGGCGCCCAAGTCACCCTGCGTGACCTGGCCCACGACCCGCTGCCGGTGCTGGACGAGGCCGCCCTGGGCGCGCTGTTCACGCCCGCCGAGCAGCGCAGCGCCGAGCAGGCCGCACTGGCCGCGCGCTTCGACGCCGCCATCGCCGAGCTGCAGGCCGCCGACGTGGTGGTGCTGGGCGTGGCGATGTACAACTTCGGCGTGACGGTGCAGCTCAAGGGCTGGATCGATGCCATCGCCCGCGCCGGCGTGACCTTCCAGTACACCGAGACCGGCCCGGTGGGCCTGCTCAAGGACAAGACGGTCTACGCCGCCTGCGCCCGCGGCGGCCTGTACCGTGGCAGCGCCAACGACAGCCAGACGCCCTACCTGAAGTCGGTGCTGGGCTTCCTGGGTCTGAGCGATGTGCGATTCGTCTATGCCGAAGGCCTGAACATGGGTCCCGAGGCCGCCGCCAAGGGCTTCGCCCAGGCCGAGGCCGATCTGGACGCCGTGCTGGCCTGATCCGCCGGCGCCGCCTACCCGCCAACCCGTCTCCTGAAAGGTCCGCCATGTCCCCCGTCACCGTCCCCAGCGCCGCCGTGCAGCAGCCCCGCCGCGTCGAGCGGCTCGTCGCCGGCCAGCCCACCTCGGACGGCGCCGGGGTCAAGCTGACCCGCGTGCTCACGCACACGCTGCAGCAGCGGCTGGACCCCTTCCTGATGCTCGACGCCTTCGGCTCGGACCGGCCCGACGACTACATCGCCGGCTTCCCCGACCACCCGCACCGCGGCTTCGAGACGGTGACCTACATGATCGCCGGGCGCATGCGCCACCGCGACAGCGCCGGCCATGAGGGCCTGCTGGAGAACGGTGGCGTGCAGTGGATGACCGCCGGGCGCGGCGTGATCCACAGCGAGCTGCCCGAGCAGGAAGAGGGCGTGATGGAGGGCTTCCAGCTCTGGCTGAACCTGCCGGCGCGCGACAAGATGGCGGCGCCCTGGTACCGCGACTTCAAGAACGCCGACCTGCCCGCCTTCACCACCGACGCGGGCGTGCAGGTCACGGTGATCGCCGGCGAGAGCCACGGCGTGACCGGCGCGGTGACGCGCGAGGCCACCGCACCGCTCTACCTGGACCTGCACCTCGGCGCCGGCAGCCACTTCGCCCAGCCGCTGCCGGCCGGGCACAACGCCTTCGTCTACGTCTACCGCGGCGCGGTAACGATCGCCGGGCAGGCGGTGCCGGTGCAGCGCATGGCCATCCTCGCCAATGAGGGCGATGGCCTGCGCATCGAGGCCAGCGAGGACGCCAAGGCGCTGCTGATCGCCGGGCGCCCGCTGCGCGAACCGATCGTGCAGTACGGCCCCTTCGTGATGAACACGAAGGAGGAGATCTACCAGGCGGTCGAGGACTACCGCGAAGGCCGACTGGGCGAGACCGCGCGCTGACCGATGGCGGCGCGATCTCCTACACTCGTTGGATGAACCAGACCGTTCATTCCGACGATCCGCCGGCCGCCAAGCGCCCGCGGCGCAGCACGGCCGAGAAGGCCACGAAAGCCGCCAAGGCCCCCGCCACCAGCAATGGCGGTGCGGCCGAGCCGCGCACCAACGACCCCGAGCGGACGATGGCCAACATCATCGAGGTGGCCACGCGCGAGTTCGCCGAGAAGGGCCTGGCCGGCGCGCGCATCGACGAGATCGCCGAGGCCACGCGCACCAGCAAGCGGATGATCTACTACTACTTCGACAGCAAGGAGGGCCTGTACCTCCGCGTGCTCGAAGACGCGTACCGCCGCATGCGCGAGATCGAGTCCGACCTGCACCTGGACGACCTGGAGCCCGAGGCCGCGCTGCGCCGCCTGGTGGGCTTCACCGTCGACTACCAGTGGGCGCACCCGGAGTTCATCCGCCTGGTGATGACCGAGAACATCCACCGCGGCGAGTACCTCGCACGCAGCGCGGTGATCCGCGACCTGAACGTGCCGGCCATCGACGGGCTGCGCCGGGTCTACGAGCGAGGCGTCACCGCCGGCGTCTTCCGCGCCGGGCTGGATCCAGTGGACCTGCACATGTCGATCTCGGCGCTGTCGGTGTTCAACGTCGCCAACCGCCACACCTTTTCGCTGATCTTCCAGCGCGACTGCGAGTCCGACACCGCCCAGCGCGAACGGCGCGAGCAGATCGTCGAGATGCTGGTGCGCCACGCGCGCGCTTGATCCACCTGATCCGCACCACACGGGGCGCCCCCGCCCACCGTCACGAGCCGGCTCAACCGGCCCCCGAGGAGACCGCCATGCCCACGGCCCCGACCCTGCGCGCCGGCTGGACCGCCGCCGCCGCATCGACCCTGCTGCTGTCCGGCTGCGCCGGCCTTCTGGCGCCTGCCCCCGCACAGCTGACGCCCGCGCGCGGCGCGACGCTGGCGACCTGCGGCGAGCTGACCGGCAGCTTCCGATTCGCTCAAACCGCGCTGAACGCCGCCACGCTGCAGCCGGCCGGCAAGCTGGAGCTGGCGGGCAAGCCGGTGGGCGAGCACTGCCTGGTCACCGGGCGGATGCACGAGCGCGTCAGCCCGGTGGACGGGCAGACCTACGCGATCGGCTTCGAGATGCGCCTGCCGCGCGACTGGAACGGCCGCTTCCTCTACCAGGGCAACGGGGGCCTGGACGGCTTCATTCCTCCCGCCGTCGGCGCGGTGAGCGGCGGCGGGCCGCTGACGCACGCCCTGGCCCAGGGCTTTGCGGTGATCAGCTCGGACGCCGGACACAGCGTCAAGCAACTCCCGCTGTTCGGCCTGGACCCGCAGGCGCGGCTGGACTATGGCTACCAGGCGGTGGCTAAGCTCACGCCGATGGCCAAGGCGCTGATCGCCGCGGCCTACGGCAAGGGGCCGGACCGCTCGTACATCGGCGGCGGCTCCAACGGCGGGCGCCACGTGCTGGTCGCCGCCGCCCGGCTGCCGCAGGAATACGACGGCTACCTGGCCAGCGCGCCCGGGCTGAACCTGCCGAAGGCGGCGGTGGCCCAGCTGGCCGGTGCCCAGCAGTTCGCCCGGGTCGCCAGCGACCCGAAGGGCCTGGCCACGGCGCTGAACGCGGCCGAGCGCGCGCTGCTGGCGCGGCACATCCTGGCGCGCTGCGACGCGCTCGACGGCGCGGCCGACGGGCTGGTCGAGGACGTCGAGGCCTGCCGCGCCGCCTTCGACCTGATGCGCGACGTGCCCAGCTGCGCGGGCTCCCGCGACGGCAGCTGCCTCACCCCCCCGCAGAAGACGGCGATCGCCCACGTCTTCGCCGGTGCCCACAACAGCCAGGGGCAGCGGCTGTACGCCGGCTTCCCCTACGACCCGGGACTGACCTACCCCGACTGGGCGGACTGGAAGTTCAAGTACGCGGTCACGAACCGCGACCCGGTGGCGGTGGGCTTCGTCTTCAGCGTGCCGCCGGCCGAGCCGGCCATGCTCAAGGACACGCTGGGCTACGCACTGGCCTTCGACCTGGACCGCGACGCGCCCAAGATCTTTGCGCGCAACGCCACCTTCCCCGAAAGCGCGATGGACTTCATGACGCCTCCCGCGGCCACGCGCCTGCACGCGCTGCGCGAGCGCGGCGCCAAGCTGCTGGTGCTGCACGGCAACGCCGACCCGGTGTTCTCGGTGGACGACACCGCCGCCTGGTACGACGGCCTGCGCGCCGAGCACGGCCGCGGCAGCGCCGACTTCGCCCGCTTCTTCCGCGTGCCCGGCATGGGCCACGTGCGCGGCGGCCCGGCCACCGACCAGTTCGACGCGCTCAGTGCGCTCGTCGCCTGGGTCGAGCAGGGCCAGGCCCCGGACCGGCTGATCGCCAGCGCGCGCGGCGCGGGCAACCCGGGCGGCGTGAACGCGGAGGTTCCGGCCAGCTGGTCACCCAGCCGCACCCGGCCGCTGTGCCCCTACCCGCAGGTGGCCCGCTACAACGGCAGCGGCTCGATCGACATGGCCGAGAGTTTCAGCTGCCGGTGAGCGGACAGCCGCCGGGCGCTCACAGGTCAATCAGGCACGACACCGTATCGACCCCGCGGCGGTTCAGGGACGCCACACGGCGTTGAATCTGGCGGCCCAGCAGCCAGGTCGACGTCGCCACCGCGATGCGCTGCTGGCCCAGCCGCTCAGCCACCCGCAGCGCCGCGGCGTTGCCCGCCGATCGCCACGCCAGGTGCCGCACCTTGCCCAATTCATGGGCGTGCCGATCGGCCAACCGATTCAGGGCCTGACTCAAGCCACGGCCCCGCCAGGGCCGAAGCGTCACCGCGTCGAAGGTCAAGAATTCCCCGTCCAACAACCGCAGCTTTAGCCCGATTTCGTCGACGGGTTGCGTCTCAAACGCCATCCAAACCATCGAAACGACCTTTTCACCCTCCAGGGCCAACATGATCTGTTTGCCGTCGGCAATTCGGCGGTCCACCACCCGGTAAGGCAACAGGAAATCCTCGGCCAACTGGCGCCGGTACATGCCGACATTCACGGCATCGACCAAGACAAATCCAAAGGCCTGCATCAGCTCGGCGGGGATATCCAGCGGGCCACCAACGACATCGTTGGCAAAGAAGATGAGCTGCTCGCGGCGCAAGAGGCCATGGGTGATTCGGCGCCACAACTTCGCCGCGGTCTGCATCATGCCGTCCTGTCGAAGTACAGCCCACAGGCCCGAAGCATCCCGTTCGGGTGCCTTGCTCACAACCGACGCCACCTCCACGCCCCCCGATCGCATCCTTGCAAGCGGGTCGCTGAGGACCGATGATCGAACCGTTTCGGGCTGTGGCAGCATGTCTCTTGAGATGGGAAATTGTCCCATTTGGTATGCTAAAGCATCGATGCCAATCGCAGACGCACCCAATGTGAACCGCAGGCAAAGTTCAGGATTGGCTGGAACTGACCCGGGTTGACAGGCATTTCGCGATGAAATTTCATTTTAGGCGGCCCCCTTGATCGGACCCGCCTCGCTTACGGTTGGACACTCGAGGGTTACAGACAGACCCCCAAATTCCGCACCGCGGCCGATTTGCAGCTGAAGTTGATGCACCGCCGCCACACGGCGCACGATCGACCACCCCAATCCGCTGCCGCTCTGTCCGCTGCCCAGGACGCGGAAAAAGCGCTCCCCCAATCGCCGCAGGTCGGCCGGCGCCAGCCCCGGGCCGCTGTCTTCGATGATCAGGCGCGCCCGCCCTGCGGCCTGACTCAACCGCAACGCCACGGTGGCTCCTTCCGGGCAATACCGGATCGCGTTGCCGACCACATTGCGCAGCAGCACCGCCCAGAGCGTTGCATTGCCATGCACCAGGCAAGCGAGGTCGGCGTCGGTGTGAAACTCCAGCGTCTGATCCTTGTCGAGGGCGGACGGCGCCAGCTGCGCCAGCTCCTGGCGCACCAGGGCGCTCAGATCCAGCACCACCATGTCGAGCCCGACGCCGGCCTCCAGTCGAGACAGCGTCAACAATTGCTCGACCAACCGGGTCGCACGGTCGCAGCCCTCAAGGGTGGCCTGCAGCGCATGATGGCGCTCGGCCAACCGACTCTCACCAAGTGCCACTTGGGCCTGCGCGCGAATCGCTGCAATCGGGGTACGCAACTCATGCGCGGCGTCGGCGGTGAAGCGCCGCTCGGCCTGCATCAGCTCCGTGATCCGGACGAACAACTGATTCAGCGCCTCCAGCATCGGCTCCATCTCCGCGGGCGCCCGGTCGACGGTCACCGGCTGAAGATCCAGGGGTCGGCGCTGGGCCAACTGCCGCCCCAACTGTCGCAGCGGAGCGACGCCGCGGTAAATCGCCCACCAGGCCGAAAGCCCCAACAGCGGCAACGACAGCAGCATGGGCCACAAGGTGCTGCGCAGCACCGCGCGCAGGATCTCGCTGCGCGAGTCGACGCGCTCTCCCACGTAGACCTGAACCCCCTGATCGATGCCCCGCGCGGCAAAAACGCGCCAACGCGTGGGCGTCAAGCCGGCGTCGGGATCGCGGGTCGCAGGGCTGTCCAGCGTGACACTGCGAAAGCCGCTGTAGAACTGCTCGTCGAGATCGATCATCGGCACCCGCGGCGCATTGGTCGAACGTGCGATCAACCGCTGGCCACGATAAACCTGGAAGGCCACACGTGGCGAATAGCGGTGCAGCAGCGGGGCATCGGGGTAAGGCGCCTCGTCAGGATGACCGTGGACCAGCGTTTCGGCCTCCACGGCGTGGGTCTGCTGAACGATCAGCAGCGATGCCGCCTGGGCCAGGTGGCCATCGAGCAACTCGTCGAGCTCAACGCGGGCGTCAAACCAGGTCGCGAGGGCGCCGGCCAGCCACACCCCGGTCATGACCCCAAGCACCAGCACCAGCAGGCGAGCCTGCAGTGAGCGGGGCATCAAAATGACGGGCACGGCAGACACCGCAGCCCCCTCGCTCAAGCGGGATTGCGTTGGCGCGCAACCCGGTAGCCCACCCCCCGCACCGTCTGAATGAAGGCGCTGCCCAGCTTGCGCCGCAAGTGGTGGACGTGCACCTCGACGGTGTTGCTCTCCACCTCCTGGCCCCAGCTGTAGACGTGCTGCTCGATCTGCTCGCGCGAGAGCACCCGCCCCGCATTGAGCATCAGTGCGTGCAGCACGTCGAACTCGCGCACCGACATCGTCACCGGCTGGCCCCGCAGTTGCACGCTGCGCGCAGCCGGCTCGAGCGTCACCTCGTCCACCACCAGGGCCTCGCTGGGCTGGCCATGGGCGCGCCGCACCAGCGCACGCAATCGCGCGGCGAGTTCATCCAGGTCCACCGGCTTGACCACATAGTCGTCGGCCCCGGAGTCCAGCCCACGGATGCGATCGGGCACCGCATCGCGCGCAGTGAGCACGAGCACCGGCGTGGTGACGCGCGCACGCCGCATCGACGCCAGCACCTCAAGCCCGTCCAGCCGTGGCAGCCCCAGATCGAGCACCGCCGCCTCGTGGCTGGCCGAACGCAGCTCCCGCTCGGCGACTTCGCCGTCACGGACCCAATCGACCTGGAAGCCACGCTGGCGCAGGCCCGCTCTCAGGCCGTCACCGAGTTGAGGATCGTCTTCAGCAAGCAGGATGCGCATGGTCCGACGATTGTCCCCCGTCGTCCCGCAGGGAGGAATGGCAGGCGCCAAGCCGAACCACCATTCGTCCGCATGCTCTTCAGACTTGCGCACTTTTCCCCCGGGAAGCAGGGGTACACCGTGTGCGGGCCCTTGACCGACGGGTCAGAGTGCTGCAGCCCCTGTGGTCTGCGGCCGACGCTGCGCCTGCGGCACGGCCAGTGTCACGTCGCTGCGCGGCTCGGCCACGCAGGGCAGCACGTCGCCCGCGGCGCGCTCCTCGGCGTCCAGCCCGGGCCAGGGCACTCGGTAGGCCACCTCACCCGACAGCAACTGGCAACGGCAGGCGCGGCAACTGCCGTTCTGGCAGGAGCGCGGCAGGTCGATGCCGCTCGCGCGCGCCGCCTGCAGCAGCGTCGCGTCGGCCGGGGCCGGCACGTCCCAGCCTGCCGGCTCGATGCGCAGACGGTGCACAGCCGCGGCGGCGTCACTCGCCACTCAGTCGGCGATCTCGCGCACGAAGGTGACCGGCACCGGGCTGGCCTTGAGCACCGCGTGCGACACCGACCCCATCAGTGCAGCCGAGAGATCGCCGCCGCCGTGCGCGCCCATCACGATCGCGTCGCAGCCATTGCGCTCGGCCATCTCGACCAGCACGTTGGCGGGGTCGCCGCTGGCCACCTCGGTCTCGTAGTCCACCCCGGCCGCATCCAGCAGCGCCTCGGCCGAAGCGACCAAATCGGCCCCGGCGGTGGCACGGACCTCGCGCAGCACGTCCGGATCGTGCGCCGTCACCACTTCATACAAAGTCGCGGGCTCCTGGACGTTGCCGACCAAGAAGCTCGCCTTCAAGCCCTCGCGCACCAGTTGCAACGCATGCCGCACCGCGTGCAGCGCGAGTTCGGAACCATCGACTGCCAGCAAGATCTTCATCGTGCACCTCCTAACCTCATCCTAGCCGCAGTGTGTATCCCCACCTTGTCGCGGCTCAGCAGGCCTGTGATTGCGACAACAAGCGTGCAGGGAAACGGCACGAAGCGGCGCGATCGGCGACACTATCGGTTTTGCATCGGTGGCAACGTGGGCTCGTTCTGCGCGCCACGTTGGTGTTCCATGGCTCAAGACGACGAAAAAACCCGCATCGACAACGACGGCCTGCGCTACAAGAGCAAGGCCCCTGGTTCCCCCTTTGGCGGCAAAGGGGCCTTCGTCAGCGGCACGATGTCCTGCCTGCTGTGTGGCAAGCACCGTCCGCGCTCCATGCTGAAAGGCAAGCAGGTCCTGGGCAAGACCCAGATGGTCTGCGCGCCCAACTGCAAGGAGCTGGATCAGATCCTCGCCGCAACGAAGACCTGATCCCGACCGTTCCCACGCCACTGGCCTCGGCCGGTGGCGGCGGGAGCCGCCTCACGCAACGCCCGCAAGCGCTGCGCGGCCATGAACCTCAAGCAGCTCGAATACTTCGTCCAGGTCGCCGAACTGGGCAGCTTCAGCCGGGCCGCCCAGGTGCTCGACATCGCCCAGCCGGCGCTCAGCCGCCAGGTGCGCGCCCTCGAAATCGAGCTGCACGAAACGCTGCTGCTGCGCAACGGCCGCGGCGTGGCCCTCACCGAGCCCGGCCGGCGCCTGTTCGAGCACGGCGTGGCCATCCTCCAGCACGTCGCCCAGGCCCGCGAAGACATGGGCGCCAGCCGCGACGAGCCGGTGGGCCGCATCACCGTCGGCCTGCCGCCCAGCCTGGGCCGGCGCCTGACCCTGCCGCTGATCGACCGCTTCCGCAGCGGGCTGCCACGCGCCAAGCTGGCGGTGGTCGAAGGCCTGTCCGCCCACCTCGCGGAGTGGATCACCTCCGGCCGGGTCGATCTGGCCCTGCTGCACAACCCCGAACCGCAGCCCGCGCTGGACGTCACCCCGGTCCTGCAGGAGCACCTCTGCCTGGTCTCGCCGCTGCCCCCCGGCTGCACGCGCGCCCCGGCGCAGCCCGAACCCATGCCTTTTCGCGACCTCGCGGGTCGCGCCCTGGTGGTGCCTGAGCGCCAGCACGTGGTGGGCGCCATGCTCGAAACCCAGGCCACCCTCGCCGGCATGCGGCTGAACATCGCCTGGGAAGTCTCCAGCGTTCCGGCCATCATCGACCTGGTTTGCGCCGGGTATGGCCACGCCATCCTGACCTCCAGCGCGGTGGCGGCCTCCGGGCGTGAAACCGAATTGCTCGCCCGCCCGCTGGTCGAGCCCAGCCTGACCAGCGTGATCTGCCTGGCCCGCTCGGCCACCAAGCGGCCCTCGGCGCTGATGCGCGAGACCCTGCGCATCCTGCGCGAGCTGATCACGGCCATGCCGCTGGGCGGCTCGCCGCCGACCTGACCATGCCGCAGCGCGATAGCAGCTAGTCGCCCCCGATCCTGGACGGCATGGGAGCGCGCTCGCAGAATCCGGGCTCCTTCATGTTTCGATGCTGGGTGACCACGCCATGCAGCCTGCCGGGATCCGCGGAATTTCTTCGATGGCCACGCGATCGCTCCTCGACGAGCTCGCCACCGCCTACACCGCCCAGACCGGCGTGCCGGTGGCGATCGAGTCGGTCGGCGGCGTCGATGCCGCCCGCCGCGTCCAGGAGGGCGAGGCCTTCGACGTCGTGATCCTCTCGGCCGAGGCCATCGACAAGCTCATCGCCGCCGGCCGCGTGCTGCCCGGCAGCCGCGTCGATCTGGTGCGCTCGGGCGTCGCGGTCGCGGTGCGCGCCGGTGCGCCGCACCCCGACCTGTCCAGCGAAGAGGCCGTCAAGGCCGCCGTGCGCGCAGCCCGCAGCGTCGGCTACTCCACCGGCCCGAGCGGCGTGGCCCTGGCCAAGCTTTTCGAGCGCTGGGGCCTGGCCGAGGAACTCAAGGACCGCACCGTCGTCGCCACCCCCGGCGTGCCGGTGGGCGCGCTGGTGGCGCGTGGCGACATCGAACTGGGCTTCCAGCAGCTCTCCGAGCTGATCCACGTGCAAGGCATCGACCTGCTGGGCGCGCTGCCGGATGCCATCCAGATCACCACCACCTTCTCTGGCGGCGTGTGCGCCAGCAGCACCCAGCCCGACGCGGTGCGCGCGATGCTGGCCGAGATGGCCTCGCCGGCCGCCACCCCCGCCAAGCGGCGCCAGGGCATGGATCCCGTGTGAAGGCCTGAAGGCCCGACCGCCTGAACCCCTGAACCCCTGAACGCCGGCACGCCCGGTCGCCGCCCCCTTTCGCCCACGAACCGAATTTCCCCCAGGAGACCCCGAGATGATCATCGACGTCCACGGCCACTACACCACCGCGCCCAAGGCGCTGGAGAACTGGCGCAACCAGCAGATCGCCGGCATCAAGGACCCGGCCGTCATGCCGAAGGTCGCCGACCTGAAGATCAGCGACGACGAGCTGCGCGAGTCCATCGAGCTCAACCAGCTGGCCAAGATGCGTGAGCGCGGCAGCGACCTGACCATCTTCAGCCCGCGCGCCAGCTTCATGGCCCACCACATCGGCGACTTCAACGTCTCCTCGACCTGGGCCGCGATCTGCAATGAGCTCTGCTACCGCGTGGCCCAGCTCTTCCCGGACCACTTCGTTCCGGCCGCCATGCTGCCGCAGAGCCCGGGCGTCGACCCCGCCACCTGCATCCCCGAGCTGGTGAAGTGCGTCGAGCAGTACGGCAACGTCGGCCTGAACCTCAACCCGGATCCCTCCGGCGGCCACTGGACCAGCCCGCCGCTGTACGACCGCGCCTGGTACCCCATCTACGAGAAGATGGTCGAGTACGACATCCCCGCGATGATCCACGTCTCGACCAGCTGCAACGCCTGCTTCCACACCACCGGCGCGCACTACCTGAACGCGGACACCACCGCGGTGATGCAGCTGATCCAGGGCGACCTGTTCAAGGACTTCCCGACCCTGAAGTTCCTGATCCCCCACGGCGGCGGCGCGGCCCCCTACCACTGGGGCCGCTTCCGCGGCCTGGCGCAGGAGCTGAAGAAGCCGCTGCTGGACGAGCACCTGCTCAACAACATCTACTTCGACACCTGCGTCTACCACCAGCCCGGCATCGACCTGCTGACCAAGGTGATCCCGGCCAAGAACGTCCTGTTCGCCAGCGAGATGATCGGCGCCGTGCGCGGCATTGACCCGCAGACCGGCCACTACTACGACGACACCAAGCGCTACATCGAGGCCTCCACCATCCTCACCGCCGAGGAAAAGCGGATGGTCTACGAAGGCAACGCCCGCCGCGTGTTCAGCCGCCTGGATGAGCAGCTCAAGGCCAAGGGCCGCTGAGTCCATTTGAGATGACGTCGCCCGCTCGGGCGGCGCAACAAGCCATCACGGCCAGCCCCGGGGCATCCAGCCCTGGCGCTGGCCGTTTGTTTTCAAGGCGCGATGACTTCGAGCCGCGCGAAGTAGCCCTTGTACGGCTTGGGGTCGCGGGTGAGCACACTCAGGTTCGACACGGCAGCGTGGGCACCGATGTAGAAGTCCGGCAGCGGTTTGTGTTTCGAGCCGCCCCGGCTCCGATACAGGACAAACGCGGCGGCTGCCATGGGCGCCGCCGCCCACGGCAGCGGCGATCGAAGGGTGTCGTAGACATCCAGCATCGCGTTCAGCAACTGCTGGTCCGATCCCGGAATCAGCAGCTCGGTGTAGACGATGAGGTTCACGTGCAACGGTGATCGTTCGCTGCACGCCTGCAGTGCATCGACCGCCCACTCGTGCCATGGGCTGGACGCATCCATGCAGTCCACCCACACGTTGGTGTCGACCAGAACCCCCGCCGAACCGTCGTAGTCGGCCAGACGCGCCAGCGCCATGGCTTCAGCGGCCCGGGCCAGGCTCTTCGCCGCGGAGGAAGCCCATGATCTCGTCCGCGGCGAGCGGCTGGAACTCGGCACTGAAACTCCCCCGCACGCGGGCGGCGGCGGCCTTCAGCTTGGCCCGACGATCGTCCTTGACGCCTGTGCCCGCGGGCGTGATGACGATCCGGCTGCCTTCCAGGCTGAATGTCACCTCGCTGCCGGGAGCGACGCCCGCAGCGTCCCGGATGTGCTTGGGGATCGTGACCTGACCCTTTTCGGTGACGAGCATGACGACCTCATCGGTAGGAATTCGAAGTAGGAATCCTATCGGAGTGGGCCGCCATCGGCAAACAGCGGTGCACCTGGGGCGCGCCTCTCCCCGCGCTGCGGCGGGCCGCCCGCCCGGGTTCACGCGGATTGCCGGGCGCCTCATAAAGTCAAGATAATTGACATTCTGATGTCCCCCATCCGCCACCCATCCCGCAGCGAGGCCCCGCCATGCGACTCATCTTCGACGCCGACCACGAGCAGTTCCGCGACGCCGCCCGGCGCTTCTTCCAGAACGAACTGGCGCCGCACGTCGACCGCTGGCGCGAGCAGGGCTTCGTGGACCGCTGGGCCTTTGAGAAGGCCGGCGCGCTGGGCTACCTGCTGACCTGGGCGGACGAGAAGTACGGCGGCGCCGGGATGAGCGACCTGCGCTACGAGCAGATCCTGGTCGAGGAGTGCGTGCGCCAGGCCGACATCGGCATCTACTTCAACCTGCACTCCACCGTGGTGGCGCCCTACATCGCCGAGATCGGCGACGAGGCGCAGCGCGAGCGCTTCCTGCCCAAGGCGATCAGCGGCGAGCACATCCTGGCGATCGCGATGACCGAGCCGGCCGCCGGCAGCGACCTGGCGGGGATGCGGACCAAGGCTGTTCGTGCCCATGATGGCGACGGCGACGACTGGATCCTCAACGGCTCCAAGATCTACATCTCCAACGGCATGCAGGCCGACGTGGTGGTGGTGGCGGCGCGCACCTCAGCGGAATCAAAACACGCCATCGGCCTGTTCATCGTCGAGGCGAGCATGGCCGGCTTCAGCCGCGGCAAGAAGCTCAAGAAGATGGGCCTGCCGGCGCAGGACACGGCCGAGCTCTTCTTCGAGAACGTGCGCGTGCCGGCGGTCAACGTGCTGGGCGAGCCGACGCGCGGTTTCCAGCACATGGCGCGGCTGCTGGCCAAGGAGCGCCTCAGCCTCGCGATGACCTCGATGGCGCACGCGCAGACGGCCTTCGACCTGACGCTGGACTTCGTGAAGGACCGCCAGGCCTTCGGCAAGCCGATCGGTGCCTTCCAGAACAGCCGCTTCGTGCTGGCGCAGCTGCGCAGTGAGCTGGACGCGGTGCAGTGCTTCGTCGACCAGTGCGTGCTGCTGGCCAATGACAAGAAGCTGGACGCCGACACCGGCGCCAAGGCCAAGCTGCTGGCCACCGACCTGGAAGGCCGCGTGATCGACGCCTGCCTGCAGCTGCACGGCGGCGCGGGCTACATGGACGAGTACCGCATCAGCCGCATGTACACCGACGCCCGGGTGTCGCGCATCTTCGCCGGCACCAACGAAATCATGAAGGAGATCATCGGCCGCGGGCTGGGGTTGGACGAGCGGGCCCGCTGACGCCTCTCGCGTCAACCCCTTGTGCTAGGGTGCAGTCATTCATATTGCACTGCAGCATCAAGGAGAGCCCCCATGTCCATCCCGTCCTTCTGGACCGATCCCCCTGCGCGCACGGCCGCGTGGCTGCTGGCCGCGGCCGGCCTGGTCGGCAGCGCCCTGGCCAGCCCGACGCCCCAAGCGGCGGAGCTGCCCGAGCTCAACATCGACCTGACGCAGACCACGGTGTCGGGGATTTCCTCGGGCGCCTTCATGGCGGTGCAGATGGGCGTGGCGAAGTCGGCCTCCGTGCGCGGCGTGGCCGCCACCGCGGGCGGGCCCTACCTGTGCGCGCTGGACGGCGCGTACAGCCCGACGGGATCCCTCTCCAGCATCGCGCGCTGCATGCAGGGCGACCCGGACTTCAAGGTCTTCGCCCGCCCGAGCGCGATGGGCCCGGCGGAGCTGGACGACATGGCGCAGCGCACCAAGAGCAACGCGCGCTGGAAGAAGATCGACCCGGTCGAGAACCTGCAGCAGCAGGCGCTCTGGGTGTTCCGCGGCAGCAACGACGGCATCGTCAAGCAGCCCGTGGCGCAGGGTCTGGTGGACTGGTACCGCCGCTTCATGCCGGCCAGCCAGGTGTTCTACAAGGACAACCTGAACGCCGCGCACGCACAGATCTCGGCGGCCTGCCCCGCCGCACCGGCCGAGACGGCCGCTTCGGCCAACGCCGCTCCCGCGGCCTGCAACCTCTGCCCAACCACCGGCGGCAGCTTCATCAACGCCTGCCCCGATCAACCGGCCGCCCCCGACCACGCGCCCTACGACGCCGCCGGCTCGGCGCTGCAGATGTTCTACGGCCCGCTCAAGCGCACCGCCTCCGCTCAGCTGAGCACGCAGGCGCAGGCCTTCGACCAGCGGCCCTACCTGCGCCTGTTCGACGGCAACCGCTCTCCGAAGGCCAGCGCCGAGATCGCGATGGGCGAGACGGGCTACGTCTACGTGCCGCCGGCCTGCCGCGAGGGCCAGGCCTGCCGGCTGCACATCGCCTTCCACGGCTGCATGCAGAGCGCCACGACGATCGGCCGCACCTTCGTCGACACCGCCGGGCTGAACGAGTGGGCCGACGCCAACCGCCTGGTCGTGCTCTACCCGCAGGCGATGCCGACCAACGCCGAGGCGGCCGCGGCGAGCGCCTTCAACCCCTGGGCGCTGGCCTCCTACAAGGCCAACGAGCCCTTGAACCCGATGGGCTGCTGGGACTGGTGGGGCTACAACGACAACGTGGCGCTGCGCGCCCAACCCGGCGGCAGCTACGCCACGGCGCAGGGCCTGCAGATCGCGGCGGTCTGGCGCATGGCGCAGAAGCTCGGCGCCAAGGGCAAGGCCGGCAGCCTGAGCCCCGCCGCCACCCCGGCAGGCACCGCGCCGCAGCTGCTCGCACTCGACCAGTCGGCCACGCAGGTGCTGCTGCGCTGGCAGCCGGTGGCCGGCGCGACGGGCTACCGCGTCTACCGCGCCAGTGGCGACTCGGCGGCACAAGCGACCGGCCCGGTCACGGCACACCCCTTCTGGACCGACGCCGCACTCAACCCCGCAACCGCCTACCGCTACACGGTGCGCGCGGTGGTGGGCGGCAAGGAGGGCAGCGCCTCCAATGAGGTCCGCCTGACCACCGCCGCGGCCCCGGCGGCCTGCGACCCCTACTTCTCGCTGTCCAAGGGCCGCCCGGTCGACCGCAACGGCCAGCCGACCGACGCGGTCTGCCCGTGAATCGCCGGTGATCCGCCCGCCGCGATCAGCCCGCCTGCGATCAGCCCGCGTCGGGCGCCGCAGCGGGGCGTGAGGCGGTGTCGCGGGCGTCCTGCTCGGCCTGCAGCGTGCGCCACATCAGCTTGCCGGTGGCGCTGCGCGGCAGCGTGGTGACGAACTCCACCTGGCGCGGCACCTTGTAGACGGCCATGTGCTCGCGGCACCAGGCGATCACGTCCTCGGGCGTCACCGCCGCCGGGGCGCCGTGGGCATCGCTGCGCAGGATGATGAAGGCCTTGACGCTCTCGCCGCGGTAGGGGTCGCGCGTGGCGATGATGCAGACCTCCTGCACGGCGGGGTGCCTGTGCAGCAGCGCCTCGACCTCCGCCGGCCAGACCTTGAAGCCGCTGGCGTTGATCATGCGCTTGAGGCGGTCGGCCATGGTGAAGTAGCCGGTGTCGTCGACGCGGCCGAGGTCGCCGGTGCGAAACCAGCGCGCCCCGTCGCGCTCGAAGAAGGCCGCCGCGCTGGCCTCGGGCTGGCGCCAGTAGCCGGAGAAGACCTGCGGGCCGCTGACGACGATCTCGCCCACCTCGCCCACCGGCAGCGGTTTCAGGGAGTCGGGGTCGACCACCTCGGCGCGCGTGGAGATGTAGGGGATGCCCAGGCACTGGCGGCGCGCGCCGCCGCGGGGGTTGTTGTGCGTCGGCGCCGCGGTTTCGGTCAGGCCGTAGCCTTCGAGGTACTCGAGGCCGAACTGCTCGCGCAGCCGCGTGGCCACCGCCTCGGGCATGGCCGCGCCGCCGCCACCGATGTAGCGCAGGCTCGACAGGTCGTAGCGCGCCAGGTCGGGCGCGCCGAGCAGGTCGATCACCATCGTCGGGATGTTCGGCCAGTGCGTCACGCGCTGCTGCGAGATCGCGGTGGCGGCCACGTCGCGGTCCCAGCGCGGCAGCAGCACGATGGACGCGCCCCCGCGGATCGACGCCAGCATCGCCATCACCATGCCGGTGATGTGAAACATCGGCACGACGATGAGCATCACGTCGCCCTCGCGCAGGTCGTGCCACCAGCGGCTGGACATCGCGTTGTGGATCAGGCTGGCGTGGCTGTGCATGCAGCCCTTGGCCGCGCCGGTGGTGCCGCTGGTGTAGGGCAGGATCGCCAGGTCCTGGCCGTGCGTGAGCAGCTCGGCCGGGCGCAGGCCCTGCGCCACCAGGTCGCGCCACTCGTGCAACTGGCCCTGGCGCAGCGCCGGGCGCTCACGCCGCTCCAGCAGCCAGCCGCGCCAGTAGGCCGGCCAGGCGGCGGCGCGGTCCGCGGCGTCATCGGGCAAGGCCTCGGTGAAGTCGAAGGTGATCAGGTGCTGCAGCGCCTGGTCGGCGGCCACCGTGTCGTTGGCGCGGGTCAGCTCGGCGACGATGTCGCCCGAGGCGATCGCCCAGCGCGCGCCCGAGTCGCTGATGTAGTGCTCCAGCTCGTCGGCCTTGTTCATCGGGTTGACCGGCACAACCACCGCGTTGGCGCGCAGCACCGCGTGGAAGCCGATCACGAACTGCGGGCAGTTCTGCATGAACAGCAGCACCCGGTCGCCCGCGCCAACGCCCAGGCGCTGCAGCGCGCCGGCCAGCGCCTCGGCCTGGCCGGCCAGCTCGGCCCAGGTGAAGCGGCGGCCGAGGAAGTCGAGCCCCGTCGCCTCGGGCTGCGCCTGCGCCCGGCGGGCCAGCGCCGACCAGATCGACTCGTCGGGCACCTCCAGCACGCGCGGCACGCCCTCGGGCCAGGCGGCGTGGTGCACCGCCTCGGGCGGGGCAGCGTAGCGGAACAGCGGCACGTCGGCCGCAGCGAGGGGAGCAAGGACGGGGCTGGACATCGCGGCGGCGGCGCAGGGCCTACAAAGTCAAGTACATTGACATTGTGGATCCTCTGCCGGGTCCGCGTCCCCGGGATTACCCCGGTTTCACGCGCCGGAACTGTGAAGCTTCGTTGCGCTGACAATCGCGGCCTGCCGATGCCCCGCCACCGCCCGCCCGGGCCCTACCGATTCCTGCCGTTCCGATGAAATCGCTGCGCCACCTGCTCGCCCAACGCTCCGCCTGGATGGAGGCGCACCTGCACGCCTGCGGCGACCGCGACGGCTACGGCTACATCACGCCAGCGATGTCGCGCATGTTCGGTCAGATGGGCAAGGAGCCAGTGAGCCTGTCAGAGCTGGCGCGGCGGCTGATCGTCTCGCGCCAGGCGGTGCACCAGCTGGCCAATGAGGCGCTCAAGCACGGCCTGGTCGAGCTGATCGAGAGCCCGACCAACCGCCGCGTACGGCTGCTGCGCTTCACGCCGCAAGGCGAGGTGATGTACGCCAACGGCACGCGCGACCTGCGCGAGATCGAGCGCCAGCTGGCCGAGCGCCTCGGCCCCGAGGACATGGACACGCTGCTGCGCATCCTCGGCAAGGACTGGGGGGAGTGAACTGACGCCGCAAAGTGAGGCCAGACGCTCGGCCTCGGGACATACCCGAACCCGATGTCAATCTCCTTGTCGTTCCAGGCCCGGGTGATGTCAAATGACTTGACATCATCTGCGCCTTCCAAGGAGACCTGTTCGTGTCTGCGCTGCCCCGCTCCCTGCGTTCCCTGAAGAAACTGTCCCTCCTGGCCTGTGCGACGCTGCTGTCGGCGTCGGCCTGGGCCGACCTGACGATCGGCGTGAGCCTGCCGCTGACCGGCGCCGCCTCGTCGCTGGGCCTGCCGCTGGCCGCCCAGGTCAAACTCTGGCCAACCCAGATCGCCGGGGAAAAGCTCAACGTCATCGTCGCCGACGACACCGGGGATCCGAGCAAGGGCGTGGACAACGCGCGGCGCTTCGTCCAGTCCAACGCCGACCTGGTGATGGGCAGCATCGTCACGCCGGTGGCGCTGTCGATGGCGCAGCAGCTGGCCGAGGCGCAGACGCCGCAGTTCGCACTCGCCCCGATGCTGATGCCCGCCGGCAAGGACGCCTGGTCCTTCCGCCTGGCCCAGAGCACCACCCTGATGGCCGGCGTGGTGCTGGAGCACATGCGCCGCCATAACATCAAGACGATGGCCGTGCTGGGCTACACCGACGCCTACGGCGAAGGCTGGCTGGCCGAGCTGAATCGGCTGCTGGCGCTGCAGGGCGGGCCGAAGATCGTCGGCGTCGAGCGCTTCGCCCGCACCGACGCCTCGGTCACCGGCCAGGCACTCAAGCTGGTCGGCCTGAACCCGGACGCGATCCTGGTGGTGGCCTCGGGCGGTGGCGCGGCGATGCCGCAGCGCGGCCTCGTCGAGCGCGGCTACAAGGGCAAGATCTACCAGACGCACGCCGCGGCCAGCCGCGACTTCCTGCGCCTGGGGGGCAAGGACGTCGAGGGCGCCCTGGTCGCCGCCGGCCCGTCGGTGGTGCCCGAGCAGTTGCCCGCCGATCACCCCTCCAAGGCCGCGGCCAGCGACTTCGTGCAGCGCTACGAGGGTGCCAACGGCGCGGGCAGCCGCGCGATCTTCGCGGCCAGCGCCTACGACCTGATCGCGCTGCTGAACAAGGCCGTGCCCAAGGCGCTGAAGGCGGGCAAGCCCGGCACGCAGGCCTTCCGCACCGCGCTGCGCGACGCCGTCGAAACGCTCGGTCCGACCCCGGCGGCCAACGGCGTCATGAACTACACCCGCGAGGACCACTGGGGCCACACCCACTACAGCGGTCTGATGCTGAAGGTGGTCAACGGCGCCTGGAAGCTGGAATAGGCCTCCCCCGCCCGGGCGTGCCGATGCGCCTTGGCGGCGCCCGAAACGACAAAAGGCCACCCCTGCGGGTGGCCTTTTTCATGGGCCGAAGCCGATCAACCCAGCGCGGCGGCCAGCGCGGCGTTGAAGGTCGCGCTCGGGCGCATCACGGCCTGGGTCTTCTCGTCGTCGGCCTTGTAGTAGCCACCGATGTCGGCCGGCTTGCCCTGCACCGCGTTCAGCTCGGCGACGATGGTCGCCTCGCCGTCGGTCAGGGTCTTGGCCAGCGGCGCGAAGTGGGCGGCCAGTTCGGCGTCCTCGGTCTGCGCGGCCAGTTCCTGGGCCCAGTACATCGACAGGTAGAACTGGCTGCCGCGGTTGTCGAGCTCGCCGGTCTTCGGCGACGGGCCCTTGCGGTTGTCCAGCAGCTTGCCGGTGGCGGCGTCCAGCGTCTTGGCCAGAATCTTGGCGCGGGCGTTGTCGTTCTTCAGACCGAGGTCTTCCAGCGACACGGCCAGCGCCAGGAATTCACCCAGCGAGTCCCAGCGCAGGTGGTTTTCTTCGACCAGCTGCTGCACGTGCTTCGGGGCCGAGCCGCCGGCACCGGTTTCGTACATGCCGCCGCCGGCCATCAGCGGCACGATCGACAGCATCTTGGCCGAGGTGCCCAGTTCCATGATCGGGAACAGGTCGGTCAGGTAGTCACGCAGGATGTTGCCGGTGGCGCTGATGGTGTCCTGGCCGCGCACGACGCGCTCGAGCGTGTAACGCATCGCCCGCACCTGGCTCATGATCTGGATGTCCAGGCCATTGGTGTCGTGCTCGTGCAGGTACATCTTGACCTTGCGGATCAGCTGGGCCTCGTGCGGGCGGTAGCTGTCCAGCCAGAAGACGACCGGCATGCCGGAGTTGCGCGCGCGGTTGACGGCCAGCTTGACCCAGTCGCGGATGGCGGCGTCCTTGACCTGGCACATGCGCCAGATGTCGCCCTCTTCCACGTTCTGGCTCAGCAGCACCTCGCCGGTGTCCAGGTCGGTGATGTTGGCCACGCCGTCTTCGGGGATCTCGAAGGTCTTGTCGTGCGAGCCGTACTCTTCGGCCTGCTGCGCCATCAGGCCCACGTTCGGCACCGTGCCCATGGTCTTCGGATCGAAGTTGCCATGCCACTTGCAGAAGTTGATCATCTCCTGATAGATGCGGGCGAAGGTCGATTCCGGCATCACGGCCTTGACGTCCTTCATGCGGCCGTCGGCGCCGTACATCTTGCCGCCCGCGCGGATCATCGCCGGCATGGAGGCGTCGACGATCACGTCGTTGGGCGAGTGGAAGTTGGTGATGCCCTTGGCCGAGTCCACCATCGCCAGCTCGGGGCGGTGCTCGTGGCAGGCGTGCAGGTCACGCTTGATCTCGTCGCGCAGGGACGCTGGCAGCTTCTCGATCTTGGTGTACAGATCGACCATGCCGTTGTTGACGTTCACACCCAGGTCCTTGAAGGTCTGGGCGTGCTTGGCGAAGGCGTCGCGGTAGAAGATCTTGACGCAGTGGCCGAAGACGATGGGGTGCGAGACCTTCATCATCGTGGCCTTGACGTGCAGCGAGAACATCACGCCGGTCTTGCGTGCGTCTTCGATCTGAGCCTCGTAGAAGTCCAGCAGGGCCTTCTTGCTCATGAACATCGAGTCGATCACCTCGCGGTCGAGCAGCGCGACCTTCGGCTTGAGCACGATGGTCTTGCCGGACTTGGTGATCAGCTCCATCTTGACGTCGCGCGCCTTGTCCAGCGTCATCGACTTCTCACCGTGGTAGAAGTCGCCGTGGTGCATGTGCGAGACGTGGGTGCGCGACGCCTGGCTCCACTCGGACATGCTGTGCGGGTTCTTGCGGGCGTATTCCTTGACCGCCTTCGGTGCGCGGCGGTCGGAGTTGCCTTCGCGCAGCACCGGGTTCACCGCCGAGCCGGTGCACTTGGAGTAGCGGGCCTTGATGGCCTTTTCCTCGTCGGTGGTCGGGTTCTCGGGGTAGTCGGGGATCGCGTAGCCCTTGCCCTGCAGTTCCTTGATCGCCGCCTTGAGCTGGGCGATCGAAGCGCTGATGTTGGGCAGCTTGATGATGTTGGCTTCCGGACGCAGGGTCAGCTTGCCGAGTGCGGCCAGGTTGTCCGGCGCGCGCTGTTCCTCGGGCAGGAAGTCGGAGAACTCACCCAGGATGCGGCCGGCGACGGAAATGTCGCTGGTCTGGATGTCGATGCCGGCCGGCGCAGTGAACGTGCGGATCACGGGCAGGAAAGCGCAAGTCGCCAGCAGGGGCGCCTCATCGGTCAACGTGTAGATGATGGTCGGCTTTTTAGTGGTCATGGACGACACTCCGTTCGTATTCGGCTCGTGGCCAGATTGTCTCCTGCATGCCGCGCCCCACGACAGAGGCCGGAGCTGGTCCGACCCCACCGTGACACGCCGCGCATGGCGGTTCGGGACGGCGGCACCCCGTCGGGCCATCTCGGCCCGCTTGTACCCGAACGGGACACTGTGCCACCCGATCCTGTGTGCATGCTGACGGAACGGCGCAGGGCGACGGCCCGCCATCGGCACACGATGCAGGGGCTCACATCTTGCCATCTGAAATGCCATTTCATCCATGCCGCAGCGAGATAGCAGCTAGTCGATCGCGCGCGTTGTCGGCATGGCCGGCGATGGTCAGAATGCACTTCCACCCGCCGTTCCCTCGAACTACACCCGCCGGCCGCGCCGCAGAGCCCCGCCGGAGGGCCCCTCCCACCCACCGCGCCTGCGCGCAGGACCTCCCGCCATGTACGAACTCGGTGTCGTCTACCGCAACATCACCCGCGCCGAACGCGCCACCACCGACGCGCTGGCCGCCTTCGGCTCGGCCACCGTGCACGAGGCCATGGGCCGCGTCGGCCTGATGAAGCCCTACATGCGGCCGATCCAGCAGGACAAGTCGGTCAGCGGCACCGCCGTGACCGTGCTGCTGCAGCCGGGCGACAACTGGATGATGCACGTCGCCGCCGAGCAGATTCAGCCGGGCGACATCGTCGTGGCCACCGTCACCGCCGACTGCAGCGACGGCTACTTCGGTGACCTGCTGGCCACCAGCTTCATGGCCCGCGGCGCGCGCGGCCTGATCATCGAAGCTGGCGTGCGCGACACCAAGTTCCTGCGCGAGATGGGCTTCCCGGTGTGGAGCCGCTACATCTCGTCGAAGGGCACGATCAAGGCGACGCCCGGCTCGGTGAACATCCCCATCGTCTGCGCCGGCGCCTGGGTGACCCCGGGCGACGTGGTGGTGGCCGACGACGACGGCGTCGTCTGCGTGCCCCAGGCCCTGGCCGCCAAGACCCTGGAGGCCGCCGCCAAGCGCGAGGCCAATGAAGGCGCCAAGCGCGACCAGCTCGCCGCCGGCGTGCTCGGCCTGGACATGTACAAGATGCGCGAGCCGCTGGCGGCCGCCGGTCTCAAGTACATCGACTGAGAACCTGTGAACGAGGCGCGCCGTGAGCGTTGATCCGCGGTCCTGGCACATCGGCCTGGTGGGTTATGGCGAGGTGGGGCGCATCCTCGCAGAGGACCTGCGGGCGCAGGGCTGCACCGTCAGCGCCTACGACCGCAAGCTCGACAGCGCCGACACCGCGCCCGCGCTGCGGGCCCACGCGCTGGACCACGGCGTGGCGCTGGCCGATGACGCGGCCGATCTGGCGCGCGATGCGGACTTCATCGTCAGCGCGGTGACCGCCAGCCAGGCGGTGGCGGTGGCCGAGGCCTGCGCCGCCGGGCTGAAGCCGGGCGCCTTCTTTCTCGATTTCAACTCCGCCTCGCCGGGCGCCAAGCAGCGCGCCGCCGCCGCGGTCGACGCCGCGGGCGGCCGCTACGTCGAGGGCGCGGTGATGACCAGCGTGCCGCCCTACCGCATCCGCGTGCCGCTGCTGCTGGGCGGGCCCTGGGCGGGCGCGCTCTGCCCGCGGCTCGCCGAACTGGGCTTTGCGCCGAAGGTGGCCAGCGAGACGCTCGGCGTCGCCTCGGCCACCAAGATGTGCCGCAGCGTGATGATCAAGGGCCTGGAGGCCATGGTCATCGAGAGCTTCACCGCGGCGCGGCACTACGGCGTCGAAGACGCGGTGATCGCCTCGCTGCAGGAGACCTTTCCCGGCCTCGACTGGGAGAAGCAGGCCGCTTACTTCTTCCAGCGCGTGATCGAACACGGACGGCGCCGCAGCGAGGAGGTGCGCGAGGTGGCCGAGACGGTGCGCGAGGCCGGCCTCACCCCCTGGAGCGCCGCGGGCACCGCCGAGCGCCAGGCCTGGGTGGCCGACCGAGCCGACGACGGCCTGTTCGGCGTGCGCGGCAGCCCGGGCTTTGCCCGCAGCCCCGATTGGCGCCAGGAAGCGGACCGCATTCTGGCCACCCTGAATCCTCAGACTCCCACCAAGGACTGACCCATGAGCAAAACGACTTCCGGAGACTTCACCAAGACCGCCGGCTGGCTGGACTGGTACACCGGCCCGAGCCAGCCGAAGTTCCAGCTGCCCGCGGGCGCCGTCGACGCGCACTGCCACGTCTTCGGCCCCGGCGCCGAGTTCCCCTACGCGCCGGAGCGCAAGTACACGCCCTGCGACGCCAGCAAGGCCGAGCTGTACGCGCTGCGCGACCACCTGGGCTTCGCGCGCAACGTCGTTGTGCAGGCCACCTGCCACGGCGCCGACAACCGCGCGATGGTCGACGCCTGCCTGAGCAGCGGCGGCCGTGCGCGCGGCGTGGCCACCGTCAAGCGCAGCATCTCGGACGCCGAGCTGCAGCAGCTGCACGACGCCGGCGTGCGCGGCGTGCGCTTCAACTTCGTCAAGCGCCTGGTGGACTTCACGCCCAAGGACGAGCTGCTGGAGATCGCTGGGCGCATCAGCAAACTGGGCTGGCACGTGGTCATCTACTTCGAGGCGGTGGACCTGCCCGAGCTGTGGGACTTCTTCACCGCGCTGCCGACCACGGTGGTCGTCGACCACATGGGCCGCCCGGACGTGAGCAAGCCCATCGACGGCCCCGAGTTCGCGCTGTTCCTGAAGTTCATGCGCGAGCACCCGAACGTCTGGAGCAAAGTGAGCTGCCCGGAGCGCCTGAGTGTCACCGGCCCGAAGGCCCTGAACGGTGAACAGGCGGCTTACCAGGACGTGGTGCCGTTTGCCCGCCGCGTGGTCGAGGAGTTCCCCGACCGCGTGCTCTGGGGCACCGACTGGCCGCACCCGAACCTGAAGGACCACATGCCCGACGATGGCCTGCTGGTGGACTTCATCCCCCAGATCGCACCGACTTCCGAGCTGCAGCGCAAGCTGCTGGTCGACAACCCGATGCGCCTGTACTGGCCCGACGAAGCGAAGGAGGCCTGAGATGGCACTCGACAAGCCCTACAAGGACGTGCCGGGCACGATCATCTTCGACGCCGACCAGTCGCGCAAAGGCTACTGGCTCAACCAGTTCTGCACCTCGCTGATGAAGGCGGAGAACCGCGCGCGCTTCAAGGCCGACGAGCGGGCCTACCTCGACGAGTGGCCGATGACCGAGGAGCAGAAGCTCGCGGTGATGGCGCGGGACCTGAACTGGTGCATGCGCACCGGCGGCAACATCTACTTCCTGGCGCGCATCGGCGCGACGGACGGCCTGTCCTTCCAGCAGATGGCCGGCTCGATGACCGGCATGACCGAGGCCGAGTACCGCGACATGATGGTCAAGGGCGGCCGTTCGGCCGAAGGCAACCGCTACCTCGGCGAGGACGGCGACGCCCAGCCCCACCGCCAGCCGCAGGGCGCGGCCGGCAAGAAAGGAAACTGAAGATGGCCAAGATCACCGCCAGCGTCTACACCTCGCACGTGCCGGCCATCGGCGTCGCGCTCGACCTGGGCAAGACCCAGGAGCCCTACTGGCAGCCCCTGTTCGCCGGCTACGAGCCGAGCAAACAGTGGATGAAGGACAACAAGCCCGACGTCATCTTCCTGGTCTACAACGACCACGCCACCGCCTTCAGCCTGGAGGTGATTCCCACCTTCGCGATCGGCTGCGCCGCCGAGTTCGAGCCGGCCGACGAGGGCTGGGGCCCGCGCCCGGTGCCGAAGGTCATCGGCCACCCGGAGTTGGCCTCGCACATCGCGCAGAGCGTGATCCAGCAGGACTTCGACCTCACCATCGTCAACAAGATGCCGGTGGACCACGGCCTGACGGTGCCGCTGAGCCTGATGTGCGGCGAGCAGGACCCGAAGACCGGCGCCTGGCCCTGCCCGGTGATCCCCTTCCACGTCAACGTGGTGCAGTACCCGGTGCCCTCGGGCCGGCGCTGCTTCCAGCTCGGCCAGGCGATCCGCAAGGCCGTCGAGTCCTACGACGAGCCGCTCAAGGTGCAGATCTGGGGCACTGGCGGCATGAGCCACCAGCTGCAGGGTGCGCGCGCCGGCCTGATCAACCGCGAGTGGGACAACGCCTGGCTGGACCAGCTGATCGCCGACCCGAAGGCCTGCAGCGAGACGCCGCACATCGACTACGTGCGCGAAGCGGGCAGCGAGGGCATCGAGCTGGTGATGTGGCTGATCGCCCGCGGCGCCATGTCGGACGTGAACGCCGACGGGGCCGGCGGTGCGGCACCGACCGTCAAGCACCGCTTCTACCATGTGCCCGCCTCGAACACCGCGGTGGGTCACCTGATCCTCGAGAACAACGCGTAAAGGACACCCCATGAGCAGCAAGATCAAGGTCGCGCTGGCCGGCGCTGGCGCCTTCGGCATCAAGCACCTGGACGGCATCAAGAACATCGCCGACGTCGAGGTCATCTCCCTCATCAGCCGCGACCTGGACAAGACCCGCGAAGTGGCCGACAAGTACGGCATCAAGCACGTCACCACCGAGCTGGCCGACAGCCTGGCCCTGCCGGAGCTGGACGCCGTCATCCTGTGCACGCCCACGCAGATGCACGCCAGCCAGACGCTGGCCTGCCTGAAGGCCGGCAAGCACGTGCAGGTCGAGATCCCGCTGTGCGACGTGCTGGCCGACGGCCAGGAAGCCGTGGCGCTGGCCGAGCAGAGCGGCCTGGTCGCCATGTGCGGCCACACCCGCCGCTTCAACCCCAGCCATCAGTGGGTGCACAAGAAGATCGAGGCCGGTGAGTTCGGCATCCAGCAGATGGATGTGCAGACCTACTTCTTCCGCCGCACCAACATGAACGCGCTGGGCCAGCCGCGCTCCTGGACGGACCACCTGCTGTGGCACCACGCCGCCCACACCGTGGACCTGTTCGCCTACCAGTGCGGCAGCCCGGTCGTGAAGGCCAACGCCATCCAGGGCCCGATCCACCCGAACCTGGGCATCGCGATGGACATGTCCATCCAGCTCAAGGCCGCCAACGGCGCGATCTGCACGCTGAGCCTGTCGTTCAACAACGACGGCCCGCTGGGCACCTTCTTCCGCTACATCGGCGACACGGGCACCTACATCGCCCGCTACGACGACCTGTTCAACGGCAAGGAAGAGAAGATCGACGTGTCCAAGGTCGACGTGTCGATGAACGGCATCGAGCTGCAGGACCGCGAGTTCTTCGCCGCGATCCGCGAAGGCCGCCAGCCCAACAGCAGCCTGGCCCAGGTGCTGCCCTGCTACCAGGTGCTGCACGACCTGGAGCTGCAGCTCAACGCCGGCTGACCCACACGGGCCGTCGACGCAGGGCGCAGGGGGAGCCGGGGACAATCGCACCCATGCAGATCTCCCAGCTCCGACAGCGCCTGCGGGCCCTGGGCGCCAACCCGGCGCACGAGGCCCGTGTGCTGCGCCACTGGGCGCTCGCCAAGCCGCAGGACAGCGGCCGGCGGCGCATCCAGGACTACCTGCCCCAGACCCTGCGCGAGGCCCTGCCCGGCATCGAGGCCGAACTCGCCGGCCTGGCGCGCCTGCACAGCGTGCACCCCGGCGAGGACGGCTCCGAACGCCTGCTGCTCAGCCTCGCCGACGGCTTGCTGGCCGAAAGCGTGCTGCTGCTGCGCGACGGCCTGTGCATCAGCAGCCAGGTGGGCTGCGCGGTGGGCTGCCGCTTCTGCATGACCGGGCGCGACGGCCTGCAGCGCCAGCTCAGCAGCGGCGAGATGGTCGCCCAGGTGGTGCAGGCCCGCCTGCGCCGGCCGGTCAAGAAGGTGGTGTTCATGGGCATGGGCGAGCCCGCCCACAACCTGGACGCCGTGCTGGAGGCCATCCAGCTGCTCGGCCACGAGGGCGGCATCGGCCACAAGCAGCTGGTGTTCTCCACCGTCGGTGACGGGCGCGCCTTCGACACGTTGATGGCATTGGGCGAAGGCGAGGCCAAGCCCGCACTCGCGCTGAGCCTGCACACGACGAAGCCCGAGCTGCGCGAGCAGCTGCTGCCGCGCGCCCCGCGCCTCACCCCGGCCGAGCTGGTGGCCCGCGCCGAGGCCTACGCCCGCGCCACCGGCTACCCGGTGCAGTACCAGTGGACGCTGATGGACGGCGTGAACGACGGGCCCGAGGAGATCGAAGGCCTTGTCGCGCTGCTGACCGGCACCTACGGCGTCCTGAACCTCATTCCCTACAACCAGGTGGACGGCCTGCCCTACCGCCGCCCCAGCTGGGAGCGTGCCGCCGAGATCGCCCGCACCCTGCACCGCCGCGGCATCCTGACCAAGCTGCGCCAGTCCGCCGGCCAGGACGTGGACGGCGGCTGCGGCCAGCTGCGCGCCCGCGTGCTCGCGCCGCACCGGCGTGGTGAGGTGGTGCCGATCCAGCCGGTTCCCTGATTCGCTCTCTTCAATAGGTTCCCCCATGTCGACGACCTCCCGCGCGACCTCCCGCGCTCTCGGCCCCTTCCACGTCCACCCCGTCGGGCTGGGCTGCATGAACCTCAGCCACGCCTACGGCGTGCCGCCCTCGGCCGCCGATGCCGAGGCGCTGCTGCTGCGTGCGCTCGACCAGGGGGTGAACTTCTTCGACACCGCCGCGCTGTACGGCTTTGGCGCCAACGAGGAGCTGGTGGGCCGCGTGCTGGCGCCGCACCGCCACCGCTTCCTGCTGGCCAGCAAGTGCGGCATGACCGGCGTGGCGGGCGAGGACGGCGTCAAGCGCCGCGTCATCGACGGCCGCCCGGCGACGATCCGCGCCACCTGCGAGGAGGCCCTAAAGCGCCTGCGCACCGACGTGATCGACCTGTACTACCTGCACCGCCGGGACTTCTCGGTGCCCATCGAGGACTCGGTGGGCGCGCTGGCCGACCTGGTGCGCGCCGGCAAGGTCCGCACGATCGGCCTGAGCGAGGTCTCGGCCGACACGCTGCGCCGGGCGCATGCGGTGCACCCCATCACCGCGCTCCAGACCGAGTACTCGCTGTGGACGCGCAACCCGGAGATCGCGGTGCTCGACGCCTGCCGCGAGCTGAGCGTGGCCTTCGTCGCCTTCAGCCCGCTGGCGCGCGGCTACCTGCCGGGCACGCTGCGCGACGTCGGCGGCTTCGACGCCAAGGACATCCGCCGCGCGATGCCGCGCTTCGCCCCGTCCCACTACGCCGCCAACCTGGCGCTGCTGGAGGGCTTCACTGCGCTGGCCGCCGAGGTGGGCTGCAGCCCGGCGCAGCTGGCGCTGGCCTGGGTGCTGGCGCAGGGCGAGCACGTGACGGTCATCCCCGGCACCACCTCGATCGCGCACCTGGAGGAGAACCTCGCCGCCGCCGACGTCGCCCTGACGCCCGAGCAGCTGGCGCGCGCCGGCGCGCTGATCGGCCGCCACAACGTCGCCGGCCCGCGCTACAACAGCGCCACGCAGACCGAGATCGACACCGAGGAGTTCCCGGCGTGATCGCGCGTCGCCGCCTGTTGGCCGCGGCACCGCTGCTGGCCGCCTCGGCCACCGGGGCCCTGACGGCGCCGGCCCGCGCGCTGGCACCGGCCTTTCCGAGCCGGCCGATCACGGTCGTGGTGCCCTTCGCCCCCGGCGGTGTGGCCGACGTCACCGCGCGCAGCTACGGCCGCCTGCTGGCGGACAGCCTGGGCCAGCCGGTGGTGATCGACAACAAGCCCGGCGCGGGCGCCATCGCCGCCACGCAGGCGGTGCTCAAGGCGCCGGCCGACGGCCACACCCTGCTGCTGACCAGCAACGCCACCGCGGTGAGCGTGCACCTGATCCGCCGCCTGCCCTTTGACGTCACGCGCGATCTGGCGCCCATCAGCACGCTGGGCTTCTTCGAGCTGGCCCTCGTCACCGGCCCCAACGGCCGCTTTCACAGCCTGGCCGAGCTGATCGCCTGGGGCCGCGCGAACCCGGGCAAGCTGACCTTCGGCAGCATCGCGCCGGGCAGCACGCAGCACCTGTCGGCGGTGCTGTTCAAGGCCCGCACCGGGCTGGACGCGGTGATCGTGCCCTACAAGGGCTCGCCCGCGGTGATCACCGCCGCACGCAGCGGCGAGATCGACCTGGGCTTCGAGATCCTCAGCCCCGTGCTGCCGCAGCTGCAGGCCAAGGCGCTGCGGGCGCTGGCCGTCACCGGGCCGAAGCGCTTCGAGCTCCTGCCCGAGGTGCCCACCGCGCTGGAGCAGGGCGTTGCGCAGTACACCGTGGACAGCTGGAACGCGCTGGCCGCCCCGGTGGGCACGCCCGCCGCGGTGATCGAGCGCCTGCGCCGCGCGGTGCAGGACGCCGCCCAGAACACCGCCCTGCGCGCCAGCCTGCGCGACCTGGGCGTCAAGGCCCAGGCCGGCAGCCCCGCCGAGCTGCAGGCCCTGCTCGCCAGCGAAATCAAACACTGGGGCGAGGTGGTGCGCGTCGCGCACATCGAACCCGAATGAGACCCTGAGAACACGCTCCCGATGCTCGATGTCCTGACCTTTGCCGCGCCGATCTTCCTGCTCATCGCACTGGGCTTCGCCGCGGTGCGCAGCGGCCAGTTCCCCGCCAGCGGGCTGTCGGCCCTGGCCGCCTTCGTGATTCGCTTCGCGCTGCCGGCGCTGGTGTTCAAGGCCCTGTCGCAGCGCGACTTCGCCGAGGTGCTCAACGCTCGCTACCTGCTGGCCTACACGCTGGGCTCGCTGGGGGTCGTGCTGGCCGGGCTGGCCTGGGCGCGTTGGGGCCGCGGCGAGAACCTGGAGCGCGGCGCCCTGGTGGCGATGGGCATGGCCTGCTCCAACTCCGCCTTCATCGGCTTCCCGCTGGCGCACCAGATCATCGGTGCCGATGCCGGCGTCGGACTGGCCCTGTGCATGGTGGTGGAGAACCTGCTCATCATCCCCCTGTGTCTGGCGCTGGCCGACAGCGGCAGTGCCACGCACGAGCCCTTTGGCGTGGCCTTCCGTCGCGCGCTGGCGGGGCTGCCGAAGAACCCGCTGATCGTGGCGATCGCCGCGGGCTTCGTCTGCTCGATGCTGCGCCTGCAGCTGCCCGCGCCGCTGACGAAGGCGGTCGACCTGCTGGCGGGCGCCTCGGCCGCCGGGGCGCTGTTCTTCATCGGCGGCACGCTGGTGGGCCTGTCGATGCGCTCGATGGCCGGCGAGGTGCTGCCGGTGGCCCTGGGCAAGCTGCTGCTGCACCCGCTGGCGGTGGCCGGCGCGCTGTGGCTGGTGGGGCCGATCACGCCATCGCTGGCGGCCTGCGCCATCCTCATGGCCAGCGCACCGATGCTGAGCATCTACCCCATCTTTGCCCAGCGGCATGGCCTGCAGGGCGTGTGTTCGGCGCGCATGGTCGGCACCACGCTGGCGTCCTTCGTCAGCACCGGTCTGCTGATCGCGCTGCTGCACCAGACCGGGCTGGCGCCCGTCCACTGAGGCTCAGGTGCCGCCTCAGGTGCCGTCTCAGGTCCCGCAGAAGGTCTGGTAGTTCGCGGTGACTTCGGCCGGCGCCGGCTGGGCGTAGCGCTCGCGGCCCGGCTGCTCGTCCCAGGGCGACTGCACCGCGGCGAGCAGGCGCTCGAAGGGGCCCAGGTCGCCCGCCTCGGTCGCGGCCTCCAGCGCCTCCTCGACGCGCTGGTTGCGCGGGATGATCCAGGGGCTGACCCGGTGCATCGCCGCGCGGCGCTCGGCCGCGGCCTGGGTGGCCTCGCGCC
>Ga0228698_1000434_pt1 | contig 33539 bp, 26 predicted proteins | sample McNCre117_Aug_MG_FD_178015 | JGI IMG/M metagenome (GOLD analysis project Ga0228698, IMG submission 178015) | Freshwater microbial communities from McNutts Creek, Athens, Georgia, United States - 1-17_Aug_MG | ecosystem: Environmental > Aquatic > Freshwater > Creek | place: USA: Georgia... | reverse complement strand
TTAAAGCTAAGTTCCGAAGAACTTGGCAATCACCATCAAACGCCCACGCTTATCGGCTGTATATTTTTAAAGAACCCAGGCAACTTGTCACTACCTGCTCTTGCCTCGCTGCGATCAGCGAAGCCTTGAATTATGACACAGTTTTTATCGTTGCGTCAAGTTTTTGAAAATTTTTTCGATCACATCGATTCTTCAAAAACCTCTTCGTCGCCCTACTTGCTCTTCCTAAAAAGAACTGCGTTGTGAGCAGCGAAGCCCTCGATTATGGCACAGTTTTTCGTCATCCGCCAAGTTTTTGAAAATTTTCGCTAAAGTTTGTGCATCCCACCCGGATAATGCCCCGATGGCTTTACTCACACTCTTAAACGCTTCGCTGGCTTTTGGCCACGTGGCACTCCTGGATCACGCAAACTTCTCCCTGGAGACCTCTGAGCGCATCGGCTTGATCGGCCGCAACGGCACAGGCAAATCTTCCTTGCTCAAAATTCTGGGGGGGATGGAGCGCCCAGACGATGGCTCACTGCATGTGCAACAGGGCATTCGAATTGCTTATGTAGCACAAGAGCCCATTTTGATTGCCGAGCACACCATCTTTGAAGCTGTCCGGGAGGGTTTGGCCGAGGTGGTGCAATGGATCGAAGACTACACACACAGCAGAGGTGACCTCGATACTTTACAAAGCCAAATTGAATCCATGGATGGCTGGGGCTGGGAGCAGCGCGTAGACGAAACACTCCAGCGGCTGCAACTGGACCCTAAAGCGATCGTGCAGTCTCTGTCTGGCGGTATGCGCAAACGTGTCGCCTTGGCACAAGCTTTGGTCACGCGCCCGGACGTTCTTTTATTAGACGAGCCCACCAACCACTTGGACCTGAACGCCATCACTTGGCTAGAGGATCTCTTGATTGACTTCAAGGGCAGCGTCATTGCCATCACCCACGACCGCGCTTTTCTGGACCGCATCGCCACGCGCATCGTCGAGCTGGACCGTGGCAAGCTGCGTCCTTATCCGGGCAACTATGCCCAGTACCAATTACAGAAAGAAGAGCAGCTGACCCAGGAAGCCGTGATCCAGGCCAAAGCCGACAAGCTGCTGGCCCAGGAGGAAGTCTGGATACGCAAGGGCGTGGAAGCGCGTCGCACCCGCAGTCAAAGCCGCATCAGCCGGCTTCAAAACTTGCGCAGTGAACGCGCCGCCCGCCGCGAGAAGGTAGGCAACGTGAAGATGGAAGTCGCCTCAGGCGTGCCCAGCGGCAAGCTGGTGGCCGAGCTGACCGAGGTGAGCAAAAGCTTCGCGCAGCCCGATGGCTCGGTGCGCACCATCATTCAGAATTTCACCGGCACCTTGCTGCGCGGCGACAAGATCGGCTTGCTCGGCCCCAACGGCGCAGGCAAGACCACCTTGCTCAAACTGATCTTGGGCGAACTCGAAGCCGACAGCGGTGAAGTGCGCCGCGGCACCAAGCTCGAAGTGGCCTACTTTGACCAGATGCGCGATGCACTGGACCTGGACGCGACGCTGGAAGACTTCATCAGCCCCGGCAGCGAGTGGATCGAGATCGGCAACAAGCGCCAGCACGTGAAAAGCTATCTGGGCGATTTTCTGTTCTCGCCTGCGCGGGCCACTTCGCCCGTGCGGTCTTTGTCCGGCGGCGAGCGCAACCGCCTGCTCTTGGCCCGCTTGTTTGCACGTCCGGCCAACGTTTTGGTGCTGGACGAACCGACCAACGATCTGGACATCGAAACCCTGGAGTTGCTCGAAGAGCTGCTGCAAACCTACGAGGGCACCGTGTTCCTGGTCAGCCACGACCGCGCCTTCATGGACAACGTGGTCACCGGCATCATCGCCTGCGAAAGCGCACCGAACCAACCGGGCTTCTGGCGCGAATACGAAGGCTCGGTGCAAGACTGGTTGACCCAGTCACAACGCGCTCAGGCCATTGCCGCCCAAGCTGCGCAAAAGCAGGCCGTTGCCACACCTGCAAGCGCACCAGCAGTTGCCGCCGCTGTTGCTGCCCCAACGCAGGCGACCACTGTCCGCAAGCTCAGCTACAAAGAGCAGCGCGAACTGGATGGCTTACCCGCCCTGATCGAATCGCTCGAAAAAGAGCAGGCTGAGGCCCGCAGACAACTGGCCGACGGCAGCATCTACCAGCGCGATGCAGGTTTGGCGCAGCAGCTGTTCAAGCGCGATGCCGAAATCGACGACTTGTTGATGAACGCCCTCGAGCGCTGGGAAATCCTCAGCGCCCGTTGACCCCCAACAGACCATGACCTCCGCTGAACTCAGTGCCCTGTTGGTGCTCGCCACCGTGAGCAGCTTCACGCCGGGACCCAACACCACCTTGTCAACCGCCATGGCCGCCAACCACGGCCTGCGCCGAGCCATGCGGTTTGTGTGTGCGGTTCCGGTGGGCTGGGGCCTGTTGTTCATGCTGTGTGCCACGGGCTTGGGTGGCTTGGTGGTGGCTTTCCCCCCGATCCGCTGGGCCATCGTTTTGCTGGGCACGGCCTATCTGGTTTGGTTGGCCACCCGTCTGTGGGGCAGCGGCAGTCTGATGCAAGCGGACAGTGCCCAGCTGCAAGTGGGCTTCATGCAAGGGGTGGGGCTGCAATTTCTCAACATCAAAGCCTGGATGCTGGCGTTGGCCATCGTGGCCGGTTGGGTCGCAGGTCGCGAAGATGCTGCCGCACGGACCTTCACCTTGCTGCCCATCATGGTGGCTTATGGCTTCTTCAGCAACCTGAGCTATGCCTTGGTCGGCTCCATGCTGCGTCATTGGCTAGCGCACGGTCGCCGACTGCTGATGTTCAACCGCTGCATGGCCAGCGCTTTGGTGGGCACCGCCCTCTGGATTCTGCAAGGCTTGTGGAGCGCCAGCGCATGAAGCCAGAAAACAAAGGCTTGTGGCTGGGCTTGCTCGGCGTGTTCATCTTTGCCCTCACATTGCCCATGACCCGCTTGGCCACGGGCACCAGCGATGCACCGCAGTTATCACCCTGGTTTGTCACCTGGGGGCGAGCGGCGCTGGCCGGTGTCCTGTCGGCTGCGTATTTGTACTTCGCTCACGCACGACTGCCGCATGCGCAAGAGCGAGGCCCTTTGGTCTTGTCTTTGGCCGGCAACGTGGTGGGCTACCCCTTGCTGCTGGGTTGGGCGCTGCGCCACGTGAGCGCCAGCCATGCAGCGGTCATCACCGCTTTGCTGCCACTGGCCACTGCAGCTGCGGCCGCATGGCTCATGCACCAGCGGGCACGCCTGGGGTTTTGGGTCTTTGCATGCCTGGGCAGTGCTCTGGTGGCGATCTACAGCCTGCTGCGGGCACACCAAGCAGGGCACGGTTTGGGTCTTAGCTGGGCCGATGGCTTGCTGCTCAGTGCGGTGGTGGCGGCCTCCTTGGGCTACGTGGCAGGTGCCAAAATCACACCCAGCCTGGGCTCGGAAAAAGTCATCAGCTGGGTGTGTGTGATGGCTTTGCCCATCACCTTGCCTGGCACCTGGTTGACATGGCCAGCACACCCGATTGCGGCATCATCATGGCTGGCCCTGCTTTATGTGGGGGTGTTTTCCATGTGGGCAGGCTTTTTCGCTTGGTTTCGCGGCCTGTCTTTGGGCGGCCCCTTGCGGGTCAGCCAAACCCAATTGTTTCAACCTTTCATCAGCATCCTGGCCGCCATGCCTTTGCTGGGAGAATCGCTGGATGTCATGACCCTGGGTTTTGCCGCTCTGGTGGTGCTGACGGTTTTCATGGGACGCCGCATGGCCAACCCCACAAGCAAGTAAAAATTCGACTTCAAGGACCCCTGACATGAACTGGACCCTGGCACAACGCGCCCAAAAGATGAACCCTTCGGTGATCCGCGAGATCCTCAAAGTCACTGAACAGCCAGGCATCATCAGTTTTGCAGGCGGCTTGCCTTCTCCGCTGACTTTTCCGATCGACGCCATGCGCGAAGCCAGCGAGCGCGTGCTCAAAGATGACGGCAAGGCCGCCTTGCAATACGCAGCGAGCGAAGGCTACGCCCCCTTGCGCGAATGGGTGGCGCAAGACCTGCTCAAACAAGGCATGAAGGTCAACCCTGACCAAGTGCTGATCACCACCGGCAGCCAACAAGGCCTGGACCTGGTGGCCAAGATCCTTATCGACGCGGGCAGCCGCATCCTGGTCGAGACCCCCACCTACCTGGGGGCTTTGCAAGCCTTCACGCCCATGGAGCCTGTGGCCGTGAGTGTGGACAGCGACGAGCACGGTGTGAACGCCGAAGACCTGCGGGCCAAGGTCGGCACCGGTGCCGACAAGGCGCGCTTTGTGTACCTCTTGCCCAATTTTCAGAACCCCACTGGCCGCACCATGCCTGAGGAGCGCCGCGCTGCCGTGGCCCAAGTCGCCGCTGAAACCGGCTTGCCGATCATCGAAGACAACCCCTATGGCGACCTCTGGTTTGACCAAGCCCCAGCCCCATCGCTGAGCGCACGTCACCCCGACGGCAGCGTGTACCTGGGCTCGTTCTCCAAGATTTTGGCCCCCGGCTTGCGACTGGGTTACCTGGTAGCACCCAAGGCGCTGTACCCCAAACTGCTGCAAGCCAAGCAAGCGGCCGATTTGCACACCCCCAGCTTCAACCAGCGCGTGGTGGCTGAAGTGCTCAAGGACGGCTTCATCGATCGCCATGTGCCCACCATCCGCGCCCTGTACAAACAGCAGTGCGAAGCCATGCTGGCCGCGCTCGACCGCGAAATGGCCGGCTTGGGCCTGAGCTGGAACCGGCCAGTCGGCGGCATGTTCTTGTGGGTGCAACTGCCCAAGGGCATGAACGCGGTCGCCTTGCTGGACAAAGCGGTCCAAAAGGGCGTGGCCTTCGTGCCCGGTTTTGCGTTCTACGCCCAAGACCCGAGCGAAAGCACCCTGCGCCTGTCCTTTGTGACCGCCACCGTTGACCAAATCAACACCGGCATGGCCGCACTGGCCCAAGCCATCCGCGAATCGCTGTGAAGCCATGAAGACCCGGGCTTTTCAGCAGGTCGACGTCTTCACCGACACCGCTTTTTTGGGTAACCCCTTGGCCGTGGTGCTCGACGGCACAGACCTGAGCGATGCGCAGATGCAGGCCTTTGCCGCCTGGACCCAGCTGAGCGAGACCACCTTTGTGCTGCCGCCCACGCCCGAGGGGGCTGCAGGCGGTGCCGACTACCGCGTGCGCATCTTCACGCCCGGCATGGAATTGCCCTTTGCAGGTCATCCGACCCTGGGCACAGCACACGCCTGGCTGAGTGCGGGCGGTCAGCCCCGCCAAAACGGCCAACTGGTGCAGGAATGCGGTGTGGGTCTGGTCACCCTGAAATTGGTCGATGGCCGCTGGGCCTTTGCCGCACCGCCCTTGCAACGCCAGACACCCGAGCCCGCCCTGTTGGCTGAAGTGCTGGCGGCACTGGGTCTGCATGCCGAAGAGGTGCTGGCCGCGCAAGACCTGAACAACGGCCCTCACTGGCTGGGCCTGCTGGTCCACGATGTCGACACCGTGTTGGCACTCCAACCGGACCATGCCGCACTCAAACGCCTGAACACCAAAGTCGGCGTGGCCGCACGCAGGGCAGCCCCAGCAGCAGGCCTGATCCGCCGCGCCAACCGCGAGGCACGCGCTTTTGCCCAAACCAGCCCTGTGGCCAAAGACCCCACCGACCTGGAAGTGCGCGGCTTTGCCGCCCCCGTCGGCATTGCCGAAGACCCCGTCACCGGCAGCCTCAATGCATCGCTGGCGCAGTGGTTGATGGCCGAAGGCCACATGCCCAGCATCTACAGCGCACGGCAAGGCACGGCGCTGGGCCGCGCCGGACAAGTCTTCTTGTCGCGCGATGCGCAAGGCCAAGTGTGGGTCGGCGGTGATGTGGTGGGGTGCATCAACGGCCAAGTCACGCTGTAAACCAATCACCCCAGCGACAGGCCTGCCGCAAGCGACTGCGCACAATCGCAGCGCATGGGAACACTCTATTTGGTCCGCCACGGACAAGCCTCGTTCGGGGCCGATGATTACGATCAACTCAGCCCGCTGGGGCATCAACAAGCGCTGCGCTTGGGCCAATACCTGGAGGCCAAACTGAAGGCCCAGCCGGTAGAGGCCGTGCTGATGGGCAGCCTCAAACGCCACCGCCAAACCTGGGAGGGCATCGCCCAAGGCGCAGGCCTGACGCACACCCCCGAGGTCTGGCCCAGCCTGAACGAATACGACAGCCACGCGCTGATCGAAGCCATCCACCCCGAGCCCCTAGCCAAACCCGACACGCCCGAGCTGTACCGCCACCACTTTCGGCTGCTGCGCGACGCCCTGCAAGCGTGGATGGCCGGGCGCACCCAACCGCGCGGCATGCCCAGCTACAAAGACTTTGTGGGCGGCATCGAAGCGGCGCTGGACCATGTGCGCCAAAACCATGCAGGCGACGTGATGATCGTCTCCAGCGGTGGCCCCATCTCGACGGCCGTCGGTCAAGTGTTGGGCGCACCCGCTGAAACCACGATCGAGCTGAACCTGCGCATCCGCAACACGGCGCTGACCGAGTTCGTCTTCAACCCCAAGCGCCACATGCTGTTGACCTACAACACGCTGCCGCACCTGGACTCGGACGCGCACCGCGAATGGGTCACTTACGCCTGAAAACACCTCGTAATTCCCTAGGAAAACCGTCGCACCTTGTAGGCACAATGTCTGCATGAATGCGTATGCCGCACATGCGGCGCTTGAGTTGCGAGAAGGCGGTATCGCGCTGCCCTGCTCGCCTGGAACCGATGCCACCACTTCACAGCGGCAATGGGCGCAATGGCTTGCGCCCTACCAGCTGCAAGACAGCATCCAGAGCCTCGTCATCGGCGATGCTCAGGGCCTGCACAGCGTGGTCAGCCTGCGGCCAGAGCTGCAAGCGGCCTGGATGCCGCAACACGACACCCTCTGTTTGCACCAACGTCTGGGACACGAGGCACTGTGCAGCGATGTCCATGCATTGGACCGAGAAATCCTGATCGCCCTGCTGGGCTCACCACTGCGTTTCAGTTTTGCCAGTTTGGACGCCTTGGCCTCGCATGTCCGTGTGCGCCGTCACATGACCCTGGCGGCCCGCAAGACCGCACTGGCCTTCAAAACCGAAGCTGCAGAGCGCCCCGAAGCCTATTGGCAATACGACGAGGAGCGCGGCTTCACGCTCAAGCCCGGGCGCTGCCTGATCGATGCCCTGATCGCCGCCACCCAGCCCGAAGCCACCGGCAAGCTTTACGACTTTTCTTGCTACCGCGCCACCGAATACGTGATCTTGCTGGGCATTGCGCAAGAGTTGCAACACCACCACCCCGACTTGCTGGCCCAATTGCAGGCCATCAACGAAATCCACGCCATCCGTTCGGGGCAGTTCCACGACGTGTTCCTGGTCGAATACGGCAGCATGAGCCAACCCCTGCCCGCGCGTTACTACGTGCCGGGTGACCGCTTGTGGTTTCGCAACCCCGACGAACGCTCCTCTGATGTCATGGGCTACGAAGGCTCGTGGGTGATCTATTTGGGCGGGGGCCTGTTCAGCAACTTCTGGAAGCGCGACCAGCCCTTCACGCTCGAATCCAAAGCGGTGGAGATTTACCACTGGCGCGATGGCGTCTACGCCGACGCACAAAGCCAATTGCACATGGACGAAAGCGTGGTCGAGCAGCGCGTGGCCCAAACCTTGGCCGACCCGCAAGCGGTGCAAGAGGTACTGGGCCGCATGTTGCGCATGCGTGACCCGCAAGGGGTGTATGCCGAAGGCGGCTGCCTGGACACCACACGCGAATGCCCGCGCAGCGTCAGCCGCGACCACTGCGAGCTGGTCTTGCCCAGCTTCTGATCAGCCGATCTGCGAACGCAAAGTGTCGACCGGCAGCTGGTCGATTTCCACCAACAACTGAGCCAAAGCGCGGCCCGAGGCGTCCAGCAAAGCCTGGCCTTTCTCGGCCGTGGCCGCTGCCGCGTTCCCGGCCGCGCCCTGCGCGTTGTAGTCCTGCATTTGCCAGCCCAGCTTGGCGCTGCGGCCATTGCCCAAAATCGCAAACCGCTCGGCACGGTCTTGCGAGGTGGATCGGAAATTTTGCGCCGCCGCCATGCGCACCGAGTCGGGTTTCAAGGCCCGCATCATGGACGTTTCCACGTCCCCCGCATGCACGCCAAAGCGGTGCTCCTCGGCGCTGAACAGGGTGTTCACATCCTGGCTTTGCGCATCGCGCAAAGGCAAATTGAACCAGCTCACGCTGTACACCAGCATCTCCAGGCGGGCACGCAAATCACGCGCCACCAGATCCATCACGCTGACCTGACCGCCATGGGCGTTGAGCAGCACCAGTTTGCGCACGCCGCTGGCCGCGACTGACTCGCCAATGTCGGTCCACAAACGGACGATGGTTTCGGACTTGAGCGTTAAAGTGCCCGCAAAGCGGGCGTGTTCGGGGCTGAAGCCCACCGTTTGCGTGGGCAAGAACAAGACCGGCAAGTCAGCCGGTAAATGCGGCAAGCTGGCAGTGACCACCCCATTGACCAAATCGGTGTCCACCGACAGTGGCAAATGCGGGCCATGCTGTTCGGTGGCCGCCACGGGCAAAACGGCGATGGTGCGGTCCAGCGCCAGCGCGGCAAAGTCGGTGGTCGTCAGATCGGCCCAAAAACGGTGAGGGGTATGCATGCCCGCATCTTAATGGAGCCCGGCCCCACGGTGTACAGTGCCACTTTCCATGCAAGGCCCTCGCCCCGAGGGCCCCCGACCGCCTGATGTTGAACCCGATGCTTTTCTTGTCTGCCCTGCGCCGCATTGGCACCCATTCAGGTGCCGTGTGTGCGGTCGTATTCGCCTGCCTGATGGGGGCCACCAGCCAAGCCCAAGTTGTGGGTGCCACAGTCAAAACCGACCAAGTCCGCGCTGAGTTGCTGGCCCATGCGCCGCAAGGCGTTCAAGCGGGACAAAGCTTCTGGCTGGCCCTGCACATCCAGCACCAGCCGCATTGGCACACTTACTGGCAAAACCCCGGTGACTCGGGCCTGCCCACCCGCCTGCAGTGGAAACTGCCTGCGGGCCTGCAAGCGGGCGAGATCGCCTGGCCTTTGCCCAAGAAAATCCCCATCGGCACCCTCGCCAATTACGGCTACGAAGGCTCGCTGCTGCTGCCCGTGGCCGTGACGGTGGGCCCCGACTTCAAAGCCCCTGTGGTGGGGCCTTTGAAAATTCAGCTGCAGGCCGAATGGCTGGTTTGCCGCCAAGAGTGCATCCCGCAAGAAGGCCAGTTTGAGCTGAGCCTGCCCGTGCAAAGCGCCACCGCCTTGCACAGCAGCCTGTTTGACGCCGCGCAAAAGCAAAGCCCCCAAGTGCTGCCCGGCGCTCACGCCGTCAGCCTCTCGGCCGATGGCCGCAGCCTGACGCTTCAAGTCGAGCAGCTGCCCGCAGCCTGGCGCGGTCAAACCTTGAGCCTGTTCCCTGTGACCGCCAACGTGGTGAACAACGCGGCCGTGCAAGGCAAAACCTGGACCCAAAGCTGGCAAGGCGACCGCTGGACAGCAAAGGTGCCCGTCTCGGACGAGCGCAGCGAAAGCCCCAGCACCTTGTCGTGGGTCGTGGCCCAAGGCCCCGAGACTGGGCCGCAAGCGCCCGCTTACGAAGTGAGCAGCCCGCTGCAAGGCCGCTGGCCTGCCCTCGCCCCTGTGGCGGGTGTGTCGCCGGCCTTGGCCAAAGCACTGCAAGACAACGCCCAGGCCCGCCCAGCGTCCACCAGCGCCAGCAGCCTGGCCCTGGCATGGCTGGGGGCCTTCATCGGTGGTTTGCTGCTCAACCTCATGCCTTGCGTGTTCCCGGTGCTGGCCATCAAGGTGCTGGGCTTCACGCAGCCAGGCCAAAGCCGCGCTGAGCACCGCGCTGCCGGCCTGGCCTACACCGCTGGTGTGGTGCTGTCGCTGGTTTTGCTGGGAGCGGTCTTGTTGGCGCTGCGCAGCGCGGGCGAGCAACTGGGCTGGGGCTTTCAATTGCAGTCGCCCTCGGTGGTGGCGGCGCTGGCGGTGCTGTTCACCTTGCTGGGTCTGAACCTGGCGGGTGTTTTTGAATTCGGGCAGATGGTGCCCAGCGGCTTGGCCAGCTGGCAAAGCCGCCGCCCCACCGTCAACGCTGCGCTGTCCGGTGTGCTGGCGGTGGCGATCGCTTCGCCGTGCACCGCGCCCTTTATGGGGGCTTCGCTGGGCTTGGCCATTGCCTTGCCCGCCTGGCAAGCCCTGAGCGTCTTCGCGGCCATGGGCCTGGGCATGGCCCTGCCGTATCTGGCGGCCAGCCTGTGGCCCGCGGTAGCCCGCGCCCTGCCCAGGCCCGGGGCTTGGATGGCGGTGTTCCGTCAGGCCATGGCTTTTCCGATGTTCGCCACCGTCATCTGGCTGTTGTGGGTGCTGGGCCAGCAAACCGGCATCGACGGGGCCAGCACCCTGTTGGCTGTGCTCTTGTGCGTGGCTTTTGCTGCGTGGGCCTGGGGCTTGCAAGGCCGCGCCCGCTGGGTGCTGAGCGCCCTGGCGCTGGCTGGGCTTGCCTGGCTTGGCGCGGCTGTACTGCCCAGCGCGTTGCGCGAAGCGCCGCTCAACCCGACCACGGCCAGCGAATCAGCCCCCCGCTGGCAAGCCTGGTCTGAAACCCGCTTGCAGTCCGAGCTGGCAGCCGGTCGCCCCGTGTTTGTGGACTTCACTGCCGCCTGGTGCGTGACCTGTCAGTACAACAAGAAAACCACTCTGTCTGATGCGGCCTTGCTGGCCGACTTCGACGCCCGCAAAGTCACGCTGCTGCGGGCCGACTGGACACGGCGCGATACGGCCATCACCCAGGCCCTGACGGCACTGGGCCGCAGCGGCGTGCCGGTTTATGCGCTGTACGCACCGGGCAAAGCGCCGGTCATCCTGTCCGAGCTGCCCTCGGTGGCCGAGGTGCAAACGGCGCTGCGGGGCCTGTAAAGTCCCCTGACGGCACCTGCGACAATCGGGGGATGAGCACAAGTTCCGCATCCCCCTCGACTTCTTCGTTTGCGCCGCTGGCCAACGACACCTTTTTGCGCGCCTGCCTGCGCCAGGCCACCGACCACACCCCCATCTGGCTGATGCGCCAGGCTGGTCGTTATTTGCCCGAGTACTGCGCCACCCGCGCCAAAGCGGGCAGCTTCATGGGCTTGGCCACCAACGTGGATTACGCCACCGAAGTGACCTTGCAGCCGCTGGAGCGCTACGCTTTTGACGCGGCCATTTTGTTCAGTGACATCCTGACGGTGCCCGACGCCATGGGCCTGGGCCTGTCGTTCGCCCAGGGCGAAGGCCCGCGCTTTGCGAAAAACGTGCGCGACGAGGCCGCCGTGGCCGAACTGGCCGTGCCCGACATGAACAAGCTGCGCTACGTGTTCGACGCCGTCACCAGCATCCGCAAGGCGCTGAACGGCCGCGTGCCACTGATCGGCTTTTCGGGCAGCCCCTGGACACTGGCTTGCTACATGGTCGAGGGCAAGGGCTCGGACGACTACCGCCAGGTCAAAAGCCTGATGTACAGCCGCCCTGACCTGATGCACCGCATTTTGGAAATCAACGCCGACGCGGTGGCCCTGTACCTGAACACCCAGATCGAAGCGGGTGCCCAAGCGGCCATGATTTTTGACAGCTGGGGCGGCGTGCTGGCCGATGGCGCTTTCCAGGAATTCAGCCTGGCCTACACCGCCCGCGTCCTCTCGCAATTGAAGACCGAGCACAACGGTCAACGCATCCCGAGCATCGTCTTCACCAAAGGCGGTGGCCTGTGGCTGCCCGAGATGGCCGGCCTGAACTGCGACGTGCTGGGCCTGGACTGGACCATGAACCTGGGCCGCGCCCGCGCTTTGGTGGGCGGCCAAGTCGGTGGCCCCGGCAAGGCCTTGCAAGGCAACATCGACCCGAACGTGCTGTTCGCGCCGCCTGAGCAGATCGCCAAGGAAGCCCGCCGCGTGCTCGACAGCTTTGGCACACCGCACACCGACGCCACGCGCACAGGCCCCACACACATTTTCAATTTGGGCCACGGCATCAGCCAATTCACATCGCCCGAACACGTGTCGGCCCTGGTGGAAGCGGTACACCAGCACTCTCGCCAATTGCGTGCACAAGCCTGATGCCCGGCTAGCATAAAAACCGAGTTCCAAATGCCGTTTTTTTAGAAAATAAATGCATTTGGATGCTTGACTTATGCACAAAAATTCAAAGTGCCTTTTGCCAAAACTCGCATTCAACATGCCTGACAACGGCACCTTGGCAATTTCCTAAGTTGTTGATTTATAAAGACTTTCGAAAACTGCCCATTGAATGGGCAATCTGGCGGAAGGCTTGATTTTCAAGGCTTTGCGGGCAAGCCCAGCGGCTTTTCCACAAAGTTATCCACAGTTTTTTGGGATACCTGCCAAAGCACTTTGAAATCAAGGACTTAGGCCGGATTTGAAGAATCTTGATAACCTTTAAATTTGCCAACACCGACAAAACACTGGAAAAATGTGAGCACCCACCACTGGATCGACATCGCCGTCCAGACCCCCGCCCACAGCCAGATCGGGGGCTTGCTGAGCTACCGTTGCCTGTTTGATGTGCAGGTGGGCCAGTTGGTGCGGGTGCCCTTGGGCAAACGCGAAGTCTTGGGTGTGGTGTGGGCAGTGCACGGTGAAGCCCCGGCCGACATGCCCGCTTCGGCCATGCGCGACGCCACCGGCCTGCTCGAAGGCCTGCCGCCCCTGGACAGCGCCTGGCGGCAACTGGTGCAGTTCTCGGCCCAGTATTACCAACGCTCACTGGGCGAAGTGGCGCTGTCGGCCTTGCCCCCCCAATTGCGCGACCTGAGTTCGGAGCAACTGGCCCGCCGCCTGAAAAAACAAGCCCTGCCCGCCAGCATTGCCGTGCAGCCCGGCCCTGCCCTGTCGGAGGAGCAACAAACCGTGTTGGCACACATGGCAGCGGGCCCGGGCCCGTTTTTGCTGTTCGGCAGCACCGGCAGCGGCAAAACCGAGGTGTATTTGCAAGCCGTGGAACGCATGCTGCAAGCCGACCCGCAAGCCCAAGCCTTGCTGATGGTGCCCGAGATCAACCTCACGCCGCAGCTCGAAGCGCGTGTGCAGGCGCGCTTTGGCGCCGAAGCGGTGGTGTCCATGCACAGCGGCATGACGCCCGCCCAGCGCCTGAAGGGCTGGCTGTCTGCCCACGCGGGGCATGCCCGCATTGTGCTGGGCACGCGCATGGCCATCTTTGCGTCCATGCCGCACCTCAAACTCATCGTGGTCGACGAAGAACACGACCCCAGCTACAAGCAACAAGAAGGTGCCCGCTACTCGGCACGCGATCTGGCGGTGTACCGCGGCCGCCTGCAAAACGCGCAGGTGCTCTTGGCCTCGGCCACACCTTCACTGGAAAGCTGGCATCTGAGCCGCCCAGCCGACGAAGGTGGGCGCTATGTCCGTCTGCACATGCCCTCGCGCATTGGCACTGGCCTCTTGCCCAAGGTGCGCCGTGTGGACATGAACCACCAGGCCAAAAAAGCCGTGCTGTCGGCCCCGCTGGTGGCCGCCCTCCAAGAGCGGGTGGAGCGCGGCGAACAATGCATGCTGCTGCTCAACCGGCGCGGCTACGCCCCCGTGCTGCACTGCGCCGATTGCGGCTGGAAAAGCGAGTGCAAACATTGCAGCGCCTTTCGGGTGTTCCACAAGATTGATCGCACGCTGCGCTGCCACCACTGCGGCTTGACCGAACGTGTGCCCCGCGCCTGCCCCGAATGCGGCAACGCCGACATCGCGGCCATTGGCCGGGGCACCGAGCAACTCGAAGAACACCTGGGCGAACTGCTGGCCCATGTGAAGCGCCCCGACGGCTCACCGATCCGCATCGCCCGCATCGACGCCGACACCACACGCCTCAAAGGCGCACTCGAGAGCCAACTGGCCTCGGTGCACTCGGGCGAGGTAGACATCCTGGTGGGCACCCAAATGATTGCCAAAGGGCACGATTTCCGGCGCATCACCTTGGTGGCTGCGGTCAACCCCGACACGGCGCTGTTTTCCAGCGACTTTCGCGCACCTGAGCGGCTGTTTGCCCTGCTCATGCAGGCCGCTGGCCGGGCCGGCCGCGAAGCGAGCCAAAGCGCCACCAGCGAGATGTGGGTGCAAACCTTCCACCCCACGCACCCGCTGTTTGAAGCGCTGAAAAAACACGATTACCCCGCCTTTGCCGCCAGCGAGCTGGCCGAGCGCACTGCCGCCGACTTGCCCCCCATCAGCCACCAGGCCCTGCTGCGTGCCGACGCCCGCAGCCAGGATGTGGCGCAAGGCTTGCTCAATGCAGCGCGTGAACAACTCGAAGCCCAGCTGAGCGCCGACCCCACCACCGCCGACTTGGTGATGCAAGTGAGCCTCTACCCCGCCGTGCCCATGAGCATGCAACGTGTGGCCGATGTGGAACGCGCCCAGATGCTGCTCGAAAGTCCGTCGCGCATGGCTTTGCAAAAAATGCTGTGGCACCTGCACGGCGTGCTGCACCACTTGCGCAGCCAGCCCGAGCACAAAGGCGTGATCCGCTGGCTGGTGGACGTGGGCCCGCAGGCGATTTGAATGATTGTTGAGGGGCAATCGCCCAACACTTTGGTGTTCCTACAAGGGTTACAGCATTGAGGCTGCGGGTTGATTTGGGGACAATCGCCCAACAAAGTTGGGCTCCTACGAGGGAGGCCGGCTCGGATGTTGTAGGAGCTGAACTGCGTTCGGCGATTCAAGCTCAGGCTCAGGCTCAGGGCTTGAGCAAAGCCACCGCGCCCGAGAAGGTCAAGAAGGCCACCGAGGTGGTCACCAAGATGATGCGGGCAATCCGCCCGTTGTCGGCCCCCAGGCGCTCGGCCAGCAGCGACACATTGCTGGCACTGGGCAAAGCGGCCACCAGCACCATCACCATCCAGGCGAAATGGTCGATCTTGACGCCCCACTGCACCGCCACCGCCGTCACCAGCAGCACCAACAAAGGGTGGACCAGCAATTTGATCACCGCCACCGGCAAATAGTCGCCCAAGCGCAGCGGACCGTGGGGCCGCTCGTGCGCCAGCATGTGCGAGCGGGCCAACACCGCCCCGATGGTGAACAGCGCCACAGGCGAGGCCGCATCGGCCAGCAAACCGACGGTTTTGGCCACCGGGCCGATCAGCTCCAGATTCCAATACGAAAACGCGCCACCCAAAGAGATGGCCCAAGGCATGGGGTTGCGCACCACACCGGCCAAGGCCTTGCGGGCCGCCACAGCAGCGCCGTGCTCACCCGCCGCGTCCATGCGCGACAAAGCCACGCACAGCGAGGTGGTGATCACCATGTCCACCACGATGGTCACGATGGCCGGGCCAGCGGCCGCAGCGCCCAGCAAGGCCACCAACAAGGGCACGCCCATGAAGCCGGTGTTGGGAAAAGCCGCCACCAGTGCGCCAAGGGAAGCATCACTCCAGCGAATGCGTGAATTGAGGCTGATGGCGATGGTGAACGCCACCATGACCAAGGCGCAAAACAAATAGGTGAAGAACACGCCGGCGTTGAGCAATTGCGCAATCGGGGTGCTGGCCCCAAAACGGAACAGCATGCAAGGCAAAGCAAAAAACAGCACAAAGCCGTTCAGGCCCGGAATCGCCTCCAGGGGGAGCAAGCCTTTGCGGGCTGCGGCATAGCCGCACAGCACCAAGGCAAAAAATGGAAATGTGACACGCAAAACTTCAAGCATGGGCTGATTGTCGCCGCCGCCCGCCGGTGTCACCGGTCACCTGCCCGACATGAAAAAGAACGCGCCCCCGCCCAGGCCAAACCACTTGCCTGCCCGCTATGATGGACAGCTTTGCGTCGATGATCCCGAGTTCTCCATGTCTGCCGGTCTGAATTTCGCCCAACTTGAAGCCGTGAACTATGTTCAAGGTCCCTGCCTGGTGTTGGCGGGCGCAGGCTCGGGCAAAACACGGGTCATCACCCACAAGATCGGGCGGCTGATCGATGTGGGCCTGGAGCCCAAGCGCATCGCGGCCATCACCTTCACCAACAAAGCCGCCGCCGAAATGCGTGAACGCGCCAAAGACCTGATCGGCAAAGCCGCCAAGGACGTGACGGTGTGCACTTTCCACGCGCTGGGCGTGCGCATCATGCGCGAAGACGGGCATGTGCTGGGCCTCAAACCCCAGTTCAGCATCATGGATGCGGACGATGTGACCAGCATCCTCAAAGACTGCGGCGGCACCACCGACGCAGCCACCGCCCGCCAATGGCAGTGGACCATCAGCCTGTGGAAAAACATGGGCCTGAACGCCGAGCAGGCCGCAGCCCAAGCCCCCGATGACAACGCCCGCGTGATCGCCCGCATCATGGCCTTGTACGAAGAGCGACTGGCTGCCTACCAAAGCGTGGACTTTGACGACCTGATCGGCATGCCCCTGAAGCTGCTGGCCGACTACCCCGAGGTGCGCGAGCGCTGGCAGGCCAAGATGGGCCATGTGCTGGTGGACGAATACCAGGACACCAACGCCACCCAGTACGAAGTGCTCAAGCATCTGGTGGGTGAACGCGGCCGCTTCACGGCGGTGGGTGACGACGACCAGTCGATCTATGGCTGGCGCGGCGCGACCCTGGACAACCTCAAGCGCCTGCCGCAAGACTTCCCGAATTTGAAGGTCATCAAGCTGGAGCAAAACTACCGCTCCACCAGCGCGATCTTGCGGGCCGCCAACAACGTGATCCAGCCCAACCCCAAGCTGTTCCCCAAGACGCTGTTCTCGGAGCTGGGCGAGGGCGAACCGGTGCGCGTGGTCGATGCGGTGAACGAAGAGCACGAAGCCGACCGGGCCATCGCCCGCATCCAGTCCATCCGTGGTGGTCAGGTCAACCCGTCCAAGCACCGCGAGTTCAAGGACTTTGCCATCCTCTACCGCGCAAACCACATGGCCCGGCCGTTTGAGCAAGCCCTGCGCCGCGCCAACATCCCTTACAAGGTCTCGGGCGGGCAGAGCTTTTTTGACAAGGCCGAAATCAAGGACTTGTGCGCCTGGTTCCGCCTGTGGATCAACAACGACGACGACCCGGCGTTTTTGCGTGCCATCACCAGCCCCAAGCGCGGCATTGGCCACCAGACCCTGGGCCAACTGGGCACCTTTGCCACGCAGTACAAACTCAGCCTGTTTGAAGCGCTGTTTGCGGGCAGCTTGCCCAGCGCGGTGAACACCCGCGCCGTGGATGGCTTGCACGAGTTTGGCCGCTACATCAACGACCTGGAACACCGTGCCCGCCACACCCTGGGCAAGGAAGCGGCGCTGGCCTTTTTGCTGGAGTGGCTCAAAGAGATCGGCTATGAGCAGCACCTGTACGACGGCGAAGACAACGAAAAAGTCGCCTCGGCCCGCTGGACGAACGTGCTGGAATTTTGCGACTGGATGGCCGGGCGTTGCGGCGGCGAGATCGAAGACGCCACAGGGACCGATGCCACCGAGTCCAAGAGCCTGCTGGAGGTGGCGCAGACCATCTCGCTGATCTCGACCTTGAGCGAACGCGAGAAAGACCAGAACGTGGTCACGCTGTCCACCCTGCATGCCTCCAAAGGTCTGGAGTGGCCGCATGTGGTACTGGTGGGCGTGAACGAAGGCCTGCTGCCCTTCAAACTGGGCGATGACGACCAACACTCCGGCCGCAGTGAAGGCCCCATGAGCGAAGGCATTTTGCAGCGCCTGCAAGAAGAGCGCCGCCTGATGTATGTGGGCATCACCCGCGCCCAGCGCAGCCTGGCCGTGAGCTGGACCAAGCGCCGCAAAAAAGGCCGCGAAATGGTGGCGGCCTTGCCCAGCCGCTTCATTGCCGAAATGCGGCTCGATGAAAACACCATCAAGGAAGACCCCCGCGAAAAACTCAAAGCCCTGCGGGCCGAGTTTGCCAAGCGGGCGGCGGACTCCGCAGAACAAGCCAAGTCATGACCCTCTCCCGTACCCTGGCCCTCTGGAGCCTCTTCGCCTGCATCGCAGGCCTGTCAGCCTGTGCCACTGCGCCCTCTGCACCTGGCTGTGACGACAACGACACCCACCCCGAACAGCTGCTTGGTCAATGGCGAGTGACCCTATCGGGGCAAAGCGATCCCTGGACGCTCTTGCTCAGGCCGCACCCCGAACACGAAGGCAGCTTGCAAGGCACCCTGATGCAAAACCCTCAGCACTTTGCGGTGGTGGCCGACATCGAGGGCGCGGAATTCACCATGGAAGAATCCCACGACGGTCGGCGCATTGCCGCCACCTGGCTGGGACACGTGCAAGCCGGCAGTTGCGGACAGATCATTGCAGGTGAGCGCCAGGCCAGCGCTCCGGGACAAGGTCCGCAACGCTTTGAGATGCGATCAAACCGCCTTCGTTGATTCGCGCACGACCAAGGTCGTGGGCAACAAATCCGATTCGGGTTTTTCACCGGCCATGATGCGCAGCAGGCAGTCCACCAAATGGGCCCCCGCCAAATCCAAGGGTTGTCGCACCGTGGTCAAAGGCGGAAAGCTGTGGGCCGCCGGCTCCACATCGTCATACCCCACCACGCTCACATCTTCAGGCACGCGGTAACCGCGCTCACGCAGCACGCCCAAGGCGCTGATGGCGATCAAGTCACTGGCGGCCACGATGGCGTCAAAGTTCAGGCCATGGCGGTCCAAGTGAACACGTAAAGCGTCTTGCGCAGCCAGTGGCGCAAAGGACGAAGGAATGTACAAAGAGGGGTCCGTCTTCAAGCCGGCCTTGCGCAAGGCTTTTTGGTAACCGGAATACCGCTTTTCAGGCTCGGGCAGAGACTTCTCACCCATGAAGGCAATGCGCTTGCGGCCCAAGCCCAGCAGGTGTTCGGTGGCCAATTGACCCCCGCTGGCATTGTCGCCACCCACACTGCAATACAGCTGATGGGGCAGTTGTGCGCCCCAAGCCACAAAGGGCAAGCGCTGACGCGCCAATTCGTTGAGCTGATCGTGGTGGCCCCACTGACCGATCACGATGATGCCGCCCACGCGGCCCGAGTCGTAGAGCGCCGATACACGCTCCAGATGATCCGCATCCACACGCGAGAGCAGCATGTCGTACTGGCGGTCCGTCAGGGCATCGGCCAAGCTACCGAGCATGCCCAGAAAGAAAGGATCGGAAATGCTTTGGCGATTGGCGGGGTAATAAGGGATGACCACGCCGATGGTGGTGTTGTCGCCCTTGCGCAGGTTTTGCGCCCCCAGATTGATCGTGTAGTTGAGTGAACGCGCCAGCTCAATGATGCGCAAACGGGTTTCTTCGTTGATCAACGCGCTGCCGTTGAGGGCTCTTGAAACTGTTGCGGTCGACACCCCGGCCAGGCGGGCAATGTCCGCCATTTGTATCTTGCGCTTTTCAGGTTCTGCCTTGGCCATTCACATTTCTCTCAGTTCAAGCGATGTTAATTCAAAAAAACGCCCCCACCCGTGAGGGAGGGGGCACAAGGTTTCCTTGGAAGAAACGTACTCAACAACTTGCTGGGATGCGGCTCAGTTCACAAACTGCTCTGAGCCCACGATCCCCAGTTTGGTCAGGCCAATGCGCTGCGCACTGGCCATCACGGCCGCAGCCGCTTCGTATTTCGCCTTCGCGTGCGAGCGGATGTGCAGCTCCGGCTGCGGCTGCTGCGCCGACGCCTCCGTCAGCTTGGCTTCCAGCTCCGCACGGCTGCCCACCGGCTTGCCGTTCCAGTTGATCACACTGTTGGCATCCACGTCGATTTTGATCACCACCGGATCGACCTTCTTGGCCGCATTGGTGGGCAGTGGCATGTCCAGGTTCACCGCATGCAGCTGCGCCGGGATCGTGATGATCAGCATGATCAAGAGCACCAGCATCACGTCAATCAGCGGCGTGGTGTTCATGTCGATCATGACTTCCGGCTCGTCGCTCGAACTCGTTCCTACGTTCATTCCCATGCTCTGCTCCTTCAGTTGCTCGGCTCGGTGATGAAGCCGACTTTGGTGATGCCTGCGCGTTGCACCGCGTACATCACGCGGCCCACCGACTCGAAATCACTTTTGCCGTCTCCCCGGATCTGCACCTCGGGCTGAGGTGTCATCACCGAGAACTTCTTTATGCGTTCGAGCAAGTCCGTGCTGTTCTTGATCTTGGTGTCGTACAGGTAGATACCGCCTGCCTTGTCCACCGAGATGATCACGTTCTCGGGCTTGGTCTCGCGGATCACGTTTTTTTCTTTGGGCAAGTCCACCTTGATGGAGGTGGTCACCACGGGAATCGTGATCAAAAAGATGATCAAGAGCACCAGCATCACATCCACCAGGGGCGTGGTGTTGATGGCGCCGATGATCTCGTCATCGGCTTCGCCTACGTTCATGGCCATGTTGGCTCCTCCTGTGATCGGTCAGGGCGGCAGATTGCAGCCGCCCCCACCGAAGGGATTTACTTCTTGGCCGAACCCAGCAGCACAGCGTGCAGGTCAGAGCCGAAGGCGTTGACTTGTTCCATCACGGCCTTGTTGCGGCGCACCAGGAAGTTGTAACCCAGCACAGCAGGCACCGCCACAGCCAGACCGATGGCGGTCATGATCAGGGCTTCACCCACGGGGCCAGCGACCTTGTCGATCGAGGCTTGGCCGGACATGCCGATCTTGACCAGCGCGTGGTAGATGCCCCACACGGTACCGAACAGACCCACGAAAGGTGCGGTAGAGCCGACCGTGGCCAGCACAGCCAGGCCGTCTTGCATGCGGCTTTGCACGTTGCCAATGGCACGCTGGATGCTCATGGTGACCCACTCGTTAAAGTCCACCGCGCCCAACAAACCGGTGTGCTTGGAAGCGCCTTCCAGGCCTTTTTCTGCAATGAAGCGGAAGGCCGAGCCTTCTTCCAGGGTGTCTTTGCCCTGAGCCACGGTGCTGGCGCTCCAGAAGGAGTCTTGCGCAGCCTTGGCTTGCTTGTTCAGCTTGGCTTGCTCGGCGAACTTGGTGAAGATCACATACCAAGAGCCCATGCTCATGAGCACCAGGATCAGCAGCGTGCCTTTGGCCACGGCGTCACCTTGGCCCCACAGCGCGCCCAGGCCGTAGGGGTTTTCTTCAACAGGCGCTGCAGCTGCCGCAGGTGCGGCCACAGGAGCAGAAGCCACTTCGGCGGGTGCAGCGGCTGGGGCTGCAGCAGGCGCGGGGGCTGTGGCTGCTGGGGCAGCTTCTTTGGGCTTGGCCGCCAACACGGAGCCAGCAGACAAGAGACCGGCCAGCAGGCCAGCGCAAACAACGAGGGTTTTGAAGGGTTTGAACATGATGAGGTGCTCCTCTGGGTTCTTTAAAAACGGTTAACTGTGAATTCGGATCTGAACGGCCGGATCATTCCAGACGCCAGGTGTATTTCATGGTGGCCCAGCCTTGCTCAGGCTTGCCGTCCACGGTGGCGGGCTTGAACGCGCAACGCGACAAACCAGCACGGGCTGCTTCATCCAGGCGCTTGTAGCCCGAAGATTTTTCAACTTCAGCTTGAATGACCTTGCCGTCTGGACCGACCAGGAAGCGCAGGCTGACTGTGCCTTCTTCTTCCAAGCGGCGCGAGGCACTGGGGTATTCAGGCTTCTCGCAATTGGCCGAGTTCACGACGGCGGCAGTCCTGACGGGGTCTTTGACCACCACAGGTGCAGGCGGTGCAGGCGGTGCCACCGGTTGGGGCGTGGCGGACACTGCGGCAATCGCGTTGGCTGCAGGAGCCGCGTTAGATACAGGCACATCCACTGGCGGCACATAGGCCGGAGGGGGCGGCAGATTCTTGGGTGGTGGCGGCGGAGGGGGTGGCGGAATATCGGGTTTTGCATCTTCGAGCAAAACGGCTTCCACAGGGCCCTTGATCTTTTTGACAAAAGCGCGGGCCAAGCCCGAGCTGATGGCCCAAAAGAGCAAGAGGTGCAACACCACCACCAGCCCCAGCCCGATCAGGTGCTTGGTCGGCTTGCGTTGCCGGCTGGCGTAATCGTCCATTGTTTGTGCTCTCCTTATCGTGAGTGATTTTTTGCAATCGTTTGCATGATACGCATTTGCCAAAGAATTTCCACCTAGGGAAAGCCCTAGCATTCCATGCGTGTTCGCAAACAAATGTTTGAATCAGTTGGAATAAACCGCTCATTCGCAAAGAATTGAGCTTGGGATTTCACCTAAATTTTCACTTCTACCGACCTGTGCGACCTGCTCATTGATCAAAATGCAATCGTTTTCAATTGAATGCAAAGTCTCTGCGCATCAAGAACATTGGGGCCAGACGACTTCAGCACCCGCAGAGGGTGTGCAAACATCAATCTGGGCGGTCTCACCTTGAGGTGAACGGTACTGAGTTTCTATGGCTTGACGCACTTTGGCGACTTTCGAGTTGGGCACCAAGGCCACAACGCAGCCGCCAAAGCCACCGCCGGTCATGCGCGCACCACCTTCCCATCCAATGGCGTTTTGCGCCATTTCGACCAAGGCATCAATCGCAGGCACTGTGATCTGAAAATCATCGCGCATGGACGCATGCGACTGCGCCATGAGTTGTCCCATGCGCTTCATGTCATGTGCAGCCAACGCGGCTGCCGCATCCACCGTACGCTGATTTTCAGTCACCACATGACGCGCACGGCGGTAGGCCACCGGGTCAAGTCCGTGCATGCCTTGCTCCAACGCAGACAGGCTCAAATCACGCAACGCAGCCACCCCATAATGCCGAGCAGCCAACTCACACTGCATGCGCCGCGTGTTGTACTCACTCTCAACCAGCCCCCGTCGAATCCGCGAATGGATGATCATCACGGCCATATCCGGCGGCATCGGAACAGTTTGTGCATCCAGTGTTCGGCAATCGATCAGCAGCGCGTGTCCAGCCTGGCCACGCGCTGAAATCAACTGATCCATGATGCCGCAGTTGCATCCCACAAACTGGTTCTCGGCTTGTTGTCCAATCAAGGCCAAATCGGTTGGGCTGAGGCCATCCAAGGCAAACACATGCTTGAAAGCCTGCCCCACGGCCACCTCCAGCGATGCAGAAGAGGACAAACCTGCGCCCTGGGGCACGTTGCCGGCAATCGCCAAATCCACGCCCCCCAAAGCCAAACCCTTGGACAAGAGCACCTTGACAACGCCTCGCACATAGTTGGCCCAATGGGCGTCAGGACGCGGCACGATCGGTGCATCCAGACTGAATTCATCCAGCGCACCACCGCAGTCTGAAGCCACGACGCGCACAAGCCGGTCTTGACGCGCACGCACTGCGACCAAGGTGTGAAAGTCAATCGCACAAGGCAACACATACCCATCGTTGTAATCGGTGTGCTCGCCAATCAGATTCACGCGCCCTGGTGCCTTGACCCAAAAATCGGGAGCGGTTTGGAAATGGCGTTCAAAAACCGCCTGCAGAGAAGTCATCAAAGGGGATGTCATGAGAACTCGATTCTTCAAATTAATTCAACGACCGCTGTAATGCACATCGCTCACAAGGCGCAATCGTTCAGCGGCTTGCTCCGGCGTCAAATCCCGTTGGGCTTCAGCCAACATTTCAAAACCCACCATGAACTTGCGCACAGAAGCCGAGCGCAACAAAGGTGGATAAAAATGCGCATGCAATTGCCAAGGACGCGCATCGCTTCCATCAAAGGGGGCCCCATGCCAGCCCATCGAATAGGGGAATGAACAGCCAAACAGGTTGTCGTAACGTGAAGTCAATTGTTTGAGCGCCACAGCAAGATCTTGTCGCTGTGCATGGCTCAGCTGCGGCATTTGCTGGACTGCAAATCGTGGCAACAAAAGCGTTTCAAAAGGCCACGTCGCCCAAAACGGCACCACCGCCACCCAGTGCTCGGTCAAAACGACCACACGGTCCTTCTGTGCAATTTCGCGCTCGGCCACGTCCAGCAACAGCGGACGTTGGTACTGCGAAAAATACGCACGCTGATGAACGTCTTCTGCCGTCGCCTCGTTGGGCAAATGGCCTGTTGCCCAAATTTGTCCATGGGGGTGTGGCTGCGAGCACCCCATCAATGCCCCCTTGTTTTCAAACACCTGAACCCAAGCGTGTTTCTGCCCCAGCTCAGCTGTTTGTTCACACCAGGTGTCCACCACACCGGCGATGGCCTGGAGACTCAACTCGGGCAAGGTACGTGCATGGTCAGGCGAAAAGCAGATGACACGGCTGGTGCCAACCGCCTCATGCAACTGGTAGAGCGGATCGGTCGATGCAGGAGCCGATGGCACATCGGGCATCAAAGCGGCATGGTCATTGGTGAACACATACGTGCCGGTATAGGCTGGATTCACATCGCCACTCACACGGGTATTGCCCGCGCACAAATAGCATGTGGGCTCGTAGCGGGGCAGGGACACCGACTGAATTTCTTCTTGCTGCCCTTGCCAAGGGCGCTTGGCACGATGCGGCGAAACAAGAACCCATTGGCCCGTCAAAGGGTTGCGACGGCGGTGAGAATGGTCTGCGATATCAAATGTTGGCTGGTTCATGCGTCGTACCCGTTGGGATTTTTGGATTGCCAATGCCAAGTGTCAGAACACATGGTTTGCAAAGAGCGTTGTACGCGCCAGCCCAAGACCTTTTCGGCCAAAGCGGGATCGGCCCAGAAAGCCGCCAAATCGCCCGCACGGCGTGGCACAAACTCGTGGGGCAGTGCATGACCGCAAGCCTGGCCAAAGGCGGCCAGCATGTCCAAAACGCTGTGCCCTTGCCCGGAGCCCAGGTTGAACACATGGTGCCCTGCGCGCCCGTGTGCATGGCGCAACGCGGCCACATGGCCATCGGCCAAATCCATCACATGGATGTAATCGCGCACACCTGTTCCATCAGGCGTTTGATAGTCCCGGCCAAAGATGCGCAAACTCGGCCTGCGCCCCACCGCCACCTGAGCGATGAAAGGCATGAGGTTGTTGGGAACCCCTTGCGGGTCCTCACCCATGAGCCCACTGGGGTGCGCCCCCACAGGGTTGAAATAGCGCAAGGCCGTCATGGACCAGGAAGGGTCAGAGGCCACCACATCGGCAAGCATTTGCTCGACCATCAGTTTGCTGCGCCCATAGGGATTGCTCGCACCCAAGGGGGCGTCTTCGCGCAAGGGCATGTCCTGCGTTTCGGCATACACAGTGGCCGAGGAACTGAACACCAGCGTCTTGACACCCGCTTCGCGCATGGCATCGATCAGCACCAGCGAACCCTGCACATTGTTGTCGTAATAGCGCAAGGGTTGGGCAACAGATTCCCCCACCGCCTTGAGACCCGCAAAGTGGATCACCGCATCGATGGCGTGCTCACGCAGCACTTGCAACACGCGCGCGCGATCGCGCACATCGGCCTGAATGAAGTCTGGGCGATGCCCACTGACCTGTTCAATGCGGTCCAGCACGGCGGCCTTGGCATTGATCAGCGAATCGAGGATCACCGGGCGAAAGCCTGCGGCGATCAGTTGCACGCAGGTGATGCTGCCAATGTAGCCCGCACCACCGGTCACCAGAATGTTCATGCCAGTCCCCTCAAACCTGTGTCAGTCTGACGATGAAAGCGGTCTCGGCTTGCGTCCGTGGCAAGGGCAGGCCTGCGTGACGCAACCAGCCACCGTCCAGCACCACACCATCCGCCGTGTTCAGGGCGTCAAAAAACGGGGCGGTGTTGTGCGCCCCGCTGGGCAGCACCGTGCCTGCAGGCAACACCTGCTTCACGCGGTAGTGTGTCTGGGTGTCGAGCATGGGCAGAGGCAATCGGGGCGTGTAACGGTGGTTGGTGGGCTGGGTGCGGTACACCAGCAGCAGCACATCGGTGGCCACATCTGCCGCATCCACATCGCCATGGGCCTGCCAGACGATCCCGTCGTCTATGCGCCCCAGCCAGACCGAGCCATGATGCAGGCGGTCGCGCAAATCCTTGTACATCTGGATCCAGGCCTTGAGTTCGGCGGCATCGGCATCGCTGAGCACGCGGGCGTCCAGCTCCACGCCCAAATGCCCCGGCAAGGCCACGGCTGCGCGAAACGCCATGCTCTGGGTGCGGCCCGTGGTGTGTGCCCTTGCACTGCCCACGTGCGCGCCCATGATCTCGGGCGGGAAGAACTGCAAAAAGCCGCGCTGAATGTCTACACGCGACATCGCATCGATGCAATCGCTGGTCCAGACGCGGTGGGTATGCCGCAGGACACCAAAGTCGATGCGCCCGCCCCCACCTGAGCAACTTTCGATCTCCACCTCAGGGTGCGCTGCACGGATGCGCGCAAACAGCGCGTAAGCCGCGTGCACCTGCGCCCGATAACCGGCTGTGCCGTCGTGCAAACCCGCGGTCGTCAGATCACGGTTGTGATCCCACTTGATGTAGCGGATCGGTTGAGCCGACAGCAGTGCATCGATTTTGGCAAAGAGGTAGTCGCTGACTTCTGGACGCGAAATGTCCAACACCAGCTGATTGCGCGCCGTGATCAAAGGACGTCCCGCCAATTGCAACGCCCACTCCGGGTGCGCCCGGTACAGGTCGCTGTCGGGGTTGATCATCTCAGGCTCGAACCACAAACCGAACTCCATGCCCAAAGCGTTGACATGTGCAACGAGATCGCCCAGTCCTTGCGGAAACTTGCTTGCATCGGGCCACCAGTCACCCAGTGCGGCGCGGTCATGGTGGCGGCCGTGGAACCAGCCGTCATCGAGCACAAAACGCTCAACGCCCACTGCGGCAGCCGCCGTGGCCAGCTCCTTGACTTTGTCAGGGTACACATCGAAGTAAAAACCCTCCCATGTGTTCAGGTGCACAGGCCTTGGGCGCATCTGGCCACCTGGCCAATTCAGGCGCTGACGCAGCTCGGCGTGGAAATTGGCCGCCAATCCGTTGAGTCCTTGTGTAGAACAACTGGCCACCACTTCGGGTGTTTGCAAGGTGGCACCTGCTGCGAGCCGACCTTCACCCGGTGCCAGCCACTCGCCCAACTGCCACTGGTACTGTGCGTCGTGCAGCCACTCGATGGTTTGCTGGTGGTTGCCCGACCAAGCCAGATGGGCACCGTAGACCAAGCCCGAACTTTCCGTGGTGCCCGCTGTGGTGACCACCGCCCCCGGAAAGCAATCGTGCGACGTGCGTCCGCGTCGGCTCTCGCGTCGCCAGATGCTGCGAGAGAGTTTGTCGGTCTGCAGCAAAAACTCATGGTTGTGCTGGCCCGCATAGGATCGCACGCTCTGCGCCTGCGCAGGCAACAGCAATGTACCTGCGGCAAGCCACTGCACATCGAGCGCTGTATCGCCCACATTGCGCAAGCTGCTCTTCATGGTCAGCACATCGCTCATGATGTCCATGCTCAGGTGCACAGTCAGCTCGATGGCCGCCATCGGATCGGTCAGCACCACCCGCACCGACTGCCCTGGCACGACCCAATGCACATCGCACTGCGTGAAGGCCTGCGCAAACGCTTGACCTTGGCGATGCGCCAGCAAAGCGCTTTGGCCGAACCAGCCCACACCAAAACTGGGGGCCAATGTCAGCGGCTGATCGAAGTCGAGCATGAACGAAGGCAAGGGACGAGACTCGCGCAAGCCATGGGGAGCCTCGTCTCGAAGTTTGGGGCCCCAATAGCGCCAAATGGGTGCTTCGCCCTCTGGCAGTTCCAGCACCAGGCTGGTGTTTTGACCACTCAGGCTCAGGTATTCAGGGAATCTTTCTTGTGTCATGTCATCGATTTCTGGTTATTAAAAAAAGGACCGAGCCAAACAGCTTGTCTGCGCAACACTGAACGGAACGCGTAATAAATGAAGGACGTATACCAATAATGCCGCCATGAAGTTGTCACCACGACAGCCGCACTTTCCGTTGGCCACCAGTGGGCAGGTGACACTGCAATCGGCCTGTCTGCTCATCGTAGGCATAGGGGATTCGCATGCCCTCACACAACAGTTCCACAGGTTTCTGCCAAGCCCATGCGAGGAATTCACCACCATCACGCAGCAGCACTTCATACGTTGCACCAAACCAGTGACGAGACACCACTGCCCCCGTGCTGTTGTATTTGTCGGCCAAGCCAAGAACCGCCACACCGTGTTCGATCGGGGCGAAAGACACGATCTCCCATTGAGCTGGGCCAAGCTCAATCGGAACCGATGGCTCCTGATCACACAGCCAAAGCCGATCGAGCTGATGAGCCCACGCCACATAGGCCGGCGCCGTTGGCAGCACAGGGACATCTGCCAACGACACATGCGAAACCAACCGCTTCTGCCCTTGTCCGGCGTGAAACAATGCCACAACACCACTCACTTGATTTTGGTTGAACACCTTGAGCAGCACTGCGTCCCGGGTCGGATCGACCATGAGGACATCTGGGCTAGGACGGCCCGGAAAATCTGCACGCAGCACCGATCCATCCGATAGCACCAGTTTTTTGAGCACCGCAGCATCATGCATGCCAATGCCGTCAGAAACGTACACCGGGCCACCGGACACAGCCCGTGCGACTGCATGAAATGATCCATGTGAATGTGATGAATGAAACATGTCCCAGTCGGGCAGCATGAACTCGCCCCACCACAACCCTGCCACCGCATTGGTGAACAAATGCAAGCCGTGACTGTCTGGTCGCTGTGGAAAATAATCATCCGAGGTGCGCATCACGACACTGTCGTGGCTGAGATAAGTCCCCTCCGATCCACAAGACATGCAATTGATCAGTCGCCCATCAAAATGCTCACCCACTGAAGCTTCCAGCGCGGCTTTGCTGGCTTTGGTCATCACCACACGCCCACCTTGACCCGCCGATACCGATTCAAGCATCGCCTGTGCATCAACCTTGACGCCATCCACACCTTGGGCGGCCAAGGCCGAATGCCAGTCTGTGTAAAAGTGACCGAATTCCTCGGCGGCAGGAACACCTTGCTGCGCCCCCCAAGGATGAACATTCCACCTCGGCTCGTGAGCCAGCACGCCAGGACCAAATTGACGCGGCACCATGCGAACACCATATTCCGCGAATGATTCGGGCGATAAACCACCCCAGTAACCCAGCAGCGCATGCCAAACCATGAAGTGCCGGATGCCATATTTCTTCTTGGCAGTACCGATCAGTTCAGACAGATTCCCGCTAAAGCAATCATTGGCCGCCATGCTGGCCAACAGATCTTCTCCGGAAGGACTACTTTGCCAACTTTGCCATCCATCATCCAGAATCATCCAGCGTGGAGATACGCCCGCTTGCCGAAAACCTTCAAGACTTTGCAACACTTTTTCAGGTGTGACTTCTTTGTAAAAGGCATCCCATGTGCACCAGCCGAAATCATCGATTCCACCCGGCAATGCTTTGTCTTCACGCCTTCTCCCAACACCCAAATGTTGAGTGATTGAACGCGCCGCATCCGACAAAAGTGCATAGGGATCATTGCCGCAAGCCACAAACACAGCCGGCCCATGACCACATGGCACAGAAGGGTCTCCTGTTTCGGCAACGACCATCAAGGCTTTGTCTTGGGCACGCATTGAATACCGCGTGACCTTGTCAAGCAAAGGCACCAGCAATATGAAGTATCCCGATGTCGTTTGAGACAGCAACCACAAAGTTTCTTGCTGGACGTCTTTTTCACTTCCGCCAACTGCTGGACGCGTCCAGAAAGGAGAGAAACGATAAAGGCTTGTAAACCTCTCCATCGCTGCTACTTTCCCCAGCAAGTGCTCCTGGTATGCCGCAGGCTCTGCCATTGGAGGGGTCAAAAAAGCACCGAACCCCAAAACGTCTGCCTGACAGCCCCAACCCCTGTCCAATCGGATGATCTCCCGATCTTCCCGATACAGAACATCTGTGGTGGGATCCAAGTTCCACTTTTCCATCTTCAGATCCATTGCATGGCACAAAAAAACGGCGAGCCACTCTTAACCATCACCGTGGAGGCTCTTGAAAACGAACACAAACAAAGACCCAACATGACTCAAAGCCTCGACGACGGCAGACACAGAGAAAAGATGTTTAATTAAAAACTAACACGGGTTAGTTTTTAATTGGTAAAAACCCTTAAATGAGAAAGACATCAATCGCCAAACAGCTCTAAATTCAGCTTTTTGGGGTCTATATATTTCCAAAACAAAGCAAATATTGGAAAAATCTAACGCGTGTTATTATTTTCAAAGCTACGTTCCACGAAACACATGACCGTCATGACCACCGCTCGATCACGCCCCCCCACCAGTGCTCAAGTGGCACTTAAAGCAGGTGTATCCAGAACAACTGTGTCATTTGTGCTCAATGGTGTGCGCAACCAGGGCATCAGCGAAAGCACCCGCGCGAAGGTGCTATCTGTCGCACGCGAGATGGGTTACCAACCCAATGCCGCAGCACGCAGTCTGGCGAGCGGCTCTACGGGCACAGTGGCTTTGGTGATCCCCAAGGCATCGCATCTGTATGTGGATTCTTTTTTGGCACAACTGGTCGCGACACTCAATGAAGCGTGCCACCACCAAGCCCTTAAGATGCTGATCGAATCCACCGATGAAGAAGGTCGCGAACCCGGCAGCTTCATGAATCTGGTGCGTGAACGCAGCATCGATGGTTTGATTGTGGCCAACCCCCGCATATCGGAACAGCGCCACCTGGAACACATTGCACAGGCTGGCATACCTCTCGTGGTCTTGACCTCACGCCCCGATGATCTTCCTGGTTTCTTCACCGTACCCAGTGACACCTACTTGTCCGCCAAAACTGCCGTCCAACACTTGCTAAATTTGGGGCACAAAAAAATCGCCTATGTCAGTTTCGCGCAGCCCGAATTCGACTCTGTGCATGAACGAGAAATCGGTTGGCGCGCAGCACTTACAGAGGCAGGACACGCGCCCGATCCAGCGCTGGTGGAGTACGCAGATATCAGCGCTCAAAGCGGCTACGAGGCAACGCGACGCCTGCTGGCACGCGGGGTGAAATTCAGCGCCCTGTTTGCAGGCAATGACACCATTGCCTTCGGTGCCATTCGTGCCTTACGCGAAGCTCAACTGCGCGTGCCCGAAGACGTGGCCATCGTGGGCTATGACGACATTCCCATTGCAGCTTTTGCGTCCCCCCCTTTGACCACCATGAAATCCGACCCTATCGGGCAGGCCCAAACTGCTTTGAAACTGCTGATCGATCAGTTCAACGGCCAGGTGACACCCACTGAAACGCGGCCACAGGTGCAAGCCAAATTGATCATCCGCAGCTCATGCGGCACCACCACGACACCACCATGAACACCACCGAGATATTTCTGATCGCCATGGCGATCATCTTCACTGTGCCTTACCTGATCTGGCGTCTGGGCAAAACCGACTATTACGCGCCGCTGGTGGTGGTTCAAATCCTCACGGGCATCTTGCTCGGGCCAGGGATCTTGGGCAAGGCGTTTCCCGAGTACTACCAATTCGTTTTTTCCGCCCCAGTCATCCAATCGCTCAATGGCATTGCCTGGTGGGCCGTCATGCTGTTTGTCATGATCGCAGGCATTGAGTTGGACTTGAGCAAAGCCTGGGCCCATCGCCGTGAAAGCAGTATCACGGCAGGCTTGGCACTGGGCACGCCCCTGCTGTTCGGTTGCGCAGCTGCACTTTTACTCTTGAACGGAACAAGCTGGATGGGCCCCAAAGCCTTGAGTTGGCAGTTTGTGCTGGGCGTCGGCATGGCCTGCGCGGTCACGGCACTGCCCATCTTGATCTTGCTGATGGAAAAACTCGACATCCTGCGCCAGCCACTGGGCCAACGCATCTTGCGCTATGCGAGCCTGGACGACATTGCCATCTGGGGCGTGCTGGCGCTGATCCTCATGGACTGGGACCGCGTGGGCCGACAAGTCGTCTTTTTGCTGGCATTCACGCTGGTCTGCGTCTTTTTCCGCAAAGGCATGCGGCGGCTGCAAGAACGCGACCGCTGGTATGTGGCCCTGATCTGGCTGGCCGTGGTCGCCTTTGGCGCGGACTGGGCTGGATTGCATTTCATGGTCGGCGCTTTTCTGGCCGGAGCCGTCATGGACAGCGACTGGTTTGATCAGGAAAAAATGGACTTGCTGCGCCACCATGTCCTGCTGGTGCTGATGCCGGTGTTTTTCTTGTCCACCGGCCTGCGCACCAACTGGGACGTGGGCGGCGTGGCCGTTTTTGGTGTTGCAGCCTTGCTCCTGGTCGCTTCAGTCTCTGGCAAATTGCTGGGCATTCGTTTGGCCGGACGCATCCTGAATTGGCCTGCAGGCGAAGCCAGCATCATCGGCTGGCTGCTGCAGACCAAGGCCCTGATCATGATCATCTTTGCCAACATCTTGCTGGACAAACAGATCATCACCCACGAAACCTTCACCGCCCTGCTCCTAATGGCCGTGTCCAGCACCATGCTCACCGTGCCCATGGTGGCGCCGCAATTGCAAGGGCTCAAGGCCTTGATGTCCAAGGCGGCTTGAGCACATGATCAATACATCAATTGCGCACGCAAATCACGCACCACTTGCACGGCCGTCTGCCTGAGCAACTGGTAATCGTCACCGCTGACCGTGGGGGCTGGCAAACGCAAATCCAACTGCCGACGGATCTCAATGACTTGACCTTGTTGGCTCATGCTGGATGCATAGTTGGCAAAGGCGTTCGTGAACTGCGTTGGCGCAGGCAACTTCTGAATCTGCATGCCATCGGGTAATTTGAGCGTGATGTGCTCGGTGATGCGGCCACCACTGAACATCAGAGGCCAGCGACGTTCAGTCAAAGCAAATGGACGAAAAACACTGGCCAAATGCACCAAGCCTGGCAAGCCCACAGGCACCGTCATGGCTCCAGGACCGGGCAACTGCACGACATCGGGCAGCGTGAAATAAGTGAGGTACTTGAAGGGTTTGCTCAGATCATCGGCAGCATGAAAGCGCAGATTGCCAGAACCTTGTTGACCACTGAGCGCCAGCAATTGACTGGCCACCTGAGGCTCCATACCGGAAGGAAATGAGGTCATGCCCATGCGGGCCACCAAATCAATGGTGCCACCGCTTTTGATTTCACTGCTGCCGCTCACTTGTCCATTGGGTGCCAGCGTCATCTCGGTTTTGATGAAGACGTGGTTGTTCTCAGGCTGATTTGATGGCAAGGTCTTCAACTGTGTGGGCATGTCGCCCAGGCCCAGTACCAAAGCCTTTTTGCCCACCAGTGGTGTGGCCAACACCCCAAACTCCGCCTTGCCTGGCGTGGGGTCGACAAAGACATTCCACTCCGGCAAATACGTGATCAAGTGGTTGAACACCGTGGTGGGCATGGGCTCTGTGGGCATCCAATACACATCGGTGGCGTTGACCAACACCGCTTGGCTGGCAATGCCTTTGGCCGCCAGCAAAGCCGACAAAAGGGTGGACTTGTCTTTGCAATCGCCATATCCGGCCTTGGAGGGTGTGCAAGATTTTGTGTAAACGGACAATCCCCCTGGGGCATGAGCCCCATAGTCCGTCAACACAATGTCTACCAAGAAACACGAAGTACCTGAAGAATTGTTGTCAGGCCTTCTGGCCAAC
>Ga0228698_1000433_pt1 | contig 33650 bp, 22 predicted proteins | sample McNCre117_Aug_MG_FD_178015 | JGI IMG/M metagenome (GOLD analysis project Ga0228698, IMG submission 178015) | Freshwater microbial communities from McNutts Creek, Athens, Georgia, United States - 1-17_Aug_MG | ecosystem: Environmental > Aquatic > Freshwater > Creek | place: USA: Georgia... | reverse complement strand
TGGATAGCGTTCAAGGACGTCGGGTTCCCACAAGCCACGCCCGTCGGGCATCAAGAAGCCGAACTTGACCGCCTCGTCGTCGTGCTGCCGCTCGTCGATGCTCCGAACGTCGAAGCCTCGGCCCTCGGGGCCGTCGGTATCCCAAACCGGGATGTACTCTTGGCCGCAGTCGCGGCAAAAGTGGGCGTGATAGTAGCGACGCTGCCGGTCATCGTCCCCGGACACGAACTGCTGACCGTCCAGCGTGATGGCTCGGTGGCCAGGCGCTTCCAGCGTCGTGTAAACCTTGCCCCCGCCGGCGATGAACTGATGCAGCTTGAAGGCGAACAGACTCTTGCCGGCTCCGTCCGTCACGGCGTAGGCGCGGAGCATGAACTGCTGCAGATAGGCTAGGCAGGCCTCGACAGGCTCTCCAGAGGCCTCGTGGAGCAGCTGCGACGCATCCGCCAAGGTTCGTGGTCGGGCACGGCGAGGCTTGTCATCCTCATAGCTCAGCCCCAGCGTCAGTTCCACCCAGACGGACATTGGGTGCGCCGCCATGGCCTCGAAACCGAGATCAGCCGGAACGCCGGCACGGACGGCCGCACCGAGCTTGCTCCGGACAGTCGCGAGGGTCTGGCTCTCTGGGGTGGTCCGACGCAACGTCTCGGTGATGACGTTGCGGTCGGCGATACCCGTGCCGAACAGGCGCCGGGCAACCTTCGCCACCACAGCGTTTCGCTCCATCTGCGTGCCCTCGGACGCCATGGTCGCCGACGTGCCGATGCAGATGAGCTGGTCAGAGAGGGCCTCACGCACGCGCCGCACCAGCAGCGCCACGTCGGCGCCCTGACGCCCGCGGTAGGTGTGGAGCTCGTCCAGCACGAGGAAGCGCAGCCCGTTGGCATTGCGCATGACTGCCTTGTCGATGTCGTTCTGCCGCGTCATCAGCAGCTCGAGCATCATGAAGTTAGTCAGAAGAATGTCTGGTGGCCTCGCGGCCATTGCCTGACGCTCTTCCTCCGACTCCTGCCCGGTGTACCGCCCGAAGGTCACCGCACGGGTAGCAGGGTCCGAACCCAGGAACTTCTTCAGCTCCTCAAGTTGGGAGTTCGCCAGCGCGTTCATCGGGTAGATGACGATGGCGCGAGTACGAGGCGCTGGGTCAACCTGCTTTGCCTTGAGGCAGGCGTCGACAACCGGGATGAAATAGCTGAGTGACTTGCCGGAGCCCGTGCCCGTGGTCAGGACGTAGCTCTCACCAGCCAAGGCCAAGCTGATGGCTTCGGCCTGGTGCTTGTGCAGGGGCAGCGACACCCCAGCAGAGCTGGCTGACTTGCCAAGGCGGAAGATGGTCGAGCACTCAGGGCTCAGCTGTCCAGCCTGGACTAGCTCATCGACCGTTCCCCCAGACCGGTAGTTCGGGTTGATCTGGATGAGCGGCTCGGGCCAGTAGCGCTGGCTGTCGTATTCGCGGTCGACGAAGGCCTTGATGTCGTCGGAGCGCACGCGCGTGAAGCTACGCGTGAACTGCTCGTACTCGCCGACGAGGTGTTCTCGGAAATCAAATACGTCCATGTTTCTATTCCTCCCTGCCGATCCTGACGCCGACCTCTCTGGTCGATCTAAGCGGATCGATTCGGCCTGCTTGCTTTGCCCACTGAATGCGGCTCAGGTGCGATTCCGCGGGACTTGCAGTAGTCCAGCACCATGAACTCCACCATGGAGGCCAAACTACGTCGCTCATGCTCTGCAGCAGCGATCAGCGCAGCCTTTACATCTGGCGGCACCCGAACGCTGACAACCTCAGTCTTCGTGACGGCCACGAGTTGCTCCTGTGTGAAAAACGCTAGCGTTTTGCGCAGGTTAGCAGACTCGACTGGCAACCGTGCTCGGACCCACCGCGAAAGGCAATCCCGACTCTCCAAGTTGGGTATTCAAATCAGCGTGCTGCCAGGATGACAGCAGCTTCGGGCCAGGTGCTTGTTGACAAACAAGCCTACAAGCCTTGTCGCGCATGGATTACAGGACCGGCCTGTCGCATTGCCTGAAATTCGCCCCGGCGCAAATTGCCGCGTCGCCATTTGGCACCGCAGGCATGGGCCGTTTGCCGCACGCTGGAACCCTGCCTACGATGCTCTGAATTGCGTGCTATTGACCACCCACGCCAACTTGGACACCGACTGGCTGCACGAACATGCAAATCGACTTTCAGCAGACCCTGCACACCACCTACGGCCCAATGATGGACGCGAAGTCAATCTGCCGCGTCTTGCACTACCCGAGCGTCGCCGCGCTGTATGCAGCGCGAGCGCGCGGAAAGTTGCGTTTCAAGACCGTCGAGTTGGATGGCCGTCGCGGCTTGTTTGCGGCGACAGCTGAGGTTGCGGCATACCTTGAGTCGCAGCTGAACCCGAGCGACCCGCCTTCGGCTGCCGGTGCTGGCCAGCACGCAGTCAACGCTGGATGACCTTGCGTCATCCGCAGTAGCCCCATCTCACCGCGTAGGAGGAGCACGACGATCCAGAGACCACATCTGTAAGGACCGACCAAAAGCACAAAAGCCACTCGCGCTAACGAGTGGCTTTTGGCCGGGGAACCCGAAAAAAGGTGTCTTTGCAGGACGCCTCCAATCTAACCGCGCCGGCCCGGCGCGTCAAGTTCCCCTTGCTCATTTCATCGACCGCGGCGACGCGAGCGCTGGATGCGCTCGCCCTGCCGACACCGAAAGGGGAACACTATGGACCTGGGACACCACCTCGCGCATGGCTCCTCCCGCGCAGCGGGCAGGACGCCATGTTGACCGACGCCGAGCTGCAACAGCTCTTCGAGAAACTTCAACTGCCCGAGGTTGGCCGCGCCCGCGTGCGGTTCATCCGTGACAACCCACCGTCGCGCGCCGTTCGCAGCAACAGGGCCTCCGGCAAAACTCGCTATGCCGGCATCAAGATGCCTTTCATCGTCGAGGCGGAGGCCGTCAGCACCGAGTACGCCGCCATTGTCGAATGGGATCACGACGAGGAGACGCTGGAGTACTACTCTCAGCCGCAGGGCCTGAGGATCGAGTACCCGGGTTCAAGCCGCATACGGCGTATCACCACCCACACCACACCGGACTTCTTGCGGGTAACCCCATCGGGCTTCATATTTGTCGAATGCAAGCGCGAAGAGCAACTGGAGCGCCTGGCCAAGGAGCAACCGGGGCGTTACCGGCGTGACAAGGACGGGCGATGGCGATCGCCACCAGCAGAAGCGGCGGCGGCCGAGTTCGGCTGCTTGTTCGAGATTCGGTCGTCCGCCGCCAACAACTGGACGCTGCACGAGAACCTGGAACTGCTGAAGGACTTCACCATCGGTGAGCCGGCCGAGGTGGATGCCGCCGTCGAAAGGGACCTGCGTGATCGTCTATCGCGGGCAGGCTGGATCAGCATCTTCGAGTTGGTTCAGCGCGAGCCGGCGATACCCGCGGACCAGATCTACGCGCTGATCGCGGCAAGGCGCCTCTTCTTTCCGCTGACAGTCCTGCGGCTCAGCGACCAGGAGAACGCACTGGTCTTCCGGGACGAAACAACCTTTCGCGCCCGCGAGGCCATGGTCTCGACCCGGAAGCCCCGCAGCAAGGCCGTCGACCTGGGCCTGCGCATCGAGGCCGGCAGCCTCTTCGATTGGGACGGTTCCGCTTGGCAGGTCCTGAATGACGGTACCGAACAGCTGACCATCAAGCGCTTGAAGGATGGATGCCGAGCCGAGGCGATTGCCGAGCTGAGTCGAGACTCGTTGTTCGACCTGGTACGCGCCGGTCGCGTCACCGTGCACGACGCGGCCCCCTCCGAAATCACGCGGACAGATGGCTCGGAGATCCTGCGGCGTGCGTCCACGCCGCATCTACGGACAGCTGTCTGGCGCCTGCAGGTGCTGCAAGGCTATTCCGACCCGCACAAGAACCCGTTGACCAAGGCCTCGCGCCGCACACGGATGTACTGGCAGCGGCGGTTCCGCGACGCCGAGGCGCGCTACGGGAACGGCCTGATCGGACTTCTGCCAATGCCCAGCGGCAATCGCACACCCCGGGCGGCACCAGCCTCGCTGGCCCTTGCCAAGGAAGTCATCGCCAGCGACTGGGAAACCATCCGCCGCAAGAGCAGAACCATGTCGCACGCCCGCTACCGCCTGCTGGCGCAGGAGCAGGGCCTCCCGAGCATCAGCTACCGCCACTTTTGCACCCTGGTCAGGCGCCGTGGCGGGCATAAGCAGGCCGTCACCCGGATTGGCGAAAAGGCGGCCTACGACATGGAGCCGCATTACCTGCAGCTGGAGTGGACGACACCCCGGCATGGCACCCACCCTTGGCACATCGCACACATCGACCACACGCCCCTGCCCCTCAAGTTCGTGCACTCCAGCCTGGCGCTGATCGTCGCGACCATCTGGCTCACTGTCTTGATCGATGCCAACACGCGAAAGGTGCTTGCCTACTACCTCTCGTTCGACGAGCCGTCGTACCGCAGTTGCATGATGGTCATCCGCGACTGCGTTCGACGCCACAGCCGCGTGCCTCAGATCATCGTCAGCGATCAGGGGCCCGAGTTCATGGCAGTCTTCTACGAGACGCTCTTGGCGTCGCTGAGCATCACCAAACGCGAGCGGCGCGCCGGCAAGCCGCGCGAAGGCAGCGTATGCGAGCGCCTCTTCAACGCCTCGCAGGGCCAGTTTGTCAAGGTCCTGCTGGGAAGCACGGACCTGGTTGAGCGCCACTTCCGAAGCATCAGCCCTGAAGTGGACCCCACCCGCCATGCCGTGTGGACGATGGAGCGCTTCGACGACGGCTTCGAGGCCTACCTGAGAGACGTCTACCACCCGAACCATCACGCGGGCCTCGGGATGTCGCCGAACGCTGCATGGGCGCTGGGTCTGCGGTCGCACGGCAACCGCGCTCACCGCGCGATCCCTTACGACCAGAGCTTTCTCGTCAACAGTTGCCCCGGAGTTCGCAAGGGCACGGCCAAAGTCACCCCTGCCGGTATCAAGATCAACTACCGCTGGTTCAACTGCCCCGCGTTCTGGGAGCCGGGCGTGCTCGGTTCCTCGGTGGAGGCGCGGTATGACCCCTTCGATGCGGGCATTGCCTACGCCTGGGTCGGCGGGCAGTGGCACGCGTGCTACTCGGAGTTCCGCGCCGTGTTCGACGGGATGACCGAGCGTGCGGTCAAGCTCGTCACCGAACGCCTACGCCTTCAGGACCGTCAGGCCGGTCGGCAGTTGCCGATCAACGCCGAACGTGTGGCGCTGTTCCTGGCCCAGCGCGAGCAGGACGAGGCGGTCGCCCGCCAACAGCTCAACGACGCCGAGGCGGCGCCGCATCGCCAGCGCATCCAGCAAACAGCCACGCCGCCGGCTGGAAACGCCACGCCAGCACCGTCGCCGACCACACCTGCCCCGAGCGTCGATCGACGCTCCACGCCGCCCGCAGTGCAGCCTGCGCGCCGTCCCATTCGCGTTCTGGAGGATCTATGACTGCCGACACCATCGACCCACGCCTCGCGGCCTTCCGTGCCAAGCGCATCAAGCACACCAGTGTCGGCGAGGCCTTCGGCACGCTGATCGGCGCCCTCCAACAACCGCGGCCTGAAAGCGTGATCGTGCTTATCGGCCCCTCGGGCGTGGGCAAGAGCACCCTGGTCGCCGCCGCCGAGGACCGCCTGCAGAAGATTCACGCGGAACGCATGGCACACGACCCAGGCTTCCTGCCCTACCTGTCCTCACGCGCGCCGACTCCGTTGGACGGGCACTTCAACTGGAAAGATCTCCACATTCGGTTTCTGGTCAACGCGGCCGAGGTGCTGATCGACCGCAAGGTTCTTCCGAGATTCGAAATGAACCTCGACGGGCGCAAGCTCGACAGCACCAAGGGCCTGGTGCGCGAAGAGCTTCGCCGCAGCCTGGAAAGCCTGGTCCGGAATCGGAATGTGCTGGTCATCATGATCGACGAGGCCAGCGCCTTGCTTCGACTGAAGCGAGGATCGGTCCCCAGCCTTCAGTTCGAGATCCTGAAGTCGCTGGCGGTCGAACTGAAGATCCCCATCGTCCTCGTCGGTGCCTATGACCTGCTGGGCATCCTCGAAGGCACGGGACAGTTGCTTCGACGCTCACAGATCATTCACTTGCAGCGCTACCGGTCCCACCCCTCGATCGGCGGCGTGGACCACAGCTTCACCGAGGCCCTGGACAACCTGCTCAACGCCATTGACCTCCCCAAGGAGGACGGTCTCAAAGACCACTTCGACTTCTTTCACTTCAAGTCTCTCGGCTGCATCGGGGTCTTGAAGGACTGGCTGGACCGGGCATTCGTGATGGCGCTGTCCGACCCAGACGGCCGGCACTGCATCTCACGCGCCATCCTGGAGGCGACCGCCCTGCCCAACGGGCAGATCCGTCGCTTGGACGCCGAGGCCACGGCCGGTGAGCTGAAGCTGCTTGAGATCGAGGACACCCAGCTGGCCAAAGAGCTGGGCTTGGACTACACGCCTTCGCTGTATCTGCGCGCGCCGGAAGTCCCGGCCCCAGAACCAGCGCCCAAAGCCAAGAAGCGAACGGGGCGTGCAGGCTTGCGCGGCCCGTCGCGAGACCCGGTGGGGGTGGCCCATGCCTGAGGTCACCTACGACATGTTTGCCGATGACGCCGAAGTGCCAGCAATGGCGCCCCGGAGCACGCTGTATCACTGCCCGATCATCGACGAGGGGACGCCGATGCAAGAGTCCCTGCTGAACTACCTGCACCGTCTTGCCCGCGAGCACCAGCTTCGGGTGATGGACCTGCTGGTTCAGATCGTGCTGCCGAAGACCAGGGTGTCTGTCCACTACGGGAGGTTCCGCTTCGCCACTGAGTACGCCCGCACGGTCAACGGCTACGGCAAGTACTCGTCCGAGGTGTCGGCGGCGCTCGTGGACCTGACCTGCACGCCGAACCTTCGATCCTCGACCTTCCTGCACTGGTCAGGACTGTTCGACGGCAAGGGCGCGGGCCTTCTGCATCCCACCAGGACGTGGTGCCCGGACTGCCTGGCCGAGGCTGAGTCGGCGGGGGAGCCTCACAACTTCCCGCTGCTGTGGTCGTGCTCCAGCGTCACGCATTGCCCGATTCACATGTGCGAGTTGCAGTCCCGTTGCCTGAATTGCAACGCTCCCCAACGGCCCATCTGCGACACCGCCTTTTACGGGCGCTGCAATGCATGTGGTGCATCGCTGGGCTGGCGCTCCGGCCTGTTCACTGCGCATCGGCTCTCTGTCCGTCAGTACTTCATCACCAAGGGCTTGGGCGCCATGATCGCCATAGGCGACCGCGCCGTCGAGTACGCGGCACCGGAGCGCTTGGCAACCGGACTCCAGCGAATCGCTGACATCACGCACGGCGGATCGCATCGGCAGCTCGCAAAGTCACTCAGGATTTGCGACAAGGTGATGGCGGACTGGGTTCAGCTCAAGAAGCGACCTCGCATGGACACGTTTCTGGAGTTGACCTATCGGCTGGGCACGGCCCCCATGGACCTGTTGCAAGGTCATCTGGTGGCGCCCGAGCCACGTCTCAGGCCTGGTTCGCTCCCTCTCTCCCGGCCATTCCACAAGCTTCCCCCCGAGCAACTGCGGGCGGTGGAGGCCGAGATAGATCGCATCGTTCGCTCCGACGCGAACCCGATGCCTCTGGTGGATCTGGCCAAGACCTTCGGCACCTCGCCGGGACATCTCAAGTACCAGCTCCCAGACGCCTGCAAGCGCCTCCAGGAGCACAACACTCTGACGAGCAGGTTGATCAGTGAGGCCAAGCGCGATGACCGAATACGGCGGGCCACCTTGATCGCGCGCGACCTGTTTGGACAGGGGACGCACCTTCCCCGGAGCAGGATCGCCAACGCGTTGGAAGCCGGCGGTCTGAGCATGCGGTGCCCGGAATCCAGGGGGGCTGCCTTCGCCGAGATCGAACGGCTAACCGAAGAACTGCATGCCCAACTCGCAGAGCAACGCCGTTTCCTGACTTCACAACATGGAGATCATCATGCCCAGCAAAAGACCTGAGACCTGCGAACCAACGGAACGCCTCCCGCAGGGGACCGTTGTCACCGACTACCTGATCGAGGCGTACAACACCGGTGACCCGGCACGAATTGCCCGTGCACTGTGGATCACGGCCCTGAGCATGGGCTGGCACGATTTCACAGCGCGGGTTGGAACCCCCCGGATGTTCCTGGTCCCTGCGTTCATGAAGGGTGCGGACATTCCGTTCGAAACCGTCGCTTTGGTGATGCGGCGACTCGGAGTCGTCTTGACGCCGCACGTCAACCTGCATCCGTTGAAGCCCAACAGGAAGCTGAGCTTCAACATCGCGTGGTCTGAGGTGGATCAGCGCTACCTGTCCACGTGCGATCAAATCGCTGACCTGCAGCACGCCGACATCGACCCAGTGACGGCACTGAACGGCCTGCTGCTGCAGGTCCGCAAGAGGTACTCGGTATGAGGGCGATGCCTATCGAGAGGCTGGTCACCCTGTCCACCGAACTGCTGACTCGGGAAGCTCGCGACTGGATGGCCGACGGAGGATTCGGAGCGACCGTGTACCCCAACGAGTATGGAGCCTTCATGTTCGTCGGCTATCCACACCCGCCGGACTTCGACCGGCCGGTTCCCACCGATGTAGCCCGCCTGGCGGCTCGCGCTTGGCAGGCTGGCATCACCTGGCTGAAGTTCGACCCCGACGGCTTCATGCCGCAAGGTGCGACAGCCGATCCGTGGAACATGGCGCAACAGGCCACCGATCCGCCGTCTTGGCTGACCACCCAAGCCCCGCCGGCGTCTGCAGTCGCAAGCGCGGCGGCGAGGTGGCTCGTGACTGACAGGCAGGCAGCAGCGGACATGATCGACCTGGTGGTCCGCCTTGACGAGTGGCGGGAGCTCACTGGCGGCTGGGATGCGGCAGTCTGGGGCCAAGTCAGGCAGATGGTCTTGGCGATCAACCTTGCCGCCCGTACACGCTGAAGAAGCCCGTTGCCGGAGGACACCCCATGAAGAAGACACGTGTCGAACCAATCGAAGTCGTCCACAGTCTCTGCTGTGATCGGTGCGGCAGCGAGGCACGCCGGGATGAGGCCGAGTTTCAGGAGTTCGTCTCCATCGATCAAATTGCTGGCTACGGGTCCGTCTTTGGCGATGGCTACCGCGTCCGGCTCGACCTGTGCCCGGCGTGCCTGCAGGCGCTGGCGGGCGAGTGGATTCGGGTATCGGCGGCAGCGGACGGATGACGCGCTTCCAGCGACCGCTTTGCCGCTCTGTCGATATGATCTTTCCAAAATCGCGAACCAGGGAGAGACCATGCAAGCCAATCCACGGACGCTCGACGCGCTATTCAATTCCCAGTTGCGCTACGTTGTCCCGATGTTCCAACGGCTCTACGTCTGGCAGGAGCAGCCGCAGTGGGCAACGCTATGGGAGGACGTCGCCGAGAAGGCCGACTTGCAGCTGCGTGGATTGAAGACCAATCCCCACTATCTCGGTGCGCTCATCATCGAGGGCGTGCGTCCAGCATCACCACGGGAGGTGAAGCGCTTCCTGGTCATCGACGGGCAGCAGCGGATGACAACCCTCCAACTGCTGCTGTGTGCGTTCCGCGATGTCGCCCGCAAGAACGAATGGAAGTCCCTTGATCGTCCGCTGACCCGATATTTGGAAAACTCCGACACAGACGTCATGGAGCGCCCCGACGAGGAGGTCTACAAGCTCTGGCCGACGACCCTGAACCGAAGCATTTTCCAGAGCGTGATTTCGGCCGGCAGCCAACGGGTCGTGGGCGAACGTCATCCGGTAATCAGGCTTCCCCGGAAGCGCTCCCCCGAGCCGAGAAGCAACCTCGTCGAGGCGTACTTCTTCTTCCAGCGATCAATCGACACTTGGATCGAAGGCGCCGCAGCCAAGTCTGGAAAGACGCCGGAGACGGCAGCCTTCGGCCTGCTGCAAGCGCTCCAGCAGGATTTCTGCGTGGTCGAGATCGCGCTATCTGAAGGCGACGACTCGCAAGAGATCTTCTACTCGCTCAACTCCCAAGGCCGGCCGCTCTCACAGTCCGACCTGCTTCGCAGCTTGATCTTCATGCGCGCCGAGAAGGAAGGCGTCGACCGCGACCTGATCTTCGACAAGTATTGGAGCAAGTTCGAGACAGACTTCTGGAGCTTCGAGGTCAAGCGAGCGGGCCGGCCCTTCTCGCGCCTCGACTTGGGCTTGCGCTACTTCCTCATCGCGAAGAGCGGACAGCATGTCGACGCCCGCCGCGTTAACGAGGAATACCGCCGCTGGGTGTCGCAGACGCCGCCTCGATATGCGAGCGTGAAGGACGAGCTCGCAGACTTTTCCCGTCATGGCGACGTCTACCAGCGCTACGAATCGGCCGCCGCCTCCACGCTGCGCTGCGACGACCTGCGCCGTGTCCTGCTCGACTTCGACGTTTCCACCGCGCTGCCTTTGGTCATGTTCCTTGAACTGGAGGCCGGGCTTTCGCCGGAGCAGCTCGCCGAGTGCCTAGCTACGATGGAGTCGTTCATCGCAAGGCGCGCGATCGTTGGCGAGGACAACAAGGAATACAACAAGCTCTTCGTGGAGGTCGTATCGAGCTTGTTGAACCTGCGCGGCGACCAGGTCTTGCCGGCGCTTCGGCGCAAGCTGCTGCACGGAGGCGGATCGACACGCGAATGGCCCAGCGACGACAAACTCGTCGAGCGCGCCATCAGCCGCCCCATCTACAACGAGCTCAAAGCTCCGGCGATGCGGCAAATCTTGGAGCGGCTGGAACTGAGCTTGCGAGGTAAGAAGACCGAGCACTCCGAGATCTCGCAGGACTTGCAGATCGAGCACGTGCTCCCACGAAACTGGTCGACACACTGGACGCTGCGCGGCCAAGTGGTTGCGTCCCTCGCGGCACAATATCCTCACACGATCGGCAACGATCCGGAACTGGCGTCAGCGATCCGGACGCGGAACGCATCGTTGAACACCCTCGGGAACCTGACGCTCCTCAACAGGTATCTGAACCCAGCCGCGAGCAACGGATCCTTCGCCGACAAACTTGTCGAATACAAGCACTCGGTTCTGCGTCTCAACCGGCTCTTTGATTCGGCGACGGCCTGGGATGAGGATCTCATCGCGGCCCGCGGCAAAGCCCTCGGTGAGGCACTTTGCAAGATTTGGCCGCGTCCCACGGCTTCAGATACCGCGTCAGTCTCACCCGTCGACACAGTTGTCTGAAGATCGACGCAGTCGATAAAAACGGAACCACTCCATCGCGGCTGGCATCGTGCGCGCTGAGGGAGAGTGCTGAAGCCCGCGTCGGTTTACGACCTGACATCGGTTCTTCGCGCTGTCCGCTCGGATGGCGCGAGGTACTTGTCCGTCCCTGGCGGTCAACATTTAGCGGCGGTTCGCGATCAGCGGGTCGCCGCTGTCTGGGAGATCGGCCGCATCATGGTAGGCGAGGCTAATTCACCCAACTTCCCGTGACACCTGCCGCCGCCCATGGCGATGTCTTCTCAATCTCTCGCATGACTCTGACTGAGTGCAAGGCGTAGCTTCCCAGATCGACAAAGTGCAACGCGTTCGTTCCTGCCTCTGGCAAGGTGGTGGTCAAATCGGACGAAAGTTGCAGCGCGGGGAGGATCGAAGTGCAATCCGTTGCTTCCGCCCCGGTGCAAAGCAATGCTTCAAGTCACATCGCCTTTGACTTGAAGCATTGGATTGCGCCGTGTGCAATCCTCAGGTTCATTTCACAGGTGCAAGTCTTGAGTTCAACAGCTCCGCCAGGGGCTTTTTCTCGCGCTGGATGCGCCGCTCTGGTCGATTCGACTCAGGACACAGATCGACTGACTGCAATCTGGTGGTTCCGCAGGGAGGTCAGATCGCCGTCAAAGAGGGCTCGAACAGCAGCGTGGGGCGGATCGAAGTGAAGTCCGTTGCTTCCACTCAGGCGGAAAGCAATGCGTCAAGTCACACGCTGTCGGCTGGCCCGTCTGTTTTGGCAGCGTCTCTGGCTGCACCCACTCTCCGGTCATGCCCGGCTGAGCCCCTCACCCAGATCCAAGCCCTCGTGCAGGGCTATACGCTCGATGGCGGTCTCCAGGATTGCGCGTGCGGCCCCAGCCGCGCGCTGCAAGTCGCGGTGCAGGGCAGCGTCGTCTGCCGATTGCGCGGCGCATTGAGCGCTGTAGGTCTCAAAGGCCGACAGCATGATCAGCAACTCGGACACATGACGCGGGCATTCGCAGGCCACCGATGACGAACGCATGGCCAAGTCGGCCAGTGTCTTGTCATCGAAGCGCCGCGCAGACACCACTGCCGGAATGGGCCAGCCCGTTTGCACTTGCCGCGAGGGCAGGGGCTCAGGGGCTTGAACCAGGGCCAGCAGCCATTGGCACAAGGCTTCGTCGTCAACGCGGCTGCGCTGCACGCTGATGCCCGCGGCCCGCGCCGCATCCAGGCCGCCCGGCACCACATAGCTGTGCATCACGGCCAGGCGCGATGCCCCCCAGTCTTGCGCCAGGCGGCCCAGCACCGAGACCTGTTCAGCCTGCAGAGCCGGCACTTCCACCAGCAGAAGGTCCGGCGCAGTTGGTGGCGACTCCAGCGGGCCCGAAGGGACCCTGTCCATCAGAGCGTCGTCACCACCAGTTGCCGCCTGCTGGCAATCGGCGAGGTCAGCGAAGGATGCGATCACCTGTACCTTGCTGGCCAAACGCCGCCGCATGGCCGCGCCTTGCAGGCGTGCAGCCAGCATGGCGCCCACAACCATCAGACGACGACGCGGCTCATCGGCCGGGTCGTCGGCCACTGACTCCGCTCGCGCCTGGCCCGCTGCCTGGGTGCGGGCCATGCCGCGAAGTTGGTCGATGTCCAGGTGCGCAATCAAGCTGATGGCATGGCCGCCAGCGGTCAACTGCTTGAGCAGGGCCAGACGCTGCACATCGGCTGCCGAGTAAAGGCGATGCCCACCTGATGACAGCGCAGGGGCCACCACCTGAAACCGTTGCTCCCAGGTGCGCAGGGTGGCCACAGGCAACCCCGCCAGGCGAGCGGCTGCGCCGGAGCGGTAGCGCGGCGCGCCGTCGATGAGCGATGCGGGGTCCGGATCTGTACGGATTGAATTCACCATGCACGCCATTTTGCATCGCTTTTGAACTCATTTAAACGCGATGTTTTCAGTCTTTTTATTGATTTTAAGAATAAATTCATTCAAAACCACAACACTGCAACCCATCAAGTCGCCTACACCGCACTTGAAAGTCAGCCTGAGTTGTTTATTTCGCCAATTACGAGGTGACGAGTTCGTAATGAGTTTGATTTGATCTGCCCGTGAGGCGAGCGATGACTGTCGTCGCGCCGCGGCCCAGTCGGGATGTGGTTCAGGAGTGTTGTGATGTCAAACAGAAGAGATCTCTTCCGCCATGCCGTCGGGCTGGGCTTGAGCGTTTGGGCCGACAGCATGTTGCCGGGGCGGGTGGCTGCGCAAACCCTCGGCGGCAGCACCACCAGCTGGGCTGGCGCCACACCACCGGACTTGTTGGCCAAGGTCTGGAACGCCCGATTCACCAACGCGGTGGCCTGGGCGCTCGACCCGACCGGCACCGTGGCAGGCGGTTTCCTGATGAAGCCCGACGCGGGCACCACCAGCGTGTTCACCGTCGCAGCCGGCCAGACGACATGGCCGGTTCTGGCGCCGCTGGGTAACACCTTGGGCATCCCGGCCACCACGGTCTGGGGCTATGACAACGCCGGACAGGGCGTGACCTTTCCCGGCCGAACCTTTGTCGTGCAGCGGGGCACGCCGGTCACCGTCAACTGGTACAACAATCTGGTCGATCCCCTGAGCGGCAAGGAGTTGCCGCACCTGCTGGGGGTGGACCAGACGATCTCGATGCAGACCGGTGTCGATGCCACGGGGCTGAGCGCACCGATCAACGGGGTGCCTATTGCCGTACACCATCACGGCGGTGGCACGGCCATCGAATTCGACGGCGGTCCTGACCAGTGGATCACGCCCAAGCGCAAGCAGCTAGGCCCGGGCATCGTGACCGCCAACAAGGGCGCCACGGACGGCCTGAAATACACCTACGGCAACACCGAAGAAGCCTCGATGCACTGGTACCACGACCATGCAGAGGGCATCACGCGCATCAACTCGTACGCAGGTCTGGCCGGCCTGTACATCCTGCGCGACGCGAACGAGACCGCGCTGGTCAAGCTCAACCTGCTGCCCACCGGCCAGCAAGAGGTGCCGCTGGTGCTCGCGGACAAGGTTTTTCAGGCCAATGGCAACCTGGCCTACACCGGCGACATTCCGGCCTTCAATGGCTGGAACACAATTGCCGGAACCGGCGCCCCGCCCTTCCCGGCCACGCGCAGGCTGCCTGGCTTCTTTCCGATTCCCGTGGATCCGGTCAGTGGTCTGGCGGTCATCGATCCGGCCACGGGCAACCCGCCCATCGATCCGGCAACCGGCCTGTACTGGCCGGCTGGCCCGGTGGGCGCCTACGATCCCAACAACCCGGCTTCAACAGTTGCCGGCGGGCAGGCGACGCATGTGCCCGAAATGTTCGGCGACGTCATCTGCGTGAATGGTTCGGCCTGGCCCAATCTGAAGGTGGAGCCGCGCCAGTACCGGCTGCGGCTGCTCAATGGCTCGGACTCGCGGGTCTACAACCTGAAATTCGGCACGCTGCCCATTTTGCAGATCGGCACCGACCAGGGTCTGCTGAATGCACCCGTGCAGTTGACAGCCATCACGATCTTTCCCGGAGAGCGCAAGGACATCGTGCTGGACTTCACCAAGGTGGTGGCTGGCACCCGGATCGTGGTCACCAACGACGCACCGTTCCCCTACCCGGGCGGCCAGGCCACCTTGCCAGCCGACCCCTGGGCCACGGTGATGCAGATCGAAGTCTCCAAGCCGCTGGATCTGTCGGTGAACAAGGCCGCCAAGCTCACACCAACCACGGTGCTGCGCGGTCGGGCGGCCGGCACGGCACTGCTGCCCGTGCTGCTGGCGCCACCTGCCGGTGCCGTGGTGCGCAAGATCCTGCTGGGCGAAGGCTGTGACGAGTACGGCCGCATCATGCCGCTGCTGGGCACGGTGGCAGACGGCACCAAGGCCTTCCACGACCCGGCCGACATCGCGCCGAAACTGGGGTCCACCGAGGTGTGGGAGTTTTGGAACACCACGGTCGATGCGCACCCCATTCACATGCACCTGGTCAGGTTCCGCATCGTCAACAGGCAGGCCTTTACCGGCACGGTGCAGGCCAAGGCCATGGCCAATGGCTGGACTGGCGTGAGCTTCACCGCGCCGCCCAAGCTGGTCGGCACCGCCACGGCAGCGCCATCGACCGAGCAAGGCTGGAAAGACACCGTGGTGTGCCCGCCTGGCACCGTGACGCGCATCGTCGCCACCTTCGACAAGCCGGGCACCTATGTCTACCACTGCCACATCCTGGGCCACGAAGAGCACGACATGATGCGCTGGTTCAAGGTGCAATGATGGGTGCACATCCCTCTGACAGCGTGGCCATGCCTGGCCAGCAACTTGGCCGGCCCGCGCGACCCGTGGGCGGGCTCGACAGGCGCCAATGGCTGATCGGCGTGGCTGCGACGGGCGGTCTGACGCAGGCCGCGCGCTCGCAGGGTGCAGACCACGCGGGTCACCACCATCTGCCCCATCCGGAACAGCCTGCAACCGCTCCGGTACTCACCCGGCCCCGTGAAGGCCGCTACCAGGTGCCGGCGGTGACCCTGCTGGACCAGCAAGGCCGCAAGGTCGCCTTGAATGCCGCGCTGGATGATGGCCGTCCGGTCATCCTGAACTTCATCTTCACCTCCTGTGCCACGGTTTGCCCGGTGATGACGCACATCCTGGTGCAGGTGCAGGACAGGCTGGGCAACGCCGCCCACAGCTTGCAGATGGCGTCGGTCTCCATCGATCCCGAGTACGACACCCCGCAACGCTTGCTGGCCTATGCCCGTCGACATGGCACCGGGCCGCAGTGGGCCTTTTACACGGGCTCGAGCGAAGCCAGCGTCCGGGTGCAGAAAGCCTTTGATGTGTTTCGCGGCGACAAGATGAACCACGAACCTGCCGTGCTGATGCGTGGACGGCCAGGTGCGCCATGGTTGCGGCTGGATGGGTTTGCCAGTGCCGCGTCGATCATCGAAGCATACCGGTCGGCGACGGCCTGAGCCGATCTTGCATCGCAGGGCCTGGCAGCGTGTCGTGACCACTCGCCCAATCCTTGTCTGTCGGCTGACGGCCTGGCGTGTGCTGTCGGTGTTGATGGCGCTGTCGCTGTGCCCGGGCTGGAGCGCGGCCGAAGACCTTGTGGCGCGCGGCCGCCGCATCTATGAATCAGGCATGAGTACGGATGGCCAGCCCGTGCAGGCACAGGGCGCCGGGGGCAGCCGTCTGCAGGGTGAGGCGGCCGCCTGCACGGGCTGCCACCGGCGCAGCGGCATGGGCAGCCGTGAGGGTCGTGTCATCGTTCCGCCGGTGACCGGCGCCATCCTGTATGCGCAGCCGCAACAGGTTTGGCCCCAACGGCCGGGGCGGCCAGCGCAAACCGTCGTGCCGCTTCGCATGATGGCTCGCGACGCCTATGACGACGCACGGCTGGCCAGGGCGATCGGTGCGGGCATCGATTCAAGCGGTGTGCCACTCGATGAGCTGATGCCCCGCTATGCGCTGTCTGCTGCCGACATGCAAGGCCTGCTGGCCTACCTGAAGCTGCGCTGGAGCGCACCGGTGCCGGGCCTGTCAGGCCAAGGCATTCGCCTGGCCACCATCATCACGCCCGATGCCGACCCGGCGCGCGCCAGCGGCGTGGCCGTTGCCTTGACGGCCTGGTCGCGATCCGGTGCATTGGGGGGCATGCCGATCGACCTGCAGATCTGGCGGCTGGCGGGCGCGCCAGACACCTGGGGCGCTCAATTGCGCGCCTGGCAGCTCAGCAAGCCGGTTTTCGCGGTGCTGTCAGGTGCCGGCGGCGCCAACTGGGCACCCGTGCGCGATTTCTGCGAGCAGGCTGCACTGCCCTGCCTGTTTCCCATGGTGGACATGGCACCGGAGGACGATCAGGACTTCTATTCGATGTACCTGTCGCGGGGGGTGTGGCTGGAAGCGCGGATCCTGGCGCGCCAGATCCGCGAACAGCCAACCCCTGCAGCGCGCGTGCTGCAGTGGGTGGACAACGAAGCCGGGGAGCGCGCGGCACAATTGCTGACCCAGGAACTCGCGCCGGCGCACGCACTTGTGCGCCGTTGGGATGAACAGGCGGCCGCGGCCATGCTGACGGAGCTGCGGCCCAGCGACGTGCTGGTCAGTTGGCTCAACGCCGAGCACCTGAGCCAGCTGGCCCGGGCGCAGCCCGATGGGCCCGGTGTGCGCCAGGCAACGTTCTCGGCCCAGTTGGCGCCACCCCTGAAGACGGCACTGCCCCAGGGATGGCGGCAAGATGCCCGCTGGATCTCGTTGCGCTCGGATCCCCAGCGCGTTAGAGGCCAGGGCGTGCTGGGCCTGACGCCCTGGCTGGCCAGGCTGCCAGGTTTGCCAGGCGACGAGACATGGCTGTCAGAGCTTTACGCGGCCACCTACTTCTTCGGTGATGCCCTGTCGCGCATGCGGGGCCGCTGGAGCGCTGAGTACCTGTTGGAGACGCTGGAAACGTCACATTTCAGCCGGCCAGCGGGTGCGGCCTACTACGCGCTGTCGCTGGCAGCGGGTCAGCGCGAAGCCGCGAAGTCAGGGCACCTCATCGGCTTCACCGGCCCCACGCTTCAGGAACTGCTGCCCTTGAGCCCACGGCTCTCACCTTGAACGGAACTGGCATGACCCCCAGTACCCAACCCGACACCGCCTGGCCCTGGCTGGCCCTGGGTGGCATCGCCCTGGCTGTCGGCGCCGTCATCGTCAGCGGCTGGTGGGGATCGGATCCGGCCGGCCCTGTGGCGCCCGCAGCGGCCCAGGCTGCGAGTGCCTCTCAGTCAAAGGGGCCAGTCGCTCGCGACGCGACCACGCCGGCTCCACCCGCCCTGTCGGTCATGGCCCTGCAGGCCTCCCGCTACCAATTGCAGGGCGTGGTGGCTGGCGCCGTGGCCCAGGCCGAGGAAGGCGTCGCCTTGATGTCTGTGGACGGCGCGGCAGCGCGCGCCTACCGCGTCGGCGAAGCGGTAGGCGCTGAACTGGTGTTGCTCGGTGTCAGCCCCGGTGGTGCCATCCTGGGCTCAACTTCAGGCACGCCCCTGCTGGTGCTGGAGATCAGCGCGGGCACACCGTCACCCGTGCAGGCGCCAAACAACGCCGCCTCGGCAAACGCCGCCGACCCTGGGGTGGCCTTGCCGGCCGCAGACCTCGACAGTGCCAGCATGGTGGCAGCGCAGGCGCGCACCAACCAGCAAGCCGGTGGCCGCCGGCCGCGGCTGAAACATCCCTAGCGGACAACCCGAGCGACATCCGGGCACGCCTGACGCGCCCCCCCCCCTGCGGATGGCACCGCGTCAGGTCGTCGCTGGCTGCAGGCCTACTCCTGCGTGGCAGGCAAGGTCACCAAGCCGCCCTGCATCGCCGCGCTGGCCTTGATCTGGCAAGCCAGACGGCTGTTGGGCTGGCGGGGCGCGGCCACGTTGTCCAGCATGTCACGCTCGGCCTCGCTGGGGGGCGGCAGCAAGGCCATCAGGCGCTCGTCCAGGTAGCAGTGGCAGGTGGCGCAGGCGCACGAGCCGCCACACTCGCCCAGGATGCCGTCGACGCCGTTGGCGGTGGCCGCCTGCATCAGGCTCCAGCCGTCGGGTACGTCAAGGGTGGTGGCGGCGCCACCGTGCTGGATGTAGGTGATCTGTGTCATGGTTGATGAGGCAATGGGGTTGATGTTGCGCGGCTCAGAGGGCGGCCAGATCCAGCACCAAGGGGCTGCGGAAGGTGGACGACGGCATCCAGGCCAGCTGATCGTGCACGCGGCGGTACTGCGGCACCACCTTGTGAAACTCGTCAAACGCAATCTTGACCGACAGGCGGGCGATGGCCGTGCCCAGGCAGGCGTGCACACCGCCGCCAAAGCCCAGGTGGCCACGCGGCTTGCGGGCGATGTCGTACAGATCGGGGTTGGGATATTGCCGCTCGTCGCGGTTGCCCGAACCGTAGGCCAGGCACACAAAATCGCCGGCCTTCATGGTCTGGCCATGCAGGGTCACGTCGCGCATCAGGCGGCGCCTGAAACGTTGTGCCGAGGTATTGAAGCGCAGCGATTCTTCGATGGCATCGGGCAGGCGCTCGGGCTGGGCCACCACGGCCTGGCGTGATTCGGGGTGATCGGCCAGGTTCAGGGCCAACATCATCATGAAGCCGCCCAGGCTTTCCACACCGGCCATGATCAGCGTGGTGGTGGTCAGCAGCACCTCGCGCTCGTCCAGCCGGTCGCCGTCGATCTCGGCCATCGCAAAGTTCGAGATCAAGTCGTTGCGCGGCGCGGCACGGCGCAGAGCGATCACCTGGCTGGCGTAGTCCTGCATCCAGTTGTAGGCGGCCAGGTGCTCAGGGCCCTTGGCGCGGGTCACCGGGTCGCTCTGCACCATCAGCACGGCCTTTTCGCGCACAACGCTTTCGTCTACCAGGGCTTCGTCGCCGGTGGGCAGGCCCAGCGCGGCCATCAGCACCTTGACGGTGAAACGCGACGAGAAATCCTTGAAATCAAACTGCGCCTGGCCGGCCAGCTCTTGGGCGCACTGGCGGGCGATGTCGCGGATGGGCTCGGACAGGCTTTCCAGGTTGCGTTTCATGAAGGCGCTTTGCACCAGGGCACGCAGGCGGTCGTGGCGCGGGGGATCGGTGGTGCCCAGGGTGGCGCCGGCGCGGTTGGGCAACTCGGTCATCAGGTTGCCGCTGGCCGATGAATAGGTTTGCCAATCCTGCCCGGCGGTCACGATGTCGGCGTAGCGCGACAACACCCACATATTGGCCTCGGGGCTCCAGAAGCACGGGTACTCGTCGCGCAGCGTCTTGTAGGCCGCAAACGGCTCGGCGTCGATGGCCGGTGAATAGGGGTCAAAGCTGAACATGGGTGGGTCTCCTGTCGGGCTCGCCACCTCGATCCAGGGCCGGATGGCGTGACGGGATTTTGCGCAGCCCACCGTGTTTCCAGGCTGGACAGACACCCCCTGAAACTTGCACTTTTGACGTACATTGCTGCAATGCCCCGCGCGACATCCAACAGCCCAGAGGCAGCGCCAGCGCAGCCCAGGCGGCGCCCCACGCGCCTGCCCGCCTTTGCGCTGTACGGCGAAACCGGTGCGCCCAACCTGTTGTTGCTGCACATTGAACCCATCCGTTCGCGCAGCCTGCTGTACAACTGGGAGATCGACGCCCATGTGCACCAGGGCCTGCACCAGGTGCTGTGGCTGCAGGCCGGTCAGGTCACGGCCATGTTGGACGAATCCAGCATCCAGGCCGAAGGCCCGACGGCCTTGGTCATCCCGCCTGGCGTGGCCCACGCCTTCAGGTTTTCACCGGGTTGCGAAGGCTTTGTGCTGACGCTGAACGCCGCCTTGCTGGCAGAAGGCGACGAATGGAACGTCGCCCAGGCCATGCAGGCCCTGTTTGCCAGCCCGCGCGCCCTGCCCTGGGCCGGCCACCCGGCCGAAGCCGATCGCCTGAACAGCCTGCTGGCCACGCTGCACGCCGAAAGCCAGGCCGCTGAACACGACGGTGGCCCGGTGGCCCTGTGGCTGGCCCGCGCCGTGGTGTGGCGCCTGGCCCAGTTTGACCGGGCCGCCGATGCACGCAGCAGCCGGGCGCGCGCGGCCGGTCACCAACCGCTCTACACCCGCTGGGTGGTGCTGGTCGAGGCCCACCATCGCCAGCACTGGCCGGTGTCGCGCTATGCGCAGCGCCTGGGTTTGTCGGCCGAACGCTTGAACCGCATGGTGCGCGCCGAAACCGGGCTCAGTGCACAGGCGGTGCTGCACCAGCGCCTGGTGCGTGAGGCCTGCCGCCACCTGCTGCATGTGGCGGTGCCGGTGTCCAGGCTGGCCTTTGAACTGGGCTTTGAAGACCCGGCCTATTTCTGCCGCTTCTTCAAGCGCCACACCGGCCTGTCGCCACGCGCCTTCCGCGCCCAGGGCGGGCTGGCAAGCGCCGTTGTCAACGCGTGATCACCCGCATCGCCTTGATCTATCTCATGCCCGGCACACCCTGCTAGGGCAAAATCTTGTCCATGGAAAATACCCCCACCCCTATCACGGCACCCGCCGGTGCCGCCGGTGCAGCGCCCGATGAAGACAGCGTTGTGGCGGTGGTGTCGCTGTACCAAAAACAAAAAAAGATCTACGCCCGGGGTGTGACCGGCCTGTTTGCCACCTGGCGCTGGAGCCTGGTCTGGCTCACGCAGATCCTGTTCTACGGCCTGCCCTGGCTGATGTGGAACGACCGCCAGGCGGTGCTGTTTGATCTGGTGTCGCGGCGCTTCTACATCTTTGGCCTGGTGCTGTACCCGCAGGATCTGATCTACCTGTCGGCGCTGCTGATGATCTCGGCCTATGCGCTGTTCCTGTTCACGGCGGTGGCGGGGCGGCTGTGGTGTGGTTATGCCTGCCCGCAAACGGTCTACACCGAGATCTTCATGTGGTTCGAGCGCAAGATCGAAGGCGACCGCGCCCAGCGCATGAAACTCGACGAAGGCCCCTGGGACCTGAACAAGACCTGGCGCAAATCGGCCAAGCAGGTGGTGTGGATCCTGTTCGGCCTCGTGACCGGCTTCACCTTCGTGGGCTACTTCACGCCCATCCGCACGCTGCTCAGCGAAGCCCTCTCGCTGGGCTTTGGCCCCTGGGAATGGTTCTGGGTGCTGTTCTACAGCTTTGCCACCTACGGCAATGCCGGCTTCATGCGTGAGCAGGTGTGCAAGTACATGTGCCCCTACGCCCGCTTCCAGAGCGCGATGTTCGACAAGGACACCCTGATCATCAGCTACGACGCCGAGCGCGGCGAGCCCCGCGGTTCGCGCTCGCGCAAGGCCGATCCGGCCAAGGTGGGCCTGGGCTCGTGTGTCGATTGCGGCCTGTGCGTGCAGGTGTGTCCCACCGGCATCGACATCCGCAAGGGCCTGCAATACGAATGCATCGGCTGCGCCGCGTGCATCGATGTGTGTGACGGCATCATGGACAAGATGGGCTACCCCCGTGGCCTGGTGCGCTATGCCACCCAGAACGGCCTGGCCCAGCACTTCGACAAGCAGCAGATGATCCGCCGTATCCTGCGCCCCCGGGTGATGGTGTACGTGGCCATCCTGCTGCTGATCTGCGGGCTGTTTGTGGCCAGCGTGGTCACCCGCAACCCGTTCCGGGTGGATGTGGTGCGAGACCGGGCATCGCTGGCGCGCGTGGTCGATGACGGGCAGGTGGAAAACGTCTACCGCCTGCAGATCATGAACAACGCCGAGCGGGCCCAGCACTACACCGTCAAGGTGTCTGGCCTGCCTGGCATCGCCGTCAGCCTCACGTCCGACATCGTGGTAGGGCCGGCCGAAGCGCGCTGGGTCACGCTCAATGCGCGCATCCCCTTCGAATCGGCGCAAAAGGCTGGCAACGGTGCCCACCCGGTGCACTTCTCCATTGAGCGTGTGGCTTCCCCCGACAACCCGCAGGCGGTGACGATCGAAGAGAAGTCGACTTTCATCGTGCCCCGCTGAGCCCGCCATGAACACCACCCCTGAACGCCCTCCCCTGGCCTCGCGCGTGCTGTGCGTGCTCTGGCCCTCGTTCCTGATGGCCGGCGTGCTCGAGATGCTGGTCTTCTCGCTGGTTGATCCCGGCTCCCTGCAGTGGTTTGGCGGCGTGCCGGTCGAATGGGCGCCGCAGGCGGTCTACACCGTCGCCTTCCTGGTGTTCTGGCTGGTGGTGTCCACCGCCGGGGCCCTCACCCAGGTGCTCACCACCCTGCCCGACGAGCCCGAAACCCTGCCCCGTCGTCCCTCACTTTGACGGCAGGCTGGCCGGCCAGGCCGCCCGCATGAGGGATCATCGCGCCTGACGCGCCGTGATCCTCCATGCTCACCATCCACTTCTCCAATCGCCAGGAGCGCCTGGCTGACCTGCTGACCGCCCAACTGGGCCAGGGCACGGGCAGCCTCTTCACGCCCGACGAGGTCATCGTGCCCAGCGCCGCGCTGCGCCGGCAGATCACCCTGCAGGTGGCGCGCCAGCAGGGCATCTGCACGCAGGTTCGCTTCTCCTACCTGGCGCAATGGCTGTGGCTGCAGGTGGGCCGGGTGATGGCGGTGGCCGATGGCACGGCCGGCCAGGCTGGCCCGGCCGATGCGGGCGGCTCGCCGCTGCAAGCCGGTGTGCTCAGCTGGCGCATCTACCAGGCCCTGGCAGGGGGCGATTGGGTGGCCCGCCATCCCCGTCTGGCCAGCTACCTGGCCCAGGCCGATGCGCTCACGCGCCTGGCCTTGTCGCAGCGCCTGGCCACCCTGATCGAGCAATACAGCACCTACCGCCCCGAATGGCTGCTGGCCTGGAGCGAGCAGCGCACCCAGGCGGCACCGCCCGGCCTGGCGCAGGCGCAGGCCGACGAAGCCTGGCAGGCCGAGCTGTGGCGAGTGCTGCTGGCCGATCTGCCCGACGGCCTGAGCCGCGCCACGCTGGCCGAATCCCTGCGCCACCGCCTCTCGGGCGTGGACGTGCAGGCCTTGCAGGCGCTGGGCCTGCCTGCGCGCGCCCACGTGTTCTGCCTGCCCACCATCGCGCCCGTGCACCTGGCCATGCTGGCGCAACTGGGCCAATGGATGGACCTGCAGGTCTACGCCATCAACCCCTGCCAGGAATACTGGTTTGATGTGGTGGATGCCAAGCGCCTGGGCCGCCTGGCCCGGGCCGGGCGCGCCAACCACCACGACACCGGCAACCGCCTGCTGGCGGCCTGGGGCCAGCAGGCGCAGGCGCAACTGGCCACGCTGGTGGACACCTGCGGCGACGCCGCCATCGACGACGAGCTGTTTGAGCCCCAGCCCGGCACGCACCTGCTGGCGCAGCTGCAAAACGCCATGCTGGGCCTGACCGAGCTGGCACCGCGCAGCGTGCCCCTGCGCACTGACGACCACAGCATCGAGGTGCACGTCTGTCACTCGCTCACCCGCGAGCTGGAAGTGCTGCAAGACCGCCTGCTCAGCCTGTTTGCGGCGCAAGACGGCCTGCAGGCCAGCGATGTGCTGGTGGTCACGCCCAAGCTGGACGACGCCGCGCCCTTGATCGAAGCGGTGTTTGGCACGGCGCCGCGCCAGCGTTACCTGCCGTTCACGCTCACCGGCCTGGCGGTCAGCCCGCTCAACCCGTGTGCCCGGGCCTTGCTGGATCTGCTGGCGCTCGTCGCCACGCGTTGCACCGTCAACGATGTGTGGGCTCTGCTGCAGCAACCGGTGGTGGCCCGCCGCTTCGGGCTGGACGATGAGGCCCTGGCCCAGGTGCAGGCCTGGCTGGCTGAAGCCGGCATCCACTGGGCCCTGGACGCCGAGCACATCGCCCAGCTGCAACTGCCCGACAGCGGGCACCACAGTTTTGAAGACGGGCTGGATCGCCTGTTCATGGCCTATGCGGTGCCCGCGCAGGTGGATGCCCCGCTGGGCCAGGTCTTGCCCGCCGGGCAGGTGGATGGCCTGGGTGCCAGTGCGCTGGGCGCCCTGTGGCAGTTTGTGCAGGCCCTGCGCCAGGCCCGCGCTGCGCTGGCCGGCCCGCACACACCCGATCGCTGGCCCGATCTGCTGATCCCCACGCTGGACGCCCTGGTGCTGGCCCAGGGCGCCGAGCTGGACGACCGGGCCGAACTGGTGGCGGCCATCCAGGGCCTGGCCCAGCCTTGGCAACGCGCCCAAATGCAGCAGGCGCTGCCGGCTGATGTGGTGCGCCAGGCCCTGGCCGCCGCCCTCGATGAAGCCGCGCGTGGCGGAGTGCCCACCGGCCACATCACCTTCTCGTCGATGAGCAGCCTGCGTTACCTGCCCTACAAGGTGGTGTGCGTGCTGGGCCTGAACGACGGCGCCTTCCCCGGTGCCGTGCGCCCCGACGAATTCGACCTGATGGCCTTGGCCCCCCGGGCAGGTGACCGCCAGCGCCGCGCCGATGAGCGCAATGTCTTCCTCGATCTGGTGCTGGCCGCCCGCGATCAGTTGATCCTCAGCTACACCGGCCGCCATGTGCGCGACAACAGCGAGATGCCACCTTCGGTGCTGGTGGCCGAGTTGCTGGAGACCATCGTGCCCGCACTGGCTGCCACCGAGCAGGCGGCCCGCGCACACCTGGTGCTGCATCACCCGCTGCAACCCTTTTCGATCAGCCTGTTCCAGGATCTGGGCGACACCCGCCTGCGCAGCCACCACGCCGAATACGCCCGGGCCCTGGCTGCCAGCCTGGCAGGCCCGCCCCTGGCCGGGCAGGCCGATGTGGCCCAGGCTGACCCGTCCGGCGACGACGAGACCGAATCCGACGACGCCAGTGATGACGACCACACCGAAACCGCTGGCGCGCCGTTCTTCCAGTTCCCCTTGCCGCCCCCCGAACCCAGTTGGCACACACTCGATCTGGACCAGCTCTTGCGCTTTTTCGCCCACCCGTGCCGCTACCTGCTGGTTGATCGCCTGGGCATCTACCTGCCCTATGAGGCCGAGGCACTGGACGACGTCGAGCCCCTGGTGACCGATGGCCGCACTGCGGGGGCCCTGGCCCGGCGCCTGTTGCCTGCCCTGGCGGCGGGCGCCGACGACGCCCACCTCACCCAACTGGCCCTGGCCGACCACCATCTGCCTGCCGGCACGCTGGGACAGCAAAGCCTGCAAGAGTCGCTGCCCTCACTGCGGCGCTTTTATCAGCAATGGGCGCCACTGACTGCCCCGCCGCTGCTGCCGGCCCACCATGCGCGCCTGACCGTGCTGGTGCAGGGCCAGGCCTGGCAACTGGACGCCAGCCTGGCCCATCTTCGCGCTGATGGCCTGGTGCTGGGCGGCTACCAGGCCTTGCGAGCCCGCGACGTGCTGGCCGCCTGGATTCAGCACCTGGTGCTGTGCACCTGCGCCCCGGCCGGCGTGCGCTGCCAAACCATCTGGCTGGGTCGCGATGAGCGCCTGCACTTCAGGGCTGCCGAGCAGGCCCCGGCCCTGCTGGACGATCTGGTCGGGCTGTATGCGCAGGGGCTGTCAGCGCCCTTGTACTTCTTCCCCCGATCAGCCTGGGCGCTGCTCAAGCCCAACGGCGGCTCACCATCCAAGTCCAAGGCTGCTTGGCACAACCTGCACAACCCGGGCGCGTCCGAGCAGGCCGATGCCGCCCATGCGCTGGCCCTGCGCGGCCTGCCCGACCCGATGACCGAAGGCTGGCGCCGCTTTGAAGCCCTGGCGCAGCAGGTGCTGGCGCCCGCGCTGGCGCACATGACCCTGGAGGCCACATGAGCACCGGCCCGACCATCGCCGCCGCCGATGCCCCGCTGGATGTGCTGGCCTGCCCCTTGTCAGGCGTGCAGCTGATCGAAGCATCCGCCGGCACCGGCAAGACCTGGAACATCTGCGCCCTGGTGCTGCGCCTGCTGCTTGAAAAAGGCCTGGCCATCGAGCAGATATTGGTGGTCACCTTCACCACCGCCGCCACCGCCGAACTGAAAGAGCGTGTGCGCCAGCGCATCGCCCAGGGCCTGCAGTTGCTGGCCTTGCCGGTGGCCCAGCGTGAGCAGGCCGATCCCCTGCTGGCGGGCCTGCTGCACGCGGCGGCCGCAGCCCAGGGCGTGCAGCCCGAAGCCCTGGCCGCGCCGCTGGATCTGGCCCTGCAAAGCTTTGACCAGGCCGCCATCTTCACCATCCACGGTTTCTGCCAACGCGCGCTGGCCGACGCCCCGTTCAGCGCCCAACTGCCGCTCGATCTGGAGCCGTTCAGCGACGACTCGTCCTACCGCGAACAGGCCGTCAACGATTTCTGGCGCCAGCACGTGATGGCCGGCACGGCCGACCCCGAACTGGTGCGGCACCTGGTGCGCAGGCAGGATTCGCCAGCCAGATGGGCCCAGTTGCTCAAGCGGCAGGCCGCCAAGCCCCTGTCGCGCCTGCTGTGGCCGCAGGACATCGACGACGACCTGGCCTGCACCCCTGATCGGGCCCTGATCCAATCCCGCCATGCCGCCATGGCCACGCTGTGGCCGGCGCAGCGTGCTCAGGCCTTGGCCTTGCTGCAAGGCGCCCTGTCGGGCAAGGCGCTCAACGGCAGGGCCTACACCGCTGCCGGCGTGCAAGCCTGCATGGCTGCCTGGGATCGCCTGATGGCCGATCCCCTGCCGCCCCACGGCGTGGCCGATCTGCCCGCCAAGGCCGATCTGCTGGGACAGACCAGGCTGCGCCAGTCGGTCAACAAGGACAAGACCGCCCCCGATCACCCGCTGTTCGACCGTGCCCAGGATCTGATCGACGCGCTGACGGCTGCAGATCGGGCGCTCGATCTGAAGCGCCTGCGGCTGATCCGCCAGCTGATTGCCGAGGGCCTGCAGGCCATGCGCGAGGCCAAGCTGCGCCAGCATGTGGTGGCCTTTGATGACATGCTGCAAAACCTCCATCGGCGCCTGGTGTCGCCCGAAGGCGCGGGCCTGGCCGCCACGCTGGCGCAGCGCTTCCCCACCGCCCTGATCGACGAGTTCCAGGACACCGACCCCGTGCAATGGGCGGTTTTCAGCCGCATCTACCAGGCCACGCCGGGGCCTCTGTTCCTGGTGGGTGATCCCAAGCAGGCCATCTACAGCTTTCGCCATGCCGATCTGCACACCTACCTGGCGGCTCGCCAGCAAGCGTCGCACCGGCACACGCTGGTGCACAACCAGCGCGCCAGCGCGGGCCTGATCCAGGCACTCAATCGCCTGTGGGGCCTGAACCCGCAGGTCTTCATGCAAGCTGGCCTGCACTACATCCCGGTGGCCCTGGGCGCCAAACCGCGTAGCCTGTGGCGTGATGACTCGGGCCCCGGCGCGGCGCTACAGGTCTGGACCTTGCCTGCCAATGCCGCAGGCCAGCCCATGCTGATGCGCGCCGACGCGCTGGCGCAGGCAGCCCAGGCCTGTGCCAGCGACATCGCCCGGCTGCTGCAGGCCGCCCAGGGTGGGCAGGTCAGCATCGACGGCAAGGCGCTGGGCGCGGGCCAGATCGCGGTGCTGGTGCGCTCCCGCGCCCAGGGCCAACGCATGCGCCAGGCGCTGCAAACGGTGGGCGTGGGCAGCGTCGAGATCGCGCAAGCCAGCGTGTTTCAAAGCACCGATGCGCAAGAGCTGGCCCGTGTGCTGGCGGCCATGATCGAGCCCGCCCGCACCAGCCTGCTCAAGGCCGCCATGGCCACACGCTGGCTGGGCGCCAGCGCCACCGACATCCACACGCTGCTCGACGACGAAGCCCGCCTGATGGACGCCATGAGCCGCCTGAACCGGGCACGCGACGCCTGGCAGCGGCGCGGCATCGGTTTCATGCTGCGGCAGTGGCTGCACGACGAGCGTGTACCGCAGCGCCTGCTGGCCCAGCCTGACGGCGCCAGGCGCTTGACCAACTTCCTGCATCTGGCCGAATGCCTGCACCAGGCGGCGGCCGAGCACCCATCACCGCAGGCCCTGCTGCGCTGGCTGCAAGGCCAGATCGCCCAAGGTGATGCGCTGGACGAGGCCACCCAGCTGCGGCTCGAATCCGACCAGAACCTGGTGCAAATCGTCACCATCCACCGCAGCAAGGGCCTTGAATACCCCGTGGTGTACTGCCCCTTCCTGTTTGACGGCTATGCGCGCAGTGGCGGCGACAAACTGGACGGCTGGGCCGGCCACGACGAGCAGGGGCAGGCCGTGGTCGACTTCCGCGCTGATCTCGACCCCGATTTTGATGAACAGGCCCTGAAGGACCAGCAGCGCCTCGAAGACGCGGCCGAGCAGATGCGCCTGTTCTACGTGGCCCTCACCCGCGCGGTGCACCGCTGCACCATCGTGGCGGGCAGCTATTTCAGCAAGCATGGCAAGAGCCGGAGCACGGCCGAATCCTCACGCAGCCTGCTCAACTGGATGGTGCTGGGGCTCGATGGCAACGCGCCCGGCTGGCTGGGCGCCAAATCCGACGCACTGCCCTCACCCGCCACGGTGATGGCCGCGTGGCAAGGCCTGACGGCCGTGCCCGGCCTGCCGCCCGGCAGCCTGTCGGTGGGCCCCTGGCCGGCCGCCTCGGGCATCGTGCTCAGCCCGGATGCCGTCGATCCGGCCAGGCTCAGCGCCCTGGTGCCACCCCAGCCCTTGCCTCTGGGCTGGCGCATCGGCAGCTACAGCGCCCTGGCCCACGCAGCGGTGCACGAGCGCGCCGCGCAGGACCACGACTTGCGCGCTGACACGGTTGATGCAACGCCCACCCCGGCCCAGCCGCCCGACTGGGTGTGCGCGCCCGATGACATCCTGCTGTTTCCGCGTGGCGCGGCCGCCGGCGATTGCGTGCATGCTGCGCTGGAGTGGGCCGATTTCAGCCGGCCCGCCACCTGGCCCGAGGCCGCCGCCAAGGCCTGGGCCACGCACAAATCGGCGCTCGCCGGTCAAATCGGCCTGCAAGATGACGCCCGCTGCACGGCCATGCTGACCACCATGCTGCACCAGGTGCTGGGCTGCGAATTGCCGCTGCCAGGCGTGGCCCCGCTCAGCTGGCCCGCCGTGCCAGCCGCCAAGCGACTGGCCGAGCTTGAGTTCCACCTGGCGGCCCCCCGGTTGCAGGCGGCCGACCTCAATCTGGCGCTGCGGCGCTGGGGCTACGCCATGCCCAGCCTCGGCTTTGCCACCCAGCGCGGCTTCCTCAAGGGCTTCATTGATCTGGTCTTTGAGCACGACGGCCGCTACTACATCGCCGACTGGAAATCCAACCACCTGGGTGATCACCCGGCGGCCTACGGCCCGGTTGCCGTCGAGCGTGCCATGGCGCAATCGGGCTACCACCTGCAACACCTGATCTATGCCCTGGCCCTGCACCGCTGGCTGGGCCAGCGCCTGCCGCACTACAACCATGCCCGGCACTTCGGTGGCGCGCTGTACCTGTTTGTGCGGGGCGTGCGACCCCAGTCGCTGGACGCACAGGGCTGGCCCACCGGCGTGTACTTTCACCGCGCCAGCCTGGCCACGCTGGACGAGCTGTCGCAACTGATGGGGGGGGACAGCGCATGAGCAACTTGTCCCCAAACGGGCCAGAGGCCGCCCGCCCCGAGCAGCATCTGGCCGAAGGCTTCGCCCGGCATGTGCAGCGCTGGTCGCTGGCCAGTGGCGCCACGGCCGAGGCCGCGCAATGGGGCGGCCTGGCGGCCCGTGCGATCAGCCTGGCCACCAGCAGCGGCCATGTCTGCCTGCCGCTTGAGCAACTGTTGCCGGGCACGCCGCCCTTGCCAGACGCCAACGCCGCGCGCAGCCTGCTGCTGAGCAGCGGCGTGGTCACCCCCGCAGAGCAGCCCGGCCAGGCTCCGCTGTTGATCGACGCCGACAACCGCCTGTACCTGCACAAGAGTTTTGACCACGAGCGGCAATTGGCAAAGCGACTGTGGCGCTGCACGCAGGGCCAAGCCGCCCTGAGCCCTCAGGCCCTGCCCGAGATGGCCAGGCTGCTGGCGCAATTGTTCAAGCTCGATGGCAGCGAGCCGGACTGGCAGGCCGTGGCCACGGCCATGGCCTTGCTGGGCCGCCTGACCGTCATCAGCGGCGGCCCGGGCACCGGCAAGACCACGACGGTGGTCAACCTGCTGGCCTGCATCCTGGCCCTGCAGCCCGACGCCCGCATTGCGCTGGCCGCACCCACCGGCAAGGCCGCGGCACGCATGGCCGAAGCACTCCATCAGCGGGCCCAGCATCTGCCGCAAGCGCTGCGGGTTGGCCTGCCCACCGAGTCCTTCACCATCCACCGCCTGCTTGGCGTGCGCCCCCAGGGTGGCTTTGCACACGACGCCAGCCGGCCCTTGCCGATTGATGTCCTGATCGTCGATGAGGCCTCGATGCTGGACCTGTCGCTTGCGCGCCAGTTGCTGGACGCCGTGCCCGAGCACGCCCGCATCGTGCTGCTGGGCGACAAGGATCAACTGTCGGCCGTCGAATCCGGGGCCGTGTTCGCCGATCTCAGTGCCGACCCCAGCCTGGACGCCGCACGACAGGGCCAACTGGCCACGCTGCTGGGCCTGGATGCTCAGCAGATCAACAGCCCGGCGCCCTTGCAGGCCAGCGTCCTGAAGAACACGGCCGTCTGGTTCAGGCGCAACTTCCGCTTTGCCACCGACTCGGGCATTGGCCGGCTGGCCTCGGACATCGTGAACGGGCGTGATGCCGCGCTGCTCAGATGGCTGGAGGCAGCGCAAGACCCATCGGTGGCCTGGCTTGACGACACGGCTGACATGCCCGGCGCAACGGCACTGGCCAGCATGCTGGAGGGCTTTGACGCCCATGTGGCGGCTTGTCAGCCTGCGCGTACTGGCGCCATCACCGCCGGCCAGATCACCCGCATCCATCAGGCTTTTTTGCAATTCCGTGTGCTGTGCGCCGTCAAGGCCTCTGCGCGGGGGGTGGACGCGATCAACACCTGGCTCAGCGCACAGTTGCGCCAGCGCCTGACTGGCCCATTCGATGCCGACAACAGCCCCTGGTTTGCGGGGTTGCCGGTGATGGTCACGCGAAATGATGCAGGCCTGAAACTTTTCAATGGCGACATCGGCATCACGCTGCCCGATCCATCAGGAGAACTGATGGTGTTCTTCCCGACCCCTGACGGTGCATTCAGAGCCGTCGCCCCATCACGGTTGCCCCCGCATCAGACGGCCTGGGCCATGACGGTGCACAAATCGCAGGGCTCCGAGTTTGACAAGGTGCTGGTGCTGTTGCCCGCCCAGCGCAGCCAGGTGCTCTCTCGTGAACTGCTCTACACCGGCGTCACCCGCGCCAGAAGCCATGTGACCATCGTCGCGGGTTCAGCCGTTCTCGCCCAGGCCATCCAGCGCTCCACCCAGCGTCACTCGGGCTTGCTGACGCGACTGCAGGATTGCGCCCGCCACCCTGAAAACTTGCTTTAGAGCGGTGCCCCTTTTGGTCATCAGCAAGACGTAATTCGGCGGTAACTTTGGGGGTATTTCCCAGCGAAAAAGAGCCCGGTGGCACGGCGCTTGCACAGGCCCAGCAAGCTTGCCGTAAGGTGTTGTACCGAGCGCATGTAGTATTCTTTCAGGCTATATTGCTCAGCGTTGCAGCAGACAGGGCTGCCGGCGGCTCACAAGGCCGGCTCATGAACAGAAGTCACAGCGCACGGTGCTATTTCACCGGAGCGTCTGGAGGTTAAACAGTGGATTACGCTTCCCAGCAACGCAATCTGAACAAACATCCCGTTGGACTGGGTGTTGTGGTCGTCTTGCACGTCGTCTTGGGCTGGGCCTTGGTCAATGGCCTGGGTCGCAAGATTGTCGAGGTCATCAAGGCCCCGATCGAAACCAAGATCATCGACGAGGTCAAGCCGCCGCCCCCGCCGCCGCCCGAGAACCTGCCGCCGCCGCCCAAGATGGCGATGCCGCCGCCGTCTTTCGTGCCGCCGCCCGAAGTGCAAGTGGCCACGCCCACGAACGCGCCGGCCATCACGGTCACCCGCGAAGCGCCCCCGCCGACCGCCGTCACCATCGCGCCGGCGCCCGCGCCTGCTCCGGTGGCTGCGCCGCCCGCGCCGCGTGCCCAGCCCGTGCCGGCCCGCATCGATGTCGGCTCTTGCGAAAAGCCCGAGTACCCCGCCGCCGCTCAGCGTGCCGAGGCCACGGGCACCACCAAGATCCGCTTCACCCTCGACGCCACAGGCGCCGTCACGAAGGCCGAGATCGAGAAGCCTTCGGGCTCCAGCCGCGAGCATCGTTTGCTGGACCGCGCCGCCGTCGACGCGCTCAGCCGTTGCCGTGGCAGGCCCGGCACCGACGAACACGGCAAACCCATGGGCGGAACCCAAGTGTCTGTCGAGTACGTCTGGAAGCTCGACTGATCCCTGGTTCGATGGACGACCCGACCACGGTCGCCGCAGTTCAACGCTGTTTTCTGTCTTCACCCCGGCGCGAGCCTTCACACCTCATCGTTCGCGCCTGTCTTTCTCTGGAGTCACCATGTCCCTGATCCAAATCGTGCGCGCCCCGCTGGCCGCAGCCCTGCTGGCCCTTGCTGCCCTGGCCACCACCGCCCTGCCGACGCCGGCGATGGCCCAAGCCGCCTCGGCTCCCGCCGCAGAGGCCTCCGCCGCTGCCGCCACGCCGGCCCCCGCCGCAGCCCCCGCTGCCACGGTGGCCAAGGAAGAAGTGGCCAACCCCTACGGCCTGGGTGCCCTGTGGACGCAAGGCGACTTCGTCGCCCGTGGCACGCTGATCATCATGGTCATCATGTCCATGGGTTCGTGGTACGTGATCTTCACCAAGCTGTTCGAGCAGAGCAAGATGCTGCGCGCCGCTGACGCCGTGGGCGAAGCCTTCTGGAAGGCCCCTTCGGTCAAGCAAGCCGCCACCACGCTGGAAGAAGGCAGCGCCTTCCGCTACATCGCCGATTCGGGCGTCAAGGCCGTTGAGCACCACGAAGGCACGCTGGT
>Ga0228698_1000432_pt1 | contig 33658 bp, 45 predicted proteins | sample McNCre117_Aug_MG_FD_178015 | JGI IMG/M metagenome (GOLD analysis project Ga0228698, IMG submission 178015) | Freshwater microbial communities from McNutts Creek, Athens, Georgia, United States - 1-17_Aug_MG | ecosystem: Environmental > Aquatic > Freshwater > Creek | place: USA: Georgia... | reverse complement strand
CCTCGCTCCCGCTGGGCATTACCCCCACTCCAACTGCGTCCGCTGGCGCTGGCGGATCGCTCACGGCCGGGGTGTGGTCGGTGATCTGTGCGGCGCTGACATCCCAAGCCTATTGGGATGTGGCTGGGATCAATACGGCGATGCCCGGCCAGAGCTTTTCGGCCGCCACGTCCCTCGTGCGCGGCCAGATCACCCGCACCTTGCCGCGCAATGCGACAGACACTGTGGGATCAGGCACTGCCGGCCTGAGTGCTGCTGCAACCGCCACCGTGTCGGCTGGCGGATCAGTCGCGGCCTCGCTGCCTGGCCCGCTAGTGGGCGCTTACGCCTATGCCTGGTTTTTTGGCCCGGCCGGCCAAGAGCGCCTGCACAGCGTTACTACCGTGCCCACCAACACCTTCACCGCCACTGCGCCCACCGGGGCGCAGTTGGCCAGTGCAGTACCCAATGGGGCGGCCGACAACTCGACCAATGCCCACGAGCACGATGGCTTATTGACAATTGCCGCCACCAATGGTAGCGGGAGCTATCGCAAGTATGTCGGCGGCGCCCTGAGCGGCGCGGGTGGCGGCATCGCGCAGATCGATGACATGCTGGGCACCATGTATGACCAGTACCTCCTCAGCCCCACCAAGATCTACATGCACTGGCGCGAGATGCGAGCCACCCGCAGTCTGGTGATGGGCCAAGCAAACCCCAATATCACCTTTTTTGTCGATCCGCAATCCCCTGGTGATCTGACCATCGGCAAGACCTTTGGGCGCTACGTCAATCCAATCACGGCCCAAATCGTAGTGCTCGAAGTGCATCCAAATATGGTGCCGGGCACCATGCTGGCGGTGACGGATGAGCTGCCAGCCTATGTGCAAGGCGTCGGGACTGTGATGCAGATCAAGTGCCGTCGAGACTACTACCAGATCGAGTGGCCGCTCAATGACCGGCGCTACGAGTATGGCGTCTACACCGATCAGGTGCTACAGCACTACTTCCCGCCGTCGCTGGGGGTCATTACGGGCATTGTGTCGCCCTAATCGCCACCATGGCCGCACTCATCACCTTAGCCGCCGCCAAGGCTTATCTGGGCGTCACCACAGACACCCAGGATGCGCTCATTACCCAGCTCATCACCAGCGCCAGCGCGGCCATGGCCAATTATTGCAACCGCACCCTCGCTTCAGCCCCTCGCTCCGATGCCTTGTCGGGGCGAGGCAAGCCTGTGATCGAGCTGCGAGAGTGGCCGGTGACGGAGGTGTCCTCGGTAATCGTGGACGGCGTCCAAGTCCCGGCGTCGCCATACATGCTGTCGCCGGGATGGCGCATGGTGGATGACCGCTTGCTGGCGCTGTCAAGCGCATACATCCCCCGCGTAGGCTTGGGCAATGTCCAAGTGGCCTACACCGCCGGGTACACCCCCGGCACCATCCCCGATGACTTGCAAGCCGCGTGCTTGCAAGAGGTGCTGCGCATGTACAAGCGCCGCGACAAGATCGGCGTGGCGTCCGAGGGGTTGGCTGGGCAGTCCGTGTCGTATCGCAGCGATGGGCTCACCGAGTACACCACCCAGGTACTCGCGTCTTACCGGAGGGTCACATGGCCGACATGATCAAGACCGAGCTGATCGGGTTTGGATCAATCGCCTACCGATTTACTCAGGCAAAGCCGGGGGGGCGGGAAGTGGTGGAGCGCATGGTCATGCGCATGGCCATGCTGGTGATGGAGGCCAGCGTCAAGACCAAGCTGTCCGGGCAGGTACTCAAGCGCCAGACAGGCACCTTGGCGCGATCCGTGGCGCAGTCCGTGCGCGTGTACCGTGAGGGTGATGCCGTCTTTGGCACGGTGGGTACAGCAGACCTCACGGGGGCCGGCGGGCGCAAGCCAATGGCGTATGGCGCAGCTCACGAGTGGGGTGGCACATATACCCAGCAGGTGGCCGAGCACATGCGCACAGTCAAGCGCATCTTTGGTCGCCCGCTGGCGGCGCCGGTGCAGCAAGCGGTTCGCGCCCACCCCCGCACCGTCACCTTGCTGGAGCGCTCATTTTTGCGGTCCGCGCTGACTGACAAGGTGGTCGATGGCGCCATCGAGAGCGAGGAGCGACGCGCACTCGATGAGCTGGAGGCGCTACTGTGATCCGTGAGGCGCTGTGGTCGGCCGTGTGGCGGGCGGTGTCTGGGCTGGCGCTGCCAGATGGCTCAGCGGCATTTGCGACCGCCTCTCGGCGGCTGGTGATGTGGTCTGCCGTCGATCTGGCGGCCATGCCTGCCTTGTACATGACCCAGGGCGAGGAGACCGTAGACCGCAAGACGGGCCAGCCATCGCGCCATCACTTGCACGGCAAGCTGTGGGTATACGTCGGCACCGATGATCCCAGTAAATCCCCATCAGAGATTCTAAATCCATTGCTGGATATTATTTGCTGGGCATTAAAACCCGACGCAAATACATTATCAGGGCGGTGTACTTTGGGTATTTCAGGCGTGGTCGATATTCGAATCGAGGGGCAAATCCAAACTTTTGAGGGCACTTTGGGTGACAAAGAGGTCGCCATTGTGCCAATCGTCATCATTGCCGCCGAGGCGGCTGGAGATACACAATGACCATGATTGCATTTGGCAGTGGCTCGACGTCAATTAAGCCGATTATGGATAGCTCTGGTAATTCCATTGCCAATCCTACGCCGCAGACCATTCCGGGCCAGCAGTCGTTTGATTTTTCACTTGACTCGGATTTTAAGACATTCCACGGCGTCGGACGATTTGCATTATATGCCGCACCAGGCAAGACAAAAGCCAGCGGCAAAGTTACTGGCTTGATTAATGGCCGTCTTATCCGAGATATTTGGGCTGGCGGCACAATGACGGCTGGGACAATACAGCAGGTCTACTCAACTCCCGCCGCTGGCATACAAATACCCAGCGCATCACCCGTCACAGTCGATGTGACCACCCTTTTGCCGACGGGTGCGACGTGGGTCGAGGATCTCGGTATGCTGGATTCTGCCGGCCGTCCGATGGAGTGCGTGGCATCGGCCCCGGCCACTGGCCAATACTCTGTCGCAAATGGTGTATATACCTTTGCCGTTGCGGACGAAGGCAAAACCGTTTTTAATAAATCGCTTTACTCAATGGCGGCGCCAGCGGCGAAAAATATCAGCCTCGACAATATTAGCATGGGGTCGGGGCCGGTTTGCAAGCTGGTCTATTACACCAAATATCAAGGCAAATCTGTTTTGATCGTGCTGCTTAATGTGGTGTTTCCGAAACTGGCGCTGCTCGCAGCCAAAAATGATGATTACTCCTCGCAAAATATGGAGTTTGAGGCATTTGCCGATATGGCCACCGGGACGACGCTCGGTTATATTTACATTTCGGAGTAATGGTCATGCTGCAAAATAAACACATTATCCCTGGCTATACTCTATCCCCCCTCCCTTTTGGGGCCATTATGGATTTGGGGGCGGCGCTCGAAGCGGCGGCCAATGACCTGCGCGCCGGGTGCACCATCGGTAAGATTGCCTCTCACGGTGATGTGATCGTCGCAGCCACCAGCGCCAGCCTCAAGCGCAAGCACCCGGACATGACGCCCTCGGCAGCGCGGGCCTTGCTCGATGAGTACATCACCTTGCAGAGCTACGCCGCCCTGGTGGCATGCCTGGTGGGCCTGGTGGGCATGACCGAGGCCGCCGACCCGGCAAGCGAGGCACCACCGCTGGGGGAGCTGGCTGGCACGACCTGATAGAGGATGTGGCGGCCGAGCTGGCCGCCGGTTGTGGCTGGACGTGGGATTACATCATGTCCGGGTGCGACTGGAGCACATACAAGGCGATGCGTAGACATTGGCAGCGATACCCGCCCGCCCATGTCTCCATCGCCATTTTTGCGGGTACGGCCAATTTACAATCGCAATCTCCCGGTAATAATGATCCATTAAGTGGGGCTGATGGCTTTCCTGCGGAAACAATTACTAGGGACGAAATGGATAAAATGCTAAAAGATAATGGATTGAGTTTATAAAATGGAACAGGAAGCAAAGATCATTATCTCCGGCGATGCGTCCGGATTGGAGGCTGCTCTAGATGATGCGGCAGAGGCCACCAAAAAAGCATCCACGAAAATCCGGGATGAGTTTGGTCGGTTTGTAAAAATGCCGCCGATTGAAGGGCCAAAGGTATCGATCCCGCCGATTGATCCTATTAAGGTGCCGGATGTAGCCCTGCCAGCAATACCGCCAATTAAAATTCCACCCATTGATATGGTGGAGTTTAATAAATTAAATCAAGCGCTGCAAAATGCGCGTGAGCAATTTGCAGCCAATTCGGCAGAGATATTAAAAATATCAGAGCGCGAGCGCGATTTAAAAATAAAGTATTTTGGTGAGTCCTCAAAAGAGGCGGCCTCTGCGGAGCAGGTCGTCCTTGCCGCCAAAAAACAGGCGGCCGACCAGGCGGCGCAGCTGCAATTGATTAATTTACAGCGGCAGGACGAGGCGGCGCTAGCGGCCATCGAGGTGGAGCGGGCCGCAGCTCAGCTTGAGGTGTCTTTAAAAAAAGCGTCACTGGAGCAATTATTAAAACAAGAAATTGAATTTGAGGACCGCCGATATGCGATAAAAAAAGAATCTATTGGTCGCACTCAAGTCGATGAATCAAAAGACCCCGTAAGATATGCACAAATAAATTCCAAACTCGAAGCGCTGGAGACCCAACATCAAGCGAGTATTACTCAAATACGAAACAAAATAGCGATAGAATCAAAAGGGGCGTTGGTTGCGGTAAAAGAATCTGGATTTAGCCTATTACCCACAATAAGTAGCGTAAAAGAAGAAATGCGCTCAATGGGTATGAGTGCATATTACGCAGATCAATCCATGATGTACATGCCCCATCATTTGCGCTCAATCGGCGAGCAGCTTATGACGGGGGCGCCACTGCAAATGATTGCGGCACAACATTATGCTCAGCTAACAAACGAGTTTGGGAATATGACCACCGCTGGGAAAGCCATTACCGCCTACCTTGGTCAAATGATAAACCCGCTGGCGCTGAGCGCCGCTGCGGTGGTGGGTCTGTCTTACGCGGTATATCAAGGCGTCAGCGCGGAGGAGGAGCTGCAAAAGCGGCTAATACTCACCGGCAATGCCATGGGACTTACCAAAGATGGTATTGAGGCATTAACCTCATCCGCCGAATCATCCACCTCAGCAACTCGCGTCAAAATAATGCAAGCCATCGGTGATTTTGCCGAGGGTGGGCATATGTCGGAGGAGGCGCTGAGTAAAGCGGTAAATGCCGCCATCAATCTTGAGCGAGCTGGTGGCCCGGCGGTGGAGGAGACCGCCAAGAAATTTTCGGAGCTTGGGAAAGACCCCCTTAATGCGTCGGTTAAATTAAATGAATCATTTAATTTTTTAACAGTATCTACATATAAACAAATTCAAGCGGCGATGGAATTGGGCGACAAAGAAAAGGCCGCCCAGATTGCTCAGGACGCACTTGCAGAGGCCAGCAATACCGCTGCAAAGCATTTGCAAGAAAATGCCGGATATATTGTAAAAGCGTGGACTGCTGTAAAAGATACGTTTAATAGCGCATTAAATGCTTTGATGCGCTTTGGCGCTGAGGCTAAAAACTCAGAAATATCCAAACTCCAGGAAAAGGCAGAGCTTGGGGAGATTACTACTGCCGAGTGGGATCGATTGCAAGCCCTCAAGGCTCAGGCCAAAGCCCAAGATGACCGCACCAAAAAAGCCGCTGAGGAAAATAAGCAAGTGCAAGCCATGCACGAATGGCAAAAAAAGTATGGAGGGGAATTAGATAGCTCAAGCTCCAAACTGCTCAAATACATGCCAGAAAATGAGCGCAGACTGAAGCTTGAGCAGGCAATCGCCAAGGTCAAGCAAGAGGGGGCGGAAGCTGGCGCGAAGCAGTGGGAAATTGATGCAGCCGTTGCCGAGGAAAAAGAGAAGTACAAAAAAATTACCGAGCCCAAAAAGGAAAAGCAAGAGGCATCCAAAATGCCTCAATACGAAAGCGAGTTAGCGCAGCAAAAAGCCAAAAATGAACAGCTTGGCGAGGCTGAGCATGTTTTTGAGTTGAATTTTTGGAAGAAAAAGCTTGATGCTGCAAAAATAGGATCGAAAGACTATCTTGAAATAAAGAAAAAAATGGGAGATTTAACAACCCAAATAGCGAAAGATGAATATGAAAAACAAATGGAGGCCATGAAAGGAGAAGAAAAGGCTGCTGGAAAAAATGCAGAAAAAAAAGTTGATATTGTTCGGAGGGAAATGGAGGCGACCGTTAAAATATACGGTGAAAAATCCAAACAGGCAATTGCAGCGCAAAACTCTCTTGCAGAGGCACAACTGGCTGCTGATGAGCAGCGCAAAAAAATAAAAGAAATAGCAGCACAAAAAAAAGATGCCGTCGAATTGGCCGAAGTGGATGCGGAGCAGCAGGCCGCGCAATTAAGGGTATCTCTCGGATTGATGACGCAAGCGCAATTGCTGGCGCAAGAAACTAATTTTGAAAATAAAAAATACGCAATAAAAAAGGCAGCACTAGAGCGCGAAAAGAAGGAAATAAATGAGGACAAAGATCCCGTCGCATTTGCCCAAGCCAATGCCAAAATTGAAGCGCTAGAAACCCAACACCAAACCGCCATATCTCAAATACGCAATAAATCCATATTGGAATCTAATAAAATCCTGATAGATTTCAGTAATGGCGTTGGGAATGTATTTTCCGGCACATTCAGCAAAATTGGGACGCAAATAAAATCAGTCGGAGACTTGGCGAAATCCCTATTTAATGGGGTATTACAATTGGGTCTCCAAACTGGCGAGCAGTTGCTAGGAAAATGGATTGCAAATCAAATTGAAATGCAAGTGGTGGGTAAGACCACCGCCACCGAGGAGGCCGCCAGCGCCGCCGGGCTGGCCGGGGCCAATGCAGTAGCATCAATGGCCCTGGCGCCATACCCGCTTAATCTCACGGCGCCGGAATTTGGCGCGGCGATGATGTCCACTGCGGCTGGATTTGGAGCGATTGCAAGCGCGGCAGGTGGCTATGACATCCCGGCGGGGGTCAATCCATTGACTCAGCTCCACGAGCAGGAGATGGTGCTCCCGCGCCATATTGCGGCCCCGCTGCGCGACGCCATCAAGACGGGCGGATTGAGCCGCATGGCGCCGCCGTCAATGGCTGGCGGGTATGCTGCCCAAGCCCAGGCTGCGCAGCAGATGCAACAGGCTCAGACGGCGCCAGCAATGCCACCCATCCATCTGCATGCTCATGCTCTAAGCGGCGACGATGCCGCACGCGCCCTAAGCAAGCATCAAGCCACCCTGCTTAAAATAGTCAAGACCGCCACCGCCAACCGTCGCACATCATGAGCCTGCCTTACCCCCTGCTGCCAGACCTGCCCGGATGGGACATCACCCGAGACAGGGTGACGCAGTGGGCGACCATCACCCAGGTAAGCCCCAGTGGGATGGAGCAGCGAGCCAGCTATCGCAGCAGCCCCCGATGGGCGTACTCGCTCACCGCCAACCTCCTGCGCGGCCAGCGGCGGTTGCTTGCAGGTCAGCTGTCGGAGGTGGTGATGCTATGCAACTTTTTTGATCAGCAGCAGGGCTCGCTTAAACCATTTTTGCTTCGGGACGCGATTTCCGGGGGCGTTAGCCAATATGCTTTCGCCACCGCAGCGACAGGCCGAGTCAATAACTTCCAGGTGCTTGACGGCGAAGGTAAAAACGCCGCATATATTTCCTCATATTCTTTTGATCAATACATTTCCGGTGCGTGGTCAACAATATCTCCGAGTCTATATAGTTTAAATACAACAACCGGGGTGCTTACCTTAAACACAAATGCCATCATCGGGACAATTTTCCGCTGGACTGGAGTAAGCAATAAATTGGTAAGATTCTCAAGTGATGAATTATCAATAACTCAAGCGCTTGACCAAGTTTTTACCGGTAAAAGTTTTGAGATGATTTCACTGAAGAATTAAATCATGAAAGAATGTACTGCGGCACTGGTGAACTTTTCTAGAAACAAAAGCAACCCCCTTGTTTTTGCGTTGTGTTACTCGATCACCACCACATCAGGCGTGACAGCAAATATCACCGGGTATGATGCTAACGTGACGCTTGGCGGCGTAACATACGCATCCCCGGCCACCAGCGCCAGCACGCCAATTTTTTCCAAAGGCGCATCGCGCGTCGCCAAGGGCTCCGAGGTTCAAACTCTTGATATTGATATTTTTCATGATTCAGATTCTGTGCTTTTGGGCTTTTTTATTCCGGTATTATTGCGCTCTAATATATTAGATAATGCAAGAGTAATTATTAAAAGAGCTGTTTTATTGCCAACTGGATGGGATTATGTCGTGGAATTCGCGGGCTACATCGATTCAAACGATGTCGGCGGATTTCATTCGGTTTTGCATGTTAAATCTGATCATGTTTTATTGCAAAAACAATTTCCTCGTAATGTTTATTCGGCGATGTGCCGAAATAGTTTTTGCGATGTGGGCTGCGGATTGAGTGCTGCATCATATACATCAACGGCCGCAGTATCCACCGGGACAGACCGGGCGACAATCGTCACGACCCTTGCGGCGCAATCTGCCGGATATTGGGCGCTCGGAAATGTCACGCGAGTATCGACGGGAGAATGTAGGCCAGTGATAAATTCGTCCGGCTCGACATTAGTGCTTATGGTGCCATTTAGTGCCAAGCTATCCTCCGGCGAGTCGATAAAGGTAATGCGCGGATGTGGCCGCACCCAAGCGGCATGCAGTGCATATGGCAACTTGGCCCATTTTTCGGCGGAGCCGTATATCCCTCGTGCGGAGACAGCCCAATGATTGATGACGTCACCAGATCCAGGCTTGTACAAGAGGCCATGACGTGGATTGGCACGCCGTGGATGCATCGCGGCACCGTCAAGGGTGCTGGGGTGGATTGCGGGCAGCTGCTGGCGCTGGCGGCGCACCGCGTGGGCGCGATTGATTGGATTGATCCTGGAGATTATCCGGCGGATTGGATGTTGCATAACTCTGTAAGCAAGTTTCAGGCCACCGTCGAAAGGTACGCGTATAAAAAATCATCTTTACCGCTACCGGGGGATATTGCTTTATTCAATTTTGGGCGATGCATATCTCATGGCGCCATGATAATCGAGTGGCCCAAAATAATACACGCATATCGGCCAGCAAAAATGGTAGTACTGGATGATGCCGAAACAAATCCAATATTAAAGACTCGATTAGCTGGGTTTTGGGAGATTAAAGCATGAGTGGATTATTTGCACCAAAAACCAGCGGCGCGGCGCCAGTTACTCAGCTTGCGTCTCTGCAAGTGTCGTCATCTACATTTGGTAATTGCATCCCGGTAGTATATGGCACTACGCGCATCGCGTGGAATTTAATCGATTACGATGATTTTTATAGTCAAGCAAATTATACAGATACTGGTGGCGGGAAGGGTTTGGACGGCGGTCATTCGCAAGTGTCGTCATATAATTATTACGCCGGGATAATAGCCGGAGTTTGTCACGGCCCAATTGGCGGCATTGGGATGGTGTGGAGCGGCACGGAATTGACCACCGCGTCGGCTATGGGTTTATCAATTTACCCAGGTGATTCCCCCGGCGCCGCGTGGCCCATATGGGCATCAAAGCACCCATCCAAAGCGCTGCCATACTCGGGGCTATCTTATGTGTGCCACCCCAGTCTACCATTAGGATCATCTGGGGGATTGCCCAATATTAATCTTGAGGTGCATGGGGTGCTGTCTGGCGGATTTAATGCGTCGAGTATCTCGGTGCCTGGCACGGCTATGCCGTGGGCTGGATATGCCACATCAGGCACAAGCCCGGTAAATATACCAGTCACGGGGCCATGGGTGCAAATCAGCGCCAGCGGCACCATAAATATTAACGGGGGCGTAAGCGGGTATACCGTGACCCCGGCTGGTAGTGGCGCATGGGGCTGGATTGGTAATTGGGTTGATGCTCCATTTGCCGCACTGGTCGGGGCGTGGATAAATTCATCCGGCGCCATTATTAAAAAAATATTTATAGGCATTGGCGGTACTTTTCAAAGGCCAGCCAATGCCGTGGCGATTACTATCGGCGTAAATGATTTTAATTTACCAGATAATATCGGATCTTTTTTGCTGTCAATATCAATGCCTACGGTAATGTCCGGCAAGGCATTTCCGCCGTCGGTTATCACGGACATGCTGACCAATCCAATATACGGTATTGGGTGGCGGGCCGGGGCGTTTGCGAATTTTTCCAGCGGCGCGGCCAGCTATGGTAATTTTTGCGGGGCAATGGCGTTTGGCATATCAGGGGCATTTACCGACCAGGCAGACATGGCAAGCCAACTCGGCAAGGTGCTTGACGCCACCCATGCCGAGCTATCCTGGCACGCCACCACCGCCGACATGGCGCTTGATGTCAGACCTTATTGTGCCTGGCCCATATCCGGCAATGGATATACATACACACCAAACACTTCGCCGGTATTTGATATTGTGGATGATGATTTTCTTGGCGTCGTCGATGAAAATGGAAATGTAAAAGGCCAAGCAATAAAAATAACAACAACCGCACCGTCTGAAATATATAATTCTCATCCTGTTGAATACATGGATGCAACCAATGAGTATAATTTAGCAACCGCCCAAAATTACGACCAGGCGGACGCATCATTAAACGGCCCCAAAGTAGCTGGCGTTAGCTCGATGAGATTGATTACTGATGGTGGCCACGCTGGCGCTATTTCGTCATTAAAAAATCTAAGGTCAATATACGTAAGAAATAAATACGAATTTAAATTAGGGTGGTGTTACTCGTTGTTTTTGGAGCCATTTGATTTATTGACATTGACAAATGTCGATTACGGAATGACGGCTTTGCCGGTAATGATAATAAGCATAGACACTCCGGCGGAGGGTATGGATGAAGCTGAAGGGTGCACGATAGCCGCCGAAGATTGGCCGCTTGGAGTACTCAGCCCGACGCTGTACGGCACCAATGCGGGCGACTCATCTACCGCGTCAGGCGGGATCGGCAGTGCTGGGGGTGCCACTGCGTCAGGCGGGATTGCGGCCCCCACGGGCCAGACGACTGACGTAGATCCTGGCGACTGCCTGGCTCCATACATTTACACCCCCCCCACCACGATGACTGGTGGCACACCCCAGGTATGGATCGGCACATCGGGCAGAGAGTATTGGGGAGGGTGCTACGTATGGGTAAGCTCCGACGGGGGCGCCAGCTATCAGCGCACGGGACAGATTACCCAGCGGGCTCGGTATGGCACGCTAGCGGCGGATCTACCGTCGGTGGCCGATCCAGACACATCAAGCACTTTGGCCGTGATGCTGTCTGATGCGTCACTAGCCTTGGCCAGCGCCAGCGCATCCGCCGCAGCCGGCATGGCCACCCTGTGCGACGTGGCCGGAGAGGCTGTCACCTATCAGACCGCCACCATGACGGGCGCTGGGGCTTACGCCTTGACGACATTGGGGCGCGGCAAATACAACACCACCCCGGCCGCCGCCGCTGCTGGCGCTGGCTTCGCCCGCCTGGACGACGCTTTTTTTAAATACTCAATTCCACCAAATTTAATCCACAGCACATTTTTTATAAAGCTCCAGTCTTATAATATATTTGGATCTGGCGCCCAAGATTTAAGCGCAATAGATCCTATTTCTGTTTTTTTGCAGCAATCCATCCCGTCGCCATCAAATGTGACAATAGCGGTATCCAGTAGCAAGCCGACTGTAAATTCTGGCGATTTTGCACTGGGAGAAAGCGATTGGCGCGATGGGGTATCTTATGGGGGCGGGAATCCGTCTGTAAATATAACTCAGTGGATTACAATAACATGGTCTTGGCCTGGCGATAATCCAGATTATTTTGATATTTTGGCGACAAATGGCGCAAATCCGACGGACGAATCGACTTGGATTTTTGAGCCAATATCCGTCCCTGGTAATATCCGGCGGGCGGTAATTGCCATTACCCCATCTTCCGTCATTACATCCGTTTACGCATCAATAAGGGCTGTAAATGAGTAAATCAACACCATGGGTGAGTTCGCCTTCTGGTGCGCCGTTAAATCCATCCACCTACTCGCTCAGGGGTCTTTCCGGTAATTTTGCCGGGGTATCCGCCACATTTTCAGGCGCAATATCCACGAGTTTATTTGGTCAAGCGGTACAGGCATCTGGCGCCGTCACTTTGCCGACCGGTTTAAATTCATCGCACGCAGGCAAGGCGTTGTGTATTTATGCCGCAGCAGTATCTGCTGTTACCATTACTGTTGGCAACACATCTACCGATTTTATTTATTCATACTCTGGGCCAAATGGGTATAGCACATCCCTGAGGAGCATCACCTTATACCCCGGAGATAGCGCATTATTAATGTCAAGAGGCGGGACGGAATGGGATCTATGGGCCGGATCTATTGGGCTCGCTGATGCATCGGCATATCAGCGCAGAGCGCCAGCTCTAGGGTATATCCGTCAGCTGCGCGGGTGGGCGGACGGGGCGTCTAAAGTGGCGGCATTTACGGCCTATGAATTAATTGCCAAGCAATCCCCAGGGGGAAAAGTAATACTTGGATCAAATTTATCATTGACATTTACCGGATCAAATGTAGGAGCTAATGGCATGGATACCGGCGCCATGCCGGCATCTGGAAATTTATACATTTATGCAATATATAATCCATCAGCCTTGGCTTGGGCATGCTTGGGCACAATATCGGGATCTGGTGCGCCAATATATCCAGGATTAAATATGCCGTCTGGCTATTTGCACAGCATTTTAATATGGGCAGGCAAGACGGCGCCAAATGGTAATTTGGTAGCCTTTAAGCAGGCAGACGATAAAATATCTTTAAAAAATGTATCTGTAATTTTACAATCTAATACAATCACGTCATGGTCAGCCACATCTGTGGCGTCCGTAGCGCCACCATGCACTAAATCAATAGATGGATTAATTTATGCCGGAGGGGCTACCGCCAGCGCTTTGGTGACATCGTCGCTTGCAAGCGATGCTCTTGGTGCTGACATCAAAACCTTTACCTCTTGCGCTCCATCTAATATATTGATGTCAGCACCATTCTGTGATTTGTATTTATATACAGCGCAAACGGTTTATTGCAATATTACATCATCAGCCGGAAATCCATATAGCTCCGGCTTCGGGATCACGGCTTATAGGATAAATTAAATGACTCAAGATGAAAATGTTGAAATCGCAAGACTCCAGGTGCAAATGGAGCATGTGGAAAAGTCGCTTGAAAAAATGGCCGACGGCGTGACCAGACTGGCGGAAATGGGGGAGATAATATCTGGATTACAAAGACAAATTGATTTGCAGGCTAAACGTTTAGACACTCAAGCCGAGGAAATAAAAGCGCTGAAGCAGGACGCTTTTGCCGGCCTGCTGCGGTGGCTGGGTGGTATTTTTGCGGGGCTGATTCTGCTTTGGCTGACACGCAAATAGACGGCCACTAAATTGCCATATTTAAACGCCCACAAAGCGCCATTTATAGGCGCTTTTGTCATTTGTGGGTGTATGTAGCCATTTAATTTTTGCCTAACATGCGTTGAGCCAAAGCTATCCGGTAACGCGAGAAAGGCAGTTTATAAGATGGCGCTCATATTTTGAGCGTTCTTCTTTGGCCAAGTGTTCAAATTTCGGATGAAAATACACCTCTGGTTTGCGCCCATCTTTTTTCTTGTGGCCAAGATCACCGGACTTAACGGCAGCATTTAACGCGCGACGAACTGTTGCTGGTATTTTGTAATCAACCAAAAGCACGCGCCGATCCAGAACCATCATAACATTGGCTTGGTCTGGTGTTATTTCACCTCGCTGACATAAATCAGTTATTCGGGTTAAATCATTTTGGTGAAGTCTCATGAATTTCAACCTCGCACAATAAGAAAATAAACCGCATCCACACACGCAAGCGTATTTGATGGATGCGTTCTGGAATAAATTTCGGTGCGGATACCAATTACCACGCCGTCACCTCAAGCTAAGCGGGTTTTCTGGCACATCTTGATTTCCGTGCAAACTTACAACTTTACCAACCATGGCAATCTCCTAATAATCAAATGTTTTTTTATTTCACAGTCCGCACGCCACGCAGGGGAATATGCGGCTTAACCGGTCGTTCAGCCTGACCGCTTCGCATCAGGCTAACTTGGCGTTAGCCATCGCTTGGGCGCGGCGTCTTGTCGCCAAGGGCTCCTTGGCCAGCTTGCGCGCCATCGCAAGCATTTTTCGCCTCATCCTCTGAGTATCACAATGCAAAATCTCCTAACTTGCTGTTAATCGAGGTCGAACCAATCACGGAAAGCCGCCGCCAGGTCGTGCCCTGTGAGCGTGTAAACATCGCCATCGCTTGGCTCGCCGCCTTCGACTCCAAATTTCAAACCGGTCATATTCAGACCAACAAATGCACGGATTTCTCCCGGCTCTTGTGGGGCAAGCCCAACGCCCTCCGCAATTGCCGACACAAGCTTGACTTTGGCAACAATGTCGGCGATGGGATCGCCCATCGTCATACCAACCGCCTCAGCAACATCTCCAACAAATCGCGCAGCGCTGCCCCGCCCGGGCTGCTTTAACAGCCATTCCCGCAGCGCTTGTTCGTGCGCGCGAGATGCTGGGATGCCGAGCCGGCTTGCTGCCGCCTTGATCTCATCCATCAGGTCGCTTGGCAGGCTTACTGCTGGTTGTTTGCGGCGCTTGGCTGGATCAACTCGGCAGGCTTCGCGGGGGCCGCCTCTCATGCTGCAAACACCGCAGGATGGCGTGGATCCAATAACTCGCGCTCAATCGTGGTCAGCAAAACATCTGGGCCAACTTTTTGGCACACGTCAAGCCATCCTGCAAAATGCCATCCTCGCGGGCTTGTCCAACAATTGTCTTTGTTTGTCCCGCACATGATGGTTTCTGTTTGCCAGCGTTCAATGCGCCCATCCTTGTCAATTTTGTAACGCGGAAAAGTCTTTGCGCAAAATTCGCGGACTTGCTTGATGGTTGCCATTTCGTTGCTCCGTTGCGTTGTTCGATGCTTTGCAGTTTACACAAACACCAAACAGAACGCAAGCCCCTTCGCTTCACTCGGAAAAGAAAAAGCCCGCTCGTGCGGGCCGCTTGCGAAGTCGGGGGGGCGGGCTACCGTGGCTCCAGCCTGTAAGCTGGGTGCTCACCAAGGGCCAGCAGTAACCCGGCGTGCTCAAGCGGGCTGAGAGGATGCCGGCCTGTCTTGATGCGGCTCCAGGCGTTTCGTAGCGCCTGCGGGCTGCCTGAGCGCCCCAGCATCACGGCCAGCTCTGCGCCGGTTTTGCCGTGACGCTGCGCCAGGCCGTCAAAGTATTCCGGGGTTTGGATGGGGCAGATAACAATATCTCCTGTCTTGTGCATGATCAATCCTCAAAATGGATAACTGCGGAGTGAGGCACGCCGTCGGCAATTTCGGCGACCGTCCAAACATCTCCGCCAAAATCAAGACCAAGTTCTTCGGTCGTTATTTCGTCACTGTACTCTATTTCTTCGATTTCTGGGATCAGGCCAAGCGCCTGAGCGGCCCGGATGCGGTGGCATCCCTCCAGAGCGGCCCATGCGCCGTAGCACTCCATCCAGACAGCCTTAATCACCGGAGCGCCCATCACCATCATCTCAGCCTTGACGGCCTCCAGGTGGGCGGGGCCGAAGTACTTGTGGATCAGGGCGATTTGCATGGTGTCTCTCCGGGGTTGTTGTTCAGCACTGCGGTGCACTGTAATCGTTCCGATTAGTGGGGGATGGAAAGACCACGCGCTTTAGTGTGTTATTGCCAGCACTAGCACTAGCACTAGCACCAACATCGATACAGGCTGCAAATAAGTGGGGGCAGATTTATTTTTGGAGAAATACATCTTCCAGGCCGCCTTTATTGCAAATCCCTTCCCAAGGTGCCAGCCGCCCCATTTATATATGGAGCCGCATTTTTTGCATTTTAACCTGGCGCAATAATATCTAGTATTATCAACAAACCCAGTTTTAACTTCCGCCCACATGTCATGACTATTGCATCTACACCTCATTATTTTCGCCTTTGCGTATTTTGTCGATAATCGTCCGCGCCACATCGAGTGGGCTGGCAGCAGGGCCGTCCGGCTCGACTCCGACGCGGCGCGTGACTTGCCGCCATTGGCGCATATCATCCGTCAGCAGCCGGGCTCCACGCGGCCCCGTGATGAGCAGGCCCGCGCTCTCCAGCTCGGCGAGCGCGGCTTGAACTGACGCCTCCCCGCCCGCCACAATCTGCATGGCCTCGCACGCCTTGCGCACCGAGCGGGTGCTCACCGCCTCTGCGACGGGGTGGGTGCCGTCTGCAATCGGGGGGTCTGCGACGATGGCCATGATGACGGATTGCAGTCCACCCACTGCGACGCGCTGGGGTGGGCGGGCTGCAACTGTGGCGGGCGCGACTGCAACAGATGGGCCATCCGTTGCAGTCGCAGCCTCATCACCATCATCTCCATCGTGTGGCAGTGGCAGTGGGGGCAAGTCGTCTGCGACATCACTCACCGCGACTGATCCGGCCATTGCCGGGCGCATGCTTGCAAGATGGGCGCGGGACGGGCGGACGCGGGTTGCAGTTGCAGTGCGCTCGATCTGTGCTGGCGCTGGCTGCTGCTGAGGCGCAGCGGGGAGCGGCCGCTGGGCTTGTAGTGCTGCAATCACCTCGGGGGCATCGTACGTGGCGCCCTTGGCGGTGTGTACGCCACCAGCCACCAGCTCAGGAGTAGCTCGCATGACATCGCCCCCCAATGCTATTTGACGCTTAATAATATATATTAAGCGTCCACACATTTTGGTACTTAGCCAAGATATTAGCATGAATGCGGCAGATAATACATCGTGCCATATTTCGGTTACTAGCGCACTGCCTTTCATGGCCATTTTGTCGCTGACACCCGTAGACGACAGCCGAGCCTTTTGCAAATCTCGGCTCATTTCATCCGCCGCCCTTACCGCTGCCCGAGCATCGGCGGCGGCGGCGGCGGCATTGGCCGTATCCTCGTCCTTATGCCACTTATTAGCCAGCGATGCCGCAGCAAGCAAGCTTTGCGACTTCGCATATTCTCTTTTGGTGGCTATGTCCTTTTCGAGCTGCTTAATATATTCTCTTTTGTCTGATATTTTTTGCTCGATTGCAATCTCTGATTTATTCAAAGCCACACGGGAATTATTAAAAACAACCGCCAAAAGAAAAATTGAGGCAATACCCATAAGAGCCGCAAACCCCTTGGATAAGTACCCCTCATACATTCCAGCGGCCACATTAAATGCCTGCTTGGCCGAAATCATTCCGAAGGCGACGACAATCGGCATGCCGTACCCTAGCATCCGGTGATTGGATGCGGATATTTCCGCCGCCTCCATCGCGTCTGCAAGGCGGCACATTTCGGCCCATGCGAAAATATAAGCGATACCGGCAAACAGCGCCAGCACCAATATATTTACCCATAACGGGTAATTCGCGAAGGCATTGACGATGCTATCAGCCCTTTGCGCAAGGGCTTTGACATCGGCATTGTCTTGAGCAATCCGCCCACTGGCCTTGTCTTCGTCCGCAATGGGACGCCTCAAAAAAGAGGTGGTAAAACTAATTAACTGCCTTAGCATAATACCTCCAAAAGGTCAAGGTATTATACCAAAATAAAAAGCCAGCGCAAGGCTGGCTTACCAAAAAGACAAGTATCTTTAAAAAATAATCTTGCAAACACCGAAAACAATACCAAAAACAATCATTGCGCCAATAAAAGACAGCCACCACGGCGTATCATCCACCTCCTCCATATCGCGAATTCTTTTGGCATCTTCTTGTGCTTTTAATCTGCGATTTATTTTTAAATGAATATTCTCTATATATTCATTAATAGGGTCTTTTGTTTTTGGCTGTGGAAGATGTCCGTATGAATCGTTCCACTTTTCAATTGCCGATATTTCGGGGCGCACATAACAGCTGACGCACCAATCACCCCACTGCTCAGCCGATATTCCGCAAGCCGGGCAAAATGCAATCATGCGCTCCGTTCTTGCCCGGCCTTGTTTTCCATATTCGACCTCAAAAGATATAGACCCATGATTTCCGCATGGGCAGGCTGCATAATTACCAAACATACTAAATTCCTCACTCATTTAAATCAATCCTATAAATAAAATCAGAAAATGGCTTCCTGATTTTTTTGTGGAATATATTTGCGGCATCTGCATTGTGATCCAAATACGCGCGAGAGGTAATGTTGCAAGTTGTCAATATATATTTCCTGGCGGCATCCGTATCCTCCGCGCCAATCCAGCGCCGAAAATCTGATGAGGCACATAACCGCCCAGCCAGCTTGGCAAGCTCGCCGCCTTTGGGCGGCGCATCCTCAAGCTCTACCATTAGCACGCGAGCGCCCGGATTGCGCTTGCGACTCAGGACTACCACCCGATCTACAAGGTCGGATGGCAGTTGCAGCGTGACGGCGGGCGCATCACCCACCGTCAGCGCCACGATTTTTAGGCCGTGGCGCATCGTCAGAACGGGAGGTCGTCGTCCATGTCGTCGAAGCTTGTGGCTGGAGCGGGTGCTGCTGGGCGGGTGGCAGGGCGCGGGGAGGGTGCAGCACTGGCGCCGCCAGCGGCGGACTGGCGCACGACTGGGCGGGCGGCAGGGCGAGACGCCGCCGCTTGGCGCCGGTCAGCTGGACTCTGAGCGATCATGCGCTCCAGTAGCTCGCCAAGCTGCCCCGGCGCCGTCTTGCGGTCAAGGATTTCGGCGGCCGTCAGCTCCGTGCCCGCCTCAAAAGGCGCAAATATTTCCATTTTTCGAATATTTGCGCCGGTCTCGCTGTTTGTCTCCCACACCTCCTGGAGCAGGAGCCCAATTTTTTTACCCATCATTTCGGGGTACCCTGGTACAAATGCCTCCGCTGGTTTGCCATTATCCCATTTGGTAATTTTAATTTGACCCTCATCCGCAGTCTTTAAACGTAGGCAGGCCATTATTTTAGAAATCGTTCTCCACCCGGATAAATATTCCCCGCTGCCGCGGGTGTGCCAAATGTTAAGGTAATTGCAGGACTGCCCGTAGGCATTTTGCACCGACAGGCCCAAGCCGACAGTCCCCTTCAGGGATTTGAGTATTTCTGCCCGAGTGATTGTCAAGCCATCGTATTTGCCGCTTTCGCGGATAACCCCGCCAGCATCAGATGCACGCGCAGCCTTGGAGTCAAAAATTAATTTCATAATACTTTCCTTTTTTTGCGAAAAATCCCACAACGGGTGACTAGATATATTGCAATATTGCATTATCCACGATTTTAAGGTCATTGTCGATGTATTCATCGTTAAACATGCCCATCGGGGTCTTGACCGTGTCGCGCCCAGAATTTACCGTGCGGAAAACATTTCGGCGCTCGACAATTTCGGTCTTGAGTACTATTGGCACCATTCCTTCTAGGACAATTTTATCATCCAAAAGTTTTCCGAGTGTCTTTATTTTTGTCGTTCCGAAATCGTCGGTTTGCGAATGAGTCAATATGTATACCCGGACATCATCCGGCAATTCATTCGCCGCCTTCAAAATACTCCACGCATTAAATGCGATTTCATTATACTTTTGGAAAACAGAATTTCCGACGTCACTTTCCGTGACGCGCCGCATGAATTCATTGGCCATTACATACTGAAAATCATCCACTATAATGATTTTCCGGTCGGTTTTTTTCATTGCTTTTACAATGGATTGCCCATTGTCGGATACCATTACAGCGCATTTGTCTTTGGTATCCGCACCAAATACCTTCCACGTCTTGCCATTTTTAAACGGCAGTTGCTTTCGCTCCGCCTGAATCAAAAGGCAATCCAGCGGATTTAAATTACGAAGGGAAGATGTCTTCCCGCTTCCGGACTCGCCAATGATAATTGTTTGTGTTGCCATGATTTTCCAGATTTAAAGATTTAATTAATTTAAGCGAAGCGTATTATTTTTTGCGCCGAGTCCAAACTGACAGCCCAAGCCTGGGCTGCGACGATGCGGCCCGGTCAGCAAGCCCGACGGCGTGAGTCACATGCATCACCACGTGCCGCGTCGCAGTCAGCTCATCAAGAGCGGCATCGATGCACTGCTGGCGCTGGTCGTGATCATCTGACCACGGTAGGGCGATGTAATGCTCCATCGTGGGATTTGCAGCCTCGTCCGCCGCCTCATCTGCCAGATCGGCCGCCCACTTGGTGACGCTGGCCAGCCCCACGGTGGCCTGAGCGTCGATGTGCGCCTGCTCGGCGCGGGTTAGCCCAATCATTTCAACCCCCCCAAAAATCAGCGCCAGCAGGCGCCCCCAAACCCCCAACCGGCGCGGTTGCCGGTGGCGCTCGATCCAGGCATTTGCCCGGCTTTGGATGCCCGCAGAGCGGGATGCGTTACTCATGATCACCCCCCACAATCCTCATCAGTGGGTGCATGCTGCCCGGCTGCCCGTGCTTCCGGCGCCGCTTAATCCACTCCACGACAGCCACCACGGCAGCATGCTCGGCGGGGTGGAGCCCGGTGCTCCCCCGGTACTTTTTAACCCCTTCGCGGCCCAGTTTTGCCCTATGAGTCTCGGCCCGGAGTGCGCCTGGCGACTTTATCGCTGCGCGCTCGGCAAGTCTGATCTCCTTAGTCACTCCAAACCCTCCTCAAGTCCTATCAGCCGCGCCAGCGAGGCCTTCGATACTTCGGCCCGTTTTTTTGCCGCCTGCAAGTTGATTTGCATCTGAGCTATTGCTTGCTCAAGCTCAGCCACTTGGGCGGCATCGTCAGATGCGCGCACGGATGCGCTGGCAATTGCGGCACGGGCAAATTCTCGGTATTGGGCGTTCATTTCCATCTCCTGGTTTGCTTGGCAGCGCCCGTTGCGCTGTCCATGGGTGTTAATGTACGCCACCGTTACGCGCAACGCAAATTATTTGGCTAATTGTTGAGTGACTTGGTGTGTTGTTAATGTATAGTCGCATCCATCCTCTATGTCCACAGGAGCGCCACATGCACACTCATACCCATCAAGACACCCAAGCCGATGCGCATACCACCGACACTGAGTCGGCCACCCTCACGCTGGGCCAGCTGCTAGCCCGGCGCAATGCCCTGGATAAACAGATCCAAGATTTGCAATCCTCGGCCAAAGCGGAGGCTATCGCCAAGGTGCGCGACATCATGGCCGAGGCGGGCTTGACGGCCGCTGATTTGGGTCTGGCCGCGCCCGCGGCGACCGCCATCCAGCACAAGTCGACTCCGGCCAAAGAGCGGCCCAGTAAGGTGCCCGCCAAGTATCGCAACCCAGCGACGGGAGAGACTTGGTCTGGCCGTGGTTTGAAGCCGAAGTGGCTGGCTCAAGCTCTGGCTGAAGGCAAATCCTTGGAGGAGTTTTTGATTGCCGACGCCGCTTGATTGTCCCGACACACTCAAGCAATGGCTTGAGCGGTGCGCCGAGATACTCGGCATCAAATAATACAGCCCCGCAAGGGGCTTGTCGTCATTAAGTCAATCCCGTAGATTAATCAGCGCCAGCACGCACCGGCAAGCGCATTGTAAGGCATCGGTAGAGTCGGGTGATGCATCTGAGATGGCATCAAACACCTCGCCCACTTGCTCAGCTAGGGCTTGAGCATTCGAGCGGCCACACACCTCGGCCGCCGCGCCAAGCTCCATATTCCGCTTCACATCCGCTTTTGCCTTTTCGGCCATTATCATTTCTTGGCGCCATTCTGAGCGCCACATCTCGATTAGATTGCCATCAATAAGATCAACCATTTGCTTCTCAACGGCCACCTTAACCGGCTGCATGTCGACAATATAAGGTACTTCACGTTCTATTATATTTGAAATTTCGTTTAAAACAATTTGAGACAATTTGTGAATCAAAATTTCTTTACTCATTTTAAAAACTCCAATTAATTAATTACCAAGACACTCATAAGCCCCAAGGATCTCGTCACTTAACAACCGCATCAACCCGGACAGACTTAAACCTCACGAATTAACAATAGCACATTAGAGCCAAATTTATTTTTTTTGATTTTGGCCAATCCTTTATTTATCAAGCCGCGCGCGGCTTGAGTGCACCGGTCGCCGCTCTCCCATTCGTAAAAATATTCAGACGGGTTTAGGCGCGGCACTGCACGCATGTAGCACACAACCTCACCTGCTTTTAATTTATCAAACAAAACTTGCTGAGATTTTGATAATTTAATCATTTGGATCTCCGAGAATAACCATCCCCCAGCAAAGTTGGGGGTTTACTATTTTTAATTACTCGAACGCCGCGCTTAAAGCGGCGTCCAGCTCCTGCACCTCGCGGGCATAATAATGCTTCTGGGTGCCCACCATTTTGCAAGCAGCATCATGAGTGCGATGCTTGCTGATGATTGTCCCGGCGGGGATGCCGTCGATGGTGTGGCGCTGCACCACGATGTACTTGCATCCAGAGCCAATCATTTTGGCGAGTTCGATTTTGGTCGTTTTGGCGGGGGTCATGTGGTGCTCCTGGTTGTCGCGGCGGTTGCTGCGATGGGGCCACAATGGCCGCATGTCACAGCACACCATCGCATGCCCGGCCACTCGGGCGCTACTCATCAAGACCTCAGGCGTTGCCCTGAGTGACCGCACCTTAAGCGACGCGCTGACATGCGTATCGCGGGGGCAATCCCATCGCCAAATCGCCCCGGCCAAGGCGATTGCACTCCATCGCGCAGCGCTGGCGCTGGCGCTGCCGGCCCCGCGCGTCTGGCATCTGCGCTTGGACTGGCGCGATCTGTGGCCAGACCTTGCACCACTCGGAGATACACAGTAAGCCAATCACCATCATGGCCGCGATGCTGCGGCTGGCGATGTCGGTGGGCCGGTTGCGGGCGTTGCACGTTGTACCGCTATGCGGTACAGTACCGCACATGGACACAAGCCAAGCAACCAATCCAAACGCCGGGGGCGTCACCGAGCCGGTCCTCGCCGCCATCTGCCTGCGCATGTCAGGCCATCCATGGCGCAAGGCAGCCAAGCTAGCCGGCGTCAGCCTGTCGCAGCTCCAGCGCAAATATCCCAGCGTAAGCGCGGCCATCGCCGAAGGGCGTGAGCTTAAAATCATCATCATCGAGCGCCGGAAGGTCTCCGAATGAGCGCCCTACCATGGGTTCCGCTTTACGTCAACGACTTTTTGTCAGACGTTGGGCACCTAGGCAATACCGAGCTTGGCGTTTACACGCGCCTGCTGCTGGTGTACTACCGTGACGCAAGACCGCTCCCGGTCGATACTGACCGCCTGCGCCGGCTTGCCATGACATACTCCCCCGAAGAGTGCCGGGCGCTTGATGCTGTGGTGAGCGAGTTTTTTAAGTTTTCGGCCGAGCCGGATGGTCGCCGAGTTTGGCGCCACACCAGGGCAGACAAGATCATTGCGGAGGCCACTGCCAAGCACGCGACAGCATCGGCCAAGGCCACCGCTGCCGCGGCTGCACGATGGGCGAAAAATGCTCCAAGCATTGCAAGCGGCAATGCATATGCAATGCCAACCACAACCACAACCACAACCACATCTCCATCACTACGTGCTGGAGTAGAGGGCGCCGCTGTCGCGCCACCACACGCCGCCCCTCAAGAGCGGCCAGAGGCGAAAAAGCGCGGCAGGAAGTCGTCAGCAGCCCTTGGCATCGATGCACTGCTGGCGCTGGGCGTGTCCCAGCAGAGCGCGCAAGACTGGATGACAGCTCGCCAAGCCAAGCGGGCACCGCTGACGCAATCCGTGCTTGATGCCACCCAGGTCGAGGCCAGCAAAGTCGGACTGACCTTGGTGGAGGCCATCACGCATGCTGCTGGGCAGGGATGGGCGGGATTCCGCGCGTCCTACATGCACCCCAAAGATCCGTCAAGCCGCCCGAAGGAGGCTTGGCAAGACCGCCGGGATGCTGTAGCAGCATCGGCCAAGGCCACACAAGACGCAGTGGAGGCCATGCGAGCCGATCCAGAGGCTGTGGCACGTGAGATCGAGGAGTACACCCGCCAATGCGTCGATGCAGGCTTGTGGAGGACGCCATGAGGGCCGTGAGCGATGTGATCAAGGCCGGGGCGCTGGCGCTGGCTGCCGGTGAGTCGGGGACGACTCCGGGAGTGGCGGCGGATGTGGGCTCGTCGCTGGCGGTAAAAGGGCGCCGACCGGTCATTGAGGGTGGTCGCGTGGTGAGGGTGGAGAGCTTTGCCATTGCCTCAGCGCCATCGAGCGTGGTGCGGATGGTATGGCGTCGGTACGACGTGATATACGGCAGCTCTTGGCGGGCTCCGTGGGCGGGCATCCACGACGGCGAGCTAGAGGCTCACTGGTGCCGCAAGCTCGCCGGGGTACACCCCAAGGCATTGGCGTGGGCGCTTGATCAGCTTGATGAGGCTAGGGCACTCAAGCCGGGTGAGCTGCGGGCGCTGTGTGGGCGCTGGCCTGGTGCCGCACGATGCGGTGCCGCGCAGCCACCAGCGCCAGCAGCTGGGCCAGGCCGTCACGCCGCCGTCATCAGGGCCAAGCTTGCGGCCAATGCAGCCGCACGGCTTGCCGATGATGCGGAGCGGGCTGGCGGCATGATGCGGCAGGCTGCCGAGCGGGCGCGGGAGGAGGAGGCGCTCTTGGATAGACCCATCGTGCCGATCCGCTCACCGCAGCTGCGGTGATCATCCACTCACTCGATCCAAATCACCGCCAGCAGCCGACCGGTTCGCTGGCGGTGCTTTTCCCTACTAATTTTCTCAGGCTTTGAATTTTTTGATTTATTGGTAAAATCAAAAAATGAACAAACTGCAAAAAATCAAGATTAATAAATTAATTAATCTCCCGTTGTATTCAAGCGCCGGGTATGGGGCGGTTGAAAATCAAACCGGGATTCTGCTGAAATCATTCGGCTGCGGCCACCTATCAGTGGCAAAGGTAAAAATAAAGGATAGGATCATCTATATCCCAATGGATTTAGTAAATATACGGTCAAAATGATTGACATCTACATCGGAATAGATCCAGGCTCAAATACTGGATTTTGCATTTATGGCGCAGCACAGAAAAAAATATTGGCGCTGGAAACAATTGCGGCGTATTTTGCGCTAGAAAGGACAAAAAATATTTGTGGTGGCGGGAAAGCATTTGTGGTAATGGAGGATGCGCGACTGCGAAAATGGTATGGCACCGAGCGCGGAAGTGCCGCTGATGCCGCTCGCAAGCAAGGTGCCGGAGCCATTAAGCGTGAGTGCGCCATCTGGGAGGAGATGCTCAGGGACTGCAATATCCCGCATTTGCTGGTCTCGCCGCAAGCCAAGGGCGCCAAGCTCACGGCACCAGCATTTGCCCGGGTGACCGGGTGGATCGGCCGCAGTAGTGAGCACGCAAGAGATGCTGCGATGCTGGTATGGGGGCGGAGTCCGGCGGTTTGCCAGCCGTGATTTTGCGCCGGGCTTTTGGGGCTGTAATCCTTACAATATTACTCAACAATGATTGAAGATTGCATTTTTATAATGCATAATAAATTCACTTAAACAGGAGTTAAAAGTGAATCCGAAAATCAAAGAAACATTACAATTAATCAAAAACAATGGTGGCAAAATAACGCTTAATGGATTTGCGGCAATCCACAAGGTTAACCGCCTGGGTACAGTTATTGACTTGATGTACAAAATGGTGTTTACCGGGCTGGCGCAGGTATGCGCCGAAGATGAGCAAATCGTCGAGTACCTGCTCGACCGACCGCATGAGGGTTGCCTCGGCGAATACGCGGCGCTCCCGTGTCTGGAGATGACGGCGCTGGGCAAAGCGACGCTGCAAGATGCGGTATGCACGCCGGGGCCGCGTGCTGGCGCTGATGTGCGCTCTCGATGCTTTGGCTCGGAGCCCAATACCCCAGCGGTGCGACGCACGGGGTCGATGGATTTCGCAAAATGGCCGAGTGTGGGGTTTTAATTAAATTTTGAAAAAGGAGCGTTTATGAATAAATAGCAGGAAAATATGGTGCTTCCAAGCCCCGCAAGGGGCTTTATTTTTTGAAAGTGCGAAATGAATATTGCAAAATACGCCATACCCGCCCTGATGGCGATGCACGCGGATTGGTGTGCCATGACGGCTCGCCCGGCGCCCGATTACTCCCTGGAGCAAGCCGGGGTGTATATCTCCAAGGTGCTGGCTGCCTGGGACTACGAGACCCTCCACGGCCTGGCCAAAAAAATAACACCGCCCGACGCGACGCCCGCAGAGCGAACGCAGATCCTGGCGGTGCTGGTGCTGGTCGCACGTGGGAGCGGCCAGCGCCCCGGCGAATGGCAGGCCGAGCTAGCCGTGTGTGCCAGCTATCTCGCCCGCGCTTCGCCGGCCGACGTGTGAGCGGGTAAGCAATGACAACACCTACCACATCCCGCGTCAACTGTCACCGCAGGTGCGGTGGCGGGGTCGCACCTGCGGTGGCGTCAAGCCTTGCGCCGTCGATTCCGGGCGGTGGAAGTCGCTGCCATTCGAGCCGGCGAAGCGCGGCGCGGCGTGTCGCCTTGTGTGTCGGCCCGTGCCCTGGCGCGTGCCAAGCCAATACCGCTTTGATGGACGTCAGCGCTTGGCGTTGCATCGCTTCTCAATCCACGCCTGGAGCGTCAGCCCGGCTTCGGCGGCCTTGGCCAGCCAGGCGGCCTTTGTGTCGGACTGCACGCGCAACTCAACGCGTGCGGTCTTTCCTCCCCCATCGGCCAGGGGCTTTCGCCCCGGGCGCTTCCGCTCTGGGGCGGGGCTCACTCGACCACCTTGGTGACGAGGATTTCACCTTCGTCGACACCGGTGACGCTGGTGGCCTCTGCGTAGTCGGCATACCCTGCGTCCTTCGCCATGGCCTCAAGCGCTTCGGATTCATCCGCGCCTTCGTACACGCCGATGATCACGCCGCTAATCGTGCTCTCAATTTGCCACTTACTCACTTTGCTCTCCGGTTTGTTGCTGCGCTCCGTGCTACAGTGGTATTACTGTACGGCAAGAAAAGGCGCATGTCAAGCATATTTGTACGGCGGCAATTGTAAAGTTCACGCCGAGTCGAACGCCACTCGCTTGCCCTGCGCCAACGACCAGCGGGATGCCAAGCGCACTGATCCGACACCTACCACATCCCGCGTCAACTGTCACCGCAGGTGCGGTGGCACAATAAATGCATGCCACCCACCCCCAAAGCGCCCAAGCCGCGTGGCAGGCGCCCCAAATTTGACGCCCAGCAGCAGGCCGAGGCCGTGCGACTAATCGCCATCGAGGGTCTGAGTCAATCTGAGGTGGCCCGCCGCATGGGTGTCGATAGGGCCACGGTATCGCGCGGTGTTGCGCAACGGGCTGCAACATCAAAAAATGTTGCAAATCAAATAGTTAGCGCAGAGGCGGCGCTGCTGGATTTGCCCAATACGCAACAAGCCGAAGTCCTGGATATTGCCGCCCACATGCGTGCTGCAAGTGCCAGCTTGGCCCGAGCCAGCGTGCATGGTGCGCGCCTGTCCGCCGATCTCTTGGCGATGATGTCCGCCCGAGTGGCCGCGCTGGCGCAGCGCGTCGCAGCCGGCGAAGCGGTCAGTGAGATGCAGCTCGGGTCTGAGCTATCTCTGGCCAAACTCGCGGGCGAGGCCAGTCGGGCGGCGTCTCATATCCCCTTGGCCCTCATCAAGCCAGAGGTGCAAGATGCCATCAAGCCGCCACCAGCGCCAGCAGATACATCGATCCCTGATGATCCGGTCGAGGCAGCAAAGGCTTATCAAGAGCTGATCAAATCCTAGCGATTAACTCAAGATATTAACTTATTTGTGATAATTTTCATTATCAAAAATGGCTTACCCGTACAAATTTGACTTCTTGGCGCCGGACTATGCGGGGGTCTTTCGATGGCGCCGAGATAACCTGATAAAAATACGCAATCGCCCTAACATAATTCCGGCATTAAAGCTATATTACCGCAGCAATCCAGTGGATTTTATTGAGGACTGGGGTTGCACCTTCGACCCCCGCTTGGTCGGCACAAGATATCCGGCCACCATCCCTCTGATGCTCTTCCCGCGCCAAAAAAAGTTTTTGGGGTGGGTCTTGGAGCGCATGGCGGCGCAAGAATTTGGCAATGCGCCAAAATCTAGAGATATGGGGCTCACGTGGATGCTGGCCGCATTATTTTCGACGCTGTGTCTATTTAATAATGATTTTGTGGCGGGGTTTGGATCAAGAAAAGAAATACTTGTAGACCGCGCTGGAGACCCAGACAGTATATTTTTTAAAGTCAGAATGTTCCTCGCGCTGCTCCCGAAAGAATTTAACGGGGGGTGGCGTGATGGGCTTCAGGGAAGCGATAAATATATGCTAATAAAAATCCCGGAAACTGGCTCAGTTATTCGGGGTGAGGCTGGGGATAATATAGGTAGAGGTGGGCGAGCGACAATATACGGGGTCGATGAGGCGGCATTTATTGACAGGGCTCAAAAGGTCGATGCGGCATTAAGTCAAAACACCCGCTGCGTTATAAAAATAAGTTCTGTAAATGGCTTGGAAAACCCATTTGCTGAGCAATGCCATGCATGGCCCGCTCGAAGGGTATTTTATTTCCATTGGCGCGATGACCCGCGCAAGGATGATGCCTGGTATAGACGCCAATGCGATAATCTAAACTCGCTCATTGTGGCGCAAGAAATAGATCTGGATTGGTCTGCATCACGTACTGGCGTGATTATCCCGAGCTCATGGGTGCAATCTGCAATTGGTGCGGCAAGGCGGCTGGCGCTGCCTGTCGATGGCCAAAAAATAGCGGCCTTAGATGTCGCCGATGAGGGGCTTGACCTTAATGCATGGGGGTATCGCCATGGTATTGAGGTCAAGCATATCGAGGCTTGGAGCGGGCAAGGTAAGTCTATTTTTTGGACGGCGGAGCGAGCGGTAATGCTTGCCGATGCTCATGACGTCGGACTGACTCGATATGATGCTGATGGGCTTGGGGCGGGCATCCGGGGGGATGTGGCACAAATCAATACCCGGCCCGACAGGGTTAATTCCAGGCGCGATTTTGTGCCTTTTCGGGGCTCCGGTGAGGTGATGGACAAAGAGCGGCCTGCATTTAAGGGTGATGGTATTGGTATTGGTGTCCGCACAAATGGAGACTATTACCAAAACTTAAAAGCTCAGTCCTGGATGGGTTTAAGGGCGAGATTTGAAAAAACCCACTTAGCCATTACCGAGGGCAGGCAATATCCATCGGACGAATTAATAAGTATTTCGGAAGAAATAAATCCAGAGACAAGAACAAAGTTAATGGCAGAATTATCAAGGGCCGTTTACGATATAAATAACGGAAATGGAAAATTATTTGTGGATAAAACCCCGGAAGGACAGCGCTCACCAAATATGGCTGATGCAATTATGATGATGTATGCGCCTCAGCCTCAAATGGATGGGATGTTTAAGCTCATGATGGATAAATATGGCAAATAAATTTACTCAAGCCGCCGGCGCGGCGTGGAACGCGTTTAGCGGGGTTTGGTTTGGCCCTGGTCGACCGATTGATCCGACATACAAAACCGAGGCCGCTGCCGAGGCGGCCGGAGTTGCTGGCCGAGCCTGGGATTATGCCGCCGGGTACAATATCGCTTTTTCGCCGCGCACTTATGAGCGGATTGGCTTTGCCCGATTGCGGGAGGCATCATGGGTGCCTGTGGTGCGCATGCTCATCGAGACCATTAAGGATCAGGTGTGCCAACTCAACTGGGATGTGGCACCAAGGCTGCAAGGTACCACCGTGCCGCAATCTCGGCTTGATGCCGCGCGAAAGGTCATCCAGATACCGGCGCCATACTCTACAAGGGATAGCTTTTTGCGTAAGCTACTGGAGGATGATTTAACCGTCGGCGCCCCGTCAGTATATATTCGTAAAACTATTTCTGGTGATTACTGGGGATGCGAAATAATTGATGGAACAACAATATCTCCATTGATTGATGAATTTGGCAGAATACCTATAGACGGCCCGGCATATCGTCAAATAATAAAGGGCATGCCTGTGGTAGAATATTGGCGTGATGAATTGATATATAATCCAATGCGCCCGGTAAATGGGAGATTATATGCCACCAGTCCAGTAGAGCAGATATTACCGCTTGTAGATATTATTGAGCGGCGCCATGCGCACTTAAAAAGATATTACACGGAAGGCACGGTGCCGGATGGTATTGCCGGGGCGCCGGAAGGATGGTCTGCCGAGCAGATACAGCAGTGGCAAGGCTGGCACGATAGATTGATCGCAGCCGAGGATAGCGGTATTGATAAACGCCGCTCGCTGCGATTTATGCCCGCGCGGATGGCTGAGACATTTAAGCAGACTCGCGAAGCGGTATTAACTGACAAAACCGATGAATGGCTTATGCGGTTATTATGTTATGCATTTAGTATTGATCCTACGCCATTTGTCAGCCAAATGAACAGGGCTACCGCCCAGCAGGCGCGAGATACTGCGATAATGGAGGGGCTTGAGCCCCGCAAAAAATGGCTGGCTGAAACTTACTCATTTATTTTGGATGCAGCCGGATACTCGGACGTAAAATTAATTTGGCCCGAAGGTCAAATATCTGATCCGATGATCCGCACCCAGGTGACGGCATTGCAGCTGTCCAGCAAGCTCATCACCATCGACGAGGCCCGAGAGCAGCTCGGGCGCCCGGCATTTACGCCGCAGCAAGTGGCGACCCTTGCTGCGGCGAACCCACCCCCACCCCCACCCCCAGCGGCGCCGATTCCGGCGCCAGCGCCGGCGCCAGCGCCGGCGCCGGAAGGTAATGATGGCGACGCCATGACTCCCGCTGAGGCTGCCAAGGCTCTTGGGGTGGCACCTGATCCTGTCATCGTAGAGACGGCAGTGCATCTGCATGTGGGGGATGAGCTGGTGCAGGTGATCCGGGGTGGCGCGTGAGCTGGGCGGTGATCTGCTGCGAGCCACCCCGCCTTGCCGGGTACCAAGAGACTCGCAAGGCAGCGGGTGGGATCGAGCCCATCGACCCGGATCGTCCAGCCATGATGGCCCAGGTCGCCAAAGCTCGCCGGGCACTATCCGGCGAGCTTTGGCGGGTGGGTGTGGTGATCTCCGAGCGCGTGCTGGCGCTGCAAGGCACCCGCGACACCGCCAAGGCCGCTACCGATGATGACGAGGCGGCGGCCGAAGCGGACAGGATATTGTCTGGCATAGATTTTGCTAAGGAGCTTACGGGCGCCATTGCCATCATGCAGCCCCGCATGGTGGATGCTGCGCGGCTTGGCGCTCTGGCCGGGCTGGATCAGATCGGCATCCAGTCGCCTCCGGCTGAGCTGGTGACAGTGCTAGGTGATAGCACCATGGCTTGGGCACAAGACCGCGCCGCCGAACTGGTCGGCATGCGCCGAAAAAAAGATGGTACGTTTTTTGCTAACCCGTCCGCAAAATGGGCCATTGACAGCCCCACACGGGATGCTGTTCGCGCGGCCGTCACCAATGCCCTTGCAGTGGGTGCGTCATCGGATGAGCTGGCACGGGCTGTGCTAGAGTGTGGGGCGTTTGGCAAAGATCGTGCCGACATCATTGCCCGGACTGAGATGGCCATTGCGGATAGCAAGGGCGCCATGATCAGCTATCGCAAGTCGGGGGTGGTGCAGGGCAAATACTGGAGCACGAGCGAGGATGACCGCGTGTCTGAGGGGTGCCAAGAGCGTGAGGAGCAAGGCGTCATCGGTATCGATGATCTCTTTGTGCCTGGCGGGATTGATACCACCCCAGGCCATCCGCGCTGCCGCTGCGCCGTCTTACCCAGGCTAATGCCATGACAGACACCCTCATCTACGGCGACATTTGCAAGTGGCGGGATCAGCCCGACGGGAGCATGATCGTCGAGGGCGTAGCCACCTCGGAGGCCATCGACCTCACGGGCGAGATCATCGACTATGAGAGCGCCAAGGCATCATTTGCCGCGTGGCCCGGCAATGTGCGGGAGCAGCACGACGCCCTCAAGCCTGTGGGGCGCGCGGTTGGCTTTGGCTGCGACGACGCGACCAAGACCATCCACCTTACCGCGATGATCAGTGCTGGGCGCCCTGACACCCAGGCCATGATCCGTGACGGCACCCTCAAGGGCTTTTCAATCCGCGCGGCCGTCACGGGCCGCGCGGTTGAAGTGGCCAAGACCGCTACCGGCTCCCGCTCAGTCACCCGCATCTACATCGGGGCCATGCGAGAGGTGAGCGTGGTAGACGTCCCGTGCAACCCTGAGGCCACCATATCGGTGGCCAAAGCATACGAAGGAGCAACAATCATGCCAGACGCCCTTAAGGCGTACTTGGGTGACGAGGTCTGGGATGCCCAAAGGGCCATCGATGCATTAAGCACCATCATGTGCGTGTATGCGGGTGAGTCCAATGAGCCTGGCGAGCCATCCCAACAAGTGCTCGATCTGCGCGAGGCTATCGCCCGCATCAAGGCCTTTATCGCCTCCGAGATCCTGGAGGACAACGATCCGGCCACGACGCCCGCGACCCAAGCCGTGGACGATGCCACCAAGTCCGGCAAGCGCATCAGTGCGGCCACGCAAAGCAAGATTGATGCCGCCAAGAAAAAGGCGACGGAAGCGGCTGACGCTCACCGCGCCGCCGCCAAGGCTCACGATGATGCGGTGGCGGCGCTCGACGGGATCTCTGCCGATGACGGCAAGGGTGATGATGCCCAAAAATCAGCGCCAGCACCGACGTCATCCTTGTCGGATGCTGAGGCGGACGAGGTGCTCAAGTCGCTGGCGCTGCCCGCCACCAAGACAGGTGCCCTTGGATTGACCGAGGCTCTGCTCACGCACACCGCCCAGCTGCAAGATGAGCTGACCCGGCTGCGAGCCATGCCAGCACCCCCCAAGGGTGCGGTAATGGCGGTCAGCAAGGCGGCCGATGGTGTCGCCGCCGGAGCACCACCTCCGGCGCCGCCTGAAGTGCCCCCCACGATCTCCGGCGTGCCGGCCACCCTGGCTGAGCAAGCCGCCGCCGTCCGCGACGCGCGGGCGAACAAAATCATCAACATCTGAGAGCAAAATCCATGCCAGTCATCGATCCCACCATCTTGCAGGCCGCACGCTCCGCCGTGGTGGCGGCCCGGCAAAAGCCCAATCCTGATGTCATCAAGTCCTACACCCAGCCCGGCGGCGCCACGACCGGGCTGGCCGGCTACGACCTGGAGGCGCCGTCAAAAAAGCTGATCCCATGGACTGCGCCGCTTGTCAATAGCATCCCCCGTGTGACGATGGGGTATGGCACCCAAGCCAACTGGCGGGCGGTGACGGGCGTCAAGCTCCAAGGCGTCCGCGCCGGGGTGTCCGAGGGTGGGCGCGGCCAGATCATTGATCAGCTAACCAAGGACTACAACGCCGTCTACAAGTCGCTGGGCGTCGAAAATTACGTGACCATGGAGGCCGATCTCGCCGCGACGGGCTACGAGGACGTCAAGTCTTTGGCCGCTACCCAAACTTTGCTGGCCCACAAGGTGCTGCAAGAGGCCGTCATCTTGGGTGGCAATACC
>Ga0228698_1000431_pt1 | contig 33660 bp, 34 predicted proteins | sample McNCre117_Aug_MG_FD_178015 | JGI IMG/M metagenome (GOLD analysis project Ga0228698, IMG submission 178015) | Freshwater microbial communities from McNutts Creek, Athens, Georgia, United States - 1-17_Aug_MG | ecosystem: Environmental > Aquatic > Freshwater > Creek | place: USA: Georgia... | reverse complement strand
GCGGCCGCTTCGGGTGCTTCGGCCTCCGGGGTCTCCTTCAAGCTGCGGCTGACTTCGCGCGCCACCTCCCGGGCGACGTCGCGCGAGGCCACCGCCGCCATGCGGGCGGCATCAGCCGCGGCGCGCGCGGCACCGGCCCCGAGGCGGGCCGCGTCCCCGGCGGTATAGGCATAGCCATAGCTGTAGCCGGAGCTCTTGCCGCCCTCGGTCTTGGTCTTGAGCGCGTCCTCGCTGAAATCGGTCAGGATGGAGCCGTTGTGCGTGCGCAGGCGGACATTGGCCTTGGTGTCGGCGGGCAGGCGCAGGTCGACCTCGCCGTTCATCGAGGTGATGGAGATCGGCTTGAGCGGCACCTTGGCGTAGACCGCGCGGACCTCGCCGTTCATCGTGTTGATGACCGCCGAGCCGACCAGGCCCTCGAGCTTCACCTCGCCGTTCATGTTGTTGATCTCGACGTCCCCCTCGACGCCCTGCACGACGAGATCGCCGCCGGCATCGGTCTTGAGGTTGAGGGCCATGGCGCGGGGCACCGAGACCTTGAACTCGGCGTCGTGGCCGGCCCACGGGTTGTCGCCGGCGAGGCTGAGCGTGACCACGTTCTCGTGCTCGACCAGTTCAAAGGTCACCTCGTCATCGAGCCGGCGGAGGCCGCCGGGCCGGGCCGGCTTGGCGTTTTTCTGCGAGATCGTGGATTCGACCGTGACGGTGTCGCCGTCGACGCCGGTGATCCGGATGTCGGCCCAGGGCATGTCGAGGATCAGGGTGGCGGGCTGGCCGGGGGCGGAAAGCCTGACGTTGCTCTTGTTGAGGCCGGCGACTTCCGGCTCGGCGAGCGCGGCCAGGCCCTTGACGGACGCGTCGACGGTTTTGTTCTCGCGTGGTTGTCCGGAGACGGTGGCCACGAAGGTGGCGGCCAGGCTCGCCAGGAGCGCGGAACGGAGAAGACGGCGGGGGATGTTGGTTTTCATGTGAGAGCGGGTTTGACGGAGGGCCGGAGGGTGGCCGAGGGGACACTGGCGGGTTCAACGGGCAGGCGCAGCACGGCCAGCGCGCGGCGGGCGGCGTCGCGGACGTTGCGGTCGGTCGCTTCGTCACGGGAGAGTTTTTCAAAAACCGGCGCGGCGGACCGGTCGCGGGCGTCGGTCAGCAGCTCGATCATCGCGACCTGGACCAGCGGGGCGCGCTCACGCGGGAGGGCGGAGAGCACCCCGGCGCGGACCAGCGAGTCGTCCGCATGCTGGGCGAGGGCCTCGACCGCGGAGAGCCGGACGTTGATGGAAGGATCAAAAGCCAGCGCGCCGACGAGGTCGGTGAGCACCTTGCGGTCCGGGCTCTTGAGGTCCATGGCCGTGAGCACGGTCTTCAGCCGGTCGCTGGTGGATTGCTGCTGGAGCAGCGAGTAGGTGACGAGCTGGCCCATGGAGTTCACCTGGGCCTTGAGGGCGGCGAGCTCGGCCTTCGCGCCGTCGTCCGGGACGGCGGCCGGTTGCGCCAGGTAATGCCGGCCGGCGAAGAGGCCGCCGAGCAGGAGCGCGAGGGCGAAGGCGAACTGCAGGGCCGGCTGCGCGGGCAGCAGCGCCGCGAAGAAGCGGTCGAGGCGGCCGCGGGCGAGGGCGAACGGGCTCGGGGCATCGGCCTCGCGCTGGTGGGTCTCGAGCATCGCGTAGAAGTTCTCGCGCAGGCGCGGGCCGGGCTCCGCGACCGGCAGGGCATCGAGCCTGCGGGTCATTTCCTGCAGGGCGGCCCATTCGCGCTGGCAGGTGGGGCAGCTGGCGAGGTGGGCGCGCAGCGACGCGGATTCGTCGGCCGGCAGCGCGCCGTCCTGGTAATCGATGAAGCTATCCTGGACACGGGAGCAGTTCATGGTGGGTCCTCGGTGGTGTGGTATCGGGCGGTCAGGCCGCCTTTTCCTTTCTGATTTTGAAATAGACCTCGCGCAGCTCCTTGAGCGCGCGGTGGGCGCGCACCTTCACGGCGCCGACGGAGCAGTCGAGCAGCTTGGCGATCTCCTTGTGCTCGAGGTGCTGCAGGCGCGACAGCACGAGCACCTCGCGGTGTTCCAGGGGCAGGCGGGCGAGCGCGGAGCGCAGCAGCACGACATCCTCGGCGGTGGCGGCCTGCTCGGAGGGCTGGGGCTCGGCGGCGGGCTGCTCGACGAGATCGGCCGGGTCGGTGGGCGTCGGGGTGGCGGCGTGCTTGCGGAAGTGGTCAGCCGCGACCTTGCGGGCCAGATGGTAGATCCAGGCGGAGAACTTGCCCTCGTCGCGGTAGGTGTGACGGTATTTGAGGATACGGTAGAAGACGATCTGCACCAGGTCCTCGCCGACCGACGGCTGGTTGGTCAGGCGTACGAAAAAGCCGTACAGCGGCTTGTGGTAGCGCTCGAACAGCTCGCCCAGCCGGCGGATCTCGCCGGCGCGGACGGCAATCATGAGTTCATGGTCGGACGTGGCTTCCACGGCGACGGGCAGGCTAGCGGCGGCGGGCCGGGAGGGAACTCGGAATTGGGTGACGTGGGCGAGGATCATGAAAGGTGGTCATAAGTGTGTGCAGCGGGGAATACCGGGCCGGAACGGAAAGGTTACCATCTTTCGGGAAAAGGGCTGGCGCCAGGCCGCGCCGGTTGGCTAGCCTCCGGTCATGAACCGCCGTGATTTCCTGCTTAAATCCGGCGCGGCCGCCTCGCTGAGCCTGCTCGCGAAAGGCCCGCTGTTTGCCCAGACACCCCAACCCGCACCCGCCGGCCCCCGGGTCCCCGTCGCCCCGCCGCTGCCGGTGACCGAGTTCAAGGCGCTGCGCCGCAATGTCGGTTTCTTCACGGGCCGGGGTGGCAGCATCGGCTGGCTCGTCAACCCCGCCGCCGTCGTGGCGGTGGACACGCAATTTCCCGAGACGGCAGCGATCTTCCTCCGGGATCTGCCCGGTCGCGGCGGCCGCACCCTCGACGCCGTCATCAACACCCACCACCACGGCGACCACACCGGCGGCAACGGGGTGTTCCGGCCGGCCACGAAGACCATCATCGCCCACGCCAACGTGCCGGAGCTGATGCGCGCCGCCGCCGCGCGGAACCCGAAGCCGCCGGCCGAGGCTGAGCTGTCGGCCATGATTCCCGACGCCACGTTTCCCGGCGCGTGGCGGCACGACTTCGGCGACGAGACGATCAGCGCGCGGTATTTCGGCCCCGCCCATACGAAGGGCGACATCGTCACCCATTTTGAACAGGCGAATGTCGTGCACTTGGGCGACCTGCTCTTCAACCGCATCTATCCCGTCGTCGACCGGCCGGCCGGCGCGAGCTTCCGGGGCTGGCACACCCGCCTGGAGGAGATCGTGAAAAACTATCCCGCCGATGCCATCTACCTCTGCGGCCACGGCCACGCGAAATTCGGCGTGACCGGCGGCCACGCGGATATCCTGGTCTTCCGCGACTACATCGCCGCGCTGCTGGCTTACGTGGAAGCGGAAATCAAGGCCGGCAAACCGCGGGCGGAGATCGTGAAGCTCGAGAATTTCCCCGGCTTCCCCAACCTGCACGTGCCGCCCGGCCCCGGCAACCGCCTCGGCGGCAACCTTGGCGCCGCTTACGACGAGCTGACCAACGCCTGAGAGCACAAAGGCCCGGCGGCTTTCCAGCTGACGGGCTTGAATTGGTGGAGGTGAGGGGAGTTGAACCCCTGTGCCCCGGGCCTTCACGCGCCGCATCTACCTATATAGCGTCTTGTAGGGTCTCGTCCCCCGGGCACCAAGCCGCGAGCGCTCCGGGGAACCAGCCGTGGTTTGAAGATACCGCGGCGACGTCACGACGGCCGTCACCGTTATTCCTGCTGTCGACGTTACTAGCCCCTAGCAGGTGTCAGGGTAGGAACGTGGCTGCAATTTTTAGGCAGCCAGGGGCATTTCTTCGAATGTGCCGTTTGTTTGTTTTGAAGAGGGATTAACGAGAGGTCTTCGCTCTCGACAGGCAGCTGCGCGCTCCAACCTAGGGTCGAATCCAGAACACCCCCAAAGGGAAATGTGATGAGTTGACCGGATGTGTTGAGCACACCGTCAAAGAACGTGGGAGCGGGAACGTGCCACATCGCCTGCCGAATGCAAGCCGCGGGGTGGGTTTTACCGAGGGAACTTAAGCCCAAAGGGTTAAATGGGCGTTTGGCGGTCCCCGTCGGTTGACGGAGGCCCCCACGGGCCGTTTATTGGTCGGGATCAAACCCGTCGAGATCCGGCGGGCGCATCCCGCCCCATGTCTTCCGTTGCCGAACCTCCGCCCCCGAAAATCCCGACCGAAGACGACAAGTCCGTCATCGACATGTCGAAGATGAACGCGGGCCAGCGCGCCGCCCTCCAGGCCACCGAGGCGGCCCGCGAGTCGCACGACGACCCCAGCTTTGTGGCGCACCTCTTCATGGGCCGCTGGCGGCCGGAGAAGATCTCCCCCCTGACGGACGTCGATGCCGGCGAAAAGATCCGGGCGGACCAATTCCTCGCCGAGCTCGCGGCCTTTCTGCGGGAGAAGGTGGACGGGGACCTGATCGACCGCACGGGCGAAATCCCGGGCGAGGTGATGGCCGGCCTGGCTCGGCTCGGCGCCTACGGCATCAAGGTGCCGGTGCAATACGGCGGCCTCGGTTTCTCGCAGACCAGCTATTGCCGCGCCTGCCAGCTCATTGCCAGCCACTGCACGAACACCTTCGCGCACCTTTCGATCCACCAGTCGGTCGGCGTGCCGCAGCCGCTGATGCTGTTCGGCACCGAGGAGCAAAAGCGCCGGTTCCTCCCGCGCGTGGCCGGCGGCGAGATCTCGGCGTTTGCCCTCACCGAGGCGGGGGTCGGTTCCGACCCCGCGCGGATGACCACCCGGGCCGTGCCCACCGACGACGGCGAGGCCTTCGTCCTCAACGGCGAGAAGCTCTGGTGCTCCAACGGCACGCGCGCCGGCCTGCTCATCGTCGCCGCGCAGACGCCGCCGAAGACGGTCGCCGGCCAGCCGCGCACGCAGATCACGACGTTTGTCGTCGAGGCCCGGGCGCCCGGCGTCGAGGTCGTGTGCCGCAGCCAGTTCATGGGCCACCGCGCCATCTACAACGGCGTGCTGCGCTTCACCAACGTCCGCGTGCCCCGCGCCAACATCGTCGGCGGGGAGGGCCGCGGCCTGAAGGTCGCGCTGACCACGCTCAACGCCGGCCGCCTCTCGATCCCCGCCGCCAGCATCGGCGTCGCCAAGCGCTCGCTCCAGATCGCGCGCGAGTGGGCCCGGACCCGCATCCAGTGGGGCGTGCCCGTCGGCGAGCACGCCGCCGTGGCCGAGAAGATCCGCCGCATCGCCGCCCACGCCTTTGCCATGGAGGCCATGCTCGTCACCACGTCGCGGATAGTGGACCGCGACAAGCGGGCCGACATCCGCCTGGAGGCCGCGATGTGCAAGCTGTGGGGCACCGAGAAGGCCTGGCTGTGCCTCGACGACGTCATGCAGATCCGCGGCGGCCGGGGCTACGAGACCGAACAGTCGCTCCTGGCGCGTGGTGAGAAACCCTATCCCGTCGAGCGCCTGATGCGCGACAACCGCGTGACCACGATCTTCGAGGGTTCCTCGGAAATCATGCGGCTGTTCATCATGCGCGAGGCCCTCGACCCGCACCTCAAGGTCGCTGGCATCGCGCTCAATTCCGAGCGTCCATGGGGCGAGCGTCTCAGGGGCGCCATGCGCGCCGCGGCGTTCTACGCGTTCTGGTATCCGCGCCAGTGGCTGCCGTTCGGGGGCGGCGCGCCGGCGGACATGCACCCGGACCTGGCCCGGCATCTGGCCGGGGTCGCGGCGCTCAGCCGCCGGCTGGCGCGCACGCTGTTCCACCAGATGGTGAAATTCGGCCCGCGCCTGGAGAAGCGGCAGGTGCTGCTGGGCCGCTTTGCCGATATCGGCAGCGATCTCTTCGCCCTCGCGGCGGCGTGCGTCCATGCGCAGAAGCTGCTGCGGGACGGTGAGCCGGCGGAGAAGATTCTCATGCTGGTGGATGATTTCTCCGCCCAGGCGCTGCTCCGGGTGGAGCAGAATTTCCGCGGCATCCGGTCCAACGCCGACGGGCACGGCTACGTCCTCGCACAGCAGGTGCTGGCTGGCGATCACCTGTGGCTGGAACGAGGTATTGTCTGACGCCCGCCCGGCGCTATGGTTCAGCCTTCACCGATCCCATGCAGCACATCCTCGTCATCGCGGAGCACGACCAAGGCCAGCTCAAGCTCGCCAGCTTCGCGGCCGCGGGGTTTGCCCGGCAGGTCTGCGCCGCCGCCGGCGGGACCTTCGATATCCTCCTGCTCGGCTCCGGTCTCACCGCCGCGGCGGAGGCGCTGCGCCGGGCGGGCGCGGCCACGGTGCTGGTCGCCGACCATCCCGAGCTCGTCCACCCGCTGGCCGACCGTTACGCCCAGGTGATTGCTGACACGGTCCGCGCCCGGGCCGCCACCCTGGTCGTCGGGGCTGTTTCCACGTTCAGCAAGGATATCCTGCCCCGCGCCGCGGCGCTCCTCGATGCGGGCATGCTCAGCGATGTCGTCGGGGTGGAAGCCGCCGCGGACGGGCTCACGTTCCGCCGCATGATGTTCGCGGGGAATGTGGTCGCCACCGTGCAGCTCGACGGCGACATCCGGTTTGTCGCCGTCCGCAGCGCCGCCTTTCCGGCCCCGGCCGAGTCCGCCACCCCGTCGCCCGTCGCCGCCATGGCCGTGGATGCGCCCCGGCTCCCGCGCGGCACCGCGTTTGTCAGCCGCGAGGCCAAGGGCAGCGCGCGGCCGGACGCCACCGAGGCTCGCGTCATCGTGTCCGGCGGCCGCGCGTTCAAGACGGCCGAGGACTTCGAGCGCCTCGTGGGCGGCCTCGCCGATGCGCTCGGCGCCGCCGTGGGATCCTCCCGCGCGCTGGTCGATGCCGGGATCACCGCAAACTCCCTCCAGATCGGGCAGACCGGCAAGATTGTCGCCCCCGACCTCTATCTGGCCCTCGGCATTTCCGGTGCGATCCAGCACATGGCCGGCATGAAGGACACGAAGGTCATCGCGGCGGTCAACAAGGACGCCGAGGCGCCCATCTTCGAGGTGGCGGATTACGGGCTGGTGGCCGATGTCTATGCGGCCGTGCCCGAACTGATCCAGAAGCTGAAAAAGTGACCCCGACCCGCGAGACCTTTGGCAACATACCCCTTTCCTCCCAGCTCGCCTTCTACGCGCTGGCCGTCCTCGCGATGGGAATTTTCTGCTGGGGCGTCTGGCGCCGCTGGAAGCTCTGGCAGCTTGGCACCCCGATCGCCGTGCGCGAGCTGCTCCGGGGCGGCCTGACCGCGGTCTGGAAAAAGATCCGCCCGGGCGCCCGGCGCCTGGCGATCGAGGCGGGGGCGCAGCAGCGGGTGCGCGGCCACGGGCTCGGCACCTTCGCGCACCTCAGCCTCTACGCCGGGTTTGTGGCCCTGCTGGCCGGCACGACGCTGCTGGAGCTCGACAACATTCTCTCCCATCTTTCGGCCGCCTGGAAATTCCACCAGGGCCTCTACTACGTCGTCTACGAGTACACGCTGGATGTGCTGGGGCTGGCCTTCATCGCCGGCACGCTGTTTTTCTGCTGGCGCCGCATCCGCCGGCCGGCGGCACTCGGCCACCGGTTGACGGATTGGTATGTGCTGGGGTCGTTTTTGGCCATGGGGGTGACCGGGTACCTGCTTGAGGCGCTGCGGCTCAATTGGTCGCAGGCGGCCGGGCTCACGGCGCAGTGCTCGCCGGTCGGGCTCTGGCTCGCCCACCGCCTCGGCGGCATCAGTGCCGGCGAGGCGCGCAGCGCCCACTTCGCGGTCTGGTGGATCCACTCCCTGCTCGTGTTCGGGTTCATCGCCTCGATCCCCTTCACCCGGTTGTTTCACTTCATCGCCGGGCCGCTCAATATTTTCCTGGCGCCCTCCGGCCTCGGCACGCTGGCCCCCGTGACGATGGAGGAGGTCGAGCAGACCGGGCGCGTGGGCCCGAGCGACATCCGCCATTTCTCCCGCCAGCAACTGCTCAGCCTCGACGCCTGCATGGAGTGCGGCCGTTGCGAGGAGGCCTGCCCCGCCTTCGCCACCGCCAAGCCCCTTTCGCCGAAGCGGGTCGTGCAGGATCTCAAGGGCCTGATGGAACGCACCGCGGCGGCCGTCGCCGCCGGCCGGCCGGACACCCCGGCCTTGCACACGGCCACCATAGCCGCCGAGACCCTTTGGAGCTGCACGGCGTGCAGCGCCTGCGTCAATGTCTGCCCGGTGCGGATCGACCAGCTCACCCTGATCATCGGCCTGCGCCGCCACCTCGTGGCGGAAGGCGGGCTCAGCGGCACCGCCGCGACGGCCTTGCGCCGGATGCAAAGCAACGGCAATCCTTGGGGCCTGCCCCCCGCCGAACGCGCCGACTGGCGTGAGGCCGGGAAGACCCCATCCTGACATGAGCACCATCCCCGAGTTGTCCGCCGCCCCGACCGTCAGGGAAAACCCCGCGTTCGAAATACTCTACTGGGTCGGCTGCGCCGCGGCCTATGACCGCCGGGCCCAGCGCGTCGCCCGCGCGATGGTCAAGCTGCTCAACCGGGCCCGGGTCAATTTTGCCATCCTTGGCCGGGAAGAGAAATGCACGGGCGATTCCGCCCGCCGCCTCGGGGACGAGTTTCTTTTCCAGGAGCTCGCCACGGCCAACATCGAGACGCTCGCGAAATACAACGTGAAGCGCATCGTCGCCCACTGTCCGCACTGCGTGAATGCGCTGCTGAAGGATTACGCGCCGCTCGGCGGCCGGTACGAGGTCGTGCACCACACCCAGTTGCTCGCCTCGCTCATCGCGGAAGGCCGCCTGCCGGCCGTGCCGGGGACTCCGGGGCCGGCCGCGGACCAGGTCACCTACCACGATCCTTGCTACCTGGCCCGCGTGAACGGCATCCACGCGGAGCCCCGGGCCGTGCTCCGGCACGCCCTCGGCGGCCAGTCACCCTGCGAGATGAAGCGCAACCGCACCGGCACCTCCTGCTGCGGGGCCGGCGGCGGCCGCATGTGGATGGAGGAGGATCCGAAGCAGCGCGTTTCCACCGAGCGGGCCCGGGAAGCCCTCGGCACCGGGGCCAGGACGGTGGCCGTCGGCTGCCCCTTCTGCCTCACCATGATGTCCGATGGCGTGGCCGCCCAGGGATCAGCGGCCCGCGTTTTGGATGTAGCCGAGCTGCTCGTGGAAAAACTCGGCCTCTGAATGCCCGCGCCCGGCCCCTTCTGCCTCACCCCCCTCCCGCTATGTCCGACTTCAAAAATCTTCCCGCCCACCTGACTGGCGGAAATTTCCTGCTCGCCGAGACCGGGCCCGGGCTCGTCTTCACCCCGGAGGATCTTTCCGGCGATGAGCGCGAGATGGCCGCGACAGCGGAGAAGTTCATGGACAAGGAGGTGTTCCCGCGGCTGGACGCCCTCGAGCACCAGGAGGAAGGGCTCGCCCCGCGTCTTTTCCGGCAGGCCGGCGAACTCGGCCTGCTGGGCCTCGAGGTGCCCGAGGAGTACAACGGCCTTGGCGTCGGCAAGGTTGCCGCCCTCGGGGTCGCGGCACAACTGAGCCGGCTCGGCGGTTTCGGCATCACCTGCGGCGCGCACAGCGGCATCGGCACGTGCCCGATCACGTATTTCGGCAATGCGGCGCAGAAGGCCAAATACCTGCCCCGGCTCGCGTCCGGCGAGTTGATGGCGGCGTATTGCCTGAGCGAGGCCGGCTCCGGCTCCGACGCGCTGGGCATGAAAACCCGGGCCGTGCTGTCGGCGGACAAGCGGCACTATATCCTCAACGGCGCGAAGATGTGGATCACAAACGCCGCCTGGGCCGGGCTGTTCATCGTCTTTGCCAAGGTCGACGGCGAGCACGTCACCGCCTTCATCGTCGAAAGCACCTTTCCCGGTGTCTCCACGGGCCGGGAGGAGCACAAGCTCGGCCTCAAGTCCTCCTCCACCCGCCGTCTCGTCCTCGAGGACGCCCGGGTGCCGGTGGAGAATCTGCTCGGCGAGATCGGCAAGGGCGCCCATGTCGCCCTGAACATCCTCAACCTCGGCCGGTTCGCGCTCGGGGCCAGCACGCTGGGCGCCGCGAAGGACCTGCTGGGAACGGCGACGCAATACGCCGGTGAGCGCCAGCAATTCGGCCGGCCGATCGCCTCATTCGGCCTGATTCAGCACAAGCTGGGGGAGATGGCCGCCCGCATCTATGCCCTGGAAAGCGCCGCCTACCGCACCGCCCGGCAGATGGACGAGGTAAAGGCCACGGGTGAGATGATCCACGCCACCCAGGCGGGCTTCCCTCGTTTCATCGAGGAATTCGCCCTGGAGAGCTCCGTGGTCAAGGTGGCCGGCAGCGAGATTCTCACCTACGTGGCCGACGAGGCGCTGCAGATCCACGGCGGGTACGGCTACACCGAGGAGTTCCCGCCCGCCCGCGGCACCCGCGATGCACGCATCAACCGGATCTTCGAGGGCACCAACGAGATCAACCGCCTGTTCATCCCCGGCAATCTCCTGCGGCGCGACCAGCGGGGCCGCCTTGGCCTGCTGGCCGCGGCCGCCGCCGCGCTGGACGGTCCGGTGCCTGCGCGGGTGGCGGAGATTTCCGGCGACGATCTGGCCGGTGCGCTCGGCCGGCTCGGCGGGGCGAAGCAGGCCCTGCTGATGCTTTTCGGCAGCGCCCACCGGAGGTTTGGCGACAAGCTGGTCCACGAACAAGAGGTGCTCGCCGCCCTCAGCGACCTCGTCATCGAGCTTTTCCTGGGGGAGAGCGCGGTCCTGCGCGCCCTCAAGGTCCGCGGGCGCAGTCCCGCCAGCGCGATCCAGGCCGACCTGGCGCTCATCTGGGTCAACGACAGCTTCGCCCGCATGGGCCACCGCGCCCGGGAAGCCCTGGCCTGCATCGCCGCGGGCGACGAGCTGGCGCACTTGCTCGACCGCATGGGATGCCAGCTGCAATGGGTGCCGCTCAACACGGTCGCCATGCGCCGCCGGGTGGCCGCCCGCCTTGGCACCGTGGGCCGTTATGCCGCACTCATCGCGGTCCAATGACCGCCGCCTCTTCGCCATGACTACCCCGACCAGCAAACCCAGCTTCCAATGGGCCGACCCGTTTCTTCTGGAAGACCAGCTTACCGAGGAGGAGCGCATGACGCGCGATACCGCCCGGAATTACTGCCAGGGGAAACTGATGCCCGGCATCGTCGCCGCAAACCGCACCGAGCATTTCGACCGCGAGATCCTGCACCAGCTCGGTGCCCTCGGCCTGCTCGGTGCGACGATCGACGGTTATGGCTGTGCCGGCGTGAACTATGTCAGCTACGGCCTGATCGCCCGGGAGGTCGAGCGCGTCGATTCCGGCTATCGCTCCGTGATGAGCGTGCAGTCCTCGCTCGTGATGTTTCCCATCCACGCCTACGGCTCCGAGGAGCAGCGCCGGAAATTCCTGCCCAGGCTCGCGACCGGCGAGTGGGTCGGCTGCTTCGGCCTGACCGAACCCAACGCCGGCTCCGATCCGGGCGGCATGACGACGCGCGCCCGCAAGGTCGCCGGCGGCTATGTGCTGGCCGGCACGAAAACCTGGATCACCAACTCACCCATCGCCGACGTGTTTGTCATCTGGGCGAAGGATGACGCGGGCGAGATCCGCGGCTTCATCCTCGAGAAGCACATGAAGGGACTCATCAGCCCGAAGATCGAGGGAAAGTTCTCCCTCCGCGCATCACCCACCGGCATAATCGTGATGGAGGACGTCGCGGTGCCGGAAGAAAACCTGCTCCCGAACGTGCAGGGGCTGAAAGGGCCGCTCGGCTGTCTTACGAAAGCCCGCTACGGCATCGCCTGGGGCGCGCTCGGGGCCGCCGAGTTCTGCTGGCATGCGGCCCGCCAATACACCCTCGACCGCAAGCAATTCGGCCGACCGCTGGCTGCAAACCAGCTGATCCAGCTCAAGCTCGCGAACATGCAGACCGAGATTGCGCTCGGCCTGCAGGCCGTCCTGCGCGTCGGCCGCCTGATGGATGAGGGCAAATGCACGCCCGAGATGGTCTCGCTGGTGAAGCGCAACTCCTGCGGCAAGGCCCTCGACATCGCGCGCCTGGCCCGGGACATGCACGGCGGCAACGGCATCGCCGACGAATACCATGTCATCCGGCACGTCATGAACCTCGAGGCCGTGAACACCTACGAGGGTACCCATGACATCCACGCCCTCATCCTCGGCCGCGCGCAGACCGGCCTCCAGGCCTTCGGGCCGGAGTGAATCGCCGCCCGGCCGGCGGATCAAAGGACCTTGGCCTCGTCACGGAGCCGGGCGACCAGCTCGTCCACCGTCTTGACGCGGATGCCGGCCTTGCGGCCCGGCGGACGCTCCAGCTTGAGCACGCGGGTGCGGCTGAGGGCGCTGACCCCGAGGGCCTCGGGGGACACCACCACCAGCGGCTTCTTTTTCGCCTTCATGATGCCGGGCAGCGAGACATAGCGCGGCTCGTTTAGGCGCAGGTCCGCCGTGAGGATCGCCGGAAGGGTGACCGTCACCTGTTCAATGCCCGCGTCTGTCTCCCGGCTGCAGTGCGCCGTGGCGGATCCTTCGGCGAGCTCCAGCTTGGAGACGAAAGTGACCTGCCCGAGGCCGAGCAAGGCCGCGAGCATCTGCCCCGCCTGGCTGGAATCGTCATCAATGGCCTGCTTGCCCATGAGCATGAGCGCGGGTTGTTCCTGCCGAAAGACGGCGGCCAGAATCTTGGCCACCGCCAGCGAATCCGGCCCGAGGTCCGTTTTCACAAGAATCGCCCGGTCGGCGCCCATGGCGAGACCCGTGCGCAACTGTTCGGCGCATTCATCGCCGCCGATGGAGACGACGACGATCTCGCCGGCGCCCGCCTTTTCGCGCAAGCGCAGCGCCTCCTCGAGGGCGATGGAGTCGAAGGGATTCACGGCGTACTTCATGCCGTCGGTCTCGATCGCGGCGCCATCGGCCCGCACCCGGATCCGGCTGTCGGGATCGGGGACTCGTTTTAGGGAGACGAGGATTTTCATGGGAGACCGGAAAGCTCTAGAAAGCAGGTGGGGCCCGGCACCGCAAATTCTATCGCGTGGCGCGGGGTGGTTGCGCCGCGCCGTTAACACGGGTATCAGCCGCCGAAATAACCAGCGATCACGGGCAGGTCGGCGGGCGCGAGATCGTAGCCCGCAAGCTCGGCGGGCCGGACCCAGGCCAGCGCGACATGCTCGTGCGGATGCGGGGCCGCCGAACCCGGCGTCAGCGCACAGACAAAAGGAATCATTTCGATCAGCACGGTCTTGTAGTCGTAGGGGAAGCGCGGGAGCGGACGGACGACGACGACCTCGCAGCCCAGCTCTTCCCGGATTTCGCGGACGATGGCGGCGGCGGGGTCCTCGCCCGGCTCGACCTTGCCCCCGGCGAACTCCCATTTGAGCGGCAGGTGTTTGTTCGCCGGCCGCTGCGCCAGCAATAGGCGTCCCGCCTGCTCAATCACGGCGCAGACAACAGGGATGGGCTGGTTGGGAACCACGGCTACAGAACGCACGGAAGAATGCCGGCGACAAGGCATTATGCTTTTCCGCAACTTTTCCGCGTCCGCCGGGTTTTTCCGGTATGAAAACTTTCCTCAAAGTCCTGCTCATGGCGGCCCTGCTCATCATCGCCATCAAGTTCAGCCCGGTGATCTTCATCGGGGCCCTGGTCGGCCTGTTCCTGGCGGCCGTGCTCGGCGTGGTCGGCGTTTCCCTGGTCGCCGCGCTGTTCGCGGTCCTGCTGGCCCTCGCCGTGGCCCTCTCCCCGATCTGGATCCCGGTTCTCGTCGTGATGGGCTTGATCAGCCTGTTCCGGAAGAACGAGCGGACCCCTCCGCCGGTCACCGTCTGAGGCCATTCCCAGCCACACCAAGGCGGCGCCGGCCACGGGCGCCGCTTTTTTTGCGCCCGGCCACTTGCCTTGGGCGGGCCGCGCTGGCTCACTTCGCCGATGCCCAAGCCGGCCGATCAGACCAATCCTTTTGTTTCCCGCCTGAGTCTCGTGGGGCGGAGTCCCGGGCTGGTGAGAAACCTGGCGGGGTTTCGGAAACAGCACCACACCGTGCCGGACGCGGTCAATGCGGCGACCACGGCGTTCCTTGGCAAGTTGTGCGCGAACGAACTGGCGGAGGAAGCCGAGCGCATTTTTCAACGAAGCAAGGCGGCGCTGGGTTACAAGCGGACGGAGCTGTCACTGGCAGTGACCAGCCCGGCGGCGGTGCTGACGGCGCGGGACTTCACCTTCGAGCTGGCCTATTCGCTCGAGAAGGCCGATCCGGCCGGCTATACGATCACCCGGACTCTGCACAGCCTGCGCGAGGGCGGGCTGGTGGCACGGCCCGCGTTCAACGACCTGTTCGCCACGCAGTTCACGGGGATGGTCTTCGGCCTGACGAAGGGAGTGAAGGTCGAGGCGGTGATCGATGCCGTCGAGGCGCGCGGCGGCGCGGACGGGCTGGCGGTGCGCTATCCGTCGGACTGCCGGCATTGCGTGCTGCTGGTGGATGGCGTGACGGCCGAGGTCATCTGTGACGGCGCTACGCTCGAGATGCGGTTTCCGAAGCCGGGCTCGCCCGCCGAACTGGTGGAGGCGTTTGCCGCCGTGCGCTCCGCTTTCGCCCTGACAAAGAACCGCGTGCTTGCGGGGTTGCTATAAAAAAGGCGGCCCCGAAGGCCGCCCGAGGGACCGGAAGCAGGCCGGCGCTTACTTGATCATGTCGGCCACGAAGGCGCGCTCCTCGACAAGCTCCTTGTTGGTGGCGGCGATCTTCGACTTGGCGAAGTCGTCCATGGCGTAGCCGGTGATCACCTCGTAGCTGCCGGGGGTCGTGGTCCGCACCGGCATGCCGGCCCAGACGTTGGCGTCGAAGCCGTAGCGGCCTTCGCTCTTCACCGCGATGGAATGGATGGCGCCGGGGGTGACAAGGCTGCGGACATGGTCGACCAGGGCGTTGGCGGCCGAGGCGGCGGACGAGAGGCCGCGGGCGGCGATGATGGCGGCGCCGCGCTTGCCGACCGTCTCGCAGAACGGGCCCTGCAGCCAGACACTGTCCGTGATGACCGAGGCCGCCGGCCGGCCGTTGATGGTCGCATGGGCGAAGGCCGGGAACATGGTCGGGCTGTGATTGCCGTAGATGAAGATGTCCTTCACGGCGGTGAGGTCGACCCCGGCTTTCTTCGCCAGCTGGGTCTGGGCGCGGTTCTGGTCGAGGCGCACCATCGCGGTGAAGCGCTCGGGGGGCAGGCGCTTGGCCTGCGAGGCGGCGATCATGCAATTGGTGTTGGCCGGATTGCCCACGACGGCGACGCGCGCATCGGCCGCGGCGACCGCGTCGATGATCTTGCCCTGCTCGATGAAGATCCTGCCGTTGTCCTTGAGCAGGTCGGCGCGCTCCATGCCGGGGCCGCGCGGCTTGGCGCCGATGAGCAGGCACCAGTTGGCGTCCTTGAAGCCGACGCTGGCGTCGGAGGTCTGGATGATGCCCTTGAGCAGCGGGAAGGCGCAGTCGTCGAGCTCCATCGCCACGCCCTCGAGCGCCTTGAGGGCCTTCTCGATCGGGGCCTCGATCAGCTGGAGGATGACAGGCTGGTCGGGGCCGAACATGGCGCCGGACGCGATGCGGAAAAGGAGCGAGTAACCGATCTGGCCGGCGGCGCCGGTGACTGCGACACGGATGGGGGTTTTCATAGAAGGGGCAGGTTAAACCGGCGGGCCGCGTGAATCCACGTGAATTTTTCCTCAGGCCGGGAAATCAGCCGGGGTTCTGGCCGCCATCACTTGAAGCGGTGGGCGAGGGCGGCGTGGATCTCCCGCACCAGGGCCTCGGTCGTCGGCCAATCAATGCAGGCGTCGGTGATGGAGATGCCATAGCGCAATTGGTCCTTGGGCTGGGGGAACGGCTGGTTGCCGGCGCCGAGGTTGCTCTCGATCATGGCGCCCATGAGCGACGTGCTGCCGGCGGTGATCTGGCCCAGGAGTTCACGCATCACCTCGGGCTGACGTTCGGGCTGTTTGGCGGAATTGTCGTGCGAACAGTCGACGAGGATGGACTTCATCAGGCCGGCCTTGGCGAGCAGCTGCTCCGTCTGGGCGATGTGGGCGGGCGAGTAGTTGGGCCCGCCGCCGCCGCCGCGCAGGACCACATGGCAGTCGGGATTGCCGCGCGTGACGATGGCGGAGGCCGAGCCGTCGAGGTTGATGCCAAGGAAAGTGTGGGGCTGGGCCGCCGCCTTGATCGCATTGATGGCGGTGGCGATGGAACCGTCGGTGCCGTTCTTGAAGCCGAGGGGCATGGAAAGGCCGGACGCCATCTGCCGGTGGGTCTGTGACTCCGCGGTGCGCGCCCCGATGGCGGACCAGCAGATCAGGTCGGCGATGTATTGCGGGGTGATGGGATCGAGCAGCTCGGTGGCCGTGGGCAGGCCGAGGTCGAGCACGTCGCGCAGGAAGGTGCGGGCCAGCCGCAGGCCCGTGGCGATATCATGCGAGCCGTCGAGGTGCGGATCCATCACCAGGCCCTTCCAGCCAACGGTCGTGCGCGGCTTCTCGAAATAAACGCGCATGACGATCATCACCCGGTCGTTCACCTCGCGGGCGAGCGCCGCCAGCCGGCGGGCATAATCGCGGCCCGCGGCGAGATCGTGGATGGAACACGGGCCGATGATCAGCAGGAAGCGCCGGTCGTCGGTGAAGATGACCCGGTGGATGTCGCGGCGGGTGCGGGCGACGAACTCGGCCTGGGCCTCTGTCTTGGGTAATTCCGCGAGCATCGCGGCGGGCGAGGGCAGGGCGCGGGTCTCGACGACATTGATGTCGGAAGTCTTCTGCATGAAAGGCCAGCTTGGGCTGGCCGGGCACCGAGGATCAAGTCCTTGCTGTGTGCTATGAATTTGGGCAAAGAAAAGGCCGGTCGCCTACCCCTAAGCGACCGGCCATTGCTTTCTTAGTTACCCCAAAACTCCCCGCTAGGCGGGGAGAAGTGTTAGTTGACTGTGATATATCTAGCCCGTTCCATTCTTTCGTCAACCAGAAGATCATAAGTTTATTAAATTCTGTGACAAAATAATGCAATATAGATAGTTAGGTGATATATTTTTATGATTTCCACTGCAAACATGACTTCGGTTCAGCGCCCGGCAGCCCTTCTCCGGGTTACCGGGGAGGACGCATTCGTGTTTCTTCAGGGGCAATTCACCAATGAATTGCGACAAGCGATGGGCGGCCTGACATATGGGCTTTGGCTCAATCAAAAAGGGAAAGTAATCGCTGACAGTCATGTGCTGCGAGTGGCGGAGCGTGAATTTATGGTGATCAGCGACGCTTCCCCGGCCGCAGTCATCCGGAAGCGACTGGAAGATCATATTGTCGCGGACGATGTCACTTTGACGGATGAGACGGCCACGGTTCATGGGGTTACGCTTTGGGGCGCGGGTGCCGGCGGTCTCGTGACAGGCCTGCTGGGCGAAAAACCGCCAGCCGGAGGATTTATCCGGTGTGACGAAATACTGGTTTTTCCGGGACGCGGGTTGCCGGGGGAGAACTATGCCCTGCTCGGTCCCGAGGCGCGAATCGGGCGATTGCGCGAGCAGCTCATCGGCCGGGGCTGCTTGGAGGTGGGTCGTGAAGAAACGGAGTATGCCCGCATCGCCGCCGGCATACCTGGTATTCCGCAGGATGTGGGCCCGGACGACCTGCCGAACGAGGGCGGCCTGGAAGGCTCGACCCTGTCCTATACCAAGGGCTGCTACCTCGGCCAGGAGGTGATGGCCCGGCTCAAAAATTCAGGCCAAGTGCGGCGCCGGTTGCATGTGGTGCGTGGCCACGGACTGGTGCGCGGCCCGCGGCCGGCCCTGTATCAGGGGCCGAAAAAAGTAGGCGAACTCCGCTCGCACGCCCATCGCGGCGGTGAGTTTGTCGCTTTCGCGCTGCTATCAGTGATCAACCTGAACACGGAGGCCGGGCTCAGTTTCGCTCCGGACGGACCCGCGGTTGTCACGCTGGACCGCCATGGATGAGCTCGTTCAGCTGACCCAGCTTTGCCGCGGACTGGGAGCCACGGCGGAGCAGGCGGACGCCATGGCGCGACAATTGGTCAAGCGCGCCGATCAGCTCGTGGCCGGGCGCGGGCAGACTCGCGAGGCGGCGCTGGCCTACCTGCTGCGGTTGGTGGTGCAGGGCCACCGCGGGGAAGTGCCCCCGGAATTTCAGCCCCCGTCCTCCGGTTCGGAAAATCAGAACAAGCCGGACAGCTCGGCAAAATAAGCGTCCACCCAGCGGTGGGCGCCAAAGAAATAAATCAGGGCCGCCACGCCGAGCATGGGCCCGAAAGGCACATGCACGCCCAAGCCGAGTTCCGCCGGCTGCCCCTCGGGGGTTTCGGCCGGCAACGCGACAGGCCCGGTCCGGCCCGTGGCCCTCTGCCACAGGTAGGCGGCGGCAAACCAGAGGCAGCCGAGCATCGCGCCGCCAAACATGCCAAAGGCCGCGCCCTTCCAGCCGACGAAGGCGCCCAGCGCGCCCAGAAACTTCACATCGCCGAAGCCCATGGCCTCCTTCTTCAAAATCGCTTCCGCCCACAGCGCGATCCACAGCACAAGCGATGAACCCACGCACAGCCCGAGCACGGCGTCGCGGCCGGACCGCAGGCTCGCCACGGCGAAAAACTCATGGCTCTGGCCGTGCAGCGCGGGCACCAGCAGGGAAAGCAGCACCCCGGCGGCAGCCCCGCCGACGGTGAAGACATCGGGGATGATCATGTGGTCGAGATCGATGAAGAGCGCGCAGATCACGATCGCGCACAGCACGGCGCCGGCAACCGCCTTGCCGGCCGGGAACAGCAGCCAGCAGGCGAGGAAAAGCACCGAGGTCAGCAGTTCAACCGCGGGATACCGGATGCTGAAGGGCCGCCCGCAGCACCGGGCGCGGCCGCGCAGGAACAGCCAGCTCAGCACCGGGATGTTGTCCCGCCACGCAATGCGCTGGCCGCACCCGCAGTGCGAGGGCGGTGAAATCACCGAGACGTTCTTCGGGATGCGGTAAATGCACACGTTCAGGAAACTGCCGACACAGGCACCGACGACGGCGGTGAACAGCGGATAGAACCACGGCAGAGACACGGAGATTTCCTGAAAAGCCTCCATGTTCAGGCCGGGTTGAGGGCGGCGCGCGCCGCGGCCTGCATGACCGGCACCGGCGCGGTCGCGCCGGTCCAGAGCTCGAGCGAGCGGGCGCCTTGGTGGATCAGCATGGAGAGCCCGTTGGCGTGCGGGATGCCCAGCTCGGCCGCCTGGCGGAGCAGGGTGGTTTGGGGCGGGCGGTAAATCATGTCGTAGACCCGGACCGGGCCGGGAATTTTTTTCAAATCGATGGGCGCCGCGTCGCCGGGAGCAAGGCCGAGCGAGGTCGCATTGATGACGATCGAGCCGGCGGGCAGCCCGGGTGGCGGGTTGCTTAGGTCGAAACCGCGCACCACGGACTCGCCCGCAAACATCTGGAGGCTGACCAGCAGCGCATCCAGCGTGGCGGCGGTGCGGTTGCCAATCCAGAGGGACGCGCAGCGCGCGCGCAGGCACTCAACCGCCGCGCCGCGGGCGGCGCCCCCGGCGCCGAGCAGGATGATGTGCGCGCCGGTGAGTTCCAGGCCGAGATCCTCGCGCAGCGCCGCCGCCAGACCGTAACCGTCGGAGTTGGCGCCCCGCCAGCCGGATTCGGTGTAGGTGAGCGTGTTGGCCGCGCCGGCGGCCCGGACGAAAGCATCGCTGGCAACCAGGTGCTCCACCGCGAGCGACTTGTGGGGCACGGTCAGGTTGAGGCCATGGAAGCGGTTCTTGTGGAAGAGCGAAAGAGCCTGCGGCAGCTCGGCAGGAGCGATGTCGAACTTGAAGTAGCGCCAGCCGGCAAACCTGGGCTGGGACTTGGCGAGTTCGGCCAGCGCCGCGTTGTGGATGGCCGGGCTGAGCGAGTGGGCGACGGGCCGGCCGATGACGGCCAGCGCCGTGCCAGGAAAGGACCAGCTGTCCAGGTCGGTCAGGCTATAAATGGATTCGGCCGCGGCACTCATCAGGCGGCGGCAGCAAAGCCCGTTTCCCCGCGGAGAACGAGCCCGATTTTGCGGCGGCCCCGTTACGGCTGCGCGTGCCGCTCGTGCGTCGACTCGAACTCGGCGACAAACTCGGCGAACAGCCGGGCGCGCTCCGGCTCGCTGGCGGCGGTGTAGTGGTTGACGAGGTTGCGGCAGCACCGGCAGAGCACCTCGCGCACCGGGGTCGGGGCAAGGTCGGAGACCGAGGCGTTGACGCTGCTCGAGCGCAGCAGCGCGAAGACCTCGCCGGCGTTCAGGAAGACGCCGGCGTTGAAGGGGTCGATGAAGAAGGGCACGTGCTCCTCGTAGCAGCCGACCATGAAGTGGCCCGGCAGGCCGACCGCCGAGAGCTCCAGCCCCGCGCGCTCCGCGACCAGCAGGTAGACGATGGAAAGGGAGATCGGGATGCCCTTGCGCCGGAGCAGGACCTGGTCGAGGTAGCTGTTGAGCGGATCGGTGTAATGGTCGGTATTGCCGCGCAGGCCGTATTCATGGAACAGCACGCGATTCAGCACGCGGCACTTCTCGCGGGCCGTGGCGGGCTCGGCGATCAGCTGCCGGCAGCGGGCGGCCATGGCGTCCAGCTGCGTGCAGCAGGCACCGATGTCGACGTCGGGGTTGACGGTGCGGCTGAGGAGCAGCGCGCCGGTCTCGAGTTCATAGTTGAGCGAGCGGATGAAGCCCCGGAACTCGGTGACCGGGTCGGAAAAGTTCAGCTCGCGCAGGTAGGAGACGGCGTGCAGGGCCAGCACGCGGTTGGGCTGGCTGGCGAAGAAACGGAGCAGTTCCACGCTCTCCCGGCCGTGCCGGGCGAACTGGGCGAGCAGCGCGGCGCGCACCGCGGGGGAAGGATCGTCCAGCAGCGCCTCCAGGGCTTTTCGCTGCGCGGCCGTGAATTTTTGCGCTTCCACGGGAGAGCAGCCAAGGTGCTTCCCGCCGCAGCGCAACGAGGAAAGTTTTCGCGCGCGGAAAGATTTTGCTGGTGTCGGGGCGGCTAGTCGCGCGCTCCGTAGAGCGCGGTGCCGACGCGCACCAGCGTGCTGCCCTCGGCAATGGCGGCATCGAGATCACCGCTCATGCCCATGGACAATTCGCGCAACGGTGCGCCGGAGCGGGCGGCCAGCTGGTCGCGGATCGCCCGGAGGTTGGCAAAGGTGCAGCGGGCCACGGCGGGATCGCCGGAGAGCGGCGCGATGGTCATCAATCCGTCGACCTGCAGATGGGGTTTGGCGAGGGCGAGATCCAGCAGGCGAGGTGCGTCGGCCGGCTCGGCCCCGAACTTGGCGGGGTCGTTGCCGGCGTTGATCTGGAGCAGCACGGGCAGCCGGCGGCCGAGTTCACCGGCGGCGCGGTCGAGGACGTTGAGGAGCTTTTCGCTGTCGACACTCTGGATGCGGCCAAAATGAGTCACGGCCAGCTTGGCCTTGTTGGATTGAAGATGACCGATGAGTTCCCACCGTACGGTGGCGCCGGTCTGGGCGCGCTTGTCCACGGCTTCTTGCACGCGGTTTTCACCCACGGCGGCCAGCCCGTAGCGGGCGGCATACTCGGCCGCCGCCGCGGGATGCGTCTTGGTAACGGGTAAGAGGGTCACATCCTGCGGGTTGCGGCCCGACACCCGGCACTGCTCCGCTATTCGACCAAGCAGGGTGTCGGCACGCATCCGGAAGGTTTCGTAATCGATAAACATCTATGAGAGCAGCTTTTAGGGTGGATTGCAGATAAGCATTGTTTATGCTGAACCCAATCCTAAAGGCCGCATGCAAATCGAAAACTTCAAAATCTTCGCTGATCTGGTGGAAACCAAGAGCTTCTCCAAGGCCGCGAAGTTGAACGGTATCACGCAGTCCGCGGTCAGCCAGCAGGCCCGGTCCATGGAGCGCAATTTCAAGGCGCTGATGATCGACCGCAGCCAGAAGCAGTTCAACCTGACCCGCGAGGGCCAGCGCATCTACGAGGCGGCGAAGGAGATCCTGCATGTCTACGAGAAGCTGGAGAGCGAGCTGCAGGAGATGAAGAAGGTCATCAGCGGTACCATCCGGATCTCCACCATCTACTCGATCGGGCTCCACGAGCTGCCGCCCTACATCAAGAAGTTCCTGCACGACTATCCCTCGGTGAACGTCCGCGTCGAATACCGCCGCTCCAACCTGGTCTATGAGGATATCCTGCACAACTCGGTCGACTTCGGCCTCGTGGCCTTCCCGCAGCGCATCCGGCAGATCGAGAACATCGCCTTCCGCAACGACAGCCTGGTGCTGATCACCCACCCCCAGCATCCGCTGGCCAAGGTCGGTGACGTGGACATCAAGGCGCTGGCCGGCCACAAGTTCATCGGGTTCGATCCCGACATCCCGACCCGCAAGGCCGTCGACCAGATTTTCCGCGACTACAAGCTCGAGATCACGCCGGTGATGGAGTTCGACAACATCGAGACCGTGAAGCGGGCCGTCGAGATCGACCACGGCGTGGCCATCGTCCCGCACGCCACCGTGGTTCAGGAGGTGAAACAGGGCACGCTCGCCGCGATCAGCTTCAAGGGAAAGGAGTTCACCCGGCCGCTCGCCATCCTGCACCGCAAGGGCCGGGTGCTGACCCCGGCGATGAAGAAATTCATCGAGATCCTCAGCGTCGAGCAGACCGGCAGCTGAGACGCGCCCCGGCGCCTTTTCCGGGAACAAGGCCGGGGTTGGTGTCTCCCATGATCAATCCTTCATGAGTCTTCTCCGCATTCTCTCCATCCTGGCCGTCGTGGCCGCGCTCATCGCCGGCGCCGTGCTGCTGCAGAAGAACCGGCGCGGCCCGGCGCCGGCGCAGATTGCCACGACCGCGCAGCCGGCCCCGGCCTGGAAACTGAAGGATTTGGACGGCCGCGAGGTCAGCTCCGACCAGTTCAAGGGCAAGGTGGTGGTGGTCGATTTCTGGGCCACGTGGTGCGAGCCGTGCGTCGAGGAGATCCCCGGTTACATCGCCTTGCAGAAGAAATACGGGGCGGACGGCCTGGTCGTGATCGGCGTCTCGCTTGACCGCCGGGGGCCGGCGCACGTGAAGCAATTTGTGCAGGCCAAGGGCATGAATTACACGGTGCTGATGGGCGACGACGCGGTGGTCGAGGCCTTTGGCGACTTCCAGGCCATTCCCACCACTTTTCTCCTCAGCCGCGAGGGTCGCATCCTCAACCAGAAAACCGGTGCCGCGGCCCCCGAGGAGTACGAGAAGCTGGTGAAATGGGCGCTGGACTGAAGCGGGCGGCATCCGATTTGGATTGAAGTCGCACCGGGTCACCGGGCTTTTTGGTGGCCGCCGCCATGCCCCTCAACGCCAGCCTGTTCCTGCCCCTTGCCTGCGCGCTGGTCTATGTCGTCGGTGCGCTGGCGGTGAAACGGGCGACTGCATTCGGCGTCGGGGTCTGGCGCACGAGCTTCCTCTCGAACGCCGCCATGGCGGCGCTGTTTGTGCCGGTGTGGTTCCTTTACGGCGGCGAGATCCACCCCCTGGTGGATTACTGGCAGCCGGCGGCCACCGCGCTGCTTTTTTTCGGCGGCCAGGCGTTCACCTTTCTCGCCCTGAGCCGGGGCGATGTGTCCGTCACGACACCGGTCATGGGCACCAAGGTCATCCTCGTGGCTTTGTTCAGCAGCCTGCTGCGGGTGGGCGAGGTGCCGTTGCAATGGTGGCTCGGGGCGGCGCTGAGCACCGCGGCCATCGCGCTGCTCCACCTGGGCGGGGAATCCCGGCGGCGCCACGTGGGCCGGACCGTGCTGCTCGCCTTCAGCAGCGCGACCTCCTTCAGCCTGGGTGATGTGCTGCTGCAGAAATGGGTGCATGTCTGGGGGCCGGCCAATTACTTCCCGCCGATGTTCGTGGTTGTCGGGTTGCTTTCCTGCGGCTTGGTGCCGTTTTTCAGCGCGCCGCTCACCGCGCTGCCGGCCGCGGCCTGGCGCTGGGTCGCGCCCGGCGCGCTGCTGCTGGCGGTCAACAATGCGGGGGTGGTGCTGGCGGTGGTGCTCGTGGGCAGCGCCACGGTGGTCAACATCATCTACAGCGTGCGGGGGCTGTTCAGCGTACTGCTCGTCTGGCTGATCGGCCATTGGTTCACCAATGACGAGAAGCACCTCGGCGCCCGGGTGCTCCGGCTGCGCTTTGTCGGCGCCGGCCTGATGGTCGTGGCGATCGTGCTGGTGCTGGTCTAGCCGGGCTGGCGCTTTACGGTTTGCGGAAAAGATAGTGGCTGACGTGCCACTCCTCGCCGTCGCGGAAAGCCCACAGCTCCGCGCAGGCCAGGTAGAAAACACGCCAGTAGGCCCACCACTTCACGGCCTGGCCGGCACCGTAGGTCCGGGCGAACAGGGGCAGGAGTTCGTCCCGATGCGCGTCCATGTTCTGAAGCCAGTGCTCGGATGTCTTCGCGTAGTGGGTGCCGTTGACCTTCCAGTCGGTGACCAGCTCCAGGTCGTCCTGGAAGCGCGGGAAGAGGCCGTGTGCCGGCATCATTCCGCCGGTGAAGAAATATTTGCTCATCCAGTCGGTTTCGTCGCGCACGACGAAGTGGTAGGCGAAGCGTGCGTGGGTGAAAACATGGGCGAAGAACCGCCCGCCCGGCCGCAGCCACCGGGCGATGCTCGCCAGCAGGCGCGGCCAGTTCTTCATGTGTTCGAACATCTCCACCGACACCACGCGGTCAAAGGCGCCCGTGTTCGCCGAGAAATCGTTCATGTCGCAGGTGATGATGATGATGTTCGCCAGCCCGCGCCGCCGCGCCTCGCCCAGAATGTGCTCCCGTTGGGTGTGCGAGTGGGAGACACCGGTGATGCGGGCCTGCGGGTAATGCTCCGCCATCCAAAGCGTGAGCGAGCCCCAGCCGCAACCGAGCTCGAGGATGTCCAGCCCGTCGGCCAGGCCGGCGCGGGTGCACGTGAGCGCAAGCATGGCGTCCTCGGCTTGCGCCAGGGTTTCGCCGCCGTGCGCGTAGAAGCCGGAGGAGTATTTCAGGCGTGGGCCGAGGCATTTCTGATAGAACGCCGTCGGCACCTCATAATGCTGCTCCTTCGACTCGGCCGTGTTGATGGCGATGGGCATCGTCCGCAGTGTCTCGGCAAACCGGGCGACCTGCAGTTCCGGCGACGGGTGCGCGATCTCGTCCAGCCGCCGGCGCAGCAACCGCCGGATGCCGACCCGGATGAGCCAGTCGGGCAGGAGATTTTGCTCAAGCAGTGCGTCAATCATGGGAGAGGCTTGGGGAACCACGGCACGAACGCACTCGTGGTCTGCTGGTAGCGGCGGTAGGCGTCGCCCTTGGAGCGGATGGCTTGCTCCTCGGTGAGTGGAATGCCGGTCACGCGCAGCAGCAGAAACAGGATGCTCGCGGGGCCGATCGCCGCGACCCAACCGTGCGGCGAGGCGAGGGCGAAGACGAAATAGGCGACCCAGACCAGCCATTCGAAGAAATAATTCGGGTGCCGGCTGTAGCGCCAGAGCCCGGCGGTGCAGACCTTCCCCGTGCTGGCGGCATCACGCTTGAAGACGGCCAGCTGCCAATCGGCGACCGCCTCTCCGACCAAGGCGAGCAACCACAGCGCCGCACCGGCGATCTCCAGCGGGTGGAGTTGCGGCGCGGGATTGAGCGAGGCGACGAGAAAGGCGCCGCCCAACAGCACCACGGAAGCGGCCTGCAGCTGGAAAAAACCGAACATCTTCGGCGCGAAATTATCGGCCCAGTCCTTGCGCAGCTGGACATAGCGACCGTCCTCGACCGGGTGGTGACCCATGACGCGCCGGTGGAGATGCGTGCCGAGCCGCAGGCTCCAGAGCGCCACCATGGCGGCGAGGAGCGCCTTGCGCACCGGCCAGCCAGGAGCGAGCAGCGCGTAATGCCACGCCAGCGCGGCGAAGGCATAGGACCAGGCGATATCCACGATGCCGTAGTTGTCGATGTGCCGCGCGACCAGGTAAAGCCCGGCGAAAAGCACGCACAAGCCGGCCAACGCGGACAAAATGAGCAGCAACGGAGTCATGGTCTCAGGCCAGAGCGATAACGACGAGGCCGGCGGCGGCAAGGCCCAGACCGAGTGCCCCGGGACCTTCGCGCCGGGAGGTCAGCAGGTCGGCAAACCGGCCGTCCGAAGGCAGCAGGAACAATTCACTCAGGCAGTAGGCTGACATGGCGATATTCCCGAGCAACATGATGGCGATAAACCATGCGCCGCGGGCGAGCCAGGCAGTCTGCTTGTAGCAGACCCACACATAGAATGTGGTGAAACCCCAGTAGGCATCGAACATGGTGGCAATGAACCAGGGGTGGGTGAAAACCTCGCGCGGCACGGCGAAGAGCGGGCATTGGTAGCTCGCCCAGGTAGTGACGCAGAGCATGGAGGCCAGCACGGCGGCGAAGAGGGCGCGGAGAAACCAGAGCATGGCGGGGTTCAAAACGAGAGGTTGTTGGGCCGCGTATGCACGGTCTGCACCACGGAGATGTTGCGCATGGCAAAGGCGGCCTCGCAGTAGCAAAGGTAGTAATCCCACTTGCGGATAAAGCGCTCGTCGAAACCCAGCGCGCGCACCCGGTCGAGGCCGGCGTGGAACCCCCGGCGCCAGCTGGCCAGCGTCCGGGAGTAGTCCCGGCCGAGGTCTTCCAGCCCGTGCAGCACGAAGCCGCCTTCCTCGGCCAAAAGCCGGTTCAGTCGGTTGACCGAAAGCAGGAGCGAGCCGGGGAAGATGTGCTTCTGGATGAAATCGACCCCGCGCCGCAGCTGCTCGTAGCGGGCGTCGGGATAGGTGATGAACTGGAGCGCAAGCAGTCCGTCCGGCTTGAGCACGCGGTTGCACACAGCGGCATAGTCGCGGAGGTATTCGTGGCCGACGGCCTCGAGCATCTCGATGGAGACGATCTTGTCGAACCGGCCCGTCAGGTCGCGGTAGTCCTGCAGGCGGACCTCGATGCGGTCGCTCAGGCCGGCGTCCGCGATGCGTGCGCGGGCGAACTCGAGCTGCTGTTGCGAGATGGTGAGCGAGGTCACACGGCAGCCGTAGTTCCTGGCGGCGTGGATGCTCCAGCCGCCCCAGCCGGTGCCGATCTCGAGGACGTGGTCGCCGGGCTGCAGGTGGAGCTTGCGGCAGAGGCTGTCGTTCTTGGCGGCCTGCGCCTCCTCAAGCGTGGTGGCACCCGCCCAGCGGGCACCGGAATACATCATCGCCGGGTCGAGCCAGAGGGCGAAGAAGTCGTTGGAGAGATCGTAGTGTTCGCTGATGTTACGGCGGGCGGTGGCGCGCGAGTTGGGGCGCAGCAGGTGCCCGAGCCGGTTGGCAACCCGGAGCAGATTCAGGGCGAGGGACTGCGCCTGCTGCGAGCCGGTCAGGGTGGGCGCGTGGTCAAGGTTGAGAATGAACCAGCCGACCAGCGACGTGAGGTCGGGGGTTTCCCAGTCGCCATCAAGGTAGGATTCCGCGAAGCCGATGTCGCCATAGAGCGCGCATTTGTTGAAAAACCGCGGCCGGCGCACGCGCAGGAAGGCGGTGTTGCTGACACCCGGAGCCACGGGTTTCGCGGCGAGGTCCGGCGCGCCGAATTCGCGAACGGCGCCGTTGGGCAACTCCAGGCGCAGCCGGCCCTGTTTCATGGCGGCGAAGGCACCCAGCACCGCGCCTTGGAAAAAGGACGGGGCGGGCGCGCGGGCGGCAGCAGCAGGGGAGGCAGTGGTGGCGAGACCTTGGTTCATGTTTTCGAGGCGGGTTGGGTGGCGGGAGTGAGGCTGGGGTGCGGCCGGTAGAGATCGCGCTGGGCATCGGGCCGGGCGGCCTTGGGAAACCACGGGACCCTTTTCAGGTAAAGACGGAGGGCGTTCCAGTGGATCAGCATGATCACTTTCAGGGTGATCAGCGGGTACTTGAGAGTGAACCAAGCCAGGGTGCGGTCGGTGAGCGGCCGGCGCGAGCCGGCCAGAACGCTGGTGAGCGTGCGCCGACCGGCGGCGTAATCATCGATTTGCACCGAGAGTTTTTCGCCGGGAACCCGGAGGGTGAAATCAAAGGCCACATCCATGTCGGTGAAGGGCGAGACGTAGAAATACTTGGGTGTGCGGAGGGTGAAGGCCACGCCCTGGCGCGTATCTGGACCCAAAACGAACGGCTTCATCTCCTTGAAGGTATTCGTGACCTCGGCGAGCGCTGCGACGGGCGCGCCGTGGCGATCGAAGCAAAAATAGAAAGAGACCGGGTTGAACAGGTAACCGAGAACGCGCGGCAGGGTCACGAGCAACACGCGGCCGCCGTCGAGCACGATGCCCTGTCCGGCCAGATGTGCGATGACCCGGGCCTTGAGGCCGGCGGCCGGTGCCGGTGTCGGTGTCGCGGGCGCCGTCGGGTTGTGCAAGGGTTCGCCGGTGGGCAGAAAATCCTGTTCGCGGAAACTGTAGAAATTGCGGCGGTTGAAGGAAAAAAAACGCAGCCGCCGGTGCAGGACTCCCAGTTCGTCCAGGTCAATGGCGAACATGAAGATGCGATACAGAAACCGGTGCGTCTGGGGCGAAAACCGGTGGTGCATCACATGGCATTCGTAAAGGCAGGAGTTCACGGCAAGGGTTACGGCTCAGGCGGCCGGAAGGATGCCGCTTTCTTGAAGAACCGAAAACGATGCGACCAGGGGATGTCATCCATCCCACGGATCGCGTCCGAGCAACAGCCGCCCCAGGTTTACAGCAGAGAGAAAACCATCCTCATGGAACCCGTAGCGCGTCCACGCTCCGGCAAAATAGGTCTCGGTACGGCCGGTCGCGGCGGCATTCAGCGCGGGAATCCCGGCCTGGGCCTGCACGGCGCCGAGGCTGAAGAGCGGGTGCTCGTAGGAGATGGTCTTGAGTACTTTGGTCCGATCAATGCGGTCGGCCCCGTTGATGGAGACAAAATAATTCTCCCGGTTGGAGACCCCCTGCAGGCGGTTCATCCAGTAATGCGTGGCCGGTGAAGCCCGGCCGGCGGCATCCCGGGCGATAGAATAATTCCACGCCGACCAGGCCAGCGGGGTGCGGGGCATGACAGAAGCGTCGGTGTGCAGTGTGGCGGCGTTTGCCTGGTAGTTAAATCCGCCGAGCAGGCGCGCCTCGGCGTGCGTTGGATCGGCGAGCAGCCGTCGAGACTGGTCGGCATGACAGGCGAGGATGACCCGGTCAAAGCGCTCCGTCGCGCCGGTGGATGCGGTCAGGAAAGGCCCGTCGCCGGTCCGGTGCACGCGGACGATCTTGGTGCGATGCCGGATGCGATCGCGCCACGGCCGGGTGAGACGTTGCACGTAGGCCTGGGCGCCGCCGTCGACCGTCCACCACTGGTGCTGCGTGTGCAAACCGAGAAAACCGTGGTTGTGAAAAAAACGCAGGAGCGTGGTGGCGGGGAAAGCGAGCATCTTGTCCGGCGGAGTGGACCAGACAGCCGAGCTCATGGGCACGAGGTAGAGGTGGAGGAAATCGTTTCCGTAGCCGCGGCGCCGGGCATAATCGCCGAGGGTCACGCCCGCCCAGGCGGGATCGTCCAATGCGGCCACGGCCTCGCGGTTGAAGCGGTCGACCTGGCGGAGCATCCGGTAGAACGAGGGCCGCAGGAGATTGCGGCGTTGGGCGAAGAGATGGTTGAGCGAGGAGCCGGCGAACTCCAGGCCGCTGTCCTCGTGCCGTACACTGAACGACATGGAGGTTTTCTTCACCGGCACGTCCAGCCGGCCGAACAGCCGGGTGAGTTGCGGGTACGTCTCGTAATTGAAGACCATGAAACCGGTGTCGATGGGTACCGGCCGGCCGGTACCCGTTTCCGTCACTGTCACCGTGTTGGTGTGGCCGCCGGTGTAGTCGTTCTCCTCGAAGAGCGTGATATCGAAGTGGCGATGCAGGAAATGGGCGCAGCCCAGCCCGGCGATACCGGTGCCGATGATAGCGATTTTGGACATTAAAAACCCGCTGCCTCCGGGGAGAGCGGCGGTCCCAGGATTACGCCCCGGCGGGCGGGCTGGATGCACCCCGGGGCTGGTTCTGCTCGGTGACATCCTTGTGGGTCGCCGGGCGGTCCTTTATTTGGAGCTGGTCGGCAACCGCGTGGGAGTTGACCGTGGCAAGGGCGATGGCCGCGGCCGTCGGCACGACCCGGCGGAGCGTGTTGATCTCGTGCTGGACGGATGAGACGGAAAAGCGGGAGACCGTGTCCTCATGGTGGCGTTGCTCCGCCTCGCGGTAAATGGCCGGAGGCACTTCCTTGAGGCCCCAGATGAAGCCGGTCCAGGAGAGCGCCTTCAGCAGGTAGTAGGTGATGTCGAGCTCCCACCAGTAAAAGCCCTGCCGGGTGGCGGACATGTAGCGGTGATGGTTGTTATGCCAGCCCTCCCCGAGGGTGATGAGCGAAAGGATGAAGCTGTTGCGGGAATCGTCCGAGGTCGCGAAACGCCGGTTGCCCATGAGATGGGCGAGGGAATTGATGCAGGCGGTGCCGTGGAACAGCGCGGTGGTGCTGATGAAAAAGCCCCAGACCAGCAACTGGGCGCCGTTGGTCTGCAGCGCAGGAACAGCAGAGCCGAGGTAGTTGCCCGCGGCGAGGAGCGTCAGCGCGAACAGCACCGGCACCAGGATGTCGAAACGGTTCAGGAAAACCAGCTCAGGGTATCGGGCGAGGTCGCGGATCCTGGTGTAGTCGGTGGGGAAATTGCGCCGGCTGGTGATCCAACCGATGTGCGACCAGAGGAAACCGTGGACATGCGGGGAATGGGCATCCTCGGGCTCGTCGGAATGCTGGTGGTGATGACGGTGGTGGTAGGCCCACCAGAGCGCGCCCCGCTGCACGGTCGTACCCGTCAGCACGGCGAGCAGGAACTGGCCGAAGCGCGAGGTGCTGTAGGTCCTGTGCGAAAAATACCGGTGAAAGATGCCGGTGACAAAAAACATGCGGACGAAATAAAGCGCCACCGCGGTCCACACGGCGAACCAACTCCAGCCCGCCCACAGGACGCCGAGGCAGCCCAGGTGCAGAACGACAAAGGGAATGCAGCGCACCAGGTTTACCCCGTCGGGCCGGGCCCGGATGGACTCGGGCGACTCAAGCGAATAATCGGAGTCGATCCATTGGACAAGGGAGCCCAGCAGGCGGCGGGAAATGTTTTTGGCGGGAGCAGGCACGGCAGAAACGGGCGAAGGGGACTTCTCGGGTGATCCGGGACAAGCCGCGGTTCAGGCGATGGGAAAACCACCACGCTTTCTACGGCGCATTCCGCCGGGCGGATGCCGCGGTGCCTGACTCAGGCCGCCAGCCGGTCCGGCTTGGCCGGCTCCCCGTGCGATTTATGGCCGGCCGGCCGCAGCGGCGGCTCGGGAGAGGGATGCACGGTCGAAGCCGCCGGCTCGGGCTCAGTGGCCACGAGCAGCGAAATCAACGTGAGAACGACAAAGGCGGAAATCATTGCTTGGTGTTGCGGGCGCTGGTCAGAGCACCGGCGGAGAAAATTGTTCCCGTTGCCTCCCATGACGCGGCAAGGCGGGGCCTTGTGCGGGAACCAACGGTTTCAACGGCGAGGTCAGCGCCGTTGTAGGGCTGCAAAAGACGCAGATTCCGTTCCAATGCAAGCCGGGAGCACCGGAAAGCGGCTATAGCAATAAGCCGCAGCCGCAGAATTAGTAATACTACCGGAGCAGCCCCCGATCCGCGGGGGGAATCAGGGGTTCCGGGCCGGGGGAAGGGAAGGCCCCGACGGCAAACCGCACAAAACGAATCCGCGCCGCGGTCGTGTCGTGGTCACGGCAAATCCCCCGGGTGAGGTCCTTCATCCGGTGCAGGGTTGCGAGGGTGTGCAACATGGCGCCGGCGACGAAGCTGAGCCGCCACAGGAAATCCCCGGGCGGCAGGGTCGGGACGTGCCGGCGGAGAGCCTGCCCAAAACGAGCCATCACGGGCTGGAACTCCTCGGCCAGCAATTTTTCCAGGAAAGGGAGAGGATCCACCAGGCTACGGCCGATGAGCCGCGCCGCATGCCGGCCGCGATTATCCGAGCGCGCATACAACTCAAACAGCGGTCCGGCCATGATATCGATGACGGTGGCCAGCGGCACCGGCGACTCCCCGGATTGCTGTTCGGCCTCGGTGAGCCTGGCCAGGCGGATCTGATTGATGGATTGGAGGTGCCGGCGGATAATCTCCAGATACAGGCTCTGTTTGTCACCATGGTGATAATTGACCGCAGCGAGATTGACGCGGGCCAGCTGAGTGATCTGACGCAGTGTTGTCCCAGCATAACCATTCTCGGCAAATAGCTGCTCAGCAGCAGTTAATACTCTATCAAGCGTTGCTCCGGGAGGATTATCGCTCATGTAATACGAATGTATAAAACGATCGTATGAATTAATGTCAACCAAGCGTATTCATTCCCGGTGACGAGGCGCCAAGCAGCCCGCATCTCGAGAGGCTTTTCTTTTGACCCGGCTCAACCGCTGTCGGCACTGTGGACCGATGAAAGACCCGCTCCCGACTTCGGCTGATGCCCGTCTGCCTGAGTCGCAGCTGGTCTATTCAAAATTCGAGAGCGAGATGCAGGTGCGGCCGGATGACATCGACATGTATCAGCATGTGCACAGCAGCCGGTATATGGATTACGTGCTCGCGGCCAGGTTCGACCAGATGGAGCGCTGCTACCGGATGCCCATGGCCGAGTTTCAGAAGCGCGGCTACGGCTGGTTCATGGCGGCGACGCAGATGAATTTCAAACGTCCGCTCGGGCTGGGTGATCGCTTCCTTGTTCGCACCTGGATCGAGCAGTTCACCCTCATTGGCGTGAAGGTGCAGTTCCAAATCGAGCGCACGGCGGACAAGAAACTCAGCTGCGACGGTTGGTTCGACTATGTCATGGTGTCCATGGAGACGGCCCGGGCCGTGCGCCTGCCGGAGGATATCCGCGCCAAATACGCGATCTAGGCCGGCCTGACCGGCAGGGCCAACCCGCTGCCAGCGGGTGAGTTGCCCGCGGCGCGCAAAAAATACCCTTGCGTTGTGCCGCCGGCTGAGCGTCCTTACCGCCCTCGTTAGAGACAGCGTTTTGATGACAGGATCTGGTGAGTCGTAGGCTGAGCGTTAGCTTAAGTGATGATTTCGAAACCCACAGTGGGAACGGACTGGCAGATGGCGAAGGATCTACGATTTATCATATGAGCAATTCCAAACTCTACGTTGGAAACCTGTCGTTCAACACCACCGAGGGCGAACTCCGTTCGCACTTCGAACAATTCGGCTCCGTGACCGACACCTATGTCGCCATGGACAAGATGACCGGCCGCCCCCGCGGTTTCGCGTTCGTCACCATGGGCACGCCCGATGAGGCCAAGATGGCCATCGAGAAGACCAACGGTGTCGAGCTCGGCGGTCGCGCCCTGCAGGTCAATGAGGCCCGTCCGAAGGAAGAGCGCCCGGGTGGCGGCTTCGGCGGCGGCGGTCGCGGCGGCTTCGGCGGCGGTGGCCGTGGTGGCTACGGCGGCGGCGGTGGTGGCGGCGGCCGC
>Ga0228698_1000430_pt1 | contig 33663 bp, 43 predicted proteins | sample McNCre117_Aug_MG_FD_178015 | JGI IMG/M metagenome (GOLD analysis project Ga0228698, IMG submission 178015) | Freshwater microbial communities from McNutts Creek, Athens, Georgia, United States - 1-17_Aug_MG | ecosystem: Environmental > Aquatic > Freshwater > Creek | place: USA: Georgia... | reverse complement strand
CAACGAGCTCGCCGAGTCCGTCGCATCCGCCATCAACAAGGTTGTCACCCTCATGGGCAGAAACCGGATCGCATACCCCGGCGCAGGCCAGGACCAGATCGAAGCTGCTCTCGACCGCCAAAGGAAACGCCAATCGGCAGAAGCGAAGAAGCCCGAGCAAGAGGGCAAGGTGCTCCGCATCCCCTCGGTCATTCTCCAGACCTCAAAAACAGCCTGTGGCGCGTCCGAACCGCTTCGGGGTCATGGAATAGTGGTCCAGTTGAGACCGCGCGCTAGACGCGCCAAAATGGGCCGTAAAGGGAAAAAGAGAACGTGACCAAGATCAAACCACCGAAGCAGCCAGGACGAGGAGGCGCAAGAGCGCCGCGCGATCCGATCAGCGAGGGAGGACGTCCGACGCTGCTGACGGTCGAGCTGCTGGAGAAGCTGCTTCATTACTTGAGGCAGGGAAATTATTTAGAAGTCGCCGCCGCTGCATGCGGAGTTAATAAAGCCACGCTCTTTCTATGGATGAAATTAGGATCGCAAGGAGACTTAAAATATCAAGGGTTTTTTGATGCGGTTACAAAAGCGATGTCAGAATCTGAGGTGTGGGCATTACAAGTCATTACAAAAGCCGCAGCCGAAGGTAACTGGCAGGCCGCCGCATGGCGTCTCGAACGGAAACACCCGAAGCGCTGGGGCCGTCAGGACAAGGTCGAGCACACCGTCGGCGTCGCAGCGCAGGACAAGCGCAGCCTCGTCGAGACGCTTCTGACCGGAGCACCGGCCGAGATCGCCGCCGCCGAGACGATCGCCGCGAAGATCGCAACGGCGAAGCTCCTTCCGGCCGACGACGAAGGGACGATCGATGCAGATCACACCTCGTCAGGTTCTTGAAGAGCACGAGGATCTGCTCTGGCGGATGTTTCCGCACACTTTCGCCCAGGTCGCCTCGAACGGCGTCTGGGTGCCCTACCGACATCTCGCCTACGTCTCGAAGATCATCGCGCCGCTCATCCTGAAGGGGAACGCGAGGATCATCATCTCGATGCCTCCGCGGCACGGGAAGTCCGAGTTCGCTTCGTTCTGGGTGCCCGCTTGGCTGCTCGACCTTGCGCCGCAGATCAGAATCCTGATGGCATCGTACGAAGCCGACTTCGCGTCGAGCTGGGGTAGGAAGGTCAGAAACTTCTTCGAGTCGCAGCGCGGATCCGAGCTCAGCCAGGTCAGGATCAAGGACGACAGCCACGCAGCGAACCGCTGGGAGACGACCGAAGGCGGCGGGATGGCGACGGCCGGTATCGGCGGCGCGTTCACCGGCAAGGGCGGCGACCTCCTGCTCATCGACGACCCGACGAAAAACTGGGTCGACGCGATGTCGCCGGGCCACCACCGGAAGAACGAGGAGTGGTTCAACTCGACCTTCTACACGCGCCGCGAACCGGGGGCCTCGATCATCGTGATCATGACGCGCTGGGTCGAGAACGATCTGGCGGGCTACCTCCAGACGAAGCACGACGACGACTGGACGGTGATCCGCCTGCCCGCGCTCGCCGAGGAGAACGACCCGCTCGGCCGCGCCGTCGGTGCCGCACTCTGCCCCGAGCGCTATAACATCGACGACCTGGCCAAGATCCGGAAGTCGATCGGCGTCGTGATGTGGTCCGGCCTCTTCGCGCAGGAACCGACCAACCCCGAGGGCGGCATCTTCAAGAAGAACTGGTTCCGCCACTGGACGCACGACGGCGTGAATAAGCTGCCCGAGAAGTTCGATGAAGTGATCCAGTCCTGGGACTTGCCGTTCGACAAAGAGAACATCGACACGGCCTCGTTCGCTTCCGGCCAGGTGTGGGGGCGCAAGGGCGCGATGTACTACCTGCTTTGGGAATTTCACGAGCAGGTGGACTTCAACGACGCCGAGAAGGCCATCATCAGGATGCACGTCGAGTGGCCGCGCGCGATCCGCAAGCTGATCGAGAACAAGGCGATGGGCGCGCCGATCATTTCGCGCCTGAAGAAGAAGGTGCCCGGCCTCAAGCCGTGGAACCCTCGCGGCAGCAAGGAGGCGCGCGCAATCGCTGTTTCGCCCCTGCTCGAATCTGGTAACGTGCTATTTCCACACCCGGACATTCATCCCTGGTCGAACCAGTTCGCCGACGAGATTGCGGCGTTCCCGCGCGCCAAGTTGAAGGACCGGGTGGACGCGATGGTTCAAGCGCTCCAGCACTTTTCCAAAAAGGGCTTGGGTACGGGTAAGATGAACCTCGATCAGGAAACGCGACCGAGCTACGCAATGCAACTCTGACCATCAGGAGACGCCAAGGATGGCCCCCTCTCTCGACGAAAAGCCGATGCCGCGCGGCTCGATTGACCTCGGCGAAACAGGCGTAAGCGGCCTACGGCGCTTCGGGCCATACGTCTACGAAGAATTCCTCACCGAGCTCTCCGGCCAACGCGCCAACAAGACCTACACGGAGATGTCAAAGAACGATCCGGTGATCGGCGCGTTCATCTTCGCAATCAAGATGCTGGCGCGTCAGATCGAGTGGCCGGTCGAGAAGTTCAGCGAGGATCCCGCCGACGTCGAGCGTGCCGAGTTTCTCGAGAGTTGTTTTGACGACATGGAAGCGCCGTGGGTCGATGTCATCGCCGAGGTGATGTCGATGGTCACCTACGGGTGGGCCTGGCTGGAGGAGGTCTACAAAATCCGTCTCGGCCAGACGCAGACGGAACCCGAGTTCAAGTCGAAGTACAACGATGGACGCGTCGGTTGGCGGAAGCTGCCGCTCCGCTCGCAGGACTCGTTCTGGCAATGGCAGTTCTCGCCCAACGGCGACATCCTCGCGATGATCCAGGTCGCGCCGCCAGACTTCGTTCCGCGCCGCATCCCGATCGAGAAGTCGCTCCTCTTCCGCACCGACCCGACCAAGAACAACCCAGAGGGTTACAGCGTCCTCCGCAACGCCTATCGCCCCTGGTACTTCAAAAAGCACATCGAAAACATCGAGGCCATCGGCATTGAGCGCGACTTGGCCGGCCTACCGATCGCCTGGGTTCCGCCCGAGATCCTCGACCGCGAAGCCAGCGATGAGCACAAGCAGCTCAAGAACCAGATCGACAACATCGTGCGCAACCTACGCCGCGACGAGCAGGAGGGCGTCACCTATCCGCTCGACTACGACGAGAACGGCAACAAGCGATTCGACCTGACGCTCTTGACGACATCGGGACGCCGCCAGTTCGACACGACCGAGATCGTCAACCGCTACGACCAGCGCATCCTCATGTCGGTGATGGCGGACTTCCTTCTCCTCGGCCACACGAAGGTCGGCACGTTCTCCCTGTCGTCGTCGAAGACCGAGCTGTTTTCGTCGGCCATCGGCGCTTGGCTTGACCACATCTGCGGCGTGATGAACCGAGTGGCGATCCCGCGCCTGTTCGAGCTGAACGGCTTTTCGACCGAGAACCTTCCCAAGCTCACCCACGGCGACATCGAAACCGTGGACCTCGAACCGCTCGGCCAGTTCATCACGGCGATGGCCAACGCGGGCGCCGACATCTTCCCGGATCCGCAGCTCCAGCGTTACCTGCTCAAGCAGGCCGGTCTTCCGGTCACGCAGAAGGAGGACGACCACGTCGTGCGCCCGACAGCCTACGCGCCCGAGATCAAACAGGGCGACGATCCCGGCATCGTCCCGACGTATGGCGCGACGGGCGTGCTGATGGCAGACTGTCCGAATTGCGATTACGGGCAGCAGGTGCCGGAGAACGGACCGTTCCCGGCGAAGGTGACCTGCGAGGCCTGCCAACAGCTGTATCAGGCCAAAGGGCCTGATCCGAAGACGCGGGAGTACCTGACGAATGGGAATGGAACGAGCGAGACCGGGGCAAACACGGCGCGGTCGCGATACCGGGGCGGCGCAACGTAAATCGAGCGGCGCAAGCCAGCGCGCCAAAATCGCAGCGCTGGCGGCGCGTCTCGGCCAGAAGATCCGCGTGATCATGCGTCCTCAGTCCTACAGCTGGGGAAAGCAGCAGAACATGCGCACCCGCTACGGCGTCGACGTGATGCGCAGCAAGAAGCCGCGCCGCGACAACGCGCAGCACTACGACGCGAACGGCAAGTTCCGCCGCTACCTGCCAGATGAAGTGGCCGCGAAAAGCAGCCGCGTCGTCTTCGGCGATCCGGAGTTCGTATGATCAGAAAGACCGGAGAGAGCGCCTTCTGGGTGAAGGACATCGAGGCCAGAGTTGCGCCGCATCTCGGCGTGACCTCCGACCGCATCGGCCTCACGTGCATCGAGATCGACGAGAACGGCATCGTGATCGTCAAAGGCGAATTCAGCCGCAGCGACAATCACACGATGGTCTCGTTCGAGATCAGAGGTCCGTTCGACAAGCCGGAGAGGTACTACAATGAACCGCGCTGAGTTCGTCGCCTGCTTCAAGTCGTTCACCGGCTGCATGGTCCAGGTGATGGAGAAGAAGAACGCCGACTATAGCGGCGCGTCTGACGATCCTTTCGCCAACTTCAGCGCGGTAAAGAACCTCGGCATCTGCTCGGTGGAGGCTGGCTTCCTGACGCGGATGTCGGACAAGCTTTCGCGCATCGCCAGCTTCGCCAAGCGCGGCGAGCTGAGCGTGAAAGACGAGTCGGCGGAAGACACGCTGCTCGACCTTGCGAACTATTCGATCCTCTTGGCGTGCTACCTACGCGCGCAACGCCAAGCGAAGATGCGGCAGGAGCATCTGGTCGATCAACTGGCTGGCGTGAAGGCCGCAGACCCTGAAAAAGGTCTGCCGAGTGTATTCAATCCGTCTTACGAGGGATAAAAAATGGAAAACGAATTTCTGATGCAGTTCTTCGCGTACGCCCATCTTCCCGAGCAATACCAGAAGATCAGCAAGCCATTCGGAGAGCTTGCCCAGATGATGGTCGATATTCTCCCGCGTAATCCGGAGCGGACTGTCGCTCTGCGGAAGCTGCTGGAAGCTAAAGACTGCGCGGTGCGCGCTGCGGTCGCAAAATGATCCGCTACTGGGCTTGCGGTACGTGCGGCGGCCGCTGCTGCATGGACTGGTTCGAGGGCGAGACGATCTGCCTCGTTTGCGACGCGGAGGGAAGCGGGTGAAAATCATAGGAAGTCTTGGAGGTGCTTTATGCCCTTCGTCTTCGTCTGGTTCATCTGGTTGAGTCCGCCCGCGCCGCCCGAAAGCGACACGATCACCCTGCAATCGTTCACAATCTACTACGACGACGTGTCAGAAAATCCGGGGTACGATCCCGAGCAGCCGGAACCGATGTACGAAGATCCAGCGCCGCTCTACGAGGAACCGGCGCCCTTCCCGTGGGACTTGAGCGATGGACAGCCGAGCACCAATTAACTTCGTTTGCACGCCATCGCAGTACCAGGCACTGATCAACTGGGCGCAGAGGAAAACCGATGAAGTTCGTCGCAATCAACAAAGCGAAAACGAAGTCGGGCACGAACCCGCCGAATTCTCGAGACTACAAGACCTTCCACAAGATTGCGGATGCGCTTGCACCCGAGTTCGAAAAGCGGATCAAGACCTCGCTCGACGAGTTCCGTGATCTCGTAGACCTGCGCGACCTGCTCACGGCCATCGCGACGGGCGACGAGGAAAAGATCATGGGCACAATCCCGTGGAAAGAATTCCTGTCGAACGACGAGGACCTTCACGACGCGATCATCGAAGCCGTGAAGGAAGCTGGCGTGGCCTCAAAGGCGCAGCTCAAAGCGATGCTTGAGCGCACCGGTCGGGACACCGAAACCTACGCTTCGTTCAGCGGAAGTGACCCGCGCGTCGTGCGGTACGCCCGCAAGCGCACCGCGTTCCTGATCACCGAAGTCACCGAGTCTTCAAAGGAAGCCGTGCGCCAGGCGATCGGCGACCTGAACGAGGGCACCGACGACCCGCGCTCTGTCGCTCAGCGCATCCAAGACGCGGTTGGTTTGGACACGCGCCGCGCCAACGCCGTCGATCGCTACCGCGACGCTCTTGAACAGGCTGGCGTTCCAGACGACCGCATCGACCGCCGCGCCGAGGCTTACCGTGATCGCCTGCTCGCCCAGCGCGCCGACACCATCGCGCGCACCGAGTCGATAAACGCCGTCAACGCCGGACAGCAAGAGGGCTGGGACCAGGCCGCCGACCGTGGCGAGATCGACCGCAAGACCGCGAAGAAGGTCTGGATCGTGACGCCTGACGACCGGCTTTGCCCGCGCTGCGAGGAGCTGGCCGGGCAGGCGGTCGGGATTGACGAGCAGTTCGACACCGACGAAGGTCGTATAGACGGCCCCGGCTTGCACCCAAACTGTCGGTGCAGCATGGCGCTGGTCCTCGAATAAGGGGGTTTGCGATGGCAGAGCTGAATACCGAAAGCCGTAACGCCTTGCACGACAAGACGTTCGCGATCCCCGAGGAACGCAAGTTTCCGATTCCCGACATCTCCCACGCCCGTAATGCCTTGGCGCGCGCCGCTGGCACGAAATACGAAAAGCGCGTGCGTGACGCCGTTTACAGGAAGTACCCGTCACTCAAGACCGATGCGCAAAAGGACGACCCGGGCAGCTCGGACGTGCACGTCGATGGCCCGATCGGTCGCCGTCCCTACAACGTAGGCGGCGTTGCCGACATCGCGCGCGACATCGGCACGACCAAGTCGGCAATGACGCTCAACGTGCGGTTGCTCAAGGACGGCAGCATCAACATGACGCCTATGCGCGCGGACCCTGGCCCGGCGGGAGGCCAGCAGGACGCGGCAGCTGGCGAGGTCGATCAAGAGGCCGCAAGCAAACCCGTTACCGTTCGCGCTCAGGTGACAGAAGTTTACGAGACGGCGAACGGCGAGAAGTCCTACGAGTGCGGCGTGTTGATGTCGGACACCGGCATGGACAACGCAACGAACATCAGCGACAGCCGCGTCATACTCGGCCTGACCGCGCCGACGCGGCTTGCGGCCAATCCGGGCGACGTGCTGGACGTTGAAGCGGACGCGCTGATGGTCGATCAGGAGGCGCACACCACGACCTGGCGCGGCGCTCAGGTAATCGGCGTTGCCGAAGAGGGCGCGCAGCCCGACGACTTCAAGTCGGTCGTCGAAGCGCACGAAAGCGATGGCGCGCTCATCAAGAAGGCCGGCGACGAGCGGATCGTTTACGGCGTCGTCCTCCGTCCGAACTTCGTCGACAGCCAAGGCGACACGATGACGGCCGATGATGTCGAGGCGGCCGCGCACTACTACCTCGAAAACGCGCGCACGATCGGCCTACGCCACCAGGGTCGTCTCGCTGGCGCCGTGCTGGAAAGCTATATCGCGCCTGTGGATTTTACCCTTGGCCGTGGCGACGTGAAGAAAGGCGACTGGGTGCTTGTCATCCGCGTGGACAACGACGAAGTGTGGCAGCAAATCAAGGACGGCGACCTCGACGCTTTCAGCGTTGGAGGCTTCGGCACTAGACAGCAGACCTGAAATCGGTTCACAATCGCTGCTGTCGGGTCACGGACGACCCAGCGCAAGGTGTGAAGCTTTCCATGACGACGCAGTTGAGCAAGCTCAAGGCCATCGAGGTCAGCGTCGTGCCGCAAGGCGCCAATAAGCAGAATTTCCTGATTCTCAAGGAGGAGAGCGGAATGGCTGGCAAGAATCAATCCATCGATGAAGTTCTGAAAGCCAACGGTTTCGACCGCACGCTCGACGCCGCTGTCCTCAAAAAGTTCGACGAGATCCTGAAGTCGGTCGCGAGTGAGAAGGGCAAGAACGCGGTGAAAGCCGCGATGCGCGTTCTCCACGCCGCTGGCGACGACGTGCCGAAAGAAGTCATGGCGAAGCTCGCCGAAGCGGCTGGCTTCATGCCGGAAGCCGACGACCACAAAGAACCCGACGCCGACGACAAAGGCGGCCCGTCCGACAACGACGCCGACAACAAGCCGGCCGCCGCCGAACCCAAAAAGGAAGACGCGCCGGCCCCTGCGCCTGGCAGCGAAGCGGCGGGCGACCAGCCCCCGAAAGAGAAAAAAGAGGCCGAAGGCATGGGCATGGCGACCTGCAAGTCGGCCGTCAAGAAGAACGCCGATGGCAGCCTCGACCTCACGGGTGTCCCGGCCAGCATGCACGGCATGTTGACGGCGCTTTGGAAGTCGCATGAAGAGTCCGAGCAAGCCGTCGCCAAAGCGAACGCCGAGCTGGCGAAAGAGCGCGACGCCCGCATCACCAAAGAGTTCGTCGAGAAGGCGGCCGAGTTCAAAGGCCTCGCGCTGAAGTCGGAAGACCTCGGCGCCGTCCTGAAGACGGTCAGCCAGAAGGCGCCGGAAGTGTTCGAGAAGCTGAACGGCATCTTGAAGTCGCTCGACGCGCGCATCGCCAAAGGTGGCGCGATCCTGAAAGAAGTCGGCACGTCAGCGCCCGGCGCCGCGATCGAAGGCGCGGCCGGCATGACCGAAGCCGAAGTGCAGCTGCGCCAGATCGCTGACGGCATGGTTGCGAAGTCGGCCGAAGGCAACACGCCGATCACGAAGGCGCAGGCCTTCCGCGCGGCTTGCAACGCCCACCCCGACCTCTACAGCAAGCACTTGGAAGAGTCGGAGCGCCGCAAAAAGCGCGCGTAAGCGCACAAGCGGCGTGAAACTGGTTTGAACGGCGAGGTCAAGGACGACCACGCCTTTTGAAATGAGATCAAGGAGGATCGCTCGATGGCCACCGAACAGAATTTGCAGACCCTGTCGCTGGTCGAAGCGGCGGACCTTTCCACCCATCAGTTCAAGTGCGTCAAAGTCGACTCGTCCGGTCACGCGGCCTTGTGCAGCGTTGCTGGCGAGATGGCGGTCGGCGTTCTCTCGAACAAGCCGAAGAGCGGCCTGACGAACGACTGCGTGTCGGTTGTCACGGGCGGCGCTCCGATGGCGATGGCGGGCGCGGCGATCGCGGCGGGCGCGAAGGTTGCTACGGCAGCCACGGGCAAGCTGCGCACGGCCGTCTCGGGCGACCACGTCCTGGGCGTGGCGTTGCAAGCGGCTGGCGCCGACGGCGACATCATCAAGATCCAGATCCTGCGCGATGGCATCGTCCCGTAAGCAACGGGGCGCGGTTCTTTTAACTCGATGGGGCTTTCCACGGACGGATCGCCCTGGGACAACGCAAGGAGGAGTGACATATGTGCCCGCAACCGTCTTCTGGCGATGTCCACATCGACGGACCGTTGACCGAGCTGTCGGTCGCGTACATCCAAGACCAAAAGCGCTACGTGGCCGATCAGGTTTTCCCGATCGTCCCAGTGCAAAAGAAGTCGGACCGCTACTTCGTGTACGACAAGGGTGACTTCCTCCGCGACGAAGCGGAAGAGCGCGCCCCTTCGACCGAGTCGGCTGGTTCCGGCTACGCGATCGACAACACGCCGACGTACTACTGCAAGCCGTTCGCCTTGCACAAAGACATCGACGACCAAATCCGCGACAACGCGGACGCGCCGCTCGACATGGACCGCGACGCCACGGAGTTCATCACCCAGAAGGTGTTGCTCCGCCGCGAGAAGCAGTTCCGCGACGGCTTTTTCCAGACCGGCCTCTGGAGCGGTTCCAGCTCGGGCGGTGACATTACGCCCACGATCGCTTGGGACCAAGTCGGTTCCGACCCCGTCAACGACGTGATGGAGCAGATCGAAGCGATCTCCGAGAAGTCGACGTACATGCCGAACAAGCTCGTGATCACCCCCAAGGTGTTCAAGGCGCTGAAGTCGAACGCGTCGATCCTCGACCGTATCAAGTACACGCAGCGCGGACAGGTCACGCTCGACCTGTTGGCCGGCCTGTTCGAAGTTGACCAAGTGCTCGTCGCCCGCGCGACCGAGAACACGGCGAAGAAGGGCCAAGCCCCGACGATGGCGAACATCTTCGGTACCGGCCAAGCGCTCCTCGTCTACTCGGCGCCGCGCCCGAGCTTGATGCAGCCGTCGGGCGGCTACATCTTCTCTTGGAAAGGCTTCACCGGTTCCAACAACGGCTGGCGCGTGAAGCGCTTCCGCATGGAATGGCTGTCGTCCGACCGCGTGGAAGTCGAAGCGGCCTACGACATGAAGCTCGTCGCTTCGGACGTCGGCGCCTTCTTCACCGGCCTGGCGTCGTAAGGTAGAGTCTCTGAAACGCAGGACGCGGGGCGGTTCTTAGCGGGGCCGCCCCGGTCTTTTTTCAAGGAGGCGATTCATGGCGAAAGGTAACGCAAAACAGCAGCAGCAACAGGCCCCAGTCCGCGTCGATCCGAAAGAATTGGAGTGCACGATTCTTGCGGCGCGTGACATCAAGGTGACGGGCGGCAAAATCCGCAAGCGCGGTGAACCGGTGCCCGAGGCGCTCGACTGGTCCTACCCGGTGTTCAAGGCCGAGCTGGCTCACGGCAACATCATCGACCCGGAAAACCAGGGCGAGAAGCACTTCCGCAACGCTTCGCCGGCGTTTCCGAAGCTGGCCGACCGCATGGGCGACCGCGTGCAAGAGCTCAAGGAACTTCAGAAAGAACGCCAGGCCGTCGCCTCCGACGATTTGGACGAAGACGTCGACTAAGCCGAGGAGGTCTCCGTGTCCACCCAGTGGTCATATTCTGGGGATCCGTCGTCTTCGACCAAGGACCAAGTGCGGTTCTTGATTGGCGACATCGACCCCAAGAACCCGCTCCTGACGGACGCGGAGATCAACTTCACGATCGTTGACGAAGGTTCGCCCAACGAGGCGGCCATTTCGTGCGTCCAGGCGATCATCGCGCGCGTCGCTCGAGACCTGACGGAATCGACCAAGGACGGCGACAAGCAGAAGACCAAGAACCTCAGCGACAAGCTCCAGAACTACAAGGACCTGGCGGTGCAGCTGCGCCTGAAGCGCGGCCGCCGCCTGACCGGCCTCGGCGCCGGCGGAATCTCGGTTTCGGACAAGACGGCGCGCGACCAAGACCCGAACCGAGTCAAGCCGAACTTCACGCGTGAGCTGATGGACAACCCCGGCCTGCGTGAGACGGAGTTCGACGGACAGGAGACGATGTGACCGTCCTGCTTACCCTTGCCGATGCGGAAGCGTACCTCGACGTCACCAGCGACAGCGGTGGCCCGATCGACACGCTCGTCCAAACTTGCCGGGACGCGGCGCAGGACGCCTTCGACCAGTACACGAACCGCCGGCTGCGCGAGGCGGTTTATACGCACCAAATGGACGGAAACGGCCTCCACATGCTCGTGGCGCGCCAGTTCCCCATCGTGTCCATCTCCAGCATCAAGGTCGATCCTGCGTGGGTTTTTGGCAGCGGTACGCTCGTTCCCTCGACCGACTACATCGTCGAGAACGACACCCTGCTGCTGAAGAAGACCGTTTGGGAACAGGGCATCCGCAACTACCAGATGGTCTACACGGCTGGCTACGGCGGCGCGGTGCCCGTCCCGCCGGACATCGTGTTTGCCATGAAGCTTTTGGTCGAGTTCCTTTACCACGGCCGCGACGACCAGCGCCTCGGCATCCAGGCGCGCGGCAAGGTCGGCGAAACGCTCACGTTCCTTGAGGACGTGCCGAAGACCATTTGGACCTTGATCGACCAGTACGAACGCAAAAACGCGATCGCGAAAGCGCAGGCTGCCGGTGGCTGACGACAACTTCGAAAGGACGCTGACCCGAATCCAGCAGCGGATTGATGGCCTCTCGGTCAACAGTCCGCAGATCCGCGCCTTCATGCAAAAGATCGGCGCGAAGATCGTCCTGCGCGCTAAGCAGAACGTCGTGCGGTGGCGTGCTGTGGACACGGGTCGCCTTTTGAACTCGCTGGGTTACCGCATCGAGACGACGACGAACCGCATCCAGCTCAAGGTCGGAACGATCAACACGTTCATCCGTTACGGCCGCATGACCGAGTTCGGAGGAACGTTCTCGCCGCAGCAAATGCGCGCCATGTTCGCGGCGCTGCACGCGCGCGGCGTGGACCACAAGGGCGGCAAACACGTGATGATCGAGAACCGAATGCCTCCGCGCCCGTTCCTGATTCCGGCCTTCAAAGCCGTCAAGGCCGAGATGGGGCCTGCCCTGCGCGCGCTGATGGCCTCGACGACGGGTGACTCGCCGTGACGGCCAGCCTGGAAAGATCAATTTTCGAGGGCCTGAAGACGGTCATCGAGAACGACGCCCAGACGAATGCCTGGGTGAAGCACGTCGAGTTCGAGAAAATCAAGCTCGCGACCCAAGAGTGGGGCACCGGCAAGCTGCCGGTCGTCCAGTTTTGGTTTGAGGAGCAGGTCTTCACGATGCAGCGCAACCTGGCGCAGTTCGACCTCCGTATGACGGTCGAAATCATCATGAAAAACACGCAGGACGACCAGGTTACGCAGGGCGTACTGCTCGACCGGATGCGCGACATTCGCGAGGTCGTCGGAAGAACGCCGCGCCTTGGGATCACCGGTCGGGGTATGCTGCACCTAGCCCTGGTACGCGCCACGCGCGATTTTGCCACGCAGGAACCGTTCTTCGTCGGTCAGATTCAGTTCAGTGCGATCGGTGAGGTGCCGTACAACGGCTGTTAATGTAGACTTGCGTGGGGACGCTAGGATGGCGTCTTTCCCGCTTCGGTACTCGGACCTTTTTTTCAGCGAAGCCAAGGAGGGCGACGGTGGGAAAGAACTACGCTGACTTGTACAACAGCGAGAACGACTCGATCGCTCTCGACCAGAAGTTCTTCGTCGTCGAAGAACTCGTGCGCGGTACGTTGAAGGGGCCGACGGGTGCCGACTTCATCTACACGCTTGAGGGCGGAAGCGTGTCGTACACGCAGCCGTTCATCAGCTCGCCGCACCGCAGCGGCCGCCACCACACGTCGATCATCAAGCAAAAGAAGGACATGTCCTTCACGATCCCGACGTACTTCAACATCGACGAAACGCTCGGCAGCGCCAGCACGGCCGAAATCGACCCTGCGATGCGCGTGCTGATGACTTCGATGTTCGGCAAAGAGATCACGTCGCCGAACCTGGAATACTCGACGGCGTCGGAACCCGACTTGACGTTCTCGCTGTTCGAAAACGGCGACAAGTGGGCCTACCAGTCGCGCGGCTGCTTCGTGCAGGGCGCGAACATGAAGTTCCCTGGCGATGGCGAAGCCACGTCCGAGTGGACGGGCATGGGCGTGGAAGCGCTCATGGTCTCCATCGGCAAGTCGGTGACGGCGAACTCGGGCAACACGGTGACGGTGGCCACGGGCGAAGGCTACCGCTTCCCGGTCGGCGCGCTCGTCATGATCATCCACGCCGACGGCACTACCCGCTCGTCGGACACGCCAGACGGCACCTACCGCACGGTGACGAGCGTTGCTGGCGACGTGGTTACGCTTTCGGGCGCGGTGTTGACGGACGCCGACGGCACGACGAACCCGGTTTACCTGTGCTATGCCGAACCGGCCACGCCGACGGCGATCAACAACCCGGTGACCGGCCTCGTGGGCGCGGCCGACTTTGCGGGCCTGTCGATCGACTGCTTCCGCAACATCGAAATCAACTGCCAAAACAACCACGAACCGGTGAAGTACTGCTTCGGTTCCGACGCTCTGCACGGCCGCCTGTTCGTGCCGGGCAGCCGCTTCACGGCCGAGCTGTCGGCGACGCTGAACCAGAACGCGCCGGTCGTCGAGTTCTACAACAAGCTGCAAGCCTTCCAGTCGCAGGACTTCTCCTTGCGCCTCGGTAGCGCTGCTGGCCGCCGCTTGGAGATCTCGCTGCCGAAGGTGTTCATGCAGCCGCCGTCCTTCAGCGTGCCGGCGAGCGGGTCTATCCCGATCACGTTCAAGGGCAACGCCTACCAGACGGCGCTCGACGCCGCCGACGAGATCACGGTCGACTTCAAGTAATTCGACAACTCAAGGTCGCCTCCTTGGGGAACTAGGTACATCTGCTCCCGCTGTAGACCCCGGACTAAGGTCCGGGGTATTTTGTTTGCGCAATCCAAAACAGCAGGAGGCCACCGAAATGGCGATCAAACTTGCGGGCACTAACGACCAGATCAAAGTCATTTTGAAAGACGACAGCGCGGTGGGGCCGAAGGCCGACTACGCCCAGTACCTGGAGACGCTGGACGAGGCGTTCCTCGACTTGCAGGAGGGGCAGCACCCGACGCGGTTCGTCATGCGGAAAGTGTTGCCCTACGACATGGCGATCAAGATCGAAGACAGCCAGATGACGATCAAGAACCTGGGCGATGGCGAACCAGAGCTCCAGATCAACCCGAGTTACATGCTTGAAGAGCTGCGCTGCGCGCTCGTCGCCGTCGAGCAGCACGAGTCGATTCCGCCCGAGTCGCGCTTGAAGTTCGGCACCGACGCTAAGGGCTGCGCCACGCAGGAGTTCATCGCTTCGCTCCACGCTGCCGGCTACGCCACCACGCTTTCGCAGGCGCGTAAGCGCGCCAATCGCGGCGGAGAAACCAAGCAAAAAAAATAGCGGCCCTTCTGGAGCTGTCCTTTGCAGACCCGAATATCGTCAAGAAATTCACCTGCAAAGGCTGCCCCAAGAAGGTACAAGCCATGCGCCGCTGCGGCGAGGCGCGCGAGGACTTCACGGAAAAGGATGGCAACCTTTGGCCGATGTTCGTCCACGAGGGCGGCCAGCCGTTCAGCTTTTGCCCCGGCAAGGCGACGTGGGATCCTGAGGTAAAATCCACGCTTCGCCTGCTCGTCGTAGCGGCGGAAAGCGGTGCTATGATTGAGCGCGGCGGCCTTGGAGATCAGCCGAGCTGGTGGGTGGAAACCCTTTCGTGGTTCTTGCCGGCGTACCGCAAGATCGAGTTCTTCAGCCGTGTCCGTGCGGTCATCGGCGACGGTAAGCCGGCCGGCGGTCGGATGCCCCCGACCCCGCCTCGCAAAGCGAAGGAATGACGATGGCCGTTACGCAGGAAAACCTCCTCGTCTCGATCGAAGCCAACACCGGTAACGCCACGAAGGCGCTCGGCGAAGTGGCTACGTCTATCGTCAAGCTGGCCGGTTCGGTCGAGGAGCTTTCCAAGGCCCAAGGCGAGATGCAAAAGGATCTCGAAGACACCGGCGCCGAGGCGCTGAAGCTCAACGAGATCATCGAGCTGGGTAAGAAAGGCTTTGAGTTCCTGAGCGAGGCGATGGAAAAAACCGTCGGTTCGTACCAGGAAAGCCAGGACAACATCAAGCACCTGTCGGCCAGCCTGGCGCTGCTCGGCGAGAAGGACATCAAGCGCACCGTCGAAGGCTTCAACAAGTTCGGCGAGGAGATGCAGAGCGCAACGGTCTTCACCAAAGACCAGACGATCGCGCTCCTCGACATGGCCAAGGGGTTCGGCCTTTCGAACGAGAAGGCCGAGAAGATGGTGAAGGCTGCGGCCGACCTCTCCGCCTTCAAGAAGATACCGCTGGAAGACGCCTTCCGCGCGCTGTCGTCGTCACTCGGAGGGACCTCGCACGGCATTGGCGCGCTTTTGCCGCAAATCAAGGGCATGAGCGAGGAAACGCTGAAGGCTGGCGGCGCGGTCGATTACGTCAGCAAGAACATGGATGGCTTCGCCGCAAGCACAGCCAACACGTTCGCCGGCACGATGAAGCGATTGAAGAACGAGGTCGCCGACATCTTCCAATCCATCGGCGAGACCATCGCCGTCGGCTTCAACCTCGACCAGCCGAACACCGGGTTGTTGGAGCTGGTGAAGAACATCAAGGAGGATCTCGCCTCGGTGCAGCCGACGCTGATCGCCTTTGCGCAAAACACGCTCTTGGCGTTCAGCAAGGCTGGCGCGGCCATTGAGATTCCGTTCCAAGCGGCAGAAAAGTCGGCGCTGGGTGCCGTCGTCTACGTGACGGACAAGCTCAAGGCGTTCTCGAACTTCATCCAGCAGCTGACCGGCAAACAGATCTTGCCGACCGCGCAGTTCGACGAGTTCACGAAGCGCATCAAGGCTGGTCAGGACGAGATCGTAAAATCGGCCGGCGATAACCTGAACATCCTGAAAAAGTCCTGGGTGACGGTCGCCGATGCCGAGGCAAAACTTGCCGCGTCTCGAGACAAAGCCACCGAGACGACGATCAAAGGCGGACAGGTGTTCCAGTCCGTCATGAAGGAAAACAAGAAGGCCGCCGAGGAGCTGAAAAAGGCGCTCGACGAGCTGGCGAAGATTTTCGAGAACATCGAAATCATGCGTGGGCGCGCCGACACGGACGAAGTCGGGAAGATCGCCATAGAGTACGGCAAGCAGGCGGAAGCGCTCGGCAAGCAGTGGGAGATCTTGAAAAAGCTCGGCAAGGAGTCGCAGTACCGCGCCCAGATCGAAGAGCACTTCAAGATGATCCAAGAGGCCGAGCTGGCCCAGTTCGCAAAGATGGGCAAGGACGCCTTTGAGGAGCAGAACGCTGCGCTCACCGAGCTGAACGACAAGCTCGCGGCGGCCTACACGGGGCCGATCGGAAAGCTGCAAGCGACCGCACAAAAAGAAATCGAAATCCTAGAGATCAAAAAGAAGCAGCTCGAAGCCCACCGCGAAATCTACGGCCCGGCGATCATCACAATCGAGGCCGAGATGGCGGCCATCATGGAGCGCGCCCAAAAGGAATCCAAGGACCTTGCCGACAAGAACTTGAAGGAACAGCTGGCTGGCATCGCCGAGATTTCGGCGGCGCTCGCCACGCAGAACATGACGACGCGCGAGCGGATCGCCTACGAGCTCTCTGCTCAGGTTGCAGTGCTCGACGCCAAGCGTAAGGAGCTGGAACTCGACCGCGAGGCCAACTCCGAAGCGATCGCGGCGCTCGACGCGCGCAAAAAAGCGCTGGAAGCTCAGGCTGCCGACAAGGCCAGCAAGGCACCATCGCAGGAGTACGACAAGCTCGTCCAGGCCGGGCAAAAGACAGCCGGGACGATCAGCGGCGTTTTGACCCAAGGCATGACGAGTTGGGTCGGCGGCGCCGTCAGCATGGTCGGCACCATCGTCGATGCGATCGGCGCGCTGCTGGACTTCATTCCGCAGATCGTGGACAAGATCGCCGGCATTTTCGACAAGGCGGCGAACTTGCCGAACGAGCTTTTGAAGGTGTTCAAGCACCTCGGCCAGTCGGTGCTTGACTTCACGAATCGGTTCCTACCCGAGCTGCTGGACAATTTGCCGAAGATCTTCGAGGACTTGATCGACAAGTTTCTGAACGACATACCTAAGGCTGGCGAAAAGCTGATCCAGAAACTGCCGGCGCTCGTCACCAACTTCGCGAACAAGATCCCGGAGATAGTGAAGAAGTTCATCGCTGGCATCATTCAAGACCTGCCAATCACGGTGAAGTCGCTCATCGAGGCGATCATAAAGCTTTTGCCGGTGCTGGTGCGCGAGTACTTCAAGTTGATTTGGACCTTCATCCCCATGGTGATCAAGGCCATTTGGGATGGCATCAAGGGCGCGATCAGCGGCGGCGGAAGCGACATGTGGAAGCCGATCGAGGAAGCGCCAGCAAAGTTCGCCAAGGGCATCGCCGACGGCTGGAAAAAGATCACGCAGAACGCTTCGGCCATCTTCCAGGTTTCGGACCTGACGAAGGGCGCGAAGAACCCGTTCGAGCAGGCCAAGATCGAGGCCGACAAGACGCTGGAGAAAATCGACGCCGCCAAAAGCGCATTCGAGAAGATGTTTCAACACTGGATCGATGTGCTCGTCGAGACCTGGCGCAAGATCTGGCTGGGCTTCCAGAAGTACGTCATCGACCCGCTTGTGAACGCCTGGCACGACGTTTGGGACCTTTTCCAGAAAAAGCTGCTCGACCCGCTCACGAAGCTCTGGCGCGACGTCTGGGACGGCATCGACAAGAACTTGATTCAACCGCTGAAGGACGTGACGGCCAGCCTTGTAGCCTCCGGAAAGAAGATCTGGGACGGTTTCGTCAGTGGCGTCAAAGACATCGGAGACTACTTCAAAAAACTCGGTGGGAAGATCTGGGACGGACTCGTCGGTTCGGTGAAGGACATCGCCCAGTATTTCAAAAACCTCGGCGGCGATATTTGGAACGCGTTTTCAGACCTTGCGAAAGGCAAGTTCAAGGACTTCGGCACGGACATTTGGAACGCGTTTAAGGACGCGCTGGACTTCAAACAGTTCGAGAAGGCCGGCGGCAAAATCTGGGACTCGTTCGTCGGAGCTCTTGATTGGACGTACTTTGAGCGCGCGGGTTCGCACATTTGGAATGCTCTGCTTGATGGTCTTTCGAGCTTCGACTGGTCGTCGCTCACCAAGGCGATCACGGGCGGCGGAGGAGGCAGCAACGGAGGTTACCTCGGCAAGATCACCGGCGGACTGTTGGCCGAGGGAGGTATCGTCGCCGGCACGGCCATGGTCGCTGGAGATTCGACGCTCAACGACAAGGTGCTGTCGCTGCTTTCTCCAGGCGAAGGCGTGATCCCGCGCAGCCTGATGGCAAAGCCAGAAATCAAAGCCCTGTTCGATTCGATCATGAAGGGACACAGCGTGCCGCGCTTGGCTTACGGCGGCGCGGTTCCGGCAATGGCGCTGGCTGGCGGACTGCTCACGGGCGCGGCGACGGCTGCAGCCGCTCCTAAGCAGCAGACAATCCATCAGGAGTTCGAGTTCCACATCAAGGTGGATGGTGCCGGCGGCGACGTCGATGCCTTCATCCGTAAGTTCATGCCGAAGATCAAAGACGCCTTGCGCCGCGACTCGTTGAACAACCGCACTACCGTTTACGCCGGAGGCGTGCGCACGTCGTGACCGACACTACAAAAAACCAGAACTCGCAGGTCAAGTTCGGCACCGTCCTGAACCCTGATTGCGACGAAGATTTCGGTTACCTCGTACAGGACTACCTCACCACGCCATACCTGGCTGGTGGTGTTTGCGCGCAGCAGCACGCGCAGGCGGACCGCCTCGGCGCCTATAAGATGCATTCGCAGGTCAAGTTCCTGCTTTACAACACGACGAACCTGCGGATTCTTTCCGAGTTCCCGAGTCGTGGTGTCGACGGCATCAACTGGACGGTGCTCTCGGGCGGCACGCAGTCGGGCGACTTCTCGATCGACAACGTGAATACGGACATCGTCGAGCAGCAGTACCGAAGCACGGCCACGGCCGTCGCCTTGGTGTGCGACACGCAGCTGACATCGGGCGCTTTCATCGACACGCTGGCAATTTTGAACCACAACCTGACGCTTGGCGCGAGCATCACGGTGATCGGTTCCAACGTGCCGGACTTCTCAAACATCGGTTTGATCGTCTCGCTCGACGCTTCCAAGCGGAACACCTACTACATCGCGCCGACGTTGCCGCTCACCGGATTCCGTTACGTGAAGCTTCAGATCTCCGACACGTCGAACCCCGATGGACAGATCCGCATCGGCACGATCGTGTTCGGTTCTTCGATCATCATCCAGTCGGAGCAGTTCATCGACCAGGTGAACAAAGCCACGGTTCATTACTCCGACAAGGTGAAAACAGAAGCCTTCACGAACGTGCAGAACGACCGCGCGGTCAAGACGGCGATAACGCTTTCGTTCAAGAACATGGCGTTCAACAGCGGCGACTACAAAAACATGACCGATCTGTTTGAGACCGCCCGCACCGCGCAGAAGTGCCTTTGGATTCCGACGCCCAAGTACCCCTCGCGATTCGCTGTGTTCGGCAAGCTCAGCGAGATTCCTCAGGAACAGCACAACGACCTCGGCGAAAACTCGGATTGGGTCGATTTCACCTGCCACGTGGACGAATCGTTATGAGTGGGGCGGATCGCCGCAAATATTTGACGGCCACGGTGCTCGATCAGAACCTCCTCGATTGGTCGCAGGACAACCTGGAGTGCAAGATCGAATCCGTCGTGGAAATCCAGAAAACTGGCGGAAAAATCTACGCCAGCGACAGGAACAAGTACATCGTCACGGCCGGCGTCGGCCGTTTCTACGAGGCGCTGACGCAGTTCCCGGTAATCAGCAGGACGATCGGTGAGTGGCTGACGCCCGAGCTGCAATTCTCTTCTTTGGAACTTGAGCTTTCGAACGCCGACTCGCGTTTCAATCCGTACCTACCGGAAGGAGACTTCTTCAACGGATGGGTCAACAGCACCGTCGAAGTGAAGTGCGGACTCGCTGAACTTGGGTCTTCGTACTTTCCGATCTTTCAAGGCGTGATCACGCAGGCCGCCGGTGTCGGAAGAACGGTCAAGTCGATCAAGTTCGCTGCGCGCGATAAAAACGAACAGTACAACAAAACGTTCCCGCCGCTGACGCTTTCTCCGGTGGACTTCCCGTACATCGAGGACAACTACAATGGCAAACTGCTGCCGGTGATTTACGGCGATTTCACGGTCGAGCTGACGCCAGACCCGGCCATCGTTCCTGCGATTCCTGTCAACGGCAAGTTCATAGAACCGCTTACGGGCACCCTGAGCACGACTGCCGATTCGGCCGATGTCGTCGGCAGCGGCACTTCGTTCACGACGCAACTTACGGTTGGCGACGACGTCACCATCGGAACGTTCAAGTCCACGGTGCAGTCCATCGCGGACGACACGCACCTCACGCTCAACGACACCTACCCGACGACTTCTTCTGGTCTGGCGTTTGGTTCAAGCTCGACCTCAAACATCCAACTGATCATTTCGCAAAACGCCCTGCGCATGTTCGACACCACCAAGGTCTACCTGAAGCGCAGCAGCGCCTTCTATCTGATCCCAGCGTCGGACATCGTGAACGTCAACTTGGTGGACCATCGTTCGTTTGAGATCATCCAAAACGTGCCCGGCCACGCTTTCATCGAAGGCAAAACGTTCCTTTACCAGCAGGGCGACGAGATCCTTGTACAGGTCAAGGGCAAGGACATCGGAGCGGCCTACCAGGACAACCCTGTCGCCCAGGCGAAGGACATCCTAATCACCTACGGCGGTATGTCTCCTTCGGACTTCCACTCGAACTGGACGGCGTTCCAAAACAAGACCACGCCGGCGCAGTCGGCGATCTTCAACATCAAGTCGCGCGTGTGGGTGCAAGACGAACAGCAGGCCGTCACCTACGCGAACTCGCTGCTCGACCAGGTTCGTCTTGAAGCCTTCTTCGACAGAAACGGCTTGATGAAGCTCAACGCGATCCACTTTGAGGAGTGGGATCCGTCGCCGCTCATGGAAGTCAACAACTGGGACGTCGAGGAGAAGTCGTTCAACCTCGCGATCGACGAGAAGAACAACTTCAACCGCGCACAGGGGTCTTACAACCGCTTCCCCTCGCGCGACGACAACGCAAGGCAAACGCTGGTCTACCGCAACCAAGGGGCGATAGACCAAGCCGGTGGCAAGGAAATTTCCAAGCTCATTCAGTTCCCGAACCTCTACGTGGCCGAGGATGTCGCAAACCAGGTGATCGAGATTCTGCGGCTGGCGAGCGCCATGATCGAGATTGCAAGCCCCACGCTGACGTGGAGGTTCCTGCTCCAGGATCTGGGCGGGTTCGTTTCGGTGAACGTGGACATCGCTTCGACGCAATTCTCTCGAGTGCCAGCGATGATTCGCGAGATCGGCTATGACCCCAACGGCTTCAAGTTGCCGGTGAAGCTGTGGTTGTTTTCGATGTGCCCCTTCCCTGGATATAATCCGGGGTACGCAGGCACCGTTGGCGGCTACGCGGCAGACATCACATACGAATCCTGAAAACGGCCGGGGAGAACAAACATGACCGTCGTGCTCACCATTTCTAAGACCGCCGCAGGCCCAGACGCTGCTGACGCGCTTGCGGGCGGCGCGCACGGCCTCAACTATGGCCAGACGGTCGCCGGGTCGTATTGTCCGCTGGTCAACCAGGCGGCGAACACCGGCCAGCAGGACCTGTACCTCTACCACGACGCGGCGGTGGACCCGATCACCTCGGTGAAGTTCTACGTCGTGCAGTACACGGGTGTTTACGGCGGTGCCGACACGGCCGCGAACGACATCGCGACGTTGCTCGCCCTCGGAGCTGCCGACTCCGGCACGACCAAAAACAACACCGACTTCCCAACGCCGCTTTCGCGCGGCCTGCACATGGACATGAGCTGGAACGTGCCGACATCGAACCAGTTCGACTACGCGCGCGAGACGTCCGGCCAGATGCGCATTTTCGGGAAGGACTACAGCGGCTTCGATGGATCGGGACTTGGCGCTGCATTCCTAATGCATGTCGATGCCTGCAGCTATTGGAACGGCACGGCTGAGGTGGATGCGAGCGCGCCTGTCGCTGGCCAAATCGGTAAGGCGAGCGATACGGTGCTAGGCAATCGTGGTCACATCAAAAAGCGTTTCTACTTGCATGGCACCGCCGCTGCTGGCGGAATCATTCAATTCGATGAAGTGTGCGCATACAGTTACTCTGCTTGATCGGAGATCGCGTGCAGGATTCGCTCATCAAACGCTTCATGCTCCGCTGGCGGTTCGACTATTCTGATTCGAAGCCGACGGTCTATGGCCATTGGGACGACGACACAGAAGGCGTTGCATCACGCGTCGACAAGACGAACTTGCGCCGCGCTTCGATCGAAATGCTCGACCCTTCGGCGTGCGCTCCGGAGCGTTGCGTGGCCGAATGCGACGGCTGGGACTTCGTCAACTTCGAGTGGATGCGCGTGCGGATTATGGGAACTGGGCACGCCCAAACTGTCGCCTTGAACCTTAAAACGCGCGACCTCGTTACGCAGGTTTCAATCCGTGGCGGCGTGCATGTCCGTCATCGTTTGCCGGATGAAAAGAAAACCCATTACGCAGGCTTTGGGAGGTAAGCGATGACATCAACAACGGTGGGGCGCGCGGAGCTTCAGCATCCCAACCTAGCCTCGACGGGCGGATCGGGCCTCTGGGCGTCGATTAACCTCCTATGGACCCTCGTATCGAACCATTTGCCAGGGCGCTGGTTCACGGCCGGGCCGGTTCCTAACGGCACTCCGACGACCTTTACGCATGGTTTCGGCGTACCCTTCTCAGAACTCTCGTTTGCCCTTTACACGGGCACTTGGCCACAGCTGACGCGCGTGGCCGATCCGACCGGCGCCGGCTGGACGATCGCCGCAAGCGGAGGCGCTTCACCGGCGCCTAACAAGGACGTCATCGTCACGACGCCAGTAGCCGGTGGCCCGTTTACCTTCGCATTAGTCGCTTTGCACGCTCCGAGCTCGAGCGGCGGATCGAACACGAAGAAGGGCGTCATCACCTCGACGTCGCCGGTGACATTTACCCACAGCTTCGGCGTGACCCCGCAGGACGTATACATCGAGTACTATGATGGCACGCAGATCCTGCCCGTCGATCCTTCGGCTGTGGTGACGGCGATTTCGGCTACGCAGATTACGGTCAACCCTGGCGGATTTGCGTTCGGTGGCGGTAAGTACATGAACGTCTACGTTTCCAACGGCACCGTTGCGATCATGACCTAATGGGAGAGGCGACCATGATGAAGCTTTTGCGCGTTTTGTTTTTGGCTATGCTCGTCGCTGCCCAGCCGGCGTTTGCCGCTGACGTGACGGTAGGAAACCCGTCGAGCGGCGGGAAGTATCAGATCTATACGAACAACGCTGGAACAATTACCAACAACCTCGTCATCAGTGCCGCAGGCAATGTTGGCATCGGCGTGCCGACGCCTGGTTTCAAGTTTGACGTTGAAACTGACGGCAGCAACCTTGGCGCGTTCATCGGCGCGTACGGCGGAACGTCTAGCTTGCTTGGACAGACTACAAACGGATCGCGCTCGAGTCCTACGGCTTTGAACAGCGGCGATTCTTTGTTTTCTATCAAAGCGCTTGGACACGACGGAACATCGGCGAACTTCGGAAGCGAACTTGTATTTACCGCGACACAAAACTGGACAGGTTCCGCCCACGGAACGGCAATGCGTTTCTTTACGACTCCTAACGGAAGTACGACAATCGGCGAAAAGATGCGGCTTACTGGTGACGGAAAGCTTGGAGTCGGAACAACGACGCCTGCCGCTACGGTAGATGTCGTCGGACCAGCAACGGTTTCTGGAAACTTGGGCGTAGGCACGCTTACGCCGTCGCAAAAAGTTGAAGTTTCCGACACGGGGAATATTTCGGTTTATGCGAATACGACTAGTGGCGGAAGTTACGCCCAATTTGAAGCGTTTACGCCAGGCGGCGCGTTGCCGTATCTGCGCGCCGCTCCGACGGCAAGCGTTTTGGGTTCGGCCGGCACCGAGCCAATTCATTTTGACGTAAACAACGCGACGGTGATGACGGCAACGTCAAACGGCTTTGTCGGAATCGGAACGGCGTCACCGAGCTACCATCTTGATGTTGAAGACAACACCGCAGGTATTCCAGTCATCTATGGGCAGCAAAACTCAGGCACCGGTCGCGGTATCGTTGTCAGCTCGGCGGGTGCGGAGGCGGCGTTTTTTCAAAGCGCCGTGCCAGGTTACACTGAAACGATTCAAAACGTTAACAATCCTTTGAACCCACCATTTGGTCATGCGGCGGGCTTGTTTATCAACATGCCAAACGACACCGCGCCGACCGTTGCCATAACGATCGCGGACGGAAACGGCGGATTGAATCTAAACAAATCCACGACGGCGGGAACATGGACGATGACATTCCCGCCAGACGCCGGTGCGAAGGGCAAGGTTATGCAAACCGATGGATCGGGCGTAACGACGTGGCAAAGCAAAGTTGAAACTGGCGCAAAATCGTCGGCCACCGATGGCTGTTTCGACGGCGAAATGTCACAAGATGGTAGCTTCCTTTATATCTGCACGGTTCCGGGTGGACCAGGCGCTGCGACTTGGATGAAATCCGCGCTGTTGGCCGCTCCGTAACCCGCAATTCGTCTTCGTCGGCTATACTTCTCACCGGAGGTAGCCGATGAAGATCGACCTTACGAAAGCCTTGGGTGCCTTGCTGTTGTCGATCCTGACGGGCATCTCCGCCTTCGGGGTCGAAACCCTTTCCAGGCTGACCGACAACGTCGGAAAGCTGAACGAGCAGATGGCCGTCGTCCTCAAGTCCATCGCCGACCAACAAGCCACAGAGATGGACCACGAAAATCGCCTCCGCGTTCTTGAGTTGAACCGCACCAAGTAGCATCGACGCGCGCGCTGTGGCACCATCGAGTCACAGAAAAACCGCGCATGCAGCGCAAAAGGAGGCGAGTATGAGTTCCGTCGGCGTGAAAGAAACCAAGGACATCGTCGTCACGGTCGCGAAGTTTGCGGACGCGGCTGGCCAGGCGTTCGAAGACGGCAAGATCAGCATCTTCGACCTCGTGCACCTCTACGGCCCGCTGATGTCGCTGAACGCGGCCGTCCAGGGTGCCGATCAGGTCCCGACCGAGCTCGCGGCCCTGGACGTCGATGGCGTCGAGGAGCTGAAGAAGACCTTCAAGGACGAGTTCAGCATCCCGGAAGCTGGACTCGAAGCGGCCGTGAACAGCGCGGTCGACGTCGCCACGCAGCTGCTGGAGCTGGCGCTCGCGATCAAGAACGGCAAAGCGGCCGCCGCCGCAGCGCCGAAAGCCTAAGTTTTGACTGAATGGGGTGAATGAGCATACGTTCGGCGCAGTTTGATGGCGCTGATCGTCGCCTCATGCACCCCTAGATCCTTTGCGATATGCCGACCTTTTTCTCCGGAGCGAATTCTTTTTCTGATTTCCTCTGCTTCTTCATAAGTGAATTGCCGTTCAACATCGCCATGGATGACTGCGTGCGCGTAATTGAGCTTGGCAGAAGCCCACATCAGATTTTCAATCCGGTTGTCCGTTTTGATTCCGTTTAGATGCGCCGCATGATTACGTTTTTTTGGCGGTTCGCCGACAAAGACGAGCATCATCAGGCGATGCACGGCGATTTTTTTCGCCCATGGTGAAACGTAGAAATAGCCGTTTTTCCCCAGCGTCTGAGCAAGAATAGTTGGCGATTCGGCGCGTTCGCTAAATTTCCATCGACGCCTAATCCAAGATCGAACGCGACCACGATCCGAAACATCGTAGAATTCATCGAGCGGCTTCCAGGTCTCCACTGGCGATTCGTCGGAGCTATTCAATGAAGCTGACCCCCTTGTATCCCACTATAAAATCTGTCAACTACCCTTCGGCGTTAAGCCGGGGCGAGTTGGACTGCCGTGGTGCGACGGTTCATTATACCGCTGATCGTAGCCTGCCGCGCGTCATAAATGACGGCATAAGTACCGGAATTGGTTATCATCTTACGATCGATCGCGACGGTTCTGTGCACCAGAACTGCTGGCTGGACAAGGCCGTCGCGCACGCGGGGGACGCGACCTGGAACGGCGTATCGCCTAACCGTCACCACGTCGCCGTCGCGCTCCTGTCGTGGGGAATTCTCGAGGTGGATCGGTTCACCGGGCAGAAGAAGACGTGGACAGGCATCGTCCTGCCGGATGCCGAGATCGCCGAGCGCCCGGCCCTAAACGGGCAGATGTGCTGGTGGGACAAGGCCACCCCAGAGCAGGAGGCGTCGATCGTCCTTGTCCTGAGATGGCTTATGACGGCCGGAAAGTTCCCTGCGCTGAATGTTTGCGGTCATGACGAGTGCGCCATACCCAAGGGTCGAAAAAGCGATCCTGGTGGCGTTTTGGCGGCCGGAATGCATGGTCTACGCGCGAAGCTGGAGTCACCCTAATGGGCGCATTGATCTTGGCCTTTAAGTATGGCGTCGAACTTGTAGCCATGACGCCTTGGGCGTTAGCTGCGGCGCGCGAGGCTGGCCTCGACTTGGTCGAAAAGGCCGCACTCTACGGCTTCGACAAGTGGATGGCGTGGCGCGAAAAGCGCGCTTCGAAAACATCGCCGCCCAAGTAGGATGGCTGTATACTGGCCGCGTTCACCGACATTTTTACGGGAGAGACCTTATGAGGCTGATTTTTGTTTTGAGCTTGTTTCTGGCCTTTTTAGGCCAGGCGATGGCCGACGCGCCGAATGGCGACGTGGTCATCAAGGGCGTGAAGAAGGGCTTCGCCCCTGGCGATCCGTCCGGCGCGGTGGAGTACCACACCGGTCTTTTGCACCGCGAGGGCCTGAAGAAGGCGAACCTGAAGCCGCTCGATCTGACGGGCGATCCGGCCTGCGACAATTTGCCGGCCGCGTTCGATCTCCTGACGGACGTAAAACCGTCGCCGGTGAGCGCGGTGCGCGACCAGGGCCAGTGCGGTTCGTGCTGGGACTTTAGTAAGACGGGCGCGTTCGAGAGCTGGCTGCGCGTTCAGAGCAAGGGCGACTTCAACCTCTCGGAAGAAGAAGTCCTCAGCAACGACAACAACAACTACGGCTGCAACGGCGGAAACCTGAACCCGGGCGAGGAGTATCAAAGCCGCGTCGGTCAGGGACTCGAATCCGACTGGCCGTACACCGCGTCCGAGCAGCGCTCGAAAAAGATCCCCGAGGTCGGCCAAGCGCCAGACTTCGAGGTCGTCCAAGGTTCGGGCGACGCGAAGGTCAAGAACGTTCAGTGCGCGCTCTTCAAGTACCACACGGTTCCGTGGATCACGGTCGGTGCCGACAACGACTGGGGCGCTCCGCCTGAGCAGGATGGTGCGGTCTGGACGCGCTGCTCGAACAACGGCACCAACCACGCGATCGGCGTGACGGGCTGGAAGACGGTCAACGGCAAGGTCTACTTCCACGCGAAGAACAGCTGGGGCACCGGCTGGGGTCAGAGCGGCTACGCCTGGATCCCGCTCGGCTGCGACGGCTTCGGCGAGGAGGTCGCGTTCCTTCCGGCCACTCCGGCACCGCCGCCGCCGACCTGCGATGGTCAGCCGATCGGATCGGTGAAGGACCTTGGCTGCCCTGCTGGGCAGACCGGCGAGCACAAGCAGACGTGCGACGCGGCCGGTAAGTGGGACGACACGGTGAACACCTGCACCGCGCCGACTCCTCCTCCGCCGCCACCGCCGCAGCCGGGCAGTCTGCCGAGCTGGATCTGGCTTGGCGTCGGTGGACTGGTGCTCGCTATCGTGGCGTTCCTGGTCGGTAAGAAGTCGAAGTAAGGTCTACGACAGCGCAAAAAAGATCGGGGCTTTCGCGGCCCCGATTTTTTTATTTCCGGAAGAGTTCGGAGATCCGTCGCATTCGCACGCACATCGCGTCGTTGTCCTCTTGGTGCACGTAGGCGCTGATGGTCGCTGGCGGCGCTCCGCATTCCTTGCACGCCTCCGTGAACACGCCGCACATCATCTCTTCCAGAAACTCTCCAGCGATCGGCAGCTCCGCGCCGCACAAGCACTTCGCTGGAAGTAGGTTTTTGATCACCGGATGGCGGCGGACCGTGAATAGTTCTCCCATCACCCGCCCGCCGATGTGCAGATCAGACAGTCCTTACTAAAGCCGAATCCATCGTGCACGCCGTAGTGGCGAACCGCGACGAGCTGGCGACGAAGCTCTTTATTCGCTTCGCGCAGCTCCATCAGCTCCGTTCCAACGGCGAGAAGCCCTTCGCGCATTTTTTCGTCGCGATAAAGAAAACGATAGTTTTCCAGCTCCTGCTGCTGCTGCTCGATCGTCTCCAGATGCATGGCGATTAGCGCGCCTTGGCACTGAATCTGCTCGATCACGTTCTGCGGAATGCGCGGCGGTTTCGCCAGCTCGTTCCGAAGGCGTTCGACCTCATCGAGAAGGCGCATCCGCTCCGTGAGCGGAGAGATGTCGTCATCCTTATTGGCCAGCCGACGGTCGATGTTGCGAAGTTCTTCGTCGCTCAGCGGTTCGGTTTTCACGACTGCGCACCCATCACCTTTTCGATCGCCATCTTGCAGTATCCGACCTGATAGATGGCGTCCGCCAGCGCGTCGTGGGCTACATCGGTGCGCACGACCTGATCGTGGTGATGTTGCTTGCCCGCCAAGGCGTTGAGCGTCCGGATGTCCCGCGCCGCGCGGTAGGAAAACTTGGGCTTGATCACGAGGCGACGCAGGCAGTTCATCACGATCACGAAGTCGAACGTGGCGTGCGACCAGATCTCGTCGGCGTCGGCAAGATAATCGTTCAGCTCGTGAAACGCTTGGCGCTCCGAAACGGCCGGGACAAATTTCGCGCAGATCGAGTCGCGCGCAGCTTGCTCCTGCTGCAGCCACCACATCACCGTCCCGCCATCGATCTCTGCTCCGTTACGCTGCGCGTCGGCCGGATCGATATTCCGTTTGAATTGGTTCTCGCCATCGAAGTCGCAAGCGCCGATTTGCACGACGCAAGCGTTCACGCCGTTACCCAGCGTTTCCAGATCGATCATGATCCGCTTCATGTGCTCTCCTTTCCAGGTCCGATTTCAACAGAAAACTGTTTCGACTCGCCGCGGCCGACGACATCGATGCCCTGCTCGATCTCCAGCAGGCGCTTGGCGAGGATCGGTGCGGCGTTCACGATGATCGCCGTGATCGACTCTTCGTCCATGCTCTCCGTGTCGGCGAACCATTTCCCGGTCGGAACGCTGATTCCGAACGTCAAATGTCCCCAGCCGACTCCCTTCTGCGACCAGCCGATGTCGATGCACTGCGCGCGAAACTCGACATCGGTCTCGTCCTTCACGCCGTTCAGGATGTCTTCGATTGTGCGACCGAGTTCGCTCTGCTTTTTTTCTTCACTCACCGTCGTTCTCCCCACACGTTAAACCGCATTTGATGTCGAGGTCTTCGTACTTGCCAGCGGATGGATCCAGCTCGTCTAGAAAGATTTTTTTTCGCACGCCTCCAGCCTCTGTTTTGCAGATCGCGGTGTTGAGCTTCCGCTCCAGCTTCGCCATGCGTTCGAAGGTCTTAGGGAACTCGACACGGATCTTGTTCCAGTATCCGGCCTGCCCCTTCACGCAGCCGATGCAGTTGTTGTTGCGAAAGCCGAGGCGGTACATCGCCGGCAGCTCGATGCCCGCATAAAGCAGCATGCCGATCGCCATCTCCTTCGTGATGCCAGCCTCGATCAGCGGGCACCAGAGACCGAACTCGGGATTATTCGCGCGGAACTTCTCGGCGCGTTTCGTCTCGGTCGCATCGTATCCGAGCACCATCAGATCACCTGGTTTTTCAAACTCGCGCCGCGGAAGCTTCTTCAGCTCCGTCGTGCAGCGCGCGCCCTTGACGCCGACAAGCCAGCGAGTCTTGTCGAACACCTCCCAGATGTCCTCGTACTTCGACGAGCGCAGCACCGTGATGCGGCGCGGTCGATCACCGAAAAACCACCGCTCGCAGTCAGCCATGAAGCGCTTGTTGTCGGAATGCTCGCTGCCGGTGTCCATATAGATCACTTCGGCGAAGGGATATTTCTCCAGCGCCAGCTTGGTCGCAACAGCAGATGTCGCGCCGCAGGAAAACGAGCAGACGATTCTGCGATCAGAGTTCATAGACCTATCAACCTTTTAAAGGCTTCTCGCGCCTGCGGCGGGCAGACGGCATTGCCCAGGGCGCGCAGACGATCAACGCGATTCTCTACGTGAGATGCTACCGCCCTATCGACTCCTGGCCATTCAGACCACCAGCGTCCTTCACAAGCTGCCACGATGATCCAACTCTGATCCGACGAAGATAGGGATCCCCATAACGACGGAAGCGAGTCAGATGCGTGCTGCACAACGAAATGCGATAGGATGGTTTCCCGCAGCAGACGCACGGCGGTTTGATCGCCTTCTTGACGATGTGACCCCGCTCGTGATGCCAGGTGGTGTGACAAGAAGTGCAGAGCGTCATCAAGTTCGATGGTGCGTTGTTTCGCCAGTTCAGGTCGACGTGGTGAATAGAAAGTTTCGCGGTCGTGCCGCACGTCTCGCAGGTCGATTTCAGATGTTTCCGGGCGCGCATAAGATACGCCGACCGCGTCGGATTTTCCTTTTGCATCCCCGTCGCCATGCACTTCCGATCGCAAAATCGGCGTCGACTGAATGTCGAACGTGCCTCCATATGACTCTTGAACTTCTTGCGCGACATGGTCTTCCCGCACGCCTCGCACGACTTCGGCGGATCCGGCAGCCTCGGATGTCCCATTTACTTCGCCTTCTTTTGAGGAAATAGATCCCGGTTGAGCAGCGTCCACGCTCGCGGATAGCCCATCAGCCAGGTCACGAACTCCGGATTGAGTTTGCGGCTTCCGCCCGCCTCCTCCGCTGGACTCAGCGTCCTGCCGTCCCGGAACTCCTCCGACCGAATCTTGTTCGACGCGGTCGGCGTCGCCCACTGCACGACCGCTGCCGGGAGCGCCAGATCGCCCTTGCTCCCGCGCTGATTCGGTCCGCCCTTCTCGCCATCGCTCGCCCGTGGCGTCGGCCACATGTTCACCGCCGTTGCGAGATTCATCCCGTGCTTGCCGGCGATCTGACTCGGCGTCGGATTGGTCTGGCGGTTCTCGTTCGGCGATGCGCGCGGCGTCGGCCACAGGCCGTGTTTCGCCATCGTCGAGAGGCTGGGCGCTCCCGCTGTTTTGAAGCTCGATCCATCCCCTCGCTGGCCGTTGTTCCTCGAACCGTAGTCCGCCGCTGTCGGCGTCGGAAAGAGCGTCACGAAGTCCGTCAGCGTGTGGCCGGAGTGGCCAGCTACCTTGCGATTTTTCACGGTGCTGTTGCGTGAACTCTTCGAGTCCGTGGCCGTCGCAGTCGGAATCATTCCGCTTGGCAAGGAGGAACCAGCGTTCTCTAAGGTGCGGCGCTCCCACGTCAAAAGCGGAAAGCACTCCCCAGCGACAGTCATACCGAAGGCTGGCCAGTCGTCCGGCGACAACGTCGGCCCCACGGGACCGAATGGCAGGAACGTTTTCCAGGAAGATGAAGCTGGGTCGAGTTTCGCCAGCGAGTCGCGCGATCTCAAAAAATAGTCCGCTTCGCTCGCCCGCCAGGCCAGCTCCATTTCCCGCAACGCTGAGATCCTGACAGGGAAAGCCGCCGTAGATGATGTCGATATTGGGGAGGTCGTCGCCCCGCAGTGTGCGCACGTCATCCCAGATTGGGGCGCGCGTGAGGAATCCATCGGCCATGCGTGAAAACAGGACGCTTCGACAATAGCTGTCGACTTCGCAGTAGGCGACGGGTCTGACCCACGGAGAGATGGCGAGCGAGATTCCGCCGATTCCGCTGAAGAGGTCGAGTCCTCGAAGTAGAACCACAATTACTGGTGCTCCTTGTGATCCGTGATCTGATCGCGCCGATCAGCCTCTGCCCGGCAAAAGCTGCAACCAAAAAGCATCCGCCAAATCCACGCAAGAAGCGCCCATACAGCGAACCACAACGTGAGCAGGCCGACCGGTAGCGCGACGAGACAGACCGGAAAAACGAATCGACGAAAGATCTCTGCTTCGCCTTCGGTCATTCGTACTCCTCCGCGTGGCCGCGCCGACTCTCGCGATCGCGCTGCTGCATCGTCTGTTTCCGCCGTTCCTCAAGCGCTGCTCGAGTTCTCTTGCAGAGCGGGCAGTCCCAGACGCTGAACTCCGCCCTAGCGTCGCCGCACCAGACTTCGTGCCGCGCGCAGACGCCGCAAACGGCGTGGTTCCCGTCCATCGAAATGTTGCCCCAGACGTGCTTATGATCGCGCCTCAGCTGCGGGTTGCCAAGTACTTTGAGGCACGAGAGGCACGTCACCTCAGCGCGCTTGTCGGAATACTTGAACGGGCGCGTGCGATAGGTCGAGAGACCGCACACCGCGATCTCCGTGTAGTGCACGGGGCGCGGTGGCGGATGCCGCTCAGACTTCAGGTTGAGGGGCTTTTTAATCCACTCTAGGTTCTCGGCGCGGTTGTCCTTCAGGTCGCCGTTCTTATGGTGGACGACCATCCCGCGCTGGCGGCGCTGTAAAAACGCCTCAGCGACGAGACGATGCACCATCAGCTGCGCCGAGTCGCCGAAAGCATCGTAGAGCTGAACCCGCAGGTATCCACGGGAGTGCCGGCTATCCAGCGCCTTCTTCGTTCGTAGGCCGTTCTTTCTGGGCTTCGACCAGACGTTGCCTTCGTCGTCGACGAGGTAGCCGGGAAACCCGGGGATCCTGCGGGCCAAGCTCATGCTTTACGTGCCTCGTTTGAAATTCTTTCCGCCGTTAGAAGGATCTTCGTGCCGACCTCTCCGGTCCGCTGCGTCGGATAAACGAAGACATCGGTCGCTCCCTGGTCCCAGTAGGCGCGGAAGATCATCGAAAACTTGTCCTCACCGCCCGGTTTGATCTCGCCAGCGCGGTACGATGTGCGCTTGCGCTGGCACTGGCCGACACGAATCTTGTTCACCTCTTCCAGCTCGGCCATCCCAGCGATCGACTGCATGAGCGCCACGTTTCCGTCGAGTTTGGCGATGTCGTTTGGGGTCATCTTCGTCATCAAAATGTCCATCACCTTGTTGGGGTTCTGGACCGCTTGACCGCGAGGAGGCTGCGCCGCTGTTTTCAGGTCCTTCAGATCTCTCACGACGGCGATCGGACGCTTGTTAAACGGCGATCCTAGCGTGTCGAACTGATCCGTCGGGGCCTTTTCAGTAAGGACATCATCCTCGTCTTTCGGCGATTTCTGCAGCTTCTCGACCTCGTCGCCTATCAGAAGGATCGCGCCGCAGATCTCGTCCCTGTCCTCTTTCCGTTCTTCTCGCAGCTTTGCGATTTCGGCCGCAAGCTTCTCGATTTTCTCGTCCAGTCGTTGAAAAAACTGGCGTTGGCGGGTTATTTCATCGACGACATCGAGAGAATCGTATGGCGTCTCAA
>Ga0228698_1000429_pt1 | contig 33730 bp, 30 predicted proteins | sample McNCre117_Aug_MG_FD_178015 | JGI IMG/M metagenome (GOLD analysis project Ga0228698, IMG submission 178015) | Freshwater microbial communities from McNutts Creek, Athens, Georgia, United States - 1-17_Aug_MG | ecosystem: Environmental > Aquatic > Freshwater > Creek | place: USA: Georgia... | reverse complement strand
ATAAGCTCAAAAGCTTTTAACTAATCACGACGAAGCAATTGATTTTCAGGACAGCTACGCTTGGAGAAAATGAAAAAAGCCACCAATCTTTCGACTGATGGCTTTTCCATAATTGGCGGAGCGGACGTCACTGGAAAGTGATTCCGCCATCTTGTGCAGCAATCTTTGTTCCCCATTTAAATCAACGGGTTACAGTGATTTCTAGTCCGACATGTTCCAGCAGGCAATGCTCATTTTCGTGAGCTTTTGATATGTGGCTTGATAGTTAAGTTCTATCCACTAAGCACCACAGGGTTCAAAATACATCACATGGCGATCCATAAACTTACCGACCTAAAAATCAGGGCCAAGATCCGAACAATAGAAGACCTCCAATTCAGCCCAAAGGCGAAAAACGCCCTATTGGGTGATGGTCAAGGCCTATACCTGGGCATCACCAAAAGCGGCACAGCTAGCTGGCTATTCCGGTACATGGATCACGGTAAGGCAAAGACCGTTGGCTTGGGCGGCTATCCATCTACATCGCTTCAGAAAGCACGTGAGAAGGCACAAGTTATGCGCGATGCGCGTACGGGAGGTGTCGATCCAGTAACAGCGAAGAAAGAGAATGTACGCCAGCAAAAGCTTCAACTTGCCAAGGCCAAATCCTTTGAAACCTGCGCACTAGAGTTCATTGAATTCTCGCGTCCGGCATGGAAGAACGTCAAGCATGGTCAGCAATGGACGAACACCCTGACTCAGTATGCATTCCCGGTTATTGGCAGGAATGCAATCAACGACATTGATACCGATGAAATCGTTCGGATTCTCGCTCCGATCTGGCAAACAAAGAAGGAAACTGCAACCCGCTTGAGGGGCCGAATCGAGTCAATTTTGGATTGGGCGGAAGTCCAAGGATGGCGTACGGGAAGCAATCCGGCACGTTTCAAGGGCCACATGGAATACCTTCTACCGAAAATACGTGCTGGAGCCCAAAGTCATCATGCCTCGATGGCGTACGGAAAACTGCCAGCCTTCATGAAGGCATTGCGGGAACAGAGCGGAATGACGCAATACGCCTTGGAATTCCTGATTCTGTGTGCATCCCGGACTGGGGAAGTCATAGGAGCCACCTGGAATGAGTTCGATCTAGACAAAGGTATCTGGACGATACCGGCCGCACGAATGAAGGCTGACGTGGAACACAGAGTGCCGCTATGTGCACGGTGCTTGCAGATTCTGACTACCATTCGACCCTTCTCAGGCAAGAAGTTTGTTTTCAAAACAGGGAAAAAGGACGCTGCCATGTCAACGATGGCAATGGCAATGTTGCTCCGGCGAATGGAAGTGAAGGACGTGACAGTGCATGGCATGCGTTCCACATTCCGCAACTGGGCTGGCGAGCAGACCACCTATCCATTTCAAGTCTGTGAACAAGCACTTGCCCACAGACTGCCAGACGCTGTAGCTGCGGCATATCTGCGGTCGGACTTCTTCATCAATCGGGTCAACTTGATGAATGACTGGGCCAAATTCGCACTTTCAGAGTGCCCAGCTTAGCAAACTGATGACCTCTGGAAACTAACTGACTCCGGGTTGCAGTCGCCAAACCGCTCAGCCATTTTGTGGCTCGACAAAAAAGACCAGTTGTGTTCTACTAGTGCTAGGAATATACCTAATCGGGTGCATTCTCCGCGTCACCGCACTCTTTTTGAGTTATAGACGCGGCTCCACTGGACTTTGCAGTCCTAACAAGGCGTGACTCCGTTGTGGTAGCGGACTCGCTGATTGGTGTCAACTTTCCCTTAATCGGGCTGGTTGGCACTGCGCCATTCCAGCTTTTTGACCAAGACTGGAGACGCAAATGTCACATGAAAATTCCGTTACCGAAGTTCCCAAAAATGTCCCACTCATTTTCGGAAAATCGGTTCAACCCATGGAGGAAAAGCTGCGCGAAGGTGATGCCTTGGGCATCGTCAGCGAGAAGGTGATTCTGAACATGCTTAAGCAGCGCTCGCGGAATCCGAAGTCCGTTCCCGCTCATTGCCGAGCTTCCGCTGCAGCAATACATCATTTCATAAGCGGTCAGAACGCCAAAACAGTTTTAGTGGGCGCGGAATACGCCCACTATTTCAGTCCAACACCTCAAGATGGTCGCACCTACATCGTGACGGACCCAGACCAACCTCGTGTTTTACATTGGACATACCCAGATGGCACTTACGAGCGAGACGACTCCAAACGCAACTATCCACACGTTGTGCCAGGACTAGCCCTGACAATCTGTGAAGCGCGCGTCAAAGGAACAAAGCAAAAGAAGAAGCATAAGCGCCTCGCGCACGATCTCCATTTGATAGGGACAGATCAGGGTGCGTCTGCTGCGCACCTAGCTACCACGCTAATCGACATTAACCGCGTCATGCGTATGACGGGTTTTAAAACATCGTTTATCTACGAACGTGCTGACTTTCCACAGCCGGTAAAGTTGGGTGATTCACCACGATCACCTGTACGTTGGCTGGAATCAGAAGTCGTGTCCTGGATCGATGCACTCGTTTCCAAACGAAACACGAAAAGCGTTGAGGCCAATATATGAGCACCGCTGAAAAGACTCTTGAGGAAGTAGTTGATCGTCGTGCGTTGGTTGAAATGACTGGTGACGACCTGGAAGATGACGACTTAGCAGAGCTGTGGGTTCCACCAACTGCAGCGGAAATTCTGAGTCAACCTCTTTCCAAACCAACCTACCTCCTGCCGGGGCTTGTCGTCGAGGCACGCAACACGGTAATAACGGTAGCTAAAGGGGTGAATTGCTCCGATGTGTTTGCGCAAGTTCTAGGCTACTCTCTTGCCGGAGGCATTCAGTTCAGTCCCTTTGGCAAATCGGAACCCATGCCGACCTTGATCGCCTATGGTTCAACTGACTGGCACCTAGTGAAAGAGCACCTCAGTTTGATTGCGAATCAAATTGAAAATCAAGATGAACGCCTAAAGGCCGTGTCTAACCTGCGTGTTTCTCGTCATCGTCACAAATCTGACGACGATGATGAGGTGAGCTATGCCCGGAAAAATCGTCTGTTCAGAAACTCAATTCCAAAGGGCTGCAAGGTCATCATCTTTCCAAATGGCGCGACCTGTATAGGGCCAAAGAGTAGCGAGGATTATTACCATCCGTTCTCACGCCTGCTGAGCGACCTTAACGGGATGGGTATCGCAACCGTAACGTTCTACCATTAACAAAAGTGAGCTAATGATGAAAGACAAATTTCCAACAAGTGAACGCTCGTACTTTGCACACCTGGCAGTGGACAGATCGGCTCCGACTGAATACGGTGGCGGACTGATTTTTGAGCGCTCAAAAATCAGTGAGCAGGAGACTGTTCCCACAAAATTTCACTTCTGGTACACAGTAGTTGATAAAAAATTGCAACACGGCTGGGAGTGCCGCGATCCAGAAGACAAATCGACGGCGAAGAAGATCGAGATAGCGGAACGTCAGAAGCGCGTGAAACAACTACTGGCCGAAGGCATGAAGCAGAAAGACATTGCCTCGCACAGCGACATAGGAGTAAATGCTGCGACGATCTCGCGCGATGTTGCCGCGATAGAGGCAGACGAACAGCGCCAAAAATCCCGAGCAAAGTTACTTGCACAGTTATCTCCAAAAGCCGAGTGTGAGGACGATGAAAGTGATGACGAAAACGATGACAGTACTACCTCATCCAGTTCACCTTCAAGCGAGCCAAAAAAGCATACAGAAGATGATGCTTGGTAATCCACCGGACGTCGAGTGCCAGAAAATTGCATGCATGCACCGATTGCAATATTTGCTATCAGTTGCAAGCCCATCTGGCTGTCCGTGCATCTGGGATATCAGGCGCCACAAGAATAGAGGACGGGCGTGATGGTCACCAAAACCAATCGCCCCTCACAGTGGCGTCCCGTGGTGACGGAAATAACTCCGTTGACTTCGACTACATCTGGGGTTGGCATATCGATCAAACCAATTGCGTCCATGAGCCAGTTGGTGACCAACTTTGTTGATGGCGCACCTAGTGGCCCTCAAAGGATTGAAATCTTGCATCAGGTTATCCATTTGGTGGAGCGCGGAGAACAGATACCACTTCTGGAGCTCAAGAAACTTGTTGGTGTCCGTGTGTACAAGACTTTTCGACAGATTTTTGAATCTCGATTGCTTGGAAAATCGAAAGAGAGGTCGCCAGTAGAGCTTCGCCAATACTTGAATCTCCTTCAGCAGGCGGACAAGTTCTATATGCACTGCACATGGAATTGGCAGCGTTCGCTTTCAACAGGTCCAATGCCCACCCATACAAAAAGGTGTCAAGCGTGTTACCAAGATGCGATTGACTGCCTTCTTGACATCCTCGCGCGCTATCCTGGAGCCAGCAAGTTTCTTGATCGTCAAGTTAAGTCCAGCAATCAGCCAGAAAAGTACCACTGGAACGCTACCGTGCCAAGGTTGCTTCCAGCCCGTTCAAGGAAGGCAGTCGAGCGCATCCAGCATGATGCGCATGAGAGGCGCGAACTCATTGTTGCAACTTTGAATGTCGGCCTGACCAGGTTGAAGTCACCTTGACCCCTATTGGTGTCGCCTCATGCGTAGCAATAGCTTTAGGCTGCCCAACTCGTAGGTTCAACGTTGCCTGTAGCCTGAACAACTACCATGGTTCCTCTTCCACCTTCTGGTCTTCATTCAGATGCGGATCAGCGGCTCTTGGTTCTTTGACGGGACGTACTCGTATATCGCCCGAGTCAAGCAAACGTACAGAAACAAAATCGCCTTCCTGGATACCTGCTGCCAGCAGGAGTGACTTGCCCAAGCGAAGTCCGGTGCTGTTTCCCCACCTTGATAGTCGTACCATTTCAACTCCTTTTGATCGGCGGCATGCCAACGTATATCAACCAAATTGATATTCCCCCACCATGGCGGCGGCCGGTATTCGTGCACCTGCTGCCCTTGGTGAGGCGTCAAACTGCTCTCCAAGCGATTCACGGCGGGCTCAGTTTGAATGCGATCAGTCTGACGATTTCTCGTGCAATACCGACACCTGAATTAGGCGAAGGCGTGAACAAGATCATTGCGATTTCCACCAGCGCCCGCACAACTCTGCAATGCTTCCCGATCCGTGTTGTGGTGTTGCCTGCTTGGTGGTTGGCTCCGGCTCCGGCAGCGCGCAAATTTGTCCATCCACCACATGCAAGAGGATTGACGTCCCCGGACGACAACCGAAGGCTCTTATCAGTGATGGTGGCAACGGGACTTTGATTACGTCGGCCCCAATATGTGAAGCGAAGTTGTCAAACATGGCGATCACTCCTTTGGTTGATTGCAGCAAATTGCGTTGCCCAGCTTAGGTTCAAATTCATGCCAATATACGCAGCAATTCCGGCCCGTAGCGACTGGCATTGACAGGCCCGACACCTCGCACCAAGCTCAGATCGGCCAGCGTTGACGGACGGTGAACGGTCAGGTGATAGAGAGCACGGTCAGGCAGCACAGCAAATCCCGGCACTTGCTGCGTGAGCGCAACTTCCGAACGCCATGCGCGCAGCTCTAAAAATAGCGGGTCACTTACGTCATGGGTCTGAGATGCTGAAGGCCCACGCGTTATGGGTATCTTCCGATTGCCCGCTTTGCATGGAGGCACAAGGCAGTTGTCACAGTTGCCGCAGGCATGGCCACTTTCGCTGAAATACTTCAAGAGCAGCGTTCTTCTGCAACTGGTTGTACGGCACCATTCAAGCATGGCATCCAACTTCATGCATTCAACACGCTTGCGCTGGGGATGGCTCTTCGATTCCTCTATGCGTTGGCGGTGAACCAACCCGTCATTTACCCCGTAACACATCCATGCGTTGGCGGGCTGACCATCACGACCAGCGCGTCCGGTTTCTTGATAGTAAGCTTCAATTGATTTTGGTAGGCCCCGATGCGCAACGAAACGGACATCGGGTTTGTCGATTCCCATGCCGAATGCGTTGGTCGACACCATGACAATACCGTCCTCCTGCAAAAACCGATCTTGATTCTCCTTCCTTACGCCTGCCACCAGCCCAGCGTGATAAGGCAAGGCTTTGATACCCTTACGGTTTAGCCATTGCGCAGTCTTCTCAACGTCCTCGCGTGTTAGGCAGTACACAATACCCGCCTGATCCAAGTGACGAGTCAGAAAGTCGATTAATTGGAGATTACCGTTGCCCCGCTGCACCACCGTGTAACAAATATTGGGACGGTCAAAACTCGACACGAATGCGGGTGCATCATCCAGACCCAATTGGGATGTTATTTCCTGCCGTGTCCTGTCATCTGCGGTAGCGGTCAGGGCAATTCGAGGTACATTGGGATAGCGCTCCTGTAACTCGGACAGCCGCCGATAGTCTGGTCTAAATTCGTGGCCCCATTGCGATATGCAGTGCGCCTCGTCAATAGCGAACAGGGCGATACCACCCTTGTCGTAGAGCTTGTCAAGTACGTTGGCAAAGCCTCTTTGTAGCACCCGTTCAGGGGAGACGTAAATTAGGTCAATCTCACCATGCATCATCCGCTTTTCAGTTTTTGTCGCATCCTGCGCGTCAACCGCTGAATTCAGAAATGCAGCTTCGACACCCAACCTTTTCAGTGCATCAACCTGATCCTGCATGAGCGCGATCAGCGGCGATACCACCACACCTACACCCTCCATTAGCAACGCGGGGATTTGATAGCACAGTGATTTGCCTCCGCCAGTTGGCATTAGCACCAAGGCGTCGCCGCCACCCATTACTCGACGGATGATTTTCGATTGCTCCCCGCGAAAGGCAGGGTAACCAAATACTTGGCGCAGGGTTTGAAGTGGCGTTCTCATGCGAATGCTCCTTCTTCATCGTCCAGATCGGAGTTTGGAACGATCGGCGCATTGCTAATGCCACCTTTGAGCCGCGCTCTCGGCAAGTCCAACTGTTTAGGTGAAGCGTAGTGTTCCGTCGCGAAGAGCCAATCGGGAATCGGTACAACGTTCGCGGGGCAGTAAATATCGGCGACGTTGATGGTTGGCAGCGATTCCGGCCGTCGGTCTCCTGCCATGTCAATGCCGACCTTTTCCTTGACAGCCTTTATGTACTTGTGAGCAGATGAGCGGCTGCGAAACTGTTCGGCAACAGGTTTGCCGTGTAACCACAGCTCATAGACATTGCGCTCCGCAGTGGTGAGCACCGTCAGCATCTCGGCAGTTAGCAAGGGCTGGATCGAGCACTTGATCTTGTACTTCTCAAGGGCATCAAAGAACAACGTGACAACATCTGCGCCAAGCCAATTGGTGCCATATTGCAGATTGAGCGCCTTTAGCCCCATGCTGTAGTACTTCACTTCACCGCGAATACTGTCCTGGATGTACTCAATCAGCATCTTCTGAAACGGCCCTAGCTTTTTCCATTCCGTCAGCAGCTCAGCAGGTTTGTAGTACAGAGTAGCCGTTTGATACTTGGAGCGACGTTTCCCGGTAAACCCCAGTGTGATGCAGGTTTTCAAGTCCCGATGCTTCCCTTCTGAGTTGTTTTCATCAATGGCGTCAATGACATGAATGACGTCCCGCGCCAGGCACCAAAAGTTTCCAGTGAGGTGGACCTCCGTAAGCCAGAAGTGTCCGGCACGCCACTCTTCTCGGTCATGGTCGTCAACGTAGAGTCCAAAAGCCTTCGCCACGTGGTCAAAAACGGCATAGGCATAGGCCACCAGTGAGGAATGTCCAAAGATATTGTGCTTTTGCAACACCTTCGGTGGACAACAGTGAATTTCAAGTTCGTACGCATAACCGTCGTCCTCTATCTTCTTGGACTTAACATACGCAAAATCCGCACCCTTTTTCAGTTGCTTCTTTGTAAGTCGTGATCCGGCCGCTACATAGCCGAAATCCTCATCGTGTCCGAAGTAGACCTTTCCGATCGGCATATGCCTGCACGGTCCTTTCATGTGAATCTTGTCAACGTGGATGTAAGCGTTTTTCGGCAGCAGATTGTTTAGCGTCTTGGTCATGGAGATTCCTCAAGTTGGTTAATGACGCTTACAAATTGACAAACGGCGTACAAAAATGATGTTGTATATGCGGTATAGCCAATAAATAGTCACCACCAAGAAGTTCCCTGCCAAGAGCCCCTTATGAACCGTTTTGGGAGTACTTTGAAGCCAGTTTTTGGCTCTGAAGTGCAATTGCTTAACTTTGGAGCCTGGCTGACGATTGCAAGAATGCAAGAATGCAAGAACGCATGCGTCAGATGCCTGCGAAGGGACGTTGAGACCGTCTGTGAATTTAGCTTTCTGTTCGCATCAGAGCATGCGCAGCAACACCTCCCGCTCAGTCATCCATCGCCGAACACTTTGCCGTAACTGGCCTTCAACTGAACAGAACGCTTCCCCATGAAGTTGTTCCCAAAGGTGTGAAACTTCGTGGTACGCAAGGTCCAAGGTATCGCCGTGTCGGAATCTGCTTTCAGTGGTCAGCAGCAGCGGGTTAATCAAAACGCGGTGTGGCTTGCCGTCCGCGACCGACACGGCACAAAGCCCTTGGGCGGTGGCAATAAAGCAGAAACCAGCATCCACGCGACGACCGCCATGGAACGCCTGCAGGTCGGTCACGCTTCCGTCAAAGTTGTTCCAGTCCACTCGCAGTCCGCCCCCATCAAAGAGCACCACCCCGTTTGCGAGTGCCCAATCACAGCAGAGAATGGTCATTACTGCCGCCTGCCAACTATGGGCCAGCTTGGCATTGCGCTGCCTGTTCAATTCGGTGACCAAGGATGGTGCAGTGATGTAGGCTTGGCTCTTGGCGGAGCGTCGCAAGGAAAGTGACTCGACTTTCAGGTGAAAGTTGGCAGGGTAACGATCATGAGTAATGCGCCGGAGTGCCGCCGCGTACCCTGCAACTGATTCCGGTTTGGCAGCTTCCGTGCATACCATGAGCAGGGGTGCCGTCGGTCTTCCATTGATCTCCCCGCCAGTATCAATTCCGCTTGGACTCACTCGTGCCACGTGCACGCCAGCGTCAAAGTTTATCGACAGGTCAAGTGCCTGACCGTAGCGAATGGCGCTTTGGTTCTGCACCAGTCCGCCCACCACCTCGGAGAACTGTTCACGCACGGAAGAACTGAAGCCGTCACGGTTAGCTGTAAGTACCGTGCTGCCAGCGTCAAGTTCAAGTCCACCGCTCAGCGCACTCTGGTTGGCACTGGAGTAAAAGGTCACGGTGAACATGGGCAGTCCCGCTACGGACACCACAAATTCAGACCGGCTGCCCGGTAGCTCGTCGTACCACATGGTACCCAGCGGAGTTTGCACATTGAAGTCGTAGACGCAGTCGTTGTTTTGGGCCAAGCCCTGACCATCCAGACGAATCATGACCGGCCGCCCGGTTGAGTACTCCATGAAACAGGCCCGGACATAGCTCGTGATCCGTTCGCGCCATGCGTCGATCATCAAAACACCATCTGCCAGTTCGACCGTCATCCTGGTGCCGGTGATCGCACCACTGTTGACCTGCAAGCGGTATTCACCGCCACTGCCTTGAACCATCAGGTCACGGGTTTGAATGGTGTAGGCATGGTGTGCGAAAAACAAGATGGCTTTCGCTATGCCAAAGCCCCCAATGGAACCCGCTGGTTTTCTGGAGCCACCCATGCACAGCAGCACGTTTTCCAGAGTGTCCTGATCCATGCCAATACCGTCATCGTCAACCTGCAGTTCAACATGTCCAGCGGCATTGACCATCAGTCTGAAATCAATGGTGGTAGCCTGTGCGTCATAGGCGTTCTGGACAAATTCGCGGATCATCGCCCAGCGCCAGTCGGCATACTCGGACTTGGCTTTCTGAAAATAGCTGTGTGGCACCTGCACTTGGCGGGCTGCGGTGGTGACTTCATTCATGTTGGTGGGGTTGTTCATGGCTGGCCCCTCTCACAACAAGGAAGGTAGCTGGCGGCGTTTGCCAATTCGGACGTACCTCTGTAAGGTGGCTTCACTGCGGTGCCCGGTCTGCGCCCTGAGTTGGTAACTCGGGATGCCTGCCAAGGTGCCAGCGGTGGCAAAACCGGCTCGGAGGCTGTGACCGGAATACAAATCGGGGTCACGGCCTGTTAGCACAATGATCCGCTTGACGATCTGCGCCACCGCATGGGCGGTGAGTGGCTTGTTGGCAACCTGGTCATGCCGATTGACGGGCATGAAGATGTGGCCCGTTTCATTGCCCGACACCTCTTGCCAGTGTTTCAGTGCCTTGACTGGGCAGCGGTCGCCGTAGGCCATCGGAATGAACTTGACGAAACCGACTCCGGTTTGATCGACCTTGCTCGACTTCAAAGTGATCTCAATGCCGTTTTCCAGCCAGCACACGTCAGCCCAAGTGAGTGACACCAGTTCACTTCTACGAAAAGCACCAGCCCAGCCTATGGCCAGGAGCGCCATGGTGCGTGCGGCCTGTACTGGTCGCCCCTTGGCGGCGGCAGACCACATATCGATCAGCGTGTTTTTCTCAATTGCGGTGACCTGCCGCTGGCCGACGCCCAGGCTGCGGCGAACACCCTTCATGAGCTGTTTGACGCGCGGGTCATGAACCGGTGACTTGTGACCCCGCTCCAAATGTTCAACGTGCAGGCTGACCAGACGCTTTTCGATGGTCGCAACGGCAAGGTTTGCAGCCATAGTCGTTACGAAAGTGACTACTTGCTCGACAGTAGCAGGGATGGTGCCACCGGAGGCCAGGTAATACCGAACATCTTTGGCGTATTCGGTGCGGGTTGAACCTGCCTTGGCAGCGGCGATGAAGTCTTCTTCAGTCAAAGCTAGCGCCTGACCGATCTTTCGATTCGGATTCATGATGTTTTCTTTCGGTGAAATGTGCGCGAAAACGCACGAAACTGACTTACGAAAAGTGCAGTTTTTCGGCGGTTAGCGGCTTTTTGAATAGCGGCGAAGGTGCCGCTGGTGGCTATAGTGGCAGTGGCCTGCTATGACCACTGGTGCAGCTCAGGTCCGCCTTTTCAGTGGTGAGCGGTGCCGCGTAATGCCGGTAGCCAATGGCTCGGGGGCTGGCGCTATCGTGTGAGGGCTTGATGCGGGCGCCTGCGCTGGTAGTCGATCTCTCGCGAGCTTGTCCACGAAATCCAGAACTTCACTCAGAAACCATCGTACGGCAGCACGTTGGCTTGTTCCGAGCTTGATTGGCCGTGGGAAGATGCCTTCCGCAGAGTATTTGTAGATCATGGATTTCTGGAATCCAATGATTTTGCAAACTTCATCTATCTTGATGAGCTGAGGAATCGGCCTTTCCGCTTCCCGTGAAGGGGGCGTGCCCGAATTATTGAGCGTTGAAGTATCCATTGTTCGCACTTTCAGTACTCGCTAGGAAGCAGCAAAGTCGTGGATGACCTGTCCGCCTCTGTGATGATCCAAACTCGTTCGCCAGCCATCTGATAGCTGGAAAAAATTCTCAACCCGTTCAGGACTGAAAAGTCGTTTTCTTGTGCATCTTCTGGCGGTACATCACCCCACAGGCCGCAGTGGTGCTGGAGAATAAATGGTGTTGGGTCAATGGCGTTGTCAATCAGGTGCGCATTGACCCCTTCGGTTGCAACCAGAAGCCCAAGCGGAAACAGGGGACGATTTCGCTCATCTGGCGTGGGCAGTCGGGCTGTGTTTGTGGTGTGGACGTAGTTAGGGCTTTGGCTCATTGGGTGTACTCCATGGGGGTTGAGCCGCGCTGCCGAAAAAGGGTGGTCCAGAAACGCAAAAAGCCACGAGGGTTAATCGTGGCTGTTGGTTTCGGTGGTGGCTGGCACCTTGTTTTGTGGCGCGGCACGGTGCGTGGTGCGCCGTGCCGTCAGTTTAAGCGGGCATTTTTGGCCTGTCAAAAATGGAAAAACTTTGGCGATTTTTACACACTCAGACTCCAAATCTTGAAATCAAGTTAGCCAGCGTCACGTTGGCGGCAACTGCATCATGCGGAATCAGCAAATACCGCCAAGGCTTGCCGCCAACCTTGTTGGAATAGTCAGTCGCGTTTTTGCACCAAAGGGCGGCCTGATCTGCCTTGGCCCTAACATCAGTATCTGATTCATGCGAGGCTGTCACCTCTTGCGCCTTTTTTGTTTCAATCATCAGAATCACATCATCCAACGCCGCCACAAAATCGGGGATGTACTCAGGCTGAAATGCACCGGATCGGTAATAGATATTGAACTGACCGGCTGCGGGCCTGAACCAACGTGTGGCCTGGCGCTCCAGTACAGTCGCAAGAATGCGCTCGGTGTCAGAATGGAATTTCTGGTAGGGGTAAGAGCACCGTGCAAATCCGCTGTACAGATACTGGCCGATGGTTCGCTTGTCATCGGGTGCCCAGTGCAAGGGCTTCAATTCGTCCTTGGCGGTGAAGGCGCATGGCTTCAGCGGCACAAAACCTTGGCTTACCACCACGTCAGAGCCAGTGGATTCCTCCACGTAGTGCTTTGCCATCTGCGTGTGAATGATTTCAGCGATGGGTCTTGCGTAATTTGCCAGGACATTGTGGAGCGCATCTTCTTCAGTCAGGTAAGACTTGAAGTGACTGACTGCCTGATCTGCCAATTGGTAGATAAAATCCGCATGGTCGTCATAGGAAACGTCGTCAAAGTTAATCAACTCACGGACGATGTAATCCTCAAACCGAGATTCCTCCACCACAGCAGCATCACCATAAGTCAGAACTCTGTTGGACTGCAAGCCATGGGACTCAAGCGTATTGGATAACGGTTGATAGTTCAATCTGGAAATGTCCAAGGTAAACGATGCGTATCCGCTATTTACCGGGCCAACAGGCACTACAGAAATGCGAGGAATATCAATCGAATGTTCAACGAAGACACCGACTGCTTGCCTGACCACTTCGGCCACGGCTGCAGAGTCATTGAACTTCGACTCCAGCAACTCACCTTGTGTGCCTGGCTGCGTTGGAACTAAACGTTGCTGCACCAGTTCTGCAATGTGCTGTTGCACGCTGGGCGCTGACAATGATGCGCTGGTGGGTGCAATGGAGGCACCATCACGATAACGGCCAACTTCAGCAATGACGTCCATTGCTGCAATAGCAATCTGTCGGTCTTCACCTGTGTGAAATACTGGCGAAATTTGCAATGCCCCTGATGGCAAATTTGAGCTGGCGATAGTGCCGCTTCCACCAGATGACCCTGCAGAAATACCCGGTGCAACGGATTGACCGTTGCCGCCCACTCCCTGCGTTTGTGCCAAACCCAGGACCACTGCCATGGTTGAGGGTACCGTGTAGCTGGTCAACCTGTTGCCTTCTGAGTCAGTCGGATCAAGTTTGAGTTGCTTCAGCCGTATCGGTGAATCACCTTTATTCGCTTCCGCTATGACTTCCTGAAACTTGTCGTGGGCGATGATATTCAAGCGGTCAACCACCTCAATACCAGTCTTGCGACCATAGGGCAAACGCAAGCCACGCCCAATGGACTGCTCGATCAGTGTTCGGGCATTGGCGGCTCGCAAGGGCACGATGGTGTATAGGTTGGTCACGTCCCAGCCTTCTTTCAGCATGTTGACGTGAATCACAATCTCTGTCGGTTCGTCGTAGCTTTCTACCGCCAGCAGGCGGCGAATCATTTCCTCTTCTTCCGCACCGGTGCGACTTGAATCGACCTGGATGACCTTACCTTTGTAATTGCCGCTGAAAAATCTATCGCTTTCGATTTGCGCTAGGAGTTGTGCGGCGTGGGTTGTGTCGCGCGCAATTACAAGCACAAATGGCTTGACTGGCTTTTGCCCGGTGTGCGCCGCGTAGGTCAGTAAATGAACCTTCGTCTCCTCATGCACGCGAATACCGTCTTTGATCTTGATAACTTCAATCTGTTCGGAATTGTGGTCGGCAGGATTAAAGTTTTGTTGGGTAACTACGGCAGGTTCCTTGACAAAACCGTCTTCAATGGCGCGTGCCAACGGGTAGTCCATTACCACGTTCTTGAATGGAACAGTCTTCCCCGCAGTGCCTTCAGTGAATGGTGTTGCCGTCAGCTCAAGACCTAGCAAGGGTTTAAGTTCGTTCAGGGCACGAACACCAGCACCAGCACGATAACGGTGGGACTCGTCCATGATGAGAACCAAGTCCGGTAAACCAGCAAGATATTCAAAGTAGCTTTGACCCAGATATTCCGAGAGTCGCTTGATTTTCGGGGCTTTGCCGCCACGCACTTCTGAGTTGATCTTTGCAATGTTGAAGATGTTGATCTGAACGGGCGCATCAATCGCCTGTGAAACCAAGTCCCCTTTTTGCTCGTAGGTTTCTCCGGTAATCACCTCCGGCGCTTCAACGGCAAAATCTGCGATACCCTTGAACACGTACTTCGGCCCGGTCGTGTCGCTGAAATCACGGATCAACTTGTCGTAGATCGTGAGGTTTGGAGCCAGTACAAAGAAGTGCTTGTAGCCATAGGCCGCGTGCAAGTAGCTGATGAACGCCCCCATCAGACGTGTTTTCCCGACCCCTGTTGCCAACGCAAAGCAAAGGGACGGAAAATCGCGCTCGAAATCCGTCAACTTCGGAAACTCAGCCTTCAGAGCTTCCTGCATGGCCTTCAGTTCTTCCACTGAGCGCGCTTTCGAGTCACGCAATGCTGGTACCGACTCCAATGCGGTGCGCAAACGCTCCAGACTGACGGTTTGCGGCTCGCGCAGGCTCAAGCGGCCAGCCACCGTGCGCACGATTTTTTCTGTGCTCATGCTGTGCGCTCCATATCTTTCAGAATTCGTTTGTAGCGTTGCTCGAAGGCTTTCTCCCCGCCCTCCATGATTTCGCAGACCTTCTTTCTCACAGACCTCTCCTGTAGCCCACCCGCCGTGTTGTTCACGATTTGGCCGCCCACGAATTCCATGGGCATGACCAGCTCGGCATCGCCGTTCACGACGATGTTGGCGTTATGGGTAATGACAATCAGTTGGCGGCGGTTCTTGTTGTTCCTGAGCTGGGTCACCACCAATTGCGAGACCAGCGCGTTATCTAAGTCATCTTCCGGCTGATCCATCAGCAACGGCTCGCTGCCGTGTGCCAACAGGAACGACAAGATTGCAGCGGTCTTCTGACCTGCCGAAGCCTGCTGAAGGCTCTGGAACGAACTTGATTCGTCGCGCTTGTACTGAAGATCAACAGCATCTTCCGGGAACCACGCCGCCAACTCGTCAAAGACGACTGGAGCGACCTCCGGCTTCATGTCCTTCAACTTCTTGATAAACTTTCCGTGCAGCTTAGTGTTCAGCACCTGCTCGTTCATCTCTTCTAGTGATTGCTTGATCTCCTGCAACCGCTCAGGCACAGACGACGCCAAAGCCGGATTCACCAAGTCCCACACCATGCCGCACGGCTTGGGCGGATCGTCATCGGTCTCGCCGTAGATTTCCTTGGCGAAAGTGCCTTCCGTTTCAATGCGAAGTATCTCCCGCAGACTGACGGCACCAGCTTCCGCATCGGCCACGGTGTTCAGCTTAATCTTCAAAGCCGGAACGTTAACCAGCACTTGATTGAGAAAGTCCTGCCGCAGCACGGTCAACCCTTGGCGCTCCAAGTGCAACGCGGCTTGCGCATCCACAACGGCTGTCCGTGCTTGTTCAAGATCGGTGCTGATGGCGTTGAACTGATCCAACTGCTTCTTCAGCTTCTCTTCTAGCGCCACGGCCTGAGATGCATCTTCGGCATTCGTGATGCCTTGGGCCTTGAGTTCCGCCACGATGCGTGCGTACTCATCCAGATGCACTTTATTTTCTTGGTGCCATGCGCTCGTGCCACTGGCCGCCTTCGCTGCATCAAGGTCTGCCTGCATGCTGGCAACCAAGGCCGTGATCTGGTCAAAGTTACCAGCCAGCTTTTGCGTCAGAGTTTCCGTCGCCAGCTTTCCCGCTTGTTCAGCCGGAGTCGTGGCCTCGAAGTCGGTCAGCGTCAGGTTCTTCAGATTAACGGCTTCCGCAGCACTGGTTTGCAGTGTATGAACATTATCACTAAGCTCCTTGAAGAATCCATCTACCGCTCGTTGCTGTTTGCCAGCACGCTGGTACGCCTTGAGGGCATCGCCAAAGTTCGAGGACGCGAACACCTTGGCTTTGCGCGATGCCTCCTTGTACTGAAGCTCAACGGCAGGCTTCTGCGCGATCTCGACCTCCAATGCACGAACACGCTTTCTGGCCATGTTCAAGGCCTCGCGCTTGATGGCAAAGCCTTGTGCCCAAGCCTCTTTGCTGCCGCCAAGAACATCGTCGATGTACTGAATCAGATGCTGCGGGTTGTCGGCCAGCGCGAGAATCTGCTTCTGGCTGAAAAGTTTTACCGGGAAGTTGCTGCGAGCCTGTTCCTCGGTCAGCTGGGTTGCCTGCCATGCATCGCTGTCCCAACGCCGCACCGTCACCACAAACTTGGCATCGGCCCCTTTGGTCCAACGGTACTCAAACCGCTCTTCCAAATCACCGTGCCCTTTGGATACCTCGACCGTGATGCGAGTATCGTGAAACATCATGCCCGGCTGATTGCGGCCTGTTTTTTCCTTCTTGAAGTTCTCGAACGATTGCTTCAGCGCACTGTCGGAGCGCCCCGTCAGCAGTTCGTTTTCCCGTGCCAACCCCAAGCGCAGGCATTCCAGTATGGTGGACTTGCCGCTACCCCGGCCACCAATCAAGGCGTTGTAGCTGGGGTTGAAATGGATCGTGAGTGGGTCTTTCTGACGCAGGCGCAGCTTCTCAACGGTGATGTTCTTGATCTTCGGATGACTAAGTGGCTGCGGGTAGCTGGTGCATGCGTCACTCCGACGGACGGCCGATTCAGGGTCAAGCAGCGCCAACTTCAAGCCCTCAATGGAAGGGGCTGACATCTTCACCCATGTGTAGCCTAGGCCGATGCTTTCTGGTTGGTGACTATCCGAACCAAGTACAAAGGCCAAATCAGCCAAGGCGGCGGCATGTGGTTGCAAGCATAGTGATGCGGGATCAATGACCTCGATAGCATCCAGCAACTTGAAGATGGGCTGCAACGTATTGTGATCGGTTAGCGAGGTCAGCAACCCTTTTGGTTTATCGACGTGTGCGGCGCAAGCGATTCCCCCCGCTGACTGGATGGCACGGATAACGTGCTCAACACTTTGGCTGGTCACTGCATCACTGTCACCCGGCGTGCCCGTATAACCAACGCTGCCACGAATGGCATCAATGTCCGAGGTGCCTTTGCTTGGATCAAGAATCACCATCAAATGAATGCCACCGCTACAAGACAACTCCATACCCGGAAATATCGTCATGGAACCCCACGTCGCGGCATCTTGCAGCTTCAACGTCGCTAGCTCCGCCTTGAGCTTGTCGATCCAGCTGCCGGTGTTGTGGTCGGAGACGACGATGCACTGAATGCCCTTGTCCAGATAGTCCTGCAACCACTGGCGCGGCGTGATGGCCTTGTTGCCTCTGTAGTCCAAGGACGCAGGCGTATGGTTATGAAAGTCGAACTTCCACCAGCGCGAGCCGGGGTAGGTGTAGGTCATGCCTGTTCCTCCCCATTGCCAAACAAACCGCTTTGGCGTGGCGGCTCAACTTTCGGCTTCTGCTGCATCGGCAGATTTTCAACATTCAGGCTGTAGTCGTCATGGCCCCATTCGCACTTGCTCAAGACCATCTTCGGGATTTTCTTGAGCGTGATATTGGCGAAGCGGTCAGCCGAACCACGATAGGCCGCGCAACACACCAGCAGACTGTGCCCTTCGCCGACCTCTTCGCTCAGAGCCTGTACCTGGTCGGCATTTAGCGTCTGCGTCGTGACGTAGATGAAGTCCAACTCGGTACTGTAGCCGTGCTGCCAGTAATGAGCATCATTGGGCGCGTATGTGAAGCCTTCCAGCTTGCAGATCGCAGCAGCGAGCATTTCGGCGTTGTATTCCTTGTTGATTACCCAGTTACCCCAACGATCTTGCTGCAACAGGCTGGGAGCAACACGGTAATAGCGGAAACCGCCACCGCCTTTCCATCCAACAGATTCCGTGATGCCGCCTAGGTCTTCACCGTCGATAACTTTCTTCAGGCGCGGAATGACGTGGGTATGGCAGTGGTTCCCCAATTCGACCATGATCCAGCGGCGACCCATTTTGTGGGCCACTGAACCGGTTGTGCCTGAGCCCGCAAAGGAGTCGAGCACAAGGTCGCCTGGCAGGGTTGATATATCCAATACTCGGCGAAGTAAGCCTTCTGGTTTCGGTGTGTCGAAAACATCCGATCCAAACAAATCTTTTATTTCTTTCTTGGATGTTCTATTTGACCCTACCTCGCCATGTGGCCAGATTGTTTCTGGGGGTCTGCCGTCAGTATCCTCAAAGTAAATTCTGAAATAGACACTCCATCCTTCTTTGGTCTTAACAAAATCAACTCGTTCCCATTCATTCTTAACCTTCTCCACCCCCCACTGCCACCGACTATCTGAGCCATCTGGATTTTTTGGAAATACATCTGCCCCATCTGGAGCGACAATCGGGAAGTACATAGATGGCCGCTTTTCCCGATGTCCGTCTGCTCCCATCGCTCTTAATGGCTTGAGATAGTAGATGCGGCCGGTACTATCCCTTTTGTTGTAGTGAGCAGGAATTTCGGACTGCCTCAAGCGGTTAAGCATTACTTTGTCAATGTTTTTGGCCCATACCAATACGTGGTCATGTCGATTGGAAAAGTATTTGGCATCCGACCGCGGGCTATCAGCCTTCTCCCAGATCACATCAGCCAGAAAATTATTCCTCCCAAACAACTCATCACACAAAACCTTTAAGTAATGTGCCTCATTGTCGTCAATCGAAATCCAAAGCGAACCATCTTCAGACATTAAACGCCGAATCACCTCAAGGCGATCTCGCATCAGTCCGAGCCAAATCGAATGCTCCAGGCCGTCCTCATAATGCGAGAAGGCGCTTCCAGTGTTATATGGAGGATCAATAAAAACGCATTTCACCTTCCCAGAAAAATCTTGCTCCAAAGCTTTAAGCGCAAGCAGGTTGTCGCCATATATCAACTGATTCTCGAAAATGTCGCTATCGGAAATGCGCTGCTTAGCGTGGTAACTTAGTTTGGCATCAGTCAACAGAATACGAGGCTCTAGCTTTGGCCTCGCATCTTTGCCAATCCACGTCAGTTCAAGTTTTTGTCTTTTCGTCATAGCTTAAATAATCCGCGTTGCTGTGGTGCAATGATCTGGTCATTCGGCTTGATCTGCTGTGCCGACCGGCGCTTTACGCCGTCCTCGCTGACAACTTCAATCACTTTTTCGTCAATTAGAAATCCGACCGATTCACGATATATCGCGGCCGACGCGGGGGAATCATTGCAAGTCGTGGCAAACAGAATCCCGAAGCTCACGCCTTCATCGTTGGCATACACACGCTTCGGAATGTGCTCATTGAGTGCGCTGATGCTGGCCTTCCGCGCCACATCATCAAACTCGAAACCCAGCACGCTCTGATTTTTGTGGTCAGCGTCATGGTCAGGGTCGTAACCCACCATCTGGAACATGTCCAGGCCTGCGCCACCGTAGTGGATGAAATAGTTGTTGTTGTCCCAATGCACCTCTGTCATGACATCGCGCGCCTTGTGGTGCTGCGAGAGGTGAATCAACCAGTAGTCGCCGTGGCCCTTGTTGTTCCGAATAAAGAACGGTGTGAAATGCTTGGCACCGCATCGGGTTACCAGCGTGCGATACAAGCCGCTCTGGATAAATAAGCGCCAATCGCGTTCAGACGACTTGATTTCTTCCATGGAGCGGCCGTTCAGAACGTCTGGAATTCCGATCTCTTCCAACAGCGACTGCGTGAGCTTTCCGTCACTGGCATAGTTCAGGAACGAATCCACGCCGAAGGTCAGGATGACCTCGGCGCTTGGCAGCTTCGCAAATATCCTCTGAATCAATTGAGTTGGAACTTCCTTGTAGCCGTATTGATCGAGCGCGAAGATCGAGCGTCCATTCCTCGGACTCTTGCGCTTCACGAAATCAATGATGCTGTCGGCCTGATCCTGAAACTTTGCATGTTGCAGGTGGATGGTGTTGCCGATCTGCGCACCGTACCCGTCGTCACGCAGCACTTTGTCTAGATGTGAGTGCGCATGCTTGTCGGCCTCCACAAAAAAATAATCGACCTCTAGCCGTACTGGTTTCCTGCGGTCCTTGTTAATCAGAAATTCTGCTTCGCGTGTCGCATTCAGAAATATGAATGGTGACCCTTTGACCAGCTCACGGGTATCGTTGTGAACGTACAGGCCACCACCAGCAAAACCATCAACCAACGTCAATCGCAACAGGTCTTGGTTTGGTGAACTAACCAAAGTCCTGAAGTAGGCGGCAAGGTAGGACTGCAATATCCTGTGCTTCGCAACACTGTGCTGTTGAATAAAGTCTGGCCCGTTCTTCCAGTTGTATGGTTTGCGCGACATGTAGGCCCTTAGAAGTGGGATGAAAGTTCGGGCATATCGTCCCATGTACGGCCATCAAGCAGCCGCCCATTGGCCTTTTTTGAGCGTCGCTTGCCATCCGCCCCCCATCCACCCCACTGCTTGAAGAAGAATTGAACCGACTGTTCCTTGCATTGCTGCTGAATACTTTCAACCCATTCGAGTTTCATCGGTCGCGCTTTGGGGCCAGATTCGCCGCCAACGATGACCCAATGAATATCCGTCAAATCGAGTTCACCAACATCATCCAAGAGCGGTTCCACTGAAATGAAGCGAATCCTTGCATCGACTTTTCGGAGATGATTAATTCGGTGGACACCGTACATTTGATCTTCAACAGATACGCCAATCCACGCATTGGTTGGAACAACCCGATGCTTGAAGAAAGACGCAAGCCGCTCCGCACGTTTCGTGAGAACCTGAAAAGTATGGTGTGGGCAACGCTGAATGACATCAAAGACCTGCTCAATGTACGCATCAGATACGCCCTTGTGAAACAGGTCAGACATCGAGTTGACGAAATACACCGTCGACTTCTTTCTGCGCAGCGGTTCTTCCAACCTCTCGGGCAGAACTGTGAGCTTGAAGCCATTTGCGTATCCAGGCGTACCCATCGCCTGCAATCGCTTTGCCATTGCCTCCGCGTAGCAGTTCTTGCAACCTGGGGATATCTTGGTGCATCCCACCGTGGGGTTCCAAGTTGCCTCAGTCCATTCAATTCGGCTTAACTGTGTCATTTCATATCTCTCCGATTCCGTTCTTGCTGAAGCAAAAACGAGTCACAGTATTTCATTGGTGTGCCCGTCAGCATTTCAAATCTGCGGGGCTCGTGTTATCAGATAACGGAAGACTTTTTCCTGTGGAAAGGCTTCTTTCCGATCTGTGACCTGCTTCACCGCCTGATACGCCTCTGCTTGTTCAAGTCCGTAGATGGCAGACATGCAGCTATCCATCAAACGTACCGTGCTGCCCTGATTCTGAAAATACGACAGCACGCTGCGCCCTTGGCCAACCAGCGGTCTGGCCTTATCCCAGCAGGTCTGTCGGCATTGATCGAGAGGGGCGCTCAGTAGCGCGTTGAGCTGCGTCTGTTTCAACACGTCCGGCTCATTGACTCGGGTGCGGCAACGCTTCGCCAAGACAGAGGCCACCACAAAGGCACCATGCTTGTAGAAAAGACCTTCGGCATCTCTTGTCGCGGCGGCATTGGACGCCAGTACATCTCGAACAAAGCGAAAGAACTTCACCTTGTTAACGAGTTGCGCCCCGGTAAGCGTTTGCGTGAACAGCGACTGGTACTCGCTGGACTCAGCACTCTGGAACCGGGAAATTTCGTTCTTGAGCCAGTACGGGTAACGCGAGTCAACCTCGAACAAGGCCAATGCTTTCATGGCTTGCTCGATGGTGATGATGTTGGCCGACACCTCCGCGTTACGAGGCGTTGCTTCTGGCCGGTAGTGGTAGCTGTAGCCAAGGTAGGCCAGCTCGCGGCGAAGCTCTTCCTGCCGGGGGTCTAGGGAAGCAAAGTTGCCAGTCGAAACGGGGTTCTGATGGTTTCGTGCCCGCGTCACTGAACGGCCGAACTTTCCTTCCGAATCAGCCTTGATTATCGTCACCAAGACCTTGGCATTGGAAATGTCGCAGAGCGGGTTCTGCGCGACGAACTCCGCTGCTGACGAGATCGTCTGCGCACCATTGATTACTGACAGGCCGCGCAAGCGTAACCGCTTGTTGGCCTTGGTGCCTTGCGGTGCCTCGACCAGATCGGCCAAGGCGGTGACACCGTTGTTCAGATAGAAAAACTCATCGGGCGCGGTGCGTAAGGTGTCCTGAATCGACTTATTGACATCCGATTCACGCGAACCAAGGAAGTACCGAATGTTGCGCTCGTACAGCGCTTTCTTGTGCTTCTGGTGCAACGCCACCAGATCAGAGACCAATGCAACACCAATGTGCGTATCGCGGTGCCCGCCTAGATGCTGCCACTTGCTCAACCGCAAGATGTCGTTCACATCACCGACACTCTGCTCTGCTAACAGGTCGGCTTGAACCTTGTCTGGACCGTACTCTGCAATGTCAGGCTGTAAGCGCCCGACTTCGTGGTGGTCTTCGTCTTCAGTCAGTTCCTTGAGGGCAGCTTTGGCATGCACAGAAAAGCCAGTGCCGATGTAGGCCACAACCAATTGAATGCGCTCTGCTTCATTGAAAGCATTGTCCAACTCACCCTGACGACAAGTCACGTTTGCATTGAATCGTTCGTATCGCTGCCCTAGCAGTAAATCGGCACCACTGCGAAATCGGATGGCATCACTTTCGCTAAATTGCTCCCGCTCACGAAACTTTGTCTGTACAAGGTACAGCGTCTTGCAGGCGGCTTCGTAATAGATGGCGTCAAGTCCGTTGTCATCAAAATCATCGACGACTGCTTTTGCAGCGGTCGCTATCCCGATGTTCAGCATCTTGTGCAGGACAAAACCGCTAAATGCTCTGGAGAGTTGCTTCTTGTCCTGGTCCGCCTTTGAACGTTCCTTATTGAGAAGTTCGGGAAGGTGAGGTATGAAATCTCTCTCAAGTTTTAACTTAAGAATACTGAAAAAATTGGCGGCAAGCGCGTCCATCAGCAAATCTCCCATTCACATGTCAGTACAGTGCTGACAGCAATTTCTTGTTTTAGTTGACGTTCCAGTTCGTCGATTAGACCATCGCGTTTCCGATGAATTTCGTCCTGGCGGTCAAATAATTCGCGCCGCTTTTTGTCACGTTGACCTTCAAGATCGCGTTGTTCCTTCTGCGCCGCTAGCTTATCCGCCAGCGTCGCTGCACCTTTGCTCTTGGTACGGGCTTCCTTGATGCGTCTATCCAGTTCCTTGATTTCGCGCTCTAAGCCGACCTTGAGGTCATCAGCCCAGTCGTCCAGCTTTTCCGCCTCTTGAGTGAAAGCACCCATGTTGCGGAACTCCAAGTCAGAAATAATGACGTTTTTTTGCCGTGTGATTTCAGCGTCAAGAGGCTTTCGATCTGCTGGAACAAACTCGATGGACTGTTGCCCTTCGTGGAGTGCGGTTGAACTGCATGGCAGACTAAGCAACCGTTCTGTCACTTCCTGGTCATACGCTTGACCAATTTCATCCACAGAGGCAACCAGCAAATGCTCTTCTACTGCGCCCAACGACCGAATTTGCAGCGACTGCACTTCCAGCCAGCCGCTGCGTTGCCTCATTGATTCAAGGACAGAGACCTTGACTCCATATGCAGCATAGTCAAGAACGATCTTTGATGCGCTCAACGGTTGATACTTGGCATGTTGCAATAGGGCTTGCGCCAGGGGATGTCCAAGCCTATAGATGTGGGCGTTTTCGGAGCGGCGCGGTAATTCGTATCTACCCAATTGGCATGGGCTTACAGCGGCTACTGCTTGCGGATCATCGCCATTTTCCGGTGCGCCCCCGCTTTGCAGTGCCGCTGGAATGGAATTCAAAACAAAGCTTGTATCGTCATCCGCAAAATCAGCGTGGCCCTGTAGCGCACCACGGGTGAAGCGCATCAGCAGTCGCTCCAACTTACCTAACGATGCTTTTGCGTCTTGGTTACGCAGGCGCAAACGCTCCTGTACGTCTTCGTCGAAGTTCTCTAGCAGTGACTTGCGGGCGTTCAACATGGCATCGCTGATTTCCCCGGCCATATCGAGCTGGAGTTGTTCAAACGCGGCATGGATAGCGGCTGGTTGCCTGCACGTCTGGTATATCTCAGCAATGCGGCGTTCAAAATCGACACCAGATTCAACAGCACCCAATACTTCATCACTGGCACCAAAGACACCATCGAAGAGCTTGAACTTCTGTGCAAGCAACTCGTAGACCCGCTTGTCAGCCTCGTTTTCACGATTCAAGAAGTTGACCACCACCACGTCATGCTTCTGACCATAGCGGTGACAGCGCCCGATGCGTTGTTCAACGCGCTGCGGATTCCAGGGCAGGTCGTAGTTGATGACCATGGAGCAGAACTGGAGGTTGATGCCTTCTGCGCCTGCTTCAGTAGCGATCATGATCGCACCGTCCGGGCCATCAAATTCGCGAAAGTGCTCGACAAGAGCGGCACGGGTATCAGCAGATCGTGATCCGGTTACGCGGTCAGTGCCTGCGTGGCGTGCAATCCAGTCGGTGTAAATTTGCTTGGATGCTGCGTCGGTGTTACTGCCATTAAAGAGTACGACACCGGCACCATAGGGTGTTTTTGCCAACAGAGTCAGCAAATACTCTTGTGTGCGGCGTGACTCCGTGAAGACTATGGCTTTTTTGGCAGCACCCAGTTCTTCCAACTTGGCGAAGGCAACACGCAATGCCTGCAGTAGCGCCGTGCCTTTAGAGTTCTCGGTGATGGAAACAGCGAGCTGGCGGAATGCCTCCAAATCAGCAATTTCGTACCTAATGGCTTGAACTTGCGCCTGGGTATGGGCTTTGGTCTCGTCTACTGGAGGCGGTTCGATCTCATCGGCAAGTTCGTCTAGTGACTCAAAATCCTGATCGAGTTCATCGACCAGAGATTCACCGCCGTCAAGAGTGGATGCCTTTTCTGCGAGCGTTTTCTTGAGGCGATTTGTCAGGGTCTCAAGTGCCCCAGCAATCGCAAACGTACTGGATGCCAATAATTTCCTCAGTACCAGGGTAATGAGCTGCCGCTGGCTATTTGGAAGGGCAAACAGCGTCTCACGTTCAAGGTACGCGGACACCTGGTTGTACAACTCGATTTCATTGGCACCAGGAATGAATTCGCGCAACAGCGGTATGCGTTTGGTGTACTTCACGTAGGCTTCCACCTGCCGCCGCAAAGTGCGCTTGCAAATGGGAGCAATTCGGTTTTTTAGCGCATCAAAGCTTTCGGCATTTTTGACTGACGCAAACTGGGTTTTGAAGCTGTCCAAGTCACCAAACACACGATCATCTACAAAACTAACCAGACCATACAGCTCAAGCAGGGAGTTTTGAAGTGGCGTTGCAGTCAGAAGCACCTTGAGCGGTGTCGCCAGCGCATCGCGCAGGATGCGTGCGATTTTGTTGTCCGTCTTGTAGACGTTGCGCAGTCGGTGCGCTTCGTCAATAACGACCAAGTCCCAGGCCACGGCTTTGACTTCAGCAGCCCAGCGGGCGGCAAACTGGTACGAACAGATGATGATGCCAGACATGTTGAGCGGGTTGGTCGCCCCATCTTTCACCGCCTGCCGGAACGATTTCGCTTCGAGGATTGTCGCAGTCAAACCAAACTTATCCGCCAACTCCTGATGCCACTGCTTACGAAGATTGGCGGGGGTTATGACCAAAATGCGCCGCTTACGCTCTGCCCACCGCTGGGCAATTAGCAAACCCGCTTCGATGGTTTTACCCAAGCCCACTTCGTCTGCCAGTATGACGCCTTTGGATAGCGGGTTGCTGGTGGCGAACATGGCCGCATCAATCTGATGCGGGTTCAAGTCAACTTGTGCGTCCAGCAACGCCCCCGCCATGGCCTCCATGGAACTGGCGGCGGCTCTACGTGTGAGTTGGTGCGCGAAAAAGGCGAGTTGGTGCTGGCTGTAATTCACATTCTTCTTCGTTATTGAGCCAGGGCTTACACCCGTTCGTCTCCCTGCTGTGCAGGAATATCCGGCACCATGCTTAGATAGTGATCGAAGTCACTACGTTTACCCTTCATAGCTTCTGCCCTTAGGAAATCCAGTGTCATGACTGATGCCATCTTTTCAGACGCAGCACTGGCGATGAACTGGTTCACAGAAACGTCGTCCCGAGCGGCAAGCTCTTTGATCTTCTGGTGAACAGAGTTCGGCAAGCGAATAGTTATTGCAGTCATGGTCAGTTCCTCAACAGATTCAAGAAATCAGCAGGTTTGACGGCCTGCACCTTCAGTTCCGGCACACGTCGAAAGTCTTTGATATTGTGGGTCACGATGTACTGACTGCCCGATGCGACGGCACATTCCAGCACCATGTCATCGTCGGGGTCATGCAAAAACGGTCGCCACAAGAAATGCACGTCTTGCAAGTGCGCCAGCGATGCCAGGTAATGTAAGTACGCTAGCGCGCCATCCACAGACACCCCGGGCGGCATGTGCTCTGGCCTGGTCAAGACAGCTTGCCACTCGGTGTAGAGGGCAATGGTCAGCGCAAAGTCGAAGCGTGGCGTTGGCAGCATGGACACAAGCTGGTAACTGGCCCCGTTGCGCGAACGAGCAGCAGCCACCAAGACAGAAGTATCGAGGACTATTCGCACAATGGTTATACAGGTGTATCTAGTTGCGCAGGCATAACCAAATTCTACTCGGTCTGGCGGGGAATGCAAGCATTACAAGTGACCGAGGTTACCGCGCTGGCCCAGGACGGCGCTCACGACTTTCCCGCAGGATACGTTGACACTGGCGCAAACCGAGAGTCACACCATATTTCTCCTGAAGATAAGCTGCAAGGAGCTTCCCATCCCACCGGAAAAGCACGACACCCATTGATTTTGGCCTGCGAGAGAGGTCACGCTTTAACTTTTCCCATTGCCGTTCAGTGAGTGTTGATGGACGACCAGGATGTTCGCCCTCGCGAAGCCCTTCAAGGCCATCGGCTTCAAAGCGACGAACCCAGCGTTGCAATGTACGGCGATTTTCACCCAAGAGTTCTGCTACCTGTTGGCAACTCACACCATTACTCACAAGAAGGATCGCATGTAACCGATGCAAATAACGAGTGTCATCAGAGCAATCGACCTGTTGCTGGAGGGCAAACCGGATCAGATCGGGTCCGCCAATAACTTGTTTTTTCATTGTTAAAGGATCGTTTTCAGAGATCCATTTTTAACACATTAGGTATGCGACATTTTCAATGTCGTTTGCTACGTTCAGCAAAGTTTTTTATACACGCATTTTTTTTTGGAAACAGATATTCTTGGTTCTTCTTTCAAGTGAAAGAGTGACATTTCAACCAATGAAACATGCTTCAAAAGGACTAGCAAGATGACTTCCACAACTACTCAACCTGCCGCAATAGGGGTTCCTGCCTGGCTTGACAAAGCCTGCGATGACCATCGAATATTCAATCTTTCAGATACTCGGACTTACCGTCTACTTCTGTCCATTTTTCAGGCTATTGTTAGTAACGCAATTGCAAACACCGGCATCGAAGGTTCCATGGAAGATGAAATGCACGACTTCACCGCGTGGTTTCTGGGTCTTGTAAATTCCATGCCTGCGTACGTTGGCCTGATGTGGGTATATCAAGAGCTCGGACAAAAGGCTTTGTCCGCTGACGCAAAATTTTCAACGGATCGCCGTTTGGCGGACTTGTTGTTGACGTTCGTCGTTCTTGTGAATGCTGTCGAAAACGACGATTTACCAGAGCGTTACCATGGAATGATCGGTGAAGGCTGGGATACATGCGGACCTGATGAATTCAAGGATTCGCTTCATCAAGGTCTTATAGCCACGCTGACGACTCACGCCTACATTGAGCTGGTATCAATTGGCAAAGCAGGTGGTGTACCCGAGTCGAAAACAAAAAAGTCGCTACGGTTTCTTGCAAAAATGGAAATATCCGAGCAACGGCGAGAAGCAGCTCAATGAGATAGTCATTTATGTTGGATCAAAACGAACGCAGCCGCATGCACAACCAATCATGTTGCCACTGAAATTTGTGGCGCACTAAAGAATGCCTACGGTTGCAATTTCCATCCCCGTTTGACCTCCCTGAGCGGGTGCCAGTGATAGCATTACGCCCACTTTGTTGTGGGCTTTTTTTCACCTGTGCTTGGTTGCACACTCATCCTAGGTTGAATTTCTGCAACCACGCTGTGATCCGTCGGTCTTGCTGGGCGTATATGTCGGCAAGCAGAGCACCGTCACCCATAGAGTCGCCAAGTTTCTGGTTAGAGAACGGCATCACCAAGTCGACCTCCCGCTCTAGGTTGCGCAAAGCAGTGACGGCTGTTCCGTTGCGTGGGCCTTCAAAATTAAAAGGCATCACGACAGTCGCGATGGTGGCCACACCGGCACCACGCGCCAGCCTTGCCAGAATCGGTGCTACAGCACTGCCAGTGCCACCACCCAAGCCAGCGACCACTATGGCCGTATTTAAGCCAGATACAGCGGCTTTCAACACGTCGATATTTCGTAATGCTGCGGCACGTGCCGCATTGACACTTCCACCAGAGCCATGAGGGGCCAACAAAATCTTCGATATTGGTGGCCTTGATTCAACGACATTGCAGATGGCCTGGTCAGGCAACATGCTCTGTGTGCCAAGGTCAAGGTAGATGTACTCAGTGGTTTGTGCGGGATTGCTTTTCTGACCAGCGGAGCAGATGGCCGCTACCAAATTCCATCCGGCACCACCAACCCCAATTATTTTGCATGACGACAATTACGTGGCCTCCAAAACTTTGGTTCACGCCTGATTTTCCCAATCTATTGAGACGTTGGGTGCTTGATCCAGTTGGTAATGATGCCAACCGCTTCCTGCTCCATGCCGATGTACCCGTGATAGTGGAAACTTTCACAGGGGTCACCAGTCGGGTTTGAGCCACCACTTACCATCACCAGCTTTGTGAACGGTGCATTCTTGAGGCCCTTGATGATCGAGGGGACTTCGTATGGTTTGCAAAGGCGACAAGCATCGTTCTCATGGTGAACCACCAGCACCGGAATCTTGATGGCTGCCAAGTCCTGTGTTGGCACAGCACCAACCTTCTTGTGTTCCACAACGCTGGACGTCAGCACAATGCCAGCCAATTCAGCGTTCCCAAACGCGATGGCAGCGGCAGTGGCAGACACTGTACCTCTACTGGTGCCCACCAACCATACAGGCAACCCGGCATCTGCTTTGAGGTACGCGACCAGCTTCTGAATGTCCAGCATATGCTCCGGTGAGATGCGATCCGGGTAGTCGAGATCGGACTTGTCAGAGGCACGACTCATCACCGCCACGTTCAGACCGGCATCGGCAAAGTAGTCACGCGTACGCACCAAGAAGTTATTGCCTGTCGGTTTGCCGTCAGCAGGTGTACCAAAGCCACCGGCACCTCCGGGCAGAAGGATTACGGTTGCCGTCGCTCCATCGCGCTTCATGTAGTAGACCGGGACCTTGACGCCGTCACGGGTATCAAGGCGGATGATCTGGTCGGCGGCGCTGGCTGCTAGTGACAGTAGCAATACCAGCGCCAGCAAGATTAGGTTTTTGAACTTCATGATTCTTCTTTCAATGGTTTTTCAGTTCTGGATTTCTTTTTTCCAAGTCAACTTTGGCAGCACTTGCAATCGTGTTCTTGGGTTCAATCTCAATCGCATGTCCATAAGCCCGCAATGCAGAGTCCGGTTGCCCTTCTCGCTGAAGCACATCGCCGAGTCCAACGTACAGGATTGCACTGTCGCGAAAATTTGCAAGGCCATTGCGAATGATTGCCTCTGCATCAGTAAGCTTGTTTCGGGTCACCATGAATTGCCCCACTTGCAGATATGGGCCGGGCCCGGGCGGTTTCATTGAAATTGTCTTGACATAGTTGGCTTCGGCTTCATCATTGCGCTTCAAGGCACGTAAGGCCTGTGCCTTTTGAAAGTACCCATACCATTTGGTCGGTGCCAGTTCGATGGCCTTTTCAGACTCGCGCAGCGACTCGTCCAGTTTGCCCTCTGCGAGTAACCGTGCCGCAGCCATGCGATGCCCGGCGGCAAAGTTGGGATCAATCGCCATGATTTGCTCGAAGTCCTTCTTTGCTTCATCAAACTGCTTGTGGCTGATATGGATATTGCCGCGAAGGTTGAGCGAATACTTGTAATCGTCCTTTCTGTCGCTGTTGAGCACCGCGTCAATCATGCGCACCGCGTTGTCTTCGTCGCGGTCTCGCCAGTAAAGGTTGGCAGCAATGTGCGGGTCAAATACTTCGATCATTGCCATGGCCGTCTTTTTCAGCACCTGCTCAGGTGGGCCTGTCACGTATATGTCCAACAACACCTGATTGGCAGGCAAGCGACGTAATCGCACGTGGTAGACGGTCTCATCACCTTCCTTGTGGAACGTGATTTCGCCGGTGATGCGTTGTTTCTTAATGCCAAGACTGTCCTGTACAGCTTGCTGAACTCGTTTGACGTCCAGACCGCCAAAAGAAGGTTGTAACTTGTCGAGGTCATCGCCTTGGCTCTTGTTGAGTATCGAGACCCGATCCTTTTCCGATGCTGAGCTTCGCTGGAAGGTGGCGATTTCGTCAAGCAGTCGGGCCGTGGCAATCTCAGAACTGAAGCCCCTCTCATCAAATGGCGCAGGAACCTTTATCGGTTCAACCGACACGGAATCTGTCGCAACGGCATGGAAAGCGCCAACGCCGGTGACGGCTGCTGCGCCTGCAGCCAGCAAGGTGATCGACGCACTCTTTATTCCGTCAGCCCAACGTGTCAGCTTCTCGACGCTGGGTATCCACTGCGCGATTTGCAAGTTCATGAGACTAATGAACGACGGTAGCCGCAGCAATAGTGCCAATCTGCTCTTTGGCGTCATCAAATGCACCAGTCAAGGCGCACTTGTCGCCGTCCTTGCATGACGCGAATATCACCTTGGCGATTGGACTATCGGAACGGAATACGTAACACCTGGTGCTCTTGCCGTCGTTGACCTCTAAACAACTGTCCTGGTTGCCGGCTTTAAGGATGCCGGTGATAGTCTTTGCACCACTGGCAGAACCAGTGTCGGGAGCGGCGACTCGGTCGAATGCCTGCGGTTCACTTTCAAGAACCTCAGTCCAATTCATCTGGGTGATGTTGGAAATAAGCCAGCCGGATTCTGCTTTGGTCATTGTGACGACGCCTTGCATCTTTGCCAGGTAGGGCACGGCAATAGGGCCAGGTCCAGCTTTGAGTTTTGCCCTTGTCCCTTCAACAAGGCTTTGGAGCAGGTAGCTAGCCTGAACGCTTTGGCACTCGCCTCCACGCAGGTCTTGCGTTTGCTTTTCAAGTTGCTTGACCTGTTTATCGGCATCTGCGCGATTCTCGAATGGCAATCGGTTCTTCGCATCGCGTGCGTTTTCGAGCGCATCTTCACTTTTGAAAAGGTTCGAGAAGTAGGTGGCTGCATCAGTCTTTCCGCCTTTGACTTCTGCCTGAAAGGTGAAGGCCACTTGGTACTGACCGTCGGACAATCCTGCGCCGTCGGTCTTTTTTACCTCTGTGATCTTGAATGGGCTGCATTCATAGATCGCTTCCACGCCCCTTGCTATGTCAGGCACTTCTGGCTTGGAGCTGCAGCCGGTTAGCAGGGCCATGGCCAGAGCGGCAGTCGAGACTATGGCGGTTTTGATGTAGGTGGTTTTGGTCAACAAGGTAATGCTCCCTTCGGACATATGAGTGGAATAAATCACACTTTGAGTTTGGTTTTGCTTCAACTTTAGCCGAAACCAAACTCAAAGGCTGTGGATTAAATCAAGCTGCCCCGAAATACTCCGGGCATGCGCAACCAAACTCAAAAGAGTGAAGCGCAGCAACTTTTCGCGACAAACATGCGGCGTATCCGACATGAGAAAAAGCTGACCCAGGAAATGGTGGCGGAGGTTGCTGACCTCCATCCCAACTACGTCAGCTCTGTCGAACGCGGCGAACGCAACATCTCTATCTGTAACATCGCCAAAATCGCATTGGCGTTGGGCGTTGGTATGGAAGCTTTAGTAGCCGCCAGCCCTGGCGAAGGTGCTTGAGCCAATAACACTGTCCCGAATCATTCGGGAGTGAAGTCGAATGTTTGTTGGCGGCATTGGGCTGAAAGCGTCATCAGTGCGGCCGCCATGTCCCCCAGTTCTGCAAGCAGGTAGCCAAGGCTCTCAATATCCGCTGCCCAGACAGTTCCATCTTCGATTACTGCCGCCGAGTGAGCCAGCAACGTGCCAATGGACGCGATACCGTGATGAATGACTTGGATCGTTGTCTGAGCATCATCACCGATTGCGACGAGGGTGGAAACGTCAGCAGCGGGGAAGTCGATCTCCTGCTGAACCGTTGACGGCAGCAGAGGTAACCGCTTCAGCAAGTCACGCATTGGGTGCGCATCAGTTCGTTTGTTCATTTCACGGTCCAAGAATGTGTTTTACTGAATTGGCAGACGGAAAATTCATAGTGGTGAATTGCCGTTCTGCCCCTGACCAGCAAACCTTTGCGATCTGCTGTGCTCGACTTATTTGCCCTTGACGTTTCCCGCGGGATTCGGGCGCTGCGTTACTTCCAAGTACCAAGCGTTCTTCATGTTGAGGTGTGAAAATGAAGTGGTCACTCGAAGCTTCGGATCGGTAGTGTTGGATACGTCTAGGTAGTAATGGAATGCAGGCTGCTGCTGCGTACCTTTGACATGATGGAAGACCACGCTTCGGCCAGTTTCACTTGATGGGTCGTAGTCAATCAGCAGTATGGCAACGTCTGGCATCGCCGCGATACTGGTGAACTCCTTCCAAGGTCCGATGGTTAAGTTGCTGAGGTTGAACAGAAGTTTTTTTACGAGTGCATCATCCACGTGATAGTTGAACTTTCGCATGCCAAGAGTGACGGCCATGCCGAAAACTTCTAGAAGGGACTTACCGGTCAATGTTGCGACGACGGCCAACAGATCATCGTGCGTCCCTGTCTGCGTGACCAGAGTAAAGGGCGACTTGAAGCCAGGGGGCAATTGACCATTTCCAGTCTGTGTGGGTGCTGAAGCCATTTCATATTCCTTGAAGTGAGGTTTTGATTTGCGCAATGCAGCGGCCACGCCAGGGGTTGAACTTGGTCCCGGAGATGGAGAGAAAGGGAGTTGGCTTGCGAGGTCTGAGCGAAAAGGCTCGTATCGCTGCTGTCGAGCGCTGCTTACGCCTTGGTGCTTTGTCGTGCTGTTCGGTTGGCGAAAGCGCGATTCGGCATCGGCAGTTTCGCCGAGCTTAGCTAACTGGGTCAACCAATTGAAAACTTTGCGGCTAAGCACACCCCAGATTGGAAGTGTTTGCAATCCAGTTGCAGTTCCGCTGTACGAAAGGCAAAAAAAAGCCGTAACGATTGCGTTACGGCTTTTTGATAGTTGCTTTGATAGTTTTTCGTTTTACAAAAAGTGCTAAAATGCTACTTTTCCCTTAACAATCAACTACTTAGCAACTAAGTACTTGGCGGAGCGGACGGGACTCGAACCCGCGACCCCCGGCGTGACAGGCCGGTATTCTAACCAACTGAACTACCGCTCCCGGTAGTAAAAACATTCGCTCTTTCGAGCCAAGAATCTTTCTTGCGAAA
>Ga0228698_1000428_pt1 | contig 33789 bp, 52 predicted proteins | sample McNCre117_Aug_MG_FD_178015 | JGI IMG/M metagenome (GOLD analysis project Ga0228698, IMG submission 178015) | Freshwater microbial communities from McNutts Creek, Athens, Georgia, United States - 1-17_Aug_MG | ecosystem: Environmental > Aquatic > Freshwater > Creek | place: USA: Georgia... | reverse complement strand
CTCCAGAGCTACCCGCACAGCCATTCCGCTCGGCGTGTCATCCGGGATATCGGCCTCGTACAGGACGGACCCGTTGATGTGCTTGATCTGGTGCTTCATGGTCAGTCTCCCGCCCGGTAATCGGCGATGTCGTCGGCCCATTCCTTGACGTACTCATCGGCCAGGGCGGTCTTGAGCTTCTGCACGAGGGGGCACTCGGACTCGGCCAGCACCTTGAGCAGGGCGGCATAGGCACCGTCTTCTGCGATGCCGTTCATCGTGTACTCGCGCAGGCTCTGCACCGTCTCACGGCGCGTTGAGCGGCCCAGGAAGCTGATCATGGGCAGTGCGATTCCCTGCGCGGGAACCACACCCAGCAGAGCGAACCCTGCGCGGATTTCTGCCTCGGCGTGTTCACGCTCACGCGCCCAGGCGTCCTGCTCGGCGTGCAGCTTGTCCAGCGCCCGTGCGCTACTGGCGTTTTCCGTGGTGCTGATGCTCATCTCTGCTCTCCTTCGTCGTTTGGTGACGATGGAGAGAGTCTAGGGCAGACTACGCATCATTGCAATAGGAATTCCTACGCTGCACCTTGCATTGTATTTATCGGAAATGGTATGTCGATAGCAAAAATCAATCGTAACCGTATTGCGTTACAAGCAAGGGTGGCCTAGCATAGAGACATGAAAACAGCAAAAGCCCTCAAGTTCTTCGGGTCGCACAAGCTCCTGGCGGACGCTCTTGGCATCAAGGCTCCGTCTGTGCATGAGTGGGGCGAGTACCCGCCGGATGGGAAGCAGCTACTCATTGAGCGCCTGACAGCAGGAAAGCTCAAAGCCGAACCCGGTGCGCTGGATCGACTGATCGGCGCAGACAAGGTGCCGGCGTGATCCTCCCCCGCATCGCTTCCAAAGGCGCAGGTGTCTCCCCTGCTGGCGATGCGGTTGCCCGTTTCGGCGGGCTTTTTTACACCGAGGTCTGAAGTGGTCAACGACACAAAGCACACAGAGCAGGTGAAGTTGACCCTGACCGAACGCGAACTGTTGGATGCGTCACGCATCGCGGCAGCGCAAGACAGATCCCTTGCCGACTTCATCAGGTTGACGCTTCGCGTGTCCATGTACGGAACCATACGGCACATGGATAGCGACTGTGAAGGGACGAATCAGGACCGCAAGTCCTGAGCACTCACTAAACGACAGGAGAACACCGATGGCCCTTCCCGATTCCATGCGCCTGCGCGAAGTCCTCAATGCGTTGAACGCAAGGCCGCGCACTGTCCACGACTTCACGCACGCGAGTGCGACGGTCAAGTTCCAGTTCACAGAGACGGCCGTGGAGTCGTGGCTGCAGTCCATGCGGATTGAGGGCTGGGTGATGCGCTCCCGTAGGCACTGGCAGATCACCAGCGCGGGCCAGAAGAAGCTCGCAGAGATGGACGGCGCTGTGTACAGCGGGCGGATCTGCTGCTCATCGAGCAAGAGCGTGCTTACCGGCTACGGCGCGTACATGGCCCGCAGCGAGGGCCGGCCGGGGGCGAATGACTATCGCCAGTTCGCACGCCGGGGGTTTTGATGGACTACGAGGCATTCGTCAGCAAGAAGCTGGCAATGGTCATGCCTTCAGGACTGGCGCGTATTCCTGAGCTTCCGGAATCACTGTTCCCGCACCAGAAGGCCCTGACGACCTGGGCGCTCAAGCGTGGCCGCGCTGCCATCTTTGCCGACACCGGGCTTGGCAAGTCCCGCATGGAAGTGGCCTGGGCTGATGCCGTGCGAAAAGAAACCGGGATGCCGGTCCTGATCCTGGCTCCGCTTGCCGTGGCTGCGCAGACGGCCCAGGAAGCCCGCCAGATCGGCATCGATGTAACGGTGTGCCGTGACGGCTCAGATGTGAATGATCGTGGCATCAACATCACGAACTATGACCGGCTGCATCGGTTCAATCCGTCGATGTTTGGAGGCGTTGTCCTCGATGAGTCCAGCATCATCAAGCACCACGATGCAAAGACCTTTGGCATCCTGACGGCTGCATTCAGGTCTACCCCGTACAAGCTGCCGGCCACGGCAACACCGGCTCCGAACGATTGGACGGAGCTTGGCACGCACGCCGAGTTCTTGGGCATCTGCTCCCGGCAGGAGATGCTGGCTGAGTACTTCACGCATGACGGTGGTGATACATCAGTCTGGAGGCTCAAGGGGCACGCACGACAGCAGTTCTGGCGCTGGGTGGTGTCGTGGGGTGCGCTGATCCGCAAGCCGTCCGATCTGGGCTTCGATGACGCGGCATATGCACTTCCTGCTCTTCATCTGCATGAGCACCATGTAGAGGTAGATATCCCTACGAATGGGATGCTGTTTGCGATGGAGGCGCAAACCCTGAGCGAACGCCGTGATGCCCGCAGGATGAGCATGGAGGATCGCGTGCGCGAGTGCTCCGCAAAGGTCAACGCAGAACGGGACCATGCATGGGTTGTCTGGTGCGATCTGAATGACGAAAGCACAGCACTCACTCAGGCTATCGACGGCGCAGTAGAGATTCGCGGCTCTGACGATGTGGACACCAAAGAGGCACGCTTGGAAGCCTTTGCAAGCGGCAAGGCGCGGGTTCTGATCAGCAAGCCGTCTATCTGCGGATGGGGGCTCAACTGGCAGCACGCCGACCGTATGGCATTCGTCGGAGTGACCGACTCATACGAGGCGTACTACCAAGCTATCCGGCGCTGCTGGCGCTTCGGACAGAAGAACGAGGTTCACGCACACATCTTCGCCAGCAAGGCCGAGGGTGCAATCGTGGCGAACCTCAAGCGCAAGGAGCGCGAAGCCTCCCAGATGGCCGAAAGCCTGAGCGCAGAAACCCGTGATGCCGTGATGGCTGAAGTCGCCGGATCACAGCGTCAGACAAACATTCACAACGCACGCAGGGCCGTCAACGTGCCCGCATTCTTGAGGGCTGCATGATGAACTGCATCGATCAAGTCGTGACCGACAACTACACCGCAGTGCATGGTGACTGTGTAGAAGCACTGAAAGGCATCCCTGATCAGTGCATCGGCTACAGCATCTTCAGCCCGCCTTTTGCGTCGCTTTACACATACTCTAACAGCCCGAGGGACATGGGCAACTGCCGAACGCATGAGGAATTCTTCGAACACTTCGAATTCCTGATTGCTGAACTGCGCCGCGTGATGATGCCCGGACGGGATGTGTCGTTTCACTGCATGGACATGCCGGCCAGCAAGGAGCGCGACGGCTACATCGGTTTGAAGGACTTCCCCGGTGATCTGATCCGGGCCTTCCAGCGGCACGGGTTCATCTTCCATGCCAAGGCGACCATCTGGAAAGACCCGGTGACGGCCATGCAGCGCACCAAGGCACTCGGCCTGCTGCACAAGTCCGTGCGGGAGAACGCGGCCATGTGCCGGCAGGGCATCCCCGATTACCTGATCACCATGCGGACACCCGGAGAACAGGCCCAGCGCGTCACGCACGATGATTACCCGGTGGACCTATGGCAGAAGGTCGCTAGTCCTGTCTGGATGGATATCAACCCGTCCGACACCCTGCAATACCGCAGCGCCCGAGAGCACGACGATGAGAGGCACATCTGCCCCCTGCAGCTCGATGTGATACGGCGCGGCGTCCAACTGTGGACCAATCCCGGCGATGTGGTGCTGAGTCCGTTCATGGGCATCGGCTCTGAGGGCTTTGTGTCCCTGCAGATGGGCAGAAAGTTCGTTGGTGTGGAACTGAAGAAGTCCTACTTTGATCAAGCCGTCAAGAACCTGGACGCAGCCACCCGAGAGACAGCACAGGATCTGTTTGCGGAGGCAGCGTGAAAAACTGCGTTCTCTCCACCCCTGTCGGCCAGATGCTTGAAGGCGTCGAGGTCCGTGGCTCTGACCACGACACGGAACGCTTGATCCAGTTCTGCGCCAAGAACTCCAGCAATGCCACCGCAGCAGGTCAGAGCGAGTCAGCAGTGTGGTGGGCACGCAGGATGACGCAGAGCATGACCATGCGCCGCCCGGAGATCGTCCAGGCGTGGGACAGAGCGCTGCTGCGCGAGATCGATGACGGCGTGGGGTACTTCAGCAGCCAGCAGGCGCAGGAGTTGAGGGCATGAGGGACTACGGAAAGGTTTACACGCGATTTTGGTCTGGGGATACCGCAAGGTCACTCAGCGACTCTGGTCGTCTGCTTGCGCTCTACCTTCTCACCAGCCCGCACAGCAACATTGCAGGAGTCTTCCAGCTTCCTGATGGGTACATATGCGAAGACATGCAATGGACACCAGAGCAGGTTTCGGAAGGGTTCCGGGAACTGTTTCAGAAAGGGTTTGCGAACCGTTGCGAAACCTCTAAGTGGGTTTGGGTCATCAAGCATCTTGAGTGGAACCCGCCGGAGAACCCGAACCAGAAAAAAGCGGTCATCAAGCAGGCGCTTTCAGTGCCAGATCTGGCATCTTGGAAGTCCCAATTCTTGAACGCAAACGCCGAATTCTTGGGAGTTGAGCAGAAGCCTTCCATAACCGTTAAGCAACCCTTGCTTAACCAGAAACAGAAACAAGAACAGAAACAAGAACAGAAACAAGAACAGAAACAAGAACAGAAAACAGATAGCGCCGAGCCTGTCGGCTCTCTGCCTGCAAGCGGCTTCGCAATCCCGCTGAACGACTCGACGGAATGGCAAGTTCCGGTCAACCTGCTGACCGAGTGGAAGACAGCTTTCCCTGCTGTGGACGTTGAGCAGGAACTGCGAGAGATGCGGGCATGGTCGATTGCCAACCCTGCCAACCGAAAGACCGCCCGTGGCGTGGGTGCATTCGCTAACCGCTGGCTGGCAAAGGCTCAGGACACACCGGGCCGTGGAAAGCATCAGTCGCAATCTTTGCTGGCGGGGGCGATATGAGCCTGGAATCCCTCCGAGAGATGCGCCGCACTGGCTACCGCCCCGAAGCGGTCCTCGTAGTTGTCGGCAATGCCAAGTTGCCGATGGACGAACCCAACACCGTGATCGTGGACCGGATCGGCGCTGATCTTCGGCCCCTCGTTGGAATGCCCGTATTCGTGATTTTCATGGATGTGGCTACCACCCTAGCGACCCATGTAATTGACGCGCTCCAAGGACTGAATACACGCCTTCTTGGGGCATCTTGCCATGCGGGGGAGCTTGGCGCGACGGATGAACACGCGGAATTTGCCAGAACGTATCGGAGATGGCTATGCGAGATGACCTGATCCTGCGTCCTGATGACATCGACTTCCGGCTGTACGAGCGCGAGACGGACGCAAAGCGGAACGTCAAGAGCGCAGCCGAGTGGGTGGATGAACTTATCCACAGGCTGCGCAACCCGGACCTTAGCCACAAGTGCGAATTGCCGTGGGAGAAGGCTCGGGGGCTGTTTCATTTCCGTCCGGGTGAAGTCTCTTTGATTGCAGGGCAGAACGGCCACGGGAAGACGGGGATCGTGAACCAGATCGCGCTGTCACTGATCGGCCAGGGTCAGAAGGTGGTCTGCGCCAGCTTTGAAATGAAGCCGCTGAAGACCATCGAACACATGGCGCGGATGTTCGCAGGGATGAATCCATTTTCCCCTGAGTTCCAAGGCGCAGACGGCCTGGACGCTGTGGAAGACCTTTTCGGCCAGTTCAAGGATTGGGCCAAGCAGTCCCTATGGCTCTACGACCAGCAAGGCACGGCGGACACGCGAAACGTCTTGGGGATGGCGCGGTACTCAGCAAAGGAACTTGGCTGCACGCATGTGGTGATCGACAACCTAGCCAAGTGCGTTTCCGATGAGGACGACTTCAACGGTCAGAAGCGGTTTGTGGACGAATTGACCGCTCTGGCACGCGATTGCAACGTCCATGTTCATCTGGTGCATCACCTTCGAAAGCCAGCCAACGAGAACGCGGTCCCGGACAAGCACGACTCCAAGGGCTCGGGGTCGATCACCGATCAGGTGGACAACGTGCTGCTGGTATGGCGCAACAAGGGCAAAGAGGACGAGGTTAAGGCCGGAAAGCGACACGGGCCAAAGGCGTCCGAGCCGGACACGTACCTGCTTTGCAGAAAGCAGCGCAACGGCGAGGAGGAGCCAACGATAGGGCTGTGGTTCCACCGTGACTCAAAGCAGTTCGTCGGCGCGGCTGAAGACCCGGCGATGTTCTTCCACAACTGGCCGCATCGTCCGACGAAATACCAATGACAGAGATGTTCGACCTCCGAACCCACCTCCTGAACCTCTGCACGCAGGGCGGCCAGGGATGGCACTGCTACGCACTAGATCAGGCCAAGCGGTGGGAGACGGAATACCCGGACTTCTACCCCGGCCTGCTGGACTGGCTGAAAGAGCAACTGGGGCCTGACGCAGTCGCGCAGGCACGGAAAGACTACGTGGAGATGATGACGTGAGCAAGAGAACGGAATATTTGCTGGAGGTGGTGACGGTCGAATGGCTCGCCGAGCGGTGCCATGAGGATGGTGATTGCCTGATCTGGGACGGGCTGGTGAGCAGAAGCGGTGCGCCAGTGACGCGCGAGCGCGATGGCTCAGTCCACGTCCGCCGGCTGGCCTGGGCTGCATACGGTGGACGCTCCCTGGGGACGAAGGAGCGCATGACCACCTGTGACAACCCCAGGTGCTTGGCCCGCGATCACCTGAAGCCGACCTACGTCGGGGAGATCCTGTCCAAGATGGTCAACCGGCCCGATGTCAAGCCGAGGATCTATCAGGCCCTGGCGAACTTGAGGCGCAAGACGCACGCCAAGATCAGTCTGGCAGACGCACGCGAAATCCGTGAGTCCCCCAAGACCCCGGGGGAACTGCTGGGCGAATACCCCATCAGCCTGTCCATGCTGCGCAAGATCAAGCGCGGAGAAGCGTGGAAGGAATTCGCGGCGTCTCCTTTCTCCGGTCTGGGGGCGCGATGATCACCATTACCCTGCCGTGGCCTGATAGCAGACTGAACCCAAACCGAAAGAACGGAAAGGCTTGGATGGCGGTAAAGGCCGTGAAGGATTCAGCCCGCGATGGCGCATTCGTGGCGGCTAGGAACGGCGTTCCTAAGTGCTTCAAGCTCGATGTGGACAAGGACATCCCGCTGTCCATCGCGTTCCACGCACCAGACTACCGGGCGCGTGATCTTGACAACTTGCTTGCTGCTTGCAAGCCAGCGTTGGACGGCGTGGCCCGTGCGCTGGGGATTGATGACAGCAAGTTCCACCCGCTGACGCTGACCCGTGGGCACAAGGTGGCAGGCGGTCAGATTGTGGTGGTGCTGGGATGATCCGCTGCACACGCTGCGGACGCCGGCTGAAGCACAGCACGCCATCAGGACTCGGCCCCAAGTGCGAAAGCTATGCACGTCCTGCGAAAGCGCAAAGGAAGCAGGGCAAATCTATGCATGTGAGCCGGGACAAGATGACGCCGGATCTTTTCGAGGGGGCGGTATGACAGACAGAAGCAGACAACCCGCAGTCCTACTGCGCCGGCTCGAGAAGCTGGAGGCCCTGCTGAAAGCAGAGCGAGAGATGTTCGACCGTAAGCATGTTGCGTACATCGACATGCGGCACAAGCTTGTGAATGCAGAACTGAAGGTCCGGCGCGTCGAGGCGGCACTGAGGGACGACGAATGAAGACCCACCGTATCAGCACCGTGGCCGACATGCTCACCCTGTCGGATGCCGAGTTCGCACGCATGCTGCCCGACCTGTGCGAGTGGAGACGCCTGGCGAGGGTGGCAACCGCTGCAGAGCCGTCGATTAAGCACACGGGATTCATCTGGCAGGACGACGGGAACGTCGAGGTGACGCACGTCATTTTTTCTGACCCTGAAACCGATCACGTTGAAACGAGGGCGCTGTGAGCGATTCCCTCACCATCGAACTGCACAGCCGCCAGCAAGCATGGGCGGCGATTCAAGCGCAAGTATTCCCGTTCCTGCGCCAGGTACTCCAGGCCGGTGGACGCTGGGTGCTCACGATCACCAGGCGCAAGCGCACGGCTGCACAGAACCGACGCTACTGGGGGAGCGGAGTACTGGCTCAAATCGCATCGCAGGCCACTGTCAACGGCAAGTTGTACGCGGCTGAAACATGGCACGAACTGGCAAAGCGCAAGTTCATCGGCGTGGTGGAGTTACCTGATGGCTCTGTCGTGGGCATGAGCAGCACTAACTTGAGCACGGCGGAATTCTCAGCGTTCTGCGATCAGGTGGAGGCGTGGGCCTGCACCGAACTGGGCGTGACGTTCTATGACTTGGCACCGAGGGAAGCATGAGAGTCCTGATTGCCTGCGAATACTCAGGAACTGTTCGTGATGCCTTCATCCGGGGGGGGGCACAACGCCATGAGTTGTGATCTGCTTCCGACAGAATCGGAAGGCCCGCACTATCAGGGCGATGTGCGCGATGTTCTGTTGGACGGATGGGATCTGATGATTGCCCATCCTCCATGCACTCACCTGGCCGTCAGTGGTAGCCGGTGGTTCAAGGACAAGAAAAGTCAACAGGCAGAGGCTCTGGAGTTTGTCCGCTTCCTGATGGCCGCACCGATCAAGCGCATCGCCATCGAAAACCCAGTGAGCATCATCAGCAGCCGAATCAGGAAGCCGGATCAGATCATCCACCCGTGGCAGTTTGGGCACGGAGAGGCGAAGACCACATGCCTGTGGCTCAAGGGACTGCCGCCGCTGACTCCGACTGACATTGTGCCAGGCAGAGAGCCAAGGGTTCATTGGATGCCTCCCGGTCCAGACAGGTGGAAAGAGCGCAGCAGGACATTCAAAGGCATTGCCAACGCCATGTCGAGCCAGTGGGGATCGGATGCGCTGCACGGCCAATTGGACCTTTTGGAGGCCGCATGAAGCCCCGCATCTACCGCAAGCACGGAATCTGGACATGCCGCACGGTATGCGCGTCTGGAATGCGCATAGGGTATGGGTATACGCCGATGCAAGCCTATAGGGAATGGCAACGATGAAAGGGACACACTGGTGATTGATTTCGTTTCTACACGCGAAGGTACGGAGCCACAGACGGCGGCATGTGCGCAACTTTTGTCCGCTGTGATTGCTCAGGCAATCAGGGACGCATGTATCAAGCCAACAGAGAAAGAACAGAAAGCCAAGAGAAACATTGACACCGAAGCAAGCGATGCAATCCGCTTTCTGTTTGGAAAGAATTCCGTATTCCAGGCATACGCTCAATTGATCGGTGCTGATGCCGAACAAATCAGAAATGCATTGCTGAACCGGGCTGAAGACACTATTAGCGCCACGAAAAAGCAATTCGGTGATCAAGAACGTCGGATTTTGCGTGCGCGTGTGGAATGGATGAACGCGACCGTAGCATGAACAATCGTCTGACAGACCGCGAGAGAAAGCACCTGCACTCAGTGAAGGCCCTGCCGTGCTCAGTCTGTGACGCACCCGGACCAAGCGAGGCGCACCACGTTCAGCAAGGTCGCCAGGCTGGAACTGCATATCGCGCAGGAGCTTGGGATGCGGGTGACGCACCTCGACGGATCAAGCGAAGCGGCAGCGCATTCATCTGCCGCACAACTGGAGCAAGCATGAGCAATGGAACCCAACGGCCACTGACCTTCGGCGAGAAGGCTGTCGGCCTCTCCTTCAACCCCAGCGGGGACCTTGATGTCGCCAAGTGCAAGGAGGAATTTGCCGCCGTGATCGACCGCATGAACGACCTGCGGGCCCGTACCGAAGACCCCGAAGTCAAGCGCATGGCGTCGGTTGCGATCACCGAAGCGCAGACGGCGCAGATGTGGGCCGTCAAGGCGATCACCTGGCGCGCCTGACCGCCACATGACCTTCGCCCGCCCATCCCCCGCCGAGCTACAGCAGCGCCGAGCCGCAGAGCGCGAGGCATCTGTCCGCGCCCTGACGGCCACACGCGGCAGGCCGGCGGTGATGGGTGGCGGAACCCGTGCAGCAGCACCGAAGCCTGAGACGTACCAAAACCCTCGCTGGCTGGCCGCAGTCCGAAAGCTGGGCAAGTGCGTGTTGTGCGGGGCGGATGGCGTCCAGGCGGCGCACAGGAACCAGGGCAAGGGGATGGGACTCAAGGCCGACGACTGCGCCTGCGCGGCCCTGTGCCCCAGGTGCCACACCGAGATCGACCAAGGGAGAGACATGACCAGAGAACAGCGCAGAGCCACGATTGACAGAGCCATCGTCCTGACCGTGATGGCGATGGTCCGCGAGAACCTGTTGGAGGTGCGATGAGAAAGCGATGCAAGCGCAAGATATGGGCGCTAGTGAACCCGATCACGCACGCCATCGCAGGCGCAGCGCTCACCAGCGAATCCGACTTGGACAAACTACGGCTCACTGAGCTATCGGCCATCGAGGCATTCCGCATGGGCCACGCTCAGAAAGCCGATTGGATGGCCCTCGCCGACATGTGCAACGTCCTAGAGTCCATGTGCCACATGAAAATTGGCCCGGAAGCGATGGAACCCGGCAGACACGCGCAGGAGGCTCTAGGCGAGATCCACGCACGGTACAAGCGAACAGGACGTTTTGGCGTCGCAGGCGTGGAACTGGAGGCTCTGCGCGAGGCTTTCCGGTGGCACGACGCCCAGCGGTCACAGATCAGCCGTAGCCAGTACGAGGCCGCAATCAAGCGCACCGTGAACAGGATCAAGTCAGCCCATCCATCAGTGAAGGTCTACGCATGACAAATGTAACAGTCGAGAAATCGGCGCTGTAGTCCTTGACGTTACGCGTAACTGCGCTATCATTGAGCCATCAACACAGGAGATGGACCATGCAAGTGAACGTCATGCAAACAGCGGCAAAGATTCGTCAGGCGACGATGAGCGCAAGAGCTGCAACCGGGATGAATGGAATCGGAACGCGTACGGAAAGCGGGAAGTTCCAAGTCGTGAATGTGACCTACCAAGGTAAGAAAACCATCGTGGATGAGTATTCAGGATGGTTGAGCGCGGATGCAGCAATCGAAACGCTGAAGCAAATTGAGATGGATCGTGCGTTCCGTGGCTAAGACAAACGCAGAGCGCCAGCGAGAATACCGCTTGCGCAAGGCGGAACAACAATCGCTAGAGGTGCGCGGGATCTATGCGCATCCTGATGACCATGCAGCCATCAAAGAGGCTGCAGCCAAGATCGCCAGCAAGCGTGCAAAACGGAAGGGGCCGGATGAAGTGTGAATCCATCGACATATTCATGGTTGACGAGCGCCACGCAGTGATCCATTACCGTCTGGAGAACTGGGCGAGATGGGTCAAGCCGGGGATCAGGGGATGGCCTGAGGCGTCACTCTGGAGAATGGGGAAGTCCAATGCCAGACAGTGGCACTCGCCGATCCTGAATCCGACAGTGGATCAACTGGACGGCGCACGGATGGAATCCGCAGTCCGCCAGTTGCCGCAAAAGAACCGCGACGCGATCAGATGGTGGTACGTGTACCGATACGACGCCATGAAAGCACGCCGCAGACTAGGGCAAACCCTAGATGGGCTGATGCTGCTCGTCAGGGATGGGCGGACGATGCTCGACAATAGGCTGTAGCGCAAAAGCAACACGCTATTGCATTGCTATTGCAGGCATGGGAAGATTAGGGTAGTTCTCACGCGCATACGCATCGAGATGGCCGGGGCGAAGCTTTCCCCGGCATCAGGCCCGCACAAAGCGGGCTTTCTTTTTGGCCTGGGCACATCCCGCACTCCTGTTCGACTCCTGTCAATCATGGGATGTCGCCCGGCCACCCTCTCTTTTTTTGGCTAGAGCTATGCCAAACCGTTATATCAGCGGCGAGCTATAGCTAGAACCAATATCCGTAACAGATTCCTATAGGGGAAAGCTATGGCTCTAGTCACTCCGACAGTCACCGACGTAGGTGACGGCTACGGACATTCGAAGCTCGCCAGTTGGACGCTCACCAGCAGCGACACCACTGGCGTGGCCCTCGGTCCTGAGATCGCCCAGCACACGGACCTGTGTTGGCACGCGACCGGAACATGGGGCGGTGCGACTGTCGCCATTCAGGGGTCGAACACCAACACGGACGGCCTGTTCGGTGCGATGACCAATGTGTCGGGTGGCAGCGCCATCACATGGACGGCTGACGGCGCTCCGAAGCAGAGCATCGAGAAGCCCGCCTACGTCCGACCGAAGCTCACAACGGCGGGATCTGGCGCGAGTGTCGTCGTGACGCTGTTCGCACGCCGCAACACCATCCGCAGGGGCTAATCATGGCTGACATTCAACATGGGATCGAGGCCATCCGGCGCTTTCAGGTGCTGTTCAACGACCTCGCAGGGCTTGCTGATGCTCTGGAAGGAGTGAGCAACCTGCAGAGGCTTGCTGATGCTGAGGCGTCGCGGGCGCATGACGCTGCTCAGGCAGTGGTGAAGGCCAAGGCGGAGTTGGCCGAGGTCGAGGCGCACATGTCCCAGGTGATCGCAGACGCTGAAGCGGCATCAGAGGCCAGGATTACTGCGGCAATGGCGAAGGCCACAGAGATCATCGCTGAAGCGCAGGACAGGCGTACCAAGACGGAAGACGATCATCTTTCCGCCATCGCCAAGCTGGAATCGCAGACGAATGACGCACTCACGAAGCTGGAGTCGCTGAACGCTCAGGTGAACGTGGCGTCCATGAAGCTGGCCGAGACTGAGGCGCAGATTGCCGCCCTGAAGGCTGCTGCTGCTGCGGTGCTGGGGTGAACCTTCAAGGCCCTCCCGGTGAGCTTCGCATCGGACTCACCATCACCCGCAAGAGCGGACAGACAGAGCACGTCGAGTTGATCGGACGCGCAACACCCGAACAACTCGCAGAACTGGGGATCATCCATGAGCGTGACACACAGCACAGCAGCCAAGAACGCAGCGACGGACGCAGTGACGGCCCTGATCGGGGCCAGCGGTAAGCTCAAGTTCCGCACCAGCGGCACGATCGGCGCACCCGGCACGGCAGCGGCTACCCTGAGCCTGAGCGCCACGGCGTTCGGCGCATCCTCCAGCGGAACGGCCACGGCCAACGCGATCACGTCGGACACCAACGCGACCGGCAATGCCTCTGCGGTCGCCACGGCCACGCTGGAGACATCGGGCGGCACGATCGTGATTCACTGCGCTGTCGCGGCGAGTGCAAGCGACATCAACCTGTCTGGTGGGATGACCATCGGCGCGGGTGACACCGTGAGCTGCTCAAGCCTCACTTACGCCGCACTGAGCGCCTGATGGCAGTGGACGCCCACGCGAATTTCGCCGTCTCGGCGGTTGCCACTGCGCCGAGCCCGGCCAGCAGCGGAACCTCGCTGGTGGTCACGGCGGGGCAGGGTTCGCGGTTCCCCGCAGTGCCGTTCAACGCCGTCGTGTGCCCGGCCAGCACTCAGCCTGACCCGAGCAACGCGGAGATCGTGCGCGTCACGAACATCAGCACGGACACGCTGACGATCACCAGGGCGCAGGAGAGTTCGTCGGCGAGGTCGATCACCGTGGGCGATCAGATATTCGCGGCGGTGACGAAAAAGACGCTGACGGACATCGAAACAACGATGACGCTTGCGGCTGTGGTGCCGAACACGGCTCCGAGTGCAGGGCAGATCCTTGCAGGCAACGCAGGCGGGACGGCGTATGCACCTGTCTCCATGTCTGGAGACGCGACGCTCTCCAGCGCCGGAGCACTCACGGTAACCGGGTTGGCTGGTGATGTCACCGGCAGCGATCACAAGATCACCCGCGTGATGATGATCGACTGGGGCGCCACTGCTGTAGACAAGGGCAACAGCAGCACCACGGCTCAGACGATGGACTACACCGCCGGGAGCCTGCAGAAGATCACGGCCACCGGAAACTTCACCGTCAACGCCCCCAGCAACTGGCCCCCGTCGGGGAATTACGGAGCGATCCTGCTGCAGGCCATCAACTTCGGCGCGTACACCGTGTCATGGCCCACCATCAACTGGGTGAAGCCCGATGGGACCACTACGACCAGCGTGACCACCTGGCTGGCTGCGTGGACCGGGCGGACTGCGTTCCAGTCGTCTGGCACGGACTGGGTCATCCTGTGGACTACTGATGCCGGGTCTACGGTCTATGGTGGGTGGGCGCACTGATGCTGATACCTGGGCTTCTCAGTGGTCGGTCGCCGAAGGTATCTGGTGCGTCGTACAGCTATTACGTAGCAGTGTCGTGCGGCACATCGCCGTTTGTTGCGGCGTATCCGTGGTCGTCTGGGTTTGGAACAAAATTCAGCGATCCTGGTACGCTTCCGACGAACGGAAACTGCGTTGCTTTTACTGCTGCGGGCGATGCGATAGCACTAGGGCTTTCCATTTATCCGTGGTCAAGTAGCGGGTTTGGGACAAAATTCAGTAATCCAGGGACAACACCTCCTGGAAATGTTTTTGGCGTGGCATTTACGGCGGCGGGTGATGCCGTAGCGATGGTGCATACAAATTCACCCTACGTCACAGCCTATCCGTGGTCAAGTAGCGGGTTTGGGACAAAATTCAGTAATCCAAGCACTACAATCGTTGGGCCTACAGCGGGACGAGGTGTGAAATTTACGCCTGCCGGTGATGCAATTGCGGTCTGTTGCAATGGCAGTATTAATATCTATGCGTATGCATGGTCTAGTAGCGGCTTTGGAACACAGTTCAGCGACCCTAGCACGTCCCCGTCAGTGCAAGGACGAGGAGTTGCGTTTTCTCCCGCAGGGGACGCAATCGCGCTCACCACGACAAACAGCCCGTACGTTGCGGCATACCCGTGGTCTGGAAGCGGATTCGGCACGCAGTTCAGTGACCCAGGGACACTGCCAGCCGGTTCCGGCAACGGTGTTGCGTTTTCTCCGGCAGGAACTGAAGTAGCTGTAGCGCATTCAACATCTCCGTTCATCACTGCATATCCGTGGAGCGGGTCAGGGTTTGGCACGAAGTTCAGTGACCCAGGCACCCTTCCAACGGGCGCAGGTAACGGTGTTGCGTTTTGTCAAGACGGTTCAGCAATAGCGGTCGCGCACACAACGTCTCCATTTGTCACGGCGTATCCGTGGTCGTCGTCTGGGTTTGGGTCAAAGTACTCCAACCCCGGAACGCTCCCCGCTGGTACCGGTAACGGAGTTGCCTTCGGGCGGATCTAAATGAACAAGAAACACGCCATTCTTTCTGACGCACTGGAAGCTCGGGACGCCGAAGTCATGGGTTACCAGATCAACATCGACAACTACCGGCTTGCCGTTGAGCACATCGAAGCCATGACTCCGGAAGACCAGCGGGATCTGATCCCCTTCCGCGATGACCTCCAGGCCCGCCTGCAGGCTGAGCGCCTGGAGCAGCGCAAGGCGCGGGTGATCCGTGACGTTATCGCTGCCCAGCTTGCCGAGATGGAGCCTGCGCCGTGACCACCTACATCCACGCCGCCACGCAGGAATGGCCGCTCACGCAGCGCCAGATTGAGGAGCGACACCCCCTGGTGACGTTCCCGGACCCGTTCGATCCGAGCGCGATGGGCTACTTCCCCGTCCAGCGGGTGGATCAGCCGGCGTTCGACTGGGTGACGCATGAGGTGCGCGAGATCGCCCCAGTGCTGGTGGGCGACTCCTGGACGCAGCGCTGGGAAGTCGTCGCACTGTCTCAGGAGCAGGCTGGCATCAACGCCGCTGCAAAGGCCGAGCAGATCGCAGCCGACTACACAGCCCGCCTCGAAGCCCTGTACGACGCGAAAGCCCAAGAGCGGCGCTACGACAATCGCTTCACCTGTGCGCTGCGTGCTGGCTACGTCGGTCCATTCCAGGCGGATGGCGTGGCTTTCGCGCAGTGGATGGATGCGTCGAACGCCCACGGATACACCGTGATGGCGGCGGTCCAAGCCGGTACGCGACCCCTCCCGACATGGGAAGAACTCCAGGCAGAACTGCCTGCGGCACCGTGGTGAAGCGCATTGTTCTGGCGGCTTTGTGGTTCCTCTGCGTAGGTGCGGCTGCACTCGCTGCTCTGCGCATGTTTTGGGCCATTCTGGTGGCACCTGATCGTGCTTTCAGGCTGGCCGTGAGCTTCGACCAGTTGGCGAACACCGCCCTGAACGGCAACGAGGACGAGACTATCTCCAGCCGTGCTGCTCGGGCGAGGATCAACGATAAACGCTGGGGCTGCGTGCTGTGCGGCTTGCTGGACAGGATCGATCCGGGACACTGCTTCAACGCCCTAGAAACCCGCTTCTTGAGGTAGCCGGATGATCGGCGGCATCTATCCTGGTGGCGCATATCTAGGTCAGGGGTGGAACGGGTCCGCGACCGTTACACATGCGGCCACTGGGGCGCTGACAGGGGCTGGCTCATCCATCGCTGGAACTGCGGCGCACTTGACGCTGCACACCAGCACAGGCGCACTGACCGGCGCAGGGTCCACGGTAAGCGGGACAGCTGTACACAACGCGCTTCATACGTCCACCGGTGCGCTGACGGGTGCGGGTTCTACGCTTTCTGGCACTGCCGCGCATCAGCACGCTGCGACGGGCGCTCTGGTGGGCGCGGGTTCGACGGTATCGGGAACTGCGGCGCATTACACGCTGCATGTCTCTACGGGATCACTCACCGGCTCTGGCTCGGTGGTTGACGGTAGCGCAACGCTGACGAACACAGGGTCAACGGTGAATGCGTGGGTTGTTCTTTCTCACAGAAGGGGATCACGATGAAGAAGTCCAAGGGCAAGAAGCCGCCGAAGAAGTGCTGACATGGCAGGAAGACCGAAGGGCCTTCCTAGAACTGGGGGCCGGAAACCGGGAAGCCCCAACAAGGTGACGGTGGAGTTTCGGGAAACCGTGCGCCGTCTCTTGGAAGAGAACACGGAAAACGTCGGACTGTGGCTGGAAAGCGTGGCGAACGGTGATCCTGAGAAGGACATGAAGCCCGATCCTGGGAAGGCACTCGATCTGCTTGCCAAGCTGGCCGAATTCGCCGCGCCGAAGCTCAGTCGCACCGAAGTGGCGGGCGACCCTGACAAGCCGCTGAACCACAATCTCAAGGTGTCGTTTGAGTGAAACCAAGGCGCGGTTTCCTGCGAAGCTGCGCTTCCTGTTCACGCCGTCACGATACAAGGTTCTGAGGGGCGGCAGAGGCTCTGGCAAGTCGTGGGGGGTCGCTCGGGCACTCCTGATCATCGGCGCTGGCCGAAAGATCCGCGTCTTGTGTACCCGCGAGGTGCAAAAGAGCATTCAGCAGTCTGTTCATCAGTTGCTGCGCGACCAGATCGCAGAGCTAAACCTCGGGATGTTCTACGAGGTGCTGAACACCGAGATTCGCGGCAAGAACGGCACTCAGTTTTTCTTCGCCGGGTTGAGTGATCAGACGGCAGAGGCGCTGAAATCGTTCGAAGGTGTCGATTACGTCTGGGTGGAAGAGGCCCAGAGCGTGACAAAGCAGTCGTGGGACATCCTGACGCCAACCATCCGCAAGGACGGCTCTGAAATCTGGCTGACCTACAACCCTCAGTTGGAGTCGGACGAGACTCATCAGCGGTTCACGATCAAGCCTCCGCCTGATTGCATCAATGTCGAGGTGAACTATGGGGACAACCCATACTTCCAGAAGGTGCTTGACGAAGAGAGAAAGCACGCGCAGGCCAGCATGAAGCCGGAAGAGTACGCGCACATCTGGGAGGGCAAATGCAAGCCCGCCGTCGAAGGAGCGATCTACTTTGACCAGATGGCGCAGGCGGAAGCGCGTATCTCCAATGTCCCGCACGATCCGACGCTGAAGACGCATCTTGTGTGGGACTTGGGATTCAATGATTCCATGTCCATCATCCTCGCGCAGAAGGTTGCGAGTGAAATCCGCATCGTCCACTACGTCGAGGGTTCACAGCGAACCCTTGCTGACTACAGCGCAGAACTGAAGTCTCTGAGGCTAGACGGACAGCCGATTAACTGGGGATCGTGCTTCCTGCCGCACGACGGCTTTGCTGCCAGGCACCAGACGGGCAAGAGCGATGCCGCTGTCATGCGTGGGTTGGGATGGGATGTGAAGCGCGTTCCTCAGACAGACGTCGAAGACGGCATCAGACGGGCGCGGGAATCGTTCCATCGCGTGTGGTTCAACAAGGCACGGACGGAACGGCTGATTGAGTGCCTGAAGCGATACCGTAGGCATGTGAGCAATGCCACGGGTGAGCCTGGGAACCCTGTTCACGATGAGTTTTCTCACGGTGCTGATGCGTTCCGCTATCTCGCCCTGTCTGCTGACTCCATGACGAATGAATCGGAGTGGGGCGAGGAACTGACCATCAACACGAAATATGTCGTATGACCGAACCGAAGAAGCGCGGCAGACCGTCGAATGCTGAACTCGCGGCGCGTGCTGCTCTGCAACCCATCAACGAATCCCAAGCCTACGCCCTGCGCGTGTGGAACGGCCAATCTGAATCCGCCCTTCGTCCGTGGCGCATTGAGCGCGTCAGACAGGCCCTAGAAGGCCAGGGAATGAGCATGGAAGGTGTACAACTGCCGTGACCAATGACGACCTGATCACCATCATCGAAGCGCACCGCCGCGACTCCCTCGGCCATGAGGACGGGGAACTGTCGAACGAGCGTGCTACGGCGATGGATCACTATCACGGACGGCCGTATGGGAATGAGATGGTCGGACGGTCGGCTGTCGTCTCGCGTGACCTTGCGGAAGCGGTCGATTGGGCCATGCCTGCGATCATGCGGGCCTTCACGCAGTCCGGTTCCGTGGGTGAGTTTGATCCTGTCGGTCCTGAAGACGAGGAACTGGCGAAGCAGGAGAGCGACTACTGCAATCAGGTGATCATGAAGGACAACAACGGCTTCATGATCCTGCACGACGCGGTAAAGGACACGCTGCTGCTGAAGAACGGCTATGTAAAGCATTGGTGGGACGAGGAAACGACCACCACGGAAGAAGAGTACAGCGGCCTGACGATGGATCAGATCGCGCAACTGTTCGCAGACTTCCAGAAGGACAGCGCAGAAGTCGAGATTCTGGAGCAAGAGTCCGAGCAGGTGATCATCAACGGCCAGCCGGTCGAGGTGTTCGAACTGTGCCTGCGGATCACCAAGAAGGCATGCAAGGTACGCATTGAGGCGGTTCCCTGCGAGGAAATCCGCGTTTCCAAGCGGTGCCGTGGGTCGCTGCAGGATTCTCCCTTTGTCGAGCACATCACACGCAAGAGCCGGTCGGAACTCGTCCAGATGGGCATGGACAAGGATTTTGTCTACTCGCTCCCTAGCTACGAGGAACGGCAGAACAGCAGCGAGATCACCGCACGCGATACCGTCACAGACGAATCCGCCTACAACGGTCGGACGCTGGCTGACCGTTCGATGGACGAGATCGAATACTGCGAGGCCTATGTCCGCGTGGACTACGACGGGGATGGGGTCGCAGAGCTTCGCAAGGTGGTCACGGTCGCCAATCAGATCCCCGATGGCGAGGAATGGAATGAGCCAATCGAGGCGTGTGCGATCACCGGATGGACCGCAAAGCGCGTTCCGCATCGGCATGTGGGCGAGTCTCTGGACGACGAACTGGCCGATCTGCAAGAGATCAAGACAGCCCTTGAGCGGCAGACGCTGGATAACGTCTACGCCACGAACAACAACCAGTGGTTGGTCAACGAGCGCGTTGTTCTCAAGGACTTCCTGCAGTCTCTGCCGGGTGGCGTGAAGCGCGTGAAAGGTGACGGGCCCATTGGGGATGCTGTCGAGCCTGTCGTGGTGCCGTCCATTCTGGACAAGATCCTTCCTGTGGTGGACTACTACGACCGCCGCAAGGAGCAGCGCACCGGTATCAGCCGCGCCAGCACCGTCATGGACCCGGATGTGCTCCGGGAGACGACAAAGGGCGCATTCCTTGAGGGACTGAACCGGGCATCTCAAAAGGTCGAGATGATTACTCGGATGCTGGCCGAGTCGGGACTGAAGGAAATGTTCCTTCAAGTCCACGGTCTGCTGATCCGCCATCAGGACAAGCCCCGCGTGGTGCAGATGCGTGGGAAGTGGGTCACGATCAACCCGAAGGAATGGCGTGATCGCACTGACTTGTCCGTCCGGGTGGGTTTGGGAACGGGCAACCAAGAGGAACAGCGCCAGAAGCTCGGAATCCTCGCCCAGATGCAAGGGCACTTGCTCCAGGCTGTCGCAGCTGCGCCGCCGCCCGTCTACGAACGGATGTATGCGATGTTTGAAGACACCGCCAAGTCGATGGGCATCGAGATTCCTCAGAAGTACGCCATTACGCCGATGTCTCAGGAGCATCAGCAGATCATGCAGATGGCGCACTCTCAGCCGAATCCAGAGATGATGAAGGTGCAGGCCGACATGCAGGCCCAGCAGGCGCGTATCCAGGCTGATGCGCAGCTGTCTCAGATGGAGATGAAGATGCAAGCCCAGGTGGACGCGCATCGTCAGCAGGTCGAGTCTGAGCAGCAGCGCAACCGCATGATGATGGAGATGCAACTCCAGCAGGTGAAGCAACAGATGCAGATGGATCTGGAGCGTGAACGCGCCCGACTCAAGGCAGAGGTTGACATCCTGATCGCCAAGATCGACGCACAGGCCAAGCTGGACGCTGCGCAGATCAGCGCGAACACCGTACTCACGCCAGCCCAAGAGGCGGCATCTGATGGGGCTGTTGGATGAACGACACGAACGAAAGCCGCGTGATCCGCGCCAACGATGCCAAGGTGCTTCTGGAGAACAAGATTCTTCAGGAGTCATTCAAGGCCGTGGGTGAGCACATCGACCGTGTGGCGCTGTCTTGCGACCCTGACAACAAGGAACGCGCCCAGCGGATCATCCTGTCCAAGCAGATCCTTGCATCCATCATCCGTGAGATTGAGCGGGTGATTGAGGACGGGGAAATGGCGCAAGTCCAGATTTCAGAGATCGAGAAGCGGAGCGCACTGCGCATCTTCCGCCGTTAGTCACTGGCTGATAGCCACCAGCCATTGAGCCGAGAGGCTTGATTGTGGCAAGGCGCATCGTCGTGAGACGACCGCCAGGAGTGTGAATTGGAAGTCGAGAACCCTACCGCTGAAGACAGCGGCGCAAGTATCACTGACCGACTGGAGCGTTACCTAGCTGCTGACGACGCACCAGCACCGAAGGCGGAAACGCCTGAACCCGCAGCAACGGAAAAGCCTGAAGGCGATTCGACTGAGCCGGAAACGCAGTCGCTATCGACCGCTGACCTCGCAGAGGTCTTGGGAATTGATGAGGATTCGCTCGATGTCGGAGACGACGGAAAGCTGATCATCAAAGCCAAGATCGACGGGTCGGAGTCGAAAGCCAAACTCGCGGATCTGCTCAAGACATACCAACTCCAGGGGCACGCCGAAAACAAAGTGCGCGAAGCCGCCGAAGCACGCAAGGCAGCAGACGCACGGATGCAGGAGGTCGAGCAAGCTGCACAAGCTCGTATCCAGCAAGTCGAAAGCATGGCGAAGGTTGCGGCCTCCGAACTCATGCGCGAATTCCAGTCGATCAACTGGCCCGCGCTCGAGCAAGCGGACCCGGGCCAAGCGGCCCTACTGCGGCAGAAGTTCCAAGAACGCAATGCACAACTGCAGGGCGTGTTCCAGAACGTCAACGCAGAACGCCAGCGAGCCACCGAGGGAATCGTCCGGCAACGCGCCGAGTATCTCCAGAAGGAGATGCAGCGCCTGCCTGAAGTCATCCCCGAGTGGAAGGACCGTGCAGTGGCTCAGAAGGAGTCGCAGGAGATCATCGATTGGGGCCGCTCCAAAGGCTTCTCCGATGCTCAACTGAAGGCCCTGAACGAGTCGAGCGCGGAACAGATCGCCATCGTCCGAAAGGCGATGATGTTCGACAAGCTGCAGACAGCCAAGCCCGCTATCGAGAACAAGGTCCGAAAAGCCCCTGTGATCGTGAAGCCGGGACAGCAGCAAGCGACTTCGAAAGAAGCAAAGATTGCCGACCTCAGGCAACAAGTTCGCCGCAGTGGTGGGAAGGGTGGCTCAGTGGCCGCATATCTTCTCGCCACCGGCAAGGTCTAACCCCAAACGTCGAAAGACGCCGGAGTACCAATCATGGCAATGCCATCAAGCACCCTTGCGACCTATGAAGCGGTCGGCAATCGCGAAGACCTCAGCGACATCATCTACGACGTGTCGCCCGTCGAAACCCCTGTCCTGTCGAACATGCCACGTGGCAAGGCGACCAGCACGAAGCACGAATGGCTCACCCGCGCACTGGCTGCGGCCAGCGGTTCGAACGCCGTCCTTGAAGGCGACGACGCGACCACGGACGCCGCCAACAGCAACACCCGCATCTACAACTACTGCCAAATCTCGGACAAGGTGGCTCGCGTCACCGGAACCCAGGAAGCGGTGGACAAGGCCGGGATGCGTTCCGTTCTCGCACGCGAGATGGAAGACAAGATGAAGGAGCTGAAGCGGGACGTCGAGACGACGCTCCTTCAGAACGTGGCCTACGTGGCGGGTGGTGACACCACGGCGCGAAAGCTCGCGGGCCTGTCCTGCTACGTCAAGACCAACATCGACAAGGCCAGCGATGGCACTGCCGCTGCGGGCACTGGCGCTGACATCTACACCACTGGCACGGCACGCGCCCTGCTGGAGACGCAGGTGGAAGCCGCTCTGGCGCTGATCTGGACCAACTCGGCACCTTCTTCGCTGACCGGCGTGATGAACGCTTTCCAGAAGCGCAAGTTTGCCCCGTTCTCTGGATCGAGCACCAAGACGCAGGACGGCGCGAAGACGAAGGTGGTCAACAACGTGGAAATCTACGTTGACCCGCTGGGCACCGAAGTGAAGCTCGTTCCGTGCCGTCAGGCTCCGACGTCTTCGATCTTCTTCGTGGACATGGAGTATCTGAAGTTCTGCACGCTGCGCAACTTCCATACGACCGATCTGGCGAAGACGGGCGACTCGGAGCGCAAGCAGATTCTCGTTGAGTACACGATGGAAGTGTCCAACGAGAAGGCCCACGGTGCGGTCTACGACCTGACCACTTCCTGATGAACTGGGGGGGGCTTCGGCTCCCCCACTAGGAGCACAAATGCAGATCATTCAGGACAAGGGATCGTTTCAGATCACCGACGACAAGAGCCGGGTTGGTACCGTCAACCCTCCGTCTACGGGTTCCATCTCGATCAAGCGCGAGGACATGGGTTCATTCCGTCAGTTCGTTCTGACGCTGGACAACGTACCTCAGGCGGTTGTCAATGGCACCGAGTACCAAGGTACGAAGCTGTACACCTTCCCGGAAGGCCGGGTGTTCGTCCTTGGGGTCACTGCGACCCTCCAACAGAAGACCACTTCGGCACTTGCCAGCACGCTGAACGCATCATCCACCGGGGCTATCGCTCTCGGAACGGCTGCTGCGACCGGAACCACGCTGTCGGGCACCGCTGCGGACCTTCTGCCAAGCACTGCGTTCACCTCGTCTGCCACGGTCAACGTGGCGGGCACTGCGGTGAGTGCGGCTCTGGCGGCTGCGGCTCAGTTTGACGGCACTTCGACTGCGAAGTCCATCTACCTGAACACGGCCTATGCGACGACCACTGATGTGGACGGGGACGCTACCCAGACCATCAGTGGCACCGTGCGCGTTTCCTATGTCTGGTTGGGCGACTACTGAAATCAACCGTGAGGGAAGGGGGCTTCGGCCCCCTTTTTTGTTGAATGCTACAGAAGTCACATCTTGACGAACACTCCGGGAAGATGGTTGTCGAAACCTTCTATGACCCGGAAGAAACTATTCTGGCGAACGCGGAACAGCGGGCCAACGGTCGGGTGATGGTCGGTTCCAAGGGGCAGCAGATGCTCCATGTGGCGTCCATCCCGCTTGAGCACGTTCAAGCCCTGATCAACCAGGGGTACAACCTGCTCTCTGCTGACCCGCAAGAGGTCAAGCGGGCCATGCTCTACATCCAGGCCAACGAGCGTGCATGGATGACCGTAGACGGCAACCCCATCGCAAAGGTGCATCAGAAGTGGGTTTGAGAGTCCTCATCCTCGGACTGTCTCCAACTCGTTCACTTGCGAAGTGGGACGGCTACGAGGTTTGGGGGCTTGCGTGGGACCCTGAAGCGGTGCGCTTTGATCGTGTCTTCGAGATGCACGACGGCGCTGATAGGTCGAGGTTTGATGACTTCGCTCGGGTCTACACGCAGGAGAATTTCCCGCTTGATGAGGTCGCCAAGACCACGGGTGGCGTCTGGTGTTCCTCAGTGGCATACATGCTGTCCCTCGCCATCCATGAGGGTGCAGAAGAGATTGCGGTCTATGGAGTCGATCTAGTGGGCGATGAACGCTACGAGCACCAGCACCCAAACATCAATTTCCTGCTCGGCCTAGCGATGGGCAAGGGCATCAAAGTGACCCTGCCCGAATCCTGCCCGCTGCTGAAGTTCCAGCCTACGCCGGGTGAAAACTATACCGAGAGGTACGGCAAGCTATGAGCATCGCAAGCTACTCGGACATGAAGGCGCTGATTGCTCGGCGGCTGCATCGTTCCGACCTGACGAGCTACATCGTCGACTACATCACGATGGCAGAGGCGCGGATCTATCGGGAGATGCGCCTGCGTCAGATGGAAACGGCCTTCAGTTCTGCCATTTCGTCGGGGACTATCTCTCTTCCTTCCGGGTATCTCGACCTGAAGCACGCGCAACTGACCACGGCACCGATCACGCGCCTGCAGAGGAAGGATGCAGAGTGGATCTACACGGCGTATCCGACACGCTCGGCTGACAGTACGCCAAGGTTCATTGCTCGAGATGCGACCTCGTTCATATTCGGCCCGTACCCGGATTCGTCCTATACGGTGGCTGGGGTCTACTTCAAGAAGCTCGACGCTCTGAGCGATTCGAATACCTCCAACTGGCTGATTACGGATGCGCCGGATCTGCTGCTGTATGCCTCGCTGGTTGAGGCCGCGACTGATCTGGTTCAGGACCAACGCGCCCAACTGTGGGAAAGCAAGTACCAGCAGGCCAAGCGCGAGATCGAGAAGCAGAACGATGCTGAAGACGTTTCCGGTTCTCCCATGATGGTGACGGGACGATGAAGACGACCATCAAGTGCGGGAAGGGCGTCAACAAGGACGCATTGCCAGCGGAGTTGGAGCTAGGCTACTGGTCCGATGCGAACAACTTCCGCTTCAGGAATGGCGTGGACGAGAAGGTGGGCGGCATCGCCGAGATCATGGCGACTCCGAGCATTACGTCCTACGGCCTGTTCACCTACCAGACCACGACAAAGCGGTTTGTGCTGGAAGTCGGCACTGCAAAAATCTACTGCCACGACGGCACAACGCGGACGGAGATCACGCCGTACAAGAGAAACGTCCCAACCTATACTGTAGCTGACGATGGGACAGTGACCGGTGCGCAACGCCTGTTTGTGACAACGGTTGCACACGGACTGAGCGGCTCGGAAACTGTTATTGTATCCGGTGCAACTGGCACCAATGCTGCCATGTGGAACACATCATCTGCTGGTGATGTGATCAACAGCGTTCCCACGGCGTCACAGTTCTACTATGACGCATCATCGTCATCGACGCCAAGCCCTGCGACCTACAGCGGAACGGGGGCGATTATCTACACGGTCATCAGCGGCGCATCTGTAGACATGTCTGGGACTGCGGACACAAAGGTAACTGGCGGGCACTTGTCGGGAGTGTTCATCCTGAATCACCCGTCGGAGGGTCTGTTCTACTGGGCCGGTGACACATCGGTCAAGATGAAACAGCTTCCGCTATTGACCTACGTTGCTGATGTGGGCAGACCTTTCGGGAACTGGTTCGTCCAACTCGCTCCCACCATGAGCGGCACGAAGTACCCGCGCAGGGTGCTGTGGTCTGCTGCTGCTGAACCGGGTGCGCTTCCGACCTCGTTCGATTCCGCAGCAACCAACGACGCCGGTAACGTCGAACTTGACGACACGAATGGCTTCCTGATCGACTGTCTGCCGTGGGCTGAAGTCAACCACATCTACAAGGATGATGGGCGCTACACGATGCGGTGGATTGGCGGTAACGATGTCTTCGACTTCCGACCCGTGGGTGATCCCGTTTCCCTTCTCGCGGTGAACTGCGTCACCAACACGGACGTTGGACAGGTCTTCGTCACGAAGTCGCTCGATGTCCGCATCCATCAAGGCGGAATCTCCAAGTCCATCGCTGAAGGACGGATCCGCCAGTATCTGCAAGGTGACATTGACAGCACCTATGGCACGCGGGCGTTTTGCTCAACGAATCACTACACGAAAGAGGTTTGGTTCTTCTACCCGAGAACAAACTCCACGACCTGCAATGGAGCAGTGTTCTGGAATTGGGAGATGGACACCTGGGGCATCTCGCATCGGTCGCTGAACGTCACCGCCGCGACGAACGGGCTTCTCCCCACGACCATCGCCAAAGAGCAGCGGATGATCATCGGCACCAGTTCCCCCAAGCTGGGCCTGTTCGAATCAGGCACGACTGACCTGGGCGGGACGATCACTGCGACTCTTGAGCGAACAGGTATCCACTTCGACAAGCGAAGCACGAAGAAGACGCTGCACACATCTCGGATGGATGTAGACGCTACCGCTGCCAACACGGCATCCGTCTATCACGGGTCGGCATCCATGCCTGACACGGCTCCGAGCTATTCCTCTGCGGTCACGATGACGCAGGGAACGACGCGGAACATTGATGCGTTCGCAGACTCTGCTGAGTACGTGGCGTGGAAGATGTCCACCACGGCGACGGATTGGAAGCACCGCGCCATTGAGCTTGATGTGATCGAGGATGGGGAGTTCTGATGGATACCTATGTTCCGGCGACACCGCCGAGTGATCCAGCGCAGATGGCGGACTACCTCCGCAGAGAGTTCCAGCGCATCCAGACCGCTGCGAACACGCAATCAAGCGGCATCCCCCTTCGGTATCTGAACGCAGCACCTACGAGGCCGCAGGACGGCATCTATTTCGCCGATGGGACGAACTGGAACCCCGGATCTGGCAAAGGTGCCTACCGCTATTCATCGTCCTCCGCGACCTACTCCTACCTAGGGTAACACCATGCAATTTACGCCTGATCAATTGAAGTCTCTCCAGAACGGGCAAGGGTTCATGCTCAACGGCATGTACTACGCGCCCACGGGTTCATATGGTGGCGACGAGAACGGCGGAGGTTCGACCACGCTGCAGGATGTGCAGGGCATCTACGCTGCGCCTCAGTCGAACAGGCCCGGCGACCAGTGGTTCAACTACGACCTGAACGGAAACCAGACCAGCACGGGCCAATTGCAGGCACCCGAGTCGATGGGTTCGATGCTGGCGAAGGGCGGTCTTGCTGCTGCGGCCATGTACTTTGGGCTTCCGGCTCTGCAAGGGATGGGGGCGGGCAGTACTGCTCTGCCGGGTCTTGCTGATGCTGGAAGTCTTGGGACGGGCGGCACGTTCGCGTCCACCGCACCAGCTGCAGGCGCGGCCAATCTCGCGGACATGTACGGTCTAGAGCAGGGCATGGGCGCAGGACTGTCGGCATCGACTCCAGGCGTGCTGGAGTCCGCTGCTGCGGCGGGTGGTGGCGCAGGGAACATGCTTTCCTCGCTCATGTCTGGGAAAGGTCTTGGCCTACTCGCTACCGGCCTGGGCGCACTCGCTGGGTCTGCCGGGAACAACAAGAATTCGACGGACACGAAGTCAGTCCCTTCATGGCTACTGCCCTACATCACTGGGCAGAACGGACTGCTCCAGCAGACGCAGACGGCCCTGAATCGCTCTCAGGACATGAGCGGGTGGGACAACCTCAAGAACATCGGCGGCGGTCTGTTGGCGATGCCTGTAGCGGGTAACGGCTACGCAGCCAAAGGGGGGAAGTGATGTACCTGAACCAACTCACTCCTGAGCAGATCGCGGCGGCGCGAAACTTCCTGAATCAGAACATGGCACCGTACTCCGGTATCACGCCGGATAACGGAACAGCGACCGGCCGCAACATGTGGGCGTTCAACGGTGACTTCAACCCGTACAACGTACCCACGAACGACGCTCAGATGCTGACGGGCGCACAGTCCTCGATGGGGATCAGTGATGCGAACATGGCATCCATTCTTGGGATGGATCCCGCTGCATACGCAGACTATGCGCACAGCATCAGTCCTAAGAATCAAGCCTACAACGCTCAGGGGTTCGCCCACGACTTCAGCGGACTGGTTGACCCGACGCAGATGGCGGGAATCAACAAGTACCTAGCAGACGGAACGGCATCGCTTGATCCGAGTGCAGGGTTCACAGGAACATTGCCGAGTGCCGGCCCTGGCTCATCGTCTGTCACTGGATCGCTAGGGGGAGCAGCAGCGCCAGCAACCCAGCACACGGGATTCGAATGGTCTTCGAACCCGTACATCAGTCAGATGGGCGATGCTCTTTCTCGCCAGTACACCAACACCCTGAATGAGCAATGGCTTCCTGCCATCCAGAACAACGCAATCGCGTCTGGTGGGCTCGGTGGATCACGGCAAGGGGTGGCGCAGGGTCTAGCCATCGGACGTGCTGGTGAGGGCCTTTCCAGCGCCCTGGCGAACATGTACGGCGGTGCCTACGAGAACCAGCAGAACCGAGGGTTGCAACAGCAGCAGATCGACAACAACTTCTACACCGCACAGCGCGGACAAGACCTGACCCAGCTTGGATTGGGTGCTGAACTGTGGAACATGGGCATGACGGGCCCGATGTCGTCTCTTGGGTCGGCATCGAGCATCTACGGAGGCGTAGGAAACCAGAACAACACCACGACCGGCAACAGCAACACGGGCGGCGGAACCTGGGGCGCACTCGGAGGAATGCTCGGCACAGCGCAACTCGGCAAGAACCTTGGATGGTGGGGGTGAGCATGGGACTACTCGGCAACGGATGGGACGATCCCCAAAGCGCGGCGATCATGTCGCTGGCTGGCGGCTTGCTTCAGGGAAACTTCGGCGGCGGCCTGCTTGGTGCTAACCAAGCCTATCAGGAGGCGAAGACTGCGCCGCTGAAGGAGGCGATGATGAAGGCTCAACTGCTGGATGTGCAGCAGCAGATCGAGCTTCGAAAGCAGCAGGCAGCACAGCTTGAGCGGCGCAACAGTCTGATTGGAAGCCTGCTCGGCGGCATCGACTCCAGCGTCCCGCAGGCCAACGACGCCACGATTGCACGGACGGGGAACCTCGCTCCGACCATCGGCAATGCTCAGGTACAGCAGCAGGAGATTGGACGCCTGAACGCTGGCAATCCTTTGCAGGGCATCCCGAGAGAAGCGATCAACTTCGACTTGGCGACCAACGACGGCAAGAACATTGCCGAGTGGATCTTCAAGAAGTCGCAGCCGAACTGGGTGACGCAAAACGGATACACATTCAACACCAACGATCCGGGGTTCAATGGAGGATTCCAACCTGGGATGCAGATGGACAGCAATGGCCGGTCTGTTGTGATGACCCCTGACGGGAAGGGCGGTGTAGGTGTGTCAATCCCTCCGGGCGCTCTAGATGCTGTTCGCCAGTACGCAGAAGTACAGAAGGGCGCGGAGAACCGAGGCACTCCGTTGCCTGAAACATACAGGACGCCAGATGGAAGGCCGTATGGAGGAAGCACATTCGACTATTTGGAAGCGTTCAAACAACCTCAAGCCGCGCCTGTAGGACAGCCAACGTCTTCAGGCAGTGTGATCAACAGGGGCGCACCCATCACGCAGGAACTGGCGGCATTCATCGCACGCGACTCAGCGGCGCAAGGGTTCACAACGCCTCCCACGGTGAACATGACTGCTCCAGGCTATCGCAATCCGACGCTGGGGCTTGCGCAGGGTATGCCTAGCGGTGGACGGCCTGTCCTTCAAAGTGTCGCAGAGGCGGAAGCGCAAAAAGCAGCCGCTCTGGTTGGACCGAAAGCAGATACCGTTTACGCAGAGCAGACCGCCAAGGATGTTGTTGAGCAGCGCAAGTCGATCATGTCGGCAGCAGATGCCGCGCCCAACAACATCGCCAAGTACCAGCAGATTGGCCGATTGCTGGCTGACGTAGATGGTGGCAGGCTGACTCCGACAGGGTACGACGTTGCAAGCTACCTGAACTCCATCGGCGTCAAGGTCAACAAGAACCTTCCGAACGTCGAGGCAGCGCGGGCTATGGCTAACGAGGCGGCGCTCTCGCTTCGCAATCCAAGCGGCGGCGCGGGGATGCCGGGTGCGCTGTCTGATGGCGACCGCAAGTTCCTGTCCGGAATGACTCCGAACGAGGCTCAATCTGCACAGGGTCGGACGAAGATCATCGACACATACATCGCCCTGCAGAAGCGCAATCAACAGGTCGCTGAGTTTGCTCGGAAGTACGAGAACAAATATGGCAGGCTGGACAACGGCTTCTTCTCCCAGTTGCAAGGCTGGGCCAACTCCAATCCGCTGTTTGGGAGCAAGTGATGGCCGGATTCGATCCTGATGTCTTCGGTGATACCTCTCAGAAGCCTGCCTTCGATCCCGAAGTCTTCGGAGAGTCGAAGCCGCGTCAGATGCTCACGCGCCAACAGATCGCTGATCAGATCAACAACGACCCGATCAGCCAAGGGGCGCGGGCGTTCCCATCGCAAGGCAGTGATGCTTTCGGTGGAGCATCGCAGGCGGCTCTGAACGCTTTGACCGGCCTCGTTCGCGGTGCTGGCAGCATCGGAGCCACGCTTGCACGACCGTTCGAAAGCAGCGCTGAGAATGATCAGCGTCGGGCGCGTATCGACCAGAACATGCAGGCCATCGGTGCGCAGCCGGATTCGTGGTTCTACCAAGGCGGCAAGCTTGGCGGCGAGATCGCTGGTACTGCTGGTGCTGGAAACGTGCTTGCTGCGCCATTTCGCGCTGTGTCCGCACTTTCGTCGCGTGCAGGCGTTGGGGCTATCCCGATGCTGGATACGGTGGCTAGTGCCATGTCTACGGGTGGGTTCAAGACCGGGGCACAGTTGCCTGCGCTGACGGATGCTGCAGTACGGATGGGGGCTGGCGCTGCTGTTGGTGGTGCCTCTGCTGGCATGGTGAACCCTGAAGATGCAGGACTTGGTGCGGCGATTGGAGGCGCAATCCCTGGAATCACCAAGGCGATGGGCGCTGCTGGCCGTGGAATCAACAACATGCTATCCAGTACACCCGGACCAAACCAAAGGACGCTTGACACCGCAAGGCAGTCTCTGGAGGCGGGATACGTCATCCCACCCAACATGATCAACCCGAGTCTTACTAATCAGGTGATCGAGTCAACGTCAGGAAAGATTGCAACACAGCAATTTGCGTCCAACAAGAACGCTCAGGTGACTGAAAGACTTGTGCGGGATGCCTTGGGTCTTCCTGCGGATGTGCCATTGTCTCTGAATGCTTTGGAGAACCTTCGAAAGACGGCTGGACGGGCCTATGCGGAGGTGGCTGGGCTATCGCCTCAAGCGGCATCGGATCTTGAAGCATTGAAGCAAGCTCGGTTTGATGCAAACAATTGGTTCACATACTTCAACACTACAAAGAACCCTGAAGCATTGACGAAGGCAAAGGAATTCAGGCAACTTTCGACTGATCTGGAAACGGCCCTAGAACAACATGCCAAGAACGCCGGGAAGGATGAGTTGATCCCCGCCCTGCGCGATGCACGCAGGGAGATTGCCAAGACCTACACGGTAGGCCGCGCACTCAACGACTCAGCTGGGACGATTGATGCGCGAGTATTGGGCAGGTTGTACGAGAAGGGCGCACCGCTATCCGATGAACTGAAGACGGCGGGCATGTTCGCAAGCGCATTCCCAACTGTCGCCAAGACGCCGCAGCAGGTTGGAAGCCTTGGCTCTCACAACCTGAAGTCGATGCTTTCTATGGCTGGAGCCACGGCGGCAGGGATTGGGGGTCATGCAGCCATTGGGCCTATGGGTGCAGTGGCTGCGGTTCCATTCCTCGCTCCATACATGGCCCGCGCTCAGATGTTTTCTGGGCCTGTTCAGCGTGGCCTGTTGAGCCTGTCCAGCGGGTTGCCTGAACCTGTCGGGCTTCTCAGTCTCGGCGCTTCCCGTTCGCTCCCGGTCCTCGCCGCTCAGTAGGCAAGTAGCCGAAAAGGCCAGCTAGGAATGCAATCACGCCGAAGGCGATCAGCTTCCACCACATGAATTCTGTGAATTCCATCCTCCCATCCTACACCCAAACAACACCAGAGAGGAACCAGATGCATGGAACAGGCTATCCAAGCCGCAATAAAGGCTTTCATCTCGGAGGCTACACCCTTGAATTTGTCCCTGGCGGGCATGGTGGGGCTTCTAGCCTGGATGCTGATCGAGGAACGCAAGGCACGCCGCCAGGACGGCCAAGCCTTGTCTGGTCACATGGACAAGCACTCCAGCAGCCTGGAAAAGCTCTCCCAGGTGCTGATCGAGCTTCGGATAGCTGTAGCAGAGAGGATGAAGAAATGAGCATCTTGCAGCGCATCGTGGCGTTCTTCCGGCCTCGCTCACTGGTTGCCAGCACATGCCGGAAGAATGATCCAGTGTTCAGCCGGTTCATGGATGAGTTGCACACGACGTCCTTCTTTTTTGCTGACATGGCGCAGGAGCAGCGCAAGGACAAGGACCGGGTCTGACATGGCCGACTTCCTCCCAGCGTTTGAACGCATGATCGTGGCCGAGGGTGGCTACCAACTCACGGACATTCCGGGCGATCGTGGCGGGCAGACCTTCGCGGGCATCTCTCGCAAGGCTCATCCCGATTGGGACGGCTGGGAGATGGTGGACAAGCAGAAGACGCCATCGGCTGAGATGGTGCGGGACTTCTACCGTGCGCAGTTCTGGGAGCGGATGAAGGGCGATGAGCTATCCAGCCAAGCCGTAGCCGGGTCGATCTTCTCGGCCTATGTGAACATGGGCGCGTCTGCTCTCTCGATGGCGCAGCTTGTCGTAGGGACCACTCCTGACGGCGTGATTGGACCCAAGACCATCGCGGCAATCAACGGGATGGACGAGCGCCTGTTCGCGTCCCTGTATGCCTTGGCGAAGGTGGCGCGGTATGCGGCCATCGTCAATCGGGACAGGTCGCAATCCAAGTTCCTGCTGGGCTGGATCAACAGAACGCTGAAGGACGCCTGATGGACATCCTCGGAATCGGAACGCTCGTTCAGGCTGTCGGAGATGTGGCGGGGCACTTCATCACGACCGACAAGGAGCGCATGGCCTTGGAACTGGAAGCCAAGCGCATCGAGCAGGCGAACGACCTCGCTCAAGTCGGCGTCAACACGGCAGAGGCGCAGAGCGGGTCCACCTTCGTCGGTGGCTGGCGTCCCTTTGTGGGATGGTGCTGCGGCGCTGCTCTGGCCTATGTCGGCATCATCGAGCCTGTGGCGCGATTCGTCGCTCAGGTGTCGTTTGGGTACAACGGGCCATTCCCGTCCATCGATACCAGCATCACCATGCAAGTGCTGTTTGGAATGCTCGGACTCAGCGGAATGAGAACCTACGAGAAGGCCAAGAACGTGGCCGCGAAGTGATCATCTGAGCCTAGCCGCAATCTGCGCCGAAGTCTCCCGGTAGTAGCGGCTCATTCATGGCATTGCGCATGGTACTGCGCACCCAGGCCGTTGATTCTCAACGTCTTGTTGCGGACTCCACTTCTTCACGGCATCGAAAAACCGCTGGAGCTTCGATTGCTCTGCGTCGCGGTCTGCCTTGCTTGCTTCCTTCCTGAGCTTGTCAAAGCACGGCCCGCAGACATCCACCACGTTGTCCCACCGATAGGCATGAGCCAGTGTCTGGAAGCCGTGATAGTTGAACTCGCCAC
>Ga0228698_1000427_pt1 | contig 33867 bp, 25 predicted proteins | sample McNCre117_Aug_MG_FD_178015 | JGI IMG/M metagenome (GOLD analysis project Ga0228698, IMG submission 178015) | Freshwater microbial communities from McNutts Creek, Athens, Georgia, United States - 1-17_Aug_MG | ecosystem: Environmental > Aquatic > Freshwater > Creek | place: USA: Georgia... | reverse complement strand
GTTCGCCGCATTGCTGTCGTTGGTTGCGTTGGTGCTGCCCGCCACGCTGACCGTGGTGGCCGGCTCATCGGCGCCGCCCTGCGTGCCGTTGACCGTCAGGGTGAACACGCACTGGATATCCCCGCCCGCGGCCACCGTGCCACCGGGCTGCGGGGTGCACACCGGCGTGCTCGCCGTCGCCCCACTCACCGCGCCCAGCGCGCAGCTCGCCGCCGTCGCAGCGGTCGTCGCCGACACGTTCGTGCACGTCAGTTTCACCCCGCTGATCACCTGCCCCGGGCGCACCGCCGCGGGCACGCCGCTGATGGACGCGGCCATGTCCGCCGCCGGGCCCACCACGATCGTGGCCGTCGCCGTGTCGCACGCCGCCGGCGTCACCGCCGGGTTCGCGCAGATCTGGTAGCTCTGGCTGTACGTGCCCGGCGCCGCCGTCGCCGGCACGCTGAACACGCCCGTGCTGGCGTTGAAGCTGCTGCCCGTCGTAGCCGCCCCCACCGCGCTGAGCGTGACGTTGCTGAAGCTGGCCGCACCCGTTCCGACCTGGTCGTTGCTCAGCACCGTCAGGCTGGCCGCGGTGCCGTAGGCCGTGCTCGTGCTCTCGTCGAGCGCGTCGATCATCGTGGCGCTCGCGCTCGCGTTGTTGTTGGCCGGGTTGTTGTCGTTGGTCGCGCCCGTCGTGCCCGTGAAGGTCACGCTGGTGGTCGCCTCGTCGGCGCCGCCTTGGGTGCCCGGTGCGGTGTAGGTGTAGCTGCACACCACCGAGGCGCCTGCGCTCAGGCTGGCGCCCAGCGTCGGGCTGCAGCTCACCGCGCTGACCGTGCCCGCGCTGGCGCTCAGGCTGCAGCTCGGGCTGCTCGCCGCCGCTCCGCCCGCCGCGTTCGCGCAGGTGTACGTCAGCCCCGTGAGCACTTGCCCGGGTCGGATGGCCGTCGGGATCGTGCCCAGGGTGATGCCCATGTCCGCGGCCGGGCCCACCACGATCGTGGCCGTCGCCGTGTCGCACGCCGCCGGCGTCACCGCCGGGTTCGCACAGATCTGGTAGCTCTGGCTGTACGTGCCCGGCGCCGCCGTCGCCGGCACGCTGAACACGCCCGTGCTGACGTTGAAGCTGCTGCCCGTCGTGGCCGCCCCCACCGCGCTGAGCGTGACGTTGCTGAAGCTGGCCGCGCCCGTTCCGACCTGGTCGTTGTTCAGCACCGTCAGGCTGGCCGCGGTGCCGTAGGCCGTGCTCGTGCTCTCGTCGAGCGCGTCGATCATCGTCGCGCTGAAGGTCGTCGTGTCGTTGCTCGGGTTGGTGTCATTGAACGCACCCGTCGTGCCCGTGAAGGTTGCGCTGGTCGTCGCCTCGTCCCCGCCGCCTTGTGTGCCTGGTGCGGTGTAGGTGAACGTACAGACGATGCTGGCCCCGGCAGCGATGTTGCTGCTGCCGCTGAGAGGTGAGCAACTCACGGCACTGACCGTGCCAACATTGACGCTTGGGACACAGGTGCCCATCGCCGCAGCGGCCGCAGCGCTGGCGCTGTTGGTGCACGTAAGGGTCAGACCCGTCAGCACCTGACCGGGACGAATCACACTGGGAATGCCACTAAAGGCCGGCGACATGTCGGCCGCATCGGCCATGCCACCGCTGAGACCGAACAACCGATTGCTGATGGGGTTGCCACCCGTGCCGCTGCTGCCAACCTCGGCACCGTAGGCGAAATCGATGGACGTGATGGCGCCGTTGTACCAGGCGGTCACAGCCACCGCCGTGGTCACGCTCAAGTCGGTGTAGTTGGCATAGCCGCCGGAGCCCTCGGAAACACCGGTGGACGGACTGCAGCCATCGTCCGTGCTGTTCGCACACAGCGCTGTGGCATAGGCAATGCCGCCGTCAAGCGCAGTGGTCACGACCAACTGAGGGCCGGCCACAAAGCTCGCGGGAGGCGAAATGAATTCCACCCGCTCGCGCACCCCCAGAGTAGGGTTGCCGTTGCCATCGGTGTCGTGACTGGTCAGATAAATCGACCCGGTGAGCGGGTTGGCCGTCGTCGTGCCGGGGGTGACAAAGGTCAACCGCATGACCAACTGCGACTTCGCGCTCGGGTTGGCATCGCCTGCGATCCGCCCGTTGAACACCCGCGTGCTGCTCAGATAGGCCATCTGGGTGTCAGGGGCCTGGTTGACGGTGGCACCGTTGCCACGCACGATCGTCAACAGAATGTCGCGAGGCGCTGCACCAGTCACCGCATTGGCGTAGCGCGTGATGGAGCCCATCTGGGTGCAGTCCGCCGACAGGCAACTCGGGGTGGAGAAATCGAAGGCCGCCGCCTGCACCGATGGTGTAGCCACTGCTCCGAGCAGTCCCACGGCCAGCGAAAGCAGACCGCCGACCCAACGCCCGAGCCGGCCCCCCGTCACCGCCGCGCGCTCGCGCAGCCCTGTCCCACCAGCGAAGTCACCCATCATCCACCTTGTGTCGCACCACACACCCTGCGTCGTCCGCAGCGGCACCGGGCGGCGGCGGAGGTCCGACGAAATGCGCAGGCGCACCCATTGGCCTCCGTCACGCAGCCCCCGCATCCAACGCGAGAGCCGCCTGCCCGGAACACGGTCCGTGATCGTTGTTCAGCAGGAACCTGTTTGGCATCGCACGCCCTCACCCCAGAGCGCCAATGCCGTCGTCCCCGCACGGCGACTGGATCTCAGCCCTGCCGTCTCGAAGCGCGCGAATCAGACCGCGTTAATCGAAAAAAGCGAAGAGTGATCCCAGCAATTGAACAAATCTTACAGTGCATCAATGATTTGACACACTCCAAAAAAGTCCCACTCGGCCCCACAACCCGCCGGGATCCGGGGGTTAGGACAAGCCCTCGTGCCGGATTTCGCACTTCAGGCAAACTCACCCCCACAGGTCGAGCGGGGGATCCGTGGCTATAGCCAACAACAGCTCGCGCCGCCCGATCCAACCGAGCACGACGCCCTGCTCGTCCACCACCGGCAGGCCTCCCAGACGACGCTCCAGCATCAGCGCGGCGGCACGGCGCAGCTCCGTGCCCTCCTCGACCGCGGGCACGGGGCTGTGCAAGAGGTCTGCGGCGCGGCGCAGGGCCATCGCCTCCCAATCCTGCGCGGCCGCAGCCGCCGCCAGACGGACCTGGGCAGGCGTCCAGCGCCCAGGGCCTGACAGCAGCCCCGTGGCCCCAAGCCGGGCCGGCCAGGGCGGGTCGAGCAGGTCAGCGCGCCGCAGCAGGCCCACCAGCACCCCGGCCGCATCCACCACCGGCAGCTGGCGCACCCCGCGGCGCATCAGCAGCTGCCACAGCGCGGGCACGCCCTCCTCGAGCCCCGCGGTGACGGCCGGGCGGGTCATGACGTCGCCGACGTGGCGCACCCGCTCCGAGCGCCGCTCGCGTTCGGCCGTTCCCTCGGCGTACGCGGCCAGCGCCGATCGATGCGGCGACTGGCGCTCAGGCTGCAGCGGTCGCTCGTCGTCGCCCTGCGCCACGGCGTCGGCCTGGCGGCTGCGCGCAATGCGTTGGGCTGCGGCCAGGGGAGCGACCGCGGGCTCGCTGGGCAGCGGTGCGCGCCCGCTCACTCCGTACAGGTAGACCATCTCCGACGCCCTCCAGGTCGCTGCGACCCTGTGGCGTCAGCATAGCGCCGCCGCTGCCGCTCCCTGCGCCACCCCCTGCACCAAACCGCTTGCGCCAGGACAGCCCGCGCCAATTGCCTCGCCGCATACTGGGCTCACCGACGCACACGCGTCGCCCGACGCCATGGCCCAGCCTTCTCATCTCGCCGACCGCCGCCTCGACCCCGCCACTTCGGCCGCAGAATGGCCTGCGCCGGGCATCCCCGACCGGCCGCACCTGCTCAGCACCGCCGAGGTGGCCGAGCGGCTGCAGGTGCACATCGACCACGGCCTGCACCCGCAGGACATTGCCGCGCGTCAAGCCCGCCATGGGCTGAACGCGCTGCCCGAGGGGCGACCCGTCACCGTCTGGCAACGGCTGGCCGAGGCCTTCGGCGACTTCATGATCCTGGCGCTGCTGGCCGCCGCCGCGGTGGCCTGGGCCATGGGCGAGCACGCCGACACGGTGGTGATCCTGGTGATCGTGGCGCTCAACGCCGGCATCGGCCTGCTGCAGCAGCACCGCGCCGACCGCGCGCTCGCCGCGCTGCGCAGCCTGGCGATGCCGATGGCCACGGTGCGGCGCGATGGTCGCACCCAACCCGTCGCCGCCCACGATCTGGTGCCCGGCGACGTGGTGCTCATCGAAGCCGGCGATCTCGTGCCCGCCGACCTGCGCTTGCACGCCGCGGCCCAGCTGCGCGTCGACGAGGCGGCGCTGACCGGCGAATCGGTGCCGGTGGACAAGCACTGTGCGACGCTGGACGCCCTCAATGGCGGCGAGCACGCCGTGGGCGACCGGCTGAATCTGGCCTACCGCGGCACGCTGGTGACCCACGGCCGCGCCGAGGGCCTGGTGGTGGCCACCGGATCGGCCACCCAGCTCGGCCAGGTGGCCGCCCTGCTCGACGACCAGACGCCGCGCAGCACGCCGCTGCAGCGCCGCCTGGCGGGCTTCGGCCAGCGGCTGTCGCTGGTGGTGCTGGCGATCTGCGCCCTGGTCTTCGCGATCGGCCTGCTGCGCGGCGAGCCGCCGCTGCTGATGGCGCTGACGGCGATCTCGCTGGCCGTGGCGGCGATTCCCGAGGCGCTGCCCGCCGTCGTCGCCGTGCTCCTCGCGCTGGGCGCGCGGCGGATGGCGCTGGCCAACGCGCTGGTCAAGCGCCTGCCGGCGGTCGAGGCGCTGGGCTCGGTCAGCACGATCTGCTCGGACAAGACGGGCACCCTCACGCTCAACCGCATGCAGGTGGCCGAGGTCTGCCAGCAGCTGGCGGGCCAAGCGCCGAACGACCGCGCCGACAGCGCGGCGCTGTGGCGCGCCGCCGCACTGTGCAACGACGCCCGGCCTGCGCAGGGGGAAGCGGGCGCGGACGCCGCCACGCTGGCGGCCTGGGCCGGCGACCCGACCGAAACCGCGCTGATGGCGGCGGCCGCGGCATCGGGCTCTCACGACCTGGCGGCGCTGCGCGGGCAGCTCGTGCGGCGGCACGAATGGCCCTTCGACGCCGACCGCAAGCGCATGAGCACACTGCACCGCGATCCGCACAGCGGCGAGGGGCTGCTGCTGATCAAGGGCGCGCCCGAGAGCCTGCTGCCGCGCTGCACGGCCTACCCGGAAGCCGGCGGTGGCCCCGAGGCCCCTGCGCTCGACGCCTGGCTCACCCAGGCCCAGGCCCTGGCCGGGCGTGGCCTGCGCGTGCTCGCCTTTGCACAGCGCCGCTGGCCGGCCGATGCCACGCTCGAATCCCTGACTGCACTGGACGCCGACGCGGCCGAGTCTGAGCTGGAACTGCTCGGCCTCATCGGCCTGATCGACCCGCCCCGGCCCGAAGCCGCCGAGGCGGTGGCCGAGTGCTGGCGCGCGGGCATCACGCCCGTGATGATCACCGGCGACCACCCGGCCACCGCGCTGGCGATCGCCCGCCAGTTGGGGATCGTTGCAGCGGCCGATCCGCCCCTGGTCCTCACCGGCGTGGCGCTGGCCCGCCTGAGCGACGCCCAGCTCGCCGAGCGGGCCCCGAACTGCCGCGTCTTCGCGCGGGTCGATCCGGCGCAGAAGGTGCGCATCGTGCGCGCCCTGCAGGCCGGTGGCGCCTACGTGGCGATGACGGGCGACGGCGTCAACGACGCCCCAGCGCTGCGCGGCGCCGACATCGGCGTGGCGATGGGGCGCAACGGCACGGACGTGGCGCGCGAGGCCGCCTCGCTGGTGCTGCTGGACGATCGCTTTGCCACCATCGTCGCCGCGGTGCGCGAGGGGCGGCGCATCTTCGACAACATCCGCAAGTTCGTGCGCTATGCGCTGACGGGCAACTCGGGCGAGATCTGGCTGCTCTTCCTGTCCCCGCTGCTGGGACTGCCGCTGGCGCTCTTGCCGATCCACATCCTCTGGGTCAACCTGGTGACCGACGGACTGCCCGGCCTAGCCCTAGCCGCCGAACCCGCCGAACCCGGTGTGATGCGCCGGCCCCCGCGTGCGCCTCAGGAAATGCTGTTTGCGCAGGGCCTGGGCTGGCAGGCGCTGTGGGTGGGCGCGCTGATGGGCGGCTACTGCCTGGCGCTGCAGGCCTGGGCGATCGCGACGGGCCACGCCGCTTGGCAGACGATGGCCTTCACCGCGATCACGCTGGCGCAGATGGGCCTGGTGCTGGTGATCCGATCGGAGACCGAACCGCTGTGGCGCCTGGGCCTGCGCAGCAACCTGGCCGTCACCGCCGCGGTGGCGCTGACGCTGGCGCTGCAGCTGGCGGTGGTCTACCTGCCCACGCTGCAGGCCCTGTTCCACACCCAGGCGCTCAGCACCGCGGAGCTGGCGTTGTCGTGCGGCGCCGCGCTGGTGGTGATGGCCGCGGTCGAGACGGAAAAGCTCTGGCGCCGAGGCCGCTCGCCGCGGTAGCGTCGCCGCCCCCCAAAAGAAAACCCGCCGCGGCGGACGGCCGTCGGCGGGTTGCGGGACCAGGGAACAACCGGCCTCAGGCCGATCGCCCGCCCATCACTTCGTGTACTGCTTGATCAGCGCGCGGGCTTCTTCGTACAGCTTCTTGCCGTCGTGGCCCTTGGCCGAGACGGTCTTGATCCACTCGTCGTCGATCTGGTCGGTCACCTTCACCCAGCGCTGGTACTCGGCCTGGTCGATGAAGGTGATCTTCTGGCCGCCGTCGCGGGCGATCTTCTGGTGCGGCGCGACGATGGCGTCAAAGGCCGTCTCGCCCGCCCACGCGGAAGTCGCCAGGCCGGAGTTGTCGTCGATCACCTTCTTCAGGTCGGCGGGCAGGCTGTCGTACTTGGCCTGGTTCATCGCGAAGGCGAAGATCGTGTTGGCCATGCGCGGCATGCCCGGCGCGGTGTCCAGCGCGTACTTGGCGATTTCCTGCAGCTTGATGGACGGGGCGCCCTCCCAGGGCACGCTGGCGCCGTCGATCACGCCCTTGGACAGCGACTCGGGCACCGCCGGCAGCGGCATCTGCACCGGGGTGCCACCCATGGCAGCGATCATCTGCGAGTTGATGCGGGTGGCCGCACGGATCTTCAGGCCCTTGAGGTCTTCCAGCTTCGTGACGTTCTTGTCGCGGAAGTGGAACAGGGTGCCGTCGTGCACGTGGTTGAAGATCAGCTTGACGCCCTTAAATTCATCCAGCGCGTACTTCTGAATGTAGGTGTACAGCGCCTGGCTGCTGCCCTTCGAGGTCGTCGTCATGAACGGCAGCTCAAAGACCTCGGACTTGGGGTAGCGGCCGGCCGCATAGGTCGGCACCGCCCAGACGATGTCGGCCACGCCGTCGCGCGCCTGGTCCATCAGCTGCGCGGGCGTGCCACCCAGCTGCAGCGATGGGTAGATCTGGCACTTCAGGCGGTCCTTCGACTCCTTCTGGATCTTGTCGCACCAGGGCTGGATCAGCTTGACCTGCGAGCTGGAGGTGCTCGGCAGGAAGTGGTGCACCTTCAGCGTGATCTGCTGGGCCTGCGCGCCGCAGGCGGCCGCCACCAGCGCCGCGGTGGCGGCGAGCTTGAACGAAATCCGCAACGTCATCGATGTCTCCTGTACCAATGGGGGGTCAATGACCCATTCTCGAACAACCCGTGAGCCGCCGGCGGTCGGCAAACCCTGTCAACCACGACCGCCGGCCTGCGCCCGTTAACCGAAGGACTTGACCAGCACCAGCGAGATGCTCGGGAAGAACACCAGCGCCACGATGCGCACCAGGTCGGACAGCAGGAAGGGCACCACGCCCTTGAACGTGTCGGTCAGCGGCACGTCCTTGGCCAGGCGATTGATGATGTAGACGTTCATCCCCACCGGCGGGTGCACCAAACCGATCTCGACCACCATCAGCGCCAGGATGCCGAACCAGATCGACTTGTCGGTCGGGTTCATGCCCCAGAAGTCCAGGCCCATGATCATCGGATAGAAGATGGGGATGGTCAGCAGGATCATGGCCAGCGAGTCCATCACGCAGCCGAGGAAGATGTAGATCACCAGGATCAACGTCAGCACCAGCAGCGCCGGCAGGCCGCTGCCCTTGACCCAGACGGCCAGCTCGGCGGGCATCTGCGACAGCGCCAGCGCGGTGTTGAGCATGTCCGCACCGATCAGGACCAGGAAGATCATCGCGGTGGCCTGGGCCGTGCCCAGCGCGCTGTCCATCAGGCCCTTCATGCGCATGCCGCCGGTGACGAAGGCGAGGATGCCGCAGGCCGCGGCGCCAATGGCGGCCGCCTCGGTCGGGTTGGCCCAGCCGTCGTAGATGCCGACGATCACCACCATGAACACCAGCAGCACCGGCACCACCTCGATCAGCGTCTTCATCCGCACCGACCAAGGCGCGCGCTCAGCCGCCGGGCCGATGTGGGGCTTCCAGGCCACCAGCAGCTGAATGACGATCATGTAGCCGACCATCGCGATGATGCCGGGCAGCACCGCGGCCATGAACAGCTTGCCGATCGACTCCTGCGTCAGGATCGCGTAGATCACCAGCGGCACCGAGGGCGGGATCATGATGCCCAGCGTGCCGCCCGCGGCCAACGCGCCGGTGGCGAGGCTGCCGGCGTAGCCGTGGCGCTTGAGCTCGGGCAGCGCAACTTGGCCCATCGTCGCCGCAGTGGCCAGCGACGAACCGCAGATCGCACCGAAGCCGGCGCAGGCGCCCACCGCGGCCATCGCGATGCCGCCGCGCCGGTGGCCCATGAAGGCACTCACGAAACGGAACAGGCTGCGGCTCAGGCCGCCGTGGGTGGCGAACTGGCCCATCAACATGAACAGGGGCAACACGGCCAGGTCGTAGTTCGACAGACGCGCATACGCACTGCTCTTGAGGGTGTTGAGCAGGCCCGACGTTTCCCCGCCGTTGAGGTAGACGTACCCACCCGCACCCGCGATGAACATCGAAATGCCGATGGGCACGCGCAGCACCAGCATCACCATCAAGAACAGGAAGATGAAACCGCCAATGGCAATGCCGCTCATTTCGCCGACTCCTTGCCCACGCGAGTGGCGAAGTGGAAGCACATGTAGAAACCCGCGGCCGCCAGCAAGGCGAAGCCCGGCACCATCAGCACCTGCGCCACCCAGATCGGCCAGCCCAGGATCGCCGAGGTTTCGCCGTATTCCTTCAGGTTCATCGCCCCGACCCAGGTGCGCCAGGTGATGAGCGCACCGAACAGGCCCACGAGCAGCGATCCCACCGCATCCAGCAGCGCCACCGAGCGCGCCGACAGCTTCTGGGTGAAGAAGTCCACCTTCACGTCGTTGCGCGTCATGTGGCAGTAGGCAAAGAAGGCCGCCGCACCGACGGCGGAGCCCATCTGCATCAGCTCCAGGTCACCGGGCACCGGCGTGGAGGCGATCTTGCGGCCGACGATCGAGACGATCGACATGTTCACCAGCGCCACGAAGACCAGGCCTCCGAGCACCGAACACAGCTTGCACAGCCACACGAGCGTGCGGCCCAGCGGCCCAAAGCCGGCAAAGGCATCGCCGGGGGAATCCGGCATCGGTTCTTGCATGTTGTCTCCTCGTTGTCGATCCGCCAGCACCCGCTGACGCCCCTCTAACGGGAGGATCTACCCCACGGTCCGCGCGCAGGAGCCTCCCTCGGGCGGCGCGATTGTAGCTATGCTGATTAATGCCGCCCAGGCAATTTGAAACCTACCAGATATGCCATCACGGCATTTCTCAATCGCTGCGACGGCCACAAAAATGTGGCCGGATCGCCATGCGTTCGGAGACCTGACCGCCACCGCGGTCACCCCTCATCGAGACAGCCCGATGCCGCCCGTTCGTTCAGCCGGGCCACCGCAGAGTAAGTCTCGGCGAACAGCGATCTCGCGGGATTCGCGCACATCGCTTCCGCTGGGACCATCAAGCCGACTGCACCCATGCCTCATCGGCCTGCGTCACCGCTCGGCGCAGCTCATCGACGGTGTAACCCTCCTTGAGCAACGCCATACGCAGCCAATCGGGCTGGGCGCCCACGCCATCCCAGGTCAGCCCCGTGATCGGATGCCGGTAGCGCACCTGCGCCTGCGAGGGTGACGGTGTGAATACCGGCTTGCCACGCAATTCATGCGGCTGAATCTGCCAGAACTCCATCAACTTGAGGATCTTGCGGATGGCGATCTGCTTTTCTGGATCTTCATCCAATGACGTGTCTGGGTATCTCATCGCGTCTGCAAAAGGCTGACAACGGGCCCCCAAGCGGGAGCGAACAAGGCAGTTGATCGGCTGCAGCAAGCAGCCACTATAAAACCGGTTTCAATTCCGCGTTGCCCGGGAAGACGTGCATCGTCAAGGGGCGTTGCATTCGCGCTGCGGCGGCTGCGCGATGGAGACGAGGGCCTTTGAGCGAAGGCTGTTGCGAAGACGTCGCTCGCGTGCCCTACAATCCGCCGTGACGGGCCTCCCCGCATGGGCAGGCGGCCAACCGGGTCAGGTCGGGAACGAAGCAGCCCTAACCGATTCTGTTCAGTGCCGGGGTTCAGGCTCGTCACCTTCGCTTGCCCTCTGATTGGGTGACCGAGAAGCAGGCTCTTGCGCCTCAGGATGAGTGGGCGGGAGTGCAAAGCGCTCCACGGCAGCCTGCAGATCCACCGCAGTCACATCCAGCGTACGCGCATAGCGGGCCGCCACGGCCTCGAATGCTCGGGTCCCCTGTTGACGGCGCGCCATCCAGACGTCGGTCGCCTCCTGAGCACAGCTCGCAACGGTGCGCAACCACCCTGACACGCGATCAGGCGTGCGCACAGCCTGATCGCGCTCAATGGGCCAAGCCAGCTGCTCCAACTCGCTGCCAACGCCCCATTGACGCAGCAGCGCACGCGACAGTGCGGGCAATTCAACGCCGAGCACCGAGCGCGCAGCCGTCGCCTCGTCCAGCCCAGGCAGAACCTGGCGGGTGTCGCCGCGCTGCATCATCACAGGCCGCATCAACTGCTCGATCTGGCTGGCCGCGTCGGGAAAGTGGCAGGCCACCAACAACCGACCGAGCTGCTGCAGCAACGCCGCGAGCTTGACCTCGTCCGCCGGAAGACCGGCTGGCGCCAACCAAACGGCGACACGGGCTGCCTGGCGACTCACCTGAACGGCGCGCTCCAGGCGACGTGCCTGATCCGGCCCGAGCAGGCCTGGCCATGTCCGCAGCGAGCCGGCAGAGCGACGCACGCCCTGCAGGCCAAGCAGCAGCATTGCCCGGCGGATGCCACTCACAGGTTCAGTGCGCCGATGGCCGGCGGAATTCAACAACCGCAGCAACTCCAGTGCGAGACCCGGGTCGTCCAGGACGACATCGACCAACTCATTCAGTGGACGCGCCTCCATTCGCACCAACGCAGCCACCCGGCTGGCCAGACCAGGCAGCGCCGGCAAGTGGCCAACGGTGCGGATGCGCGCCAGCATCACTGCAGGTGCACTTGCGCGCCCTTCACCAGCTTCCTGGCGCCAGCCTTCCAGCGCCCGAGACAAACTGCGAGCATCGGCATATCGGCGCTGCGGCGCTGGCGAGAGGGCCCGATCCAGAATGGGCCCCAAGCCTTCAGGAACCCCTGTCGCAGGGGCCGCCCCCACTGGTTGAGGCGCCAGCCCCTGTTCGAGCCGCTGAAGTGCAGCGTGCACATCGAGGTCGTCAAGGGGAACCTCAGCAGTCAGCAAGGCCCTGAGCAGCCAGGCCACCGCGAGCACGTCACGTGCCGCCGCCGCAGCCCGTTGCACCCCCTGTTCAGGATCACCTCGCCCCCCTCCCTCGGCGATGGCGAACCCCCAAGGTCGCACACGCCCCTGGCGGTCAATCAGCAGACTGTGCGGTCCGATGTCGCCATGCGCCAACCCAGCATCGTGCACTGCAGCCAAGCCATCCAGGACATCCACGCACCACCCGACGACCTCCATCGGGGCAGGCCATTCATTGCGCTGCCCCACCCAGTCCTGAAGTGTCTGCCCGCCCTGGCGCAACTCACAGGCGACAAAAATCCAACCGCTGAACTGGCCAACCTCGCTGGCCGCCTGGACACGCGGGTGGTCGACGCGGGCGGCATGGCGCGCAACATCGAGCGCACGGCGCAGCACCTCGGTCTCGACGTCGCGCGCCCGGCGCGGCAGCATCAGCATCACTTCGCTGTGGCTACGCAGATCCTCCGCCAACCAGGCCATGCTCACCGAGCTTCGCCCGAGTGCCCGCTTCAGGACGAAGTGTCCAAAGCGGCGCTGTACCGCAGCCTTCGGCGACGCTGGCGCCAGACTTGATGGAGGGATCGCCGCAACCATGTCCACAACGGTCAAGCCAGAAGAGTCAAACGAAAGAATACGCAAGGAATGCAGCCGCCGTTTCCCGGCAAGAGCAGCACGACCGCACCGCCCTAAGCCATAGGCAGCCCCCGACGACTCGATAGCGCGATTCGACCGCAAGCTTGCCACCGGTAAGAAATGAACAGGACTGTGAACCGGGCCCGTTTTGGACCAGAGATTCGACACCACTCGAAGTCAGGCCCTGGACCGCAGCGCTGATTGGGACCGTGGATCAGAGTCGAAACGGCAGATCCCGCTGCACAGCAGGCCAAGCCGGCTTCATGCCAAAATTCACTCCAGCGTGGTCTAGCCTTCCCCTGCAGCCACTTTCAGCCAACCACGGAACACCCCATGAGCAGCGATCTCATCAAACACGTGTCGGATGCCTCGTTCGAATCCGAAGTCATCAACGCGGACAAACCGGTTCTGGTCGACTACTGGGCCGAGTGGTGCGGCCCCTGCAAGGCCATCGCCCCCCTCCTCGACGAGGCCGCAGAGGGCTTTGCCGGCAAGCTGCAAATCGCGAAGATGAACGTCGATGAGAATCGCACCGTGCCGGCCCAGTTCGGCATCCGTGGCATTCCGACGCTGATGATCTTCAAGGGAGGCGAACTGGCGGCCACCAAAGTTGGCGCCCTCAACAAGACGCAGTTGACCGATTTCATCAAGAGCAACCTATAATTCGCTCGGATTCGGTGGCCGTCGCTTGACTGCGCCGCCGATCCCGACGAATGCCACTGCGCGCGAGGAATGCAGTCCTCGCTCTGGCGCGCAGCGTCGGCCCCCTCCCTCCCCGCCCAGTTTCCACCGGCTCGGTCAAGCTGCCTGCTTTGGCAGTTGTATCCGAGCACGCCGTGGCCTCTGATGACGTGCAGGCGCGGGGGCTGACCCCCTTCGGCCTGTCCGGCTGGCACCGGCATGGCCTGACTTCAGGGCCCGACCCTATGCATCTTTCCGAACTCAAGGCCCAACACATCTCGGCGCTCGTCAAGATGGCCGAGACGCTCGAGATCGAGAACGCCAGCCGCCTGCGCAAGCAGGAACTGATGTTCGCGATCATGAAGAAGCGCGCCCGCCAGGGCGAGCAAATCTTCGGCGACGGCGTTCTCGAGGTGCTCCCGGACGGCTTCGGCTTTCTGCGTGCACTCGACACCAGCTTCCTGGCCAGCACCGACGACATCTACCTCTCGCCCAGCCAGATCCGCCGGTTCAATCTGCACACCGGCGACCTGATCGAAGGTGAGGTGCGCGTACCCAAGGACGGTGAACGCTATTTCGCGCTGGTCAAGGTCGACCGCGTGAATGGCCTGACGCCCGAGGAGAACAAGAACAAGATCATGTTCGAGAACTTGACGCCGCTCTTCCCGAAAGAGCAGTTCAAGCTGGAACGTGAGATCCGCAACGACGAGAACATCACCAGCCGCATCATCGACCTGATCGCGCCGATCGGCAAAGGCCAGCGCGCCCTGCTGGTTGCGCCGCCCAAGAGCGGCAAGACGGTGATGATGCAGCACCTGGCGCACGCCATCGTGGCCAACCACCCGGACGTGCACCTGATCGTGCTGCTGGTGGACGAGCGCCCCGAGGAAGTGACCGAAATGCTGCGCACGGTGCGCGGCGAAGTGATCTCTTCGACCTTCGACGAGCCGGCCGCCCGCCACGTCCAGGTCGCCGAGATGGTGATCGAGCGCGCCAAGCGCCTGGTCGAGCTCAAGAAGGACGTGGTGATCCTGCTGGACTCGATCACCCGCCTGGCCCGCGCGTACAACAACGTGCTGCCCAGCTCCGGCAAGGTGCTGACCGGTGGTGTGGACGCCAACGCCCTGCAGCGCCCCAAGCGCTTCTTCGGCGCGGCGCGCAACATCGAGGAAGGCGGCTCGCTGACCATCATCGGCACCGCACTCATCGACACCGGCTCCAAGATGGACGAGGTGATCTACGAGGAATTCAAGGGCACCGGCAACAGCGAAGTCCACCTGGACCGCCGCATGGCCGAGAAGCGCGTCTACCCTTCGATCCTGCTGAACAAGTCGGGCACCCGCCGCGAAGAGCTGCTGCTCAAGCCAGAGATCCTCCAGAAGACCTGGATCCTGCGCAAGCTGCTCTACCCGATGGACGAGATCGAGGCGATGGAATTCATCCTCGACAAGATGAAGGCCACCAAGGGCAACATCGAGTTCTTCGACTTGATGCGCCGAGGGGGCTGAGCCAGGACACGCGACAGTCCTGAGGACTGTCGCGAGCCTGGCGAAGCGGACGGGCCTGCAAGCCCGTCCGTGGGCGAGGCGGTGCGGAACCACGCACCGACCTCATCACGCTATAATCAACGTTTTTCCGCTGTCGGAAAGTGTCTTTGCACAGGGCGAAGATGGCTCCCGGCACACAGCGAGGCAGCCCCATGAAAGATGGCATCCACCCCAGCTACCGCGACATGTGTTTCGTGGACCTGTCCAACGGTTTCAAGTTCGTGACCCGCTCCTGCGCGTCGACGAAGGAAACCATCAAGATGGACGACGGCCGCGAACTGCCGCTGTACAAGCTGGAAACCACCAGCGAGACGCACCCGTTCTACACCGGCCAGCAAAAGAGCGTGGACAGCCTGGGCGGTCGCGTCGAGAAGTTCCGCAACAAGTTCAAGGTCGGCATCAAGAAGTGATGCCCAGGAGGGGACACGGCCGCGTGCCGCCCACCCGACGCAAAGGCAGCTTCGGCTGCCTTTTTTCTTGATGGCCGCGCCGCAGATCCGCCGACCGTGAACCGCCCCCTGTCCACCTCCTTGCCCAATCCGGCGCTGGTGTCGCGCCAGGCGGCTCAGCGCCTGCCTCGCTGGGTGCTGCTGCTGTTCTGTGCCGCCTACGTGCTGCCCGGCGTGTTTGGACGCGAACCCTGGAAGAACGCCGACCTCACGGCGATGGGCTACATGCTCGCGCTGGCGCGCGGTGAATCGAGCTGGTTGGCTCCGACGCTGGTGGGTCTGCCGGCCGACGGAGGGCTGCTGCCCTACTGGATTGGGTCGGTGAGCATCCACCTGCTGGGTGGCTGGCTGGGCCCAGCGCTGGCGGCGCGCCTGCCGTTTGCGTTGCTGCTGACGGCCACACTGGCGCTGCTTTGGTACGCCACCTACCACCTCGCCCGCAACGACAAGGCCCAGCCGCTGGCCTTTGCTTTCGGCGGCGAGGCCTCCCCGATCGACTACGCCCGCACGCTGGCCGACGCGGCCCTTCTGGCGCTGATCGCTTGTCTGGGCCTGCTCCAACTCGGCCACGAGACCACGCCAGAGCTGGTTCAGCTCGCTGCGACCTCGCTCTTCCTCTACGGCCTGGCGTCAGCGCCCTACCGGGCTTGGACCGCGCCGATGGCGGTGGTCGCGGCCCTTGCGTCGCTGGCCATCAGCGGCGCACCGGCGATGGGTGCGCTGTTTGGTGTCATTGCGCTGCCGGTGTGCCTGCGCAGCGACGACACTCGTCTGCGGCGCTTCTCGGTCTGGGTCGCGCTGGCCACCTTGACGGCAGCGGCCCTGTCCCAGCTGGTAGGCGCCTGGACTTGGCGAATCGCCCCGGGCGCGCCCGACCTGGGCCTGCTGCGTCTGCTTGCCTGGTTCACCTGGCCGGTCTGGCCGCTGGCCGCCTGGACGCTGTGGCAGTGGCGTCGCCAGATGGGGAACAGCCACATCGCGTTGCCGCTGGGCATCGCCGTCACGGGCCTTCTCAGCAGCGTCGCCATGGGCGGCAACGACCGTGCGCTGATGCTGGCCCTGCCGGGTTTGGCGGTGCTGGGTGCTTTTGCGCTGCCGACCCTCAAGCGCAGCGTGAGCGCCGCGATCGACTGGTTCTCGGTGTTCTTCTTCACCACTGCAGGGCTGATCGTGTGGGTGATGTACCTGTCCGTACACGCCGGCGTGCCCGCGCAACCCGCAGTCAACGTGGCTCGGCTTTTGCCGGGCTTCAAGGCTCAGTTCAATGGGTGGGAATTGGCCCTGGCATTGGCAGGCACCCTGGCTTGGGCCTGGCTGGTGCGCTGGCGCACCGGACACCACCGCCATGCGCTGTGGAAGAGCCTGATCTTGCCCGCTGGCGGCGTGGCCTGGGGCTGGCTGCTGGCGATGACGCTGTGGCTGCCGATCCTCGACTACGCCCGCAGCGCCCGCCCGATGGTGCGCCAGCTCGCCCGCGCGCTGCCCGAGGGCCAGTGCCTGATCGCTGCGAACGCCGGTCGCCCCCAGTTGGCGGCCCTGTACGTCCACGGCGCCTGGCAGCTCACCACGGACATGGACGCCCCTGGCTGCCGCTGGATGGTCGTTCACCACAGCCGCAGGCTGCCACCGCTGACGACAGTGAACGGTCGCCCGTTGTCACAGGGCTGGACCTACGTGCGCGAGGTTGAACGCAAGGCCGAACGGTACGAAACGCTGCTGATCTATCGGCGCAGCTGAGCCAGTGCGCCCCGCTGCGCCTCCCCGAGGCGAGGCGGTTCTTCGACGGACGATCAGGCGGGCAAGGCGATTCCGGCGTGCGCCCTTGCGCCTTGCAAACGAACGGCCGGGAAAACAAGACGGAAGCTGGATCCTCGACCCGGCTCACTGTCGATTTCCAACGTGGCGCCGTGTCGCTGCGCCACGTGTTTGACAATCGACAGGCCAAGACCCGTGCCGCCCGTTTCGCGTGAACGACTGTTTTCCACGCGATAGAACCGCTCCGTCAACCGCGGCAGGTGCTCACGATCGATGCCAACGCCGGTGTCGCGCACTTCGTAGACCCCCTCACCCGTCGCACGCACGCGCCAGCTGATGGCGATGCTTCCCCCATCGGGGGTGTAGCGCACCGCATTGGTGGCGAGGTTGGTCATGGCCGAAAGCAGTTCACCCTGGCTGCCACCCAGCGCAATGGCCCGCGTCGATGTGAAATCGGGAAACACCAACTCGTGGCGCCCATGGGACAGGCCGCGAACCTCCGCCTCCATCTGCCCGAGCAGCTCATGGAGCGAAACCCAGTGATCGGCGGTGGGCCGAGGGCTGCCCTCGAGCTGCGCCAGCGTAAGCAAATCGGCGACGAGCGATTGCATGCGGCGAGTCTGCTGCGTCATCAGCCCCAGCACCCTCAGGCGTTCCGGCTCCGTCAGCGGCAGGCTGGTCATCGTCTCGACGAACCCAGCCAACACCGTCAGCGGCGTGCGGATTTCGTGAGAGACATTGGCGACGAAATCGCGCCGCATGGCTTCGGCGCGCTGGCGTTCGGTCACGTCATGCGACACCACCAGCTTGAGTCCATCGCCGTAGGTGCGCGTGGCCACCTGCAGGCTGAGGCCGGCAGGGTAGAACGGCAAGATCACCGGCTCCTGCCGATCCGGCCCTTGCAGCAGTTCCACAAAAGCAGGCATGCGCAGCAAGTTCGTGACGCGCTGGCCCCGGTCGCGCTCCGGATCCAGGCCGAAATGATCGGCCGCCACCGGGTTGCACCAGGTGATGTGGGCGTCAGCGTCGAGCAGGAGCACCCCATTGGGAGACACCTCGATGGCCGACAAGAAGTCCGTCAGCCGCTGACGTTCGCTCGCAAGGGCTTTGTCTCGCTGCACAAACGCCCGCTCAATCCGGTAGGCGAGCTCACCCCAGGCGGAGCGCATCCGTGGCGCGCCAACGGAGTCGCCCGTTCGCAGCCACTCCATCACCCGGTGACCGTAGCGACCATCGCGCACACCCGCCAGAGTCACGCCAATTCCGGCCCCAATCCAGCTGCTCCATTCCTGAAACTGATGGGTCCACGCCCCGACAAGGTGGCCAACCACCCCGCCCAAGGCCATCAGCAGCAGGCAAAACGCCGTACGCCCTACGATGAAATGCATGCGCCCGCTTTCCGCATTGTTCGCGCTCTTCGTTGTCGCGACGACGAGCGCCCCGTCAGCCTCGGACCCCGCAAAACGCCGCCAGGTCGCCGGCTCGCACGAGCCGACGGGTTGGAGTCAATTGACAACCTGGCCAGACTGAGCCAAGCGATAGCCCGCACCACGCACCGTCTCGATCATGGTGGAGCAATCCACCGGCGAAAGCGCCTCGCGCAAACGCTTGACGTGAACGTCAACGGTGCGCTCTTCGATGAAGACGTGGTCACCCCAAACACGATCCAGCAACTGGGAGCGGCTGTGCACGCGCTCGGGATGGGTCATGAAGAAGTGCAGCAACCGGAATTCAGTCGGCCCGACCCGAACCTCGGTGCCATGCCGTGAAACCCGGTGGGTGCCCGGATCCAGGCGAAGCCCACCGATCTCCACAGCGGAGTCCAGCGCCTGGGGCGCACGCCGACGCAGTACCGAACGGATGCGCGCCAGCAGCTCGCCGATCGCAAAGGGCTTGGTCAGGTAGTCATCGGCCCCCGCGTCCAACCCGCCGATCTTGTCGGCTTCATCGGCGCGGGCGGTCAGCATGATGATCGGCAGATCTCGCGTGCGTGCGCCCGCGCGCCACTGCCGCGCCAAAGCCACCCCGGACTGCCCAGGGAGCATCCAATCCAGCAGCACCAGATCCGGCAAGACGGCATCAATCGCCAGCTGCGCCTGCTCGGCCGTTGCCGCCAATACCACGTCGAACCCTGCGTGGCGAAGGTTGATTGAAATCAGCTCGGCAATGGCCGACTCATCCTCGACCACCAGGATCGAACTCATCGTTGCTTCTCCTTGACGCCCCTGTGCGTCACTTCACCGCGGACTCGATGACGTCCACCGAGTTGTGTCGCACGTCCGTTCCCTTGACGATGTAGATGATCTGCTCGGCCAGATTCTTGGCATGGTCACCCACGCGCTCGATGGCCTTGGCAACGAACACCAGATCGATGGAGGCCGAAATCGTGCGCGGGTCTTCCATCATGTAAGTGATCAGCTTGCGCAGCAGACCGTCGAACTCAGCGTCGATCTCGTTGTCCTGCTTGATCACCTGGAGGGCCTGGTTCACGTCCAGACGGGCAAAGGCGTCCAGCGCCCGCCGCAGCGAGGTGGTGGCCAGCCCGGCCTCAAAGGACACATCCGACACCGGCAGGCGCATGCGGCTGGACACCCCCGTGCTGACCAGGTGCTGCACCGTGCGGGCGATGCGAGCGGCTTCGTCGCCCACGCGCTCGAGGTTGCCCGTGGTCTTGGAGATCGCGATCAGCAGGCGCAGGTCGCGCGCGGTGGGCTGACGCCGAGCGATGATGGCCGACAGGTCGCGGTCGATGTCCACTTCGAGCTGATTGACCTTTTCCTCGGTGGCGATGACCTGTTGCGCGACTTCGGTGCTGAAGTTGGCCAGCGCGTGGACGGCTTGGGCCACCTGCGCTTCGACCATGCCCCCCATTTCAAGCACGCGGGTGGAGACAGCGCTCAGTTCTGCATCGAACTGGCTGGACAGATGCTTTTCAGTCATGGTGACTCCAGATCCCAGGGGGTCAGCCGAAACGGCCCGTGATGTAGTCCTCGGTCTCGCGGCGCTTGGGCTTCATGAACAGCTCACGCGTCGGGCCGAACTCGATCAAGTCGCCCAGGTACATGTAGGCGGTGTAGTCCGAGCAGCGCGCCGCCTGCTGCATGTTGTGCGTGACGATCAGGACGGTGTAGTCGGACTTCAACTCATCGATCAGCTCTTCGATCTTCCCTGTGGAAATCGGGTCCAGTGCCGAGCAGGGCTCATCCAGCAACAGCACCTCAGGCTTGATCGCGATGCCGCGGGCGATGCACAGACGCTGCTGCTGGCCGCCGGACAGGCCCGAGCCGCTTTGACCCAGCTTGTCCTTGACCTCGTTCCAAAGCGCCGCCTTCTTCAGCGCCCACTCCACGCGCTCGTCCATCTCCACGCGCGAGAGGCTCTCGAACAGCTTCACGCCGAACGCGATGTTGTCGTAGATCGACATCGGGAAGGGCGTGGGCTTCTGGAACACCATGCCAACCTTGGCTCGGATCAGCGACACGTCCAGGCCGCGGTCGAGGACGTTCTGGCCGTCGACCGTGATCTGACCCTCCGCGCGCTGCTCGGGGTAGAGCTCGAACATGCGGTTGAAGGTGCGCAGCAGCGTGGACTTGCCGCAGCCGGAGGGCCCGATGAAGGCGGTGACCTTCTTGTCCGGGATCTCCATGTTGATGTGCTTGAGCGCGTGGAAACGCCCGTAGTAGAAGTTCAGGTCCTTGACGGAAATCTTGGCCGTGTCGGTCATCGGCCATTCAACTTTGGCATCCATGGGCAGGCCTCAAGAATCAGTGTTTGTTGCGGAAGGCCACGCGCGCGACGATGTTCAGCGCGAGCACGCCCAAGGTGATCAGGAAAACGCCCGCCCACGCGAGCTGCTGCCAGTTCTCGTAGGGGCTCATCGCGAACTTGAAGATGGTCACCGGCAGGCTGGCCATCGGTTCGCGCAGGTTGGAGGTCCAGAACTGGTTGGACAGCGCCGTGAACAGCAAAGGCGCAGTCTCGCCCGAGATGCGGGCCACCGCCAGCAGCACGCCGGTGAGCACACCGGAACGCGCCGACTTGAGCGTGATGGACAGAATCACCTTCCACTTCGGCGTGCCCAGCGCGTAAGCGGCTTCGCGCATCGCGTTGGGCACCAGCGCCAGCATGTTCTCCGTGGTGCGGATGACCACCGGAATGACGATCAGCGACAGCGCCATCACACCCGCCCAGCCGGAGAACGCCTTGAAGCGCGCCACGACGACCGAGTAGATGAACAGACCGATGACGATGGACGGCGCCGACAGCAGGATGTCGTTGATGAACTGGGTGATGCGCCCCAGCCAGGCGTTGCGACCGTATTCGGCCAGGTAGACACCGGCCATCACGCCGATGGGCGTGGCGATCAGCGTAGCCAGGCCAACCATCATCAGCGAACCGTAGATCGCATTGGCCAGCCCCCCGACTTCGGCCTGAGGCGCAGGCGTCATCTCGGTGAAGACCTGCCAGCTCAGGCCGGAAGCCCCCAGGCGCACCGTCTCGAACAGGATCCACAGCAGCCAGAACACGCCGAAGGCCATCGCCGCCAGCGACAGCGCCAGGGCGAGAGCGTTGACGCGCTTGCGCCGCTTGTGGGCCGCCAGGCGGCCCGCGTCGATCGAAAAACCGCTCACGAACGACTCCCCTCGCTCTTGCGCATCTGCGCCAGCAGCAGCTTCGAGCAGGCCAGCACCACGAAGGTGATGAAGAACAGGATCAGGCCCAGGTAGATCAGCGAGGCCTGGTGCAGACCCTCGCCGGCTTCAGCGAACTCGTTGGCCAGCGCCGAGGTGATGCTGTTGGCCGCCTCGAACAGCGACACAGAGTTCAGCTGGTTCATGTTGCCGATCACGAAGGTGACCGCCATCGTCTCACCCAGCGCACGCCCCAGACCGAGCATCACGCCACCGACCACGCCCGCCTTGGTGTAAGGCAGCACGACGTTCCAGACCACCTCCCAGGTGGTCGAGCCCAGCCCGTAGGCAGACTCCTTGAGCATCGGCGGCGTCACCTCGAACACGTCGCGCATCACCGAAGCGATGTACGGAATGATCATGATCGCCAGGATGATGCCGGCCGACAGCAGGCCGATGCCCACCGGCGGGCCGGCGAACAGGCCGCCGAGCACCGGCACCCCCTTGAAGGCGGCCTGCAGCGGCTGCTGCACCCAGCTCGACAGGATCGGGCCGAACACCAGCAGGCCCCACATGCCGTAAACGATCGAAGGCACCGCGGCCAGCAGCTCCACCGCCATGCCCAGCGGGCGCTTGAGCCACTGCGGCGACAATTCGGTCAGGAACAGCGCGATGCCGAAGCTCACCGGCACCGCGATGATCAGCGCGATCGCCGACGTCACCAGCGTGCCGTAGATCATCACCAGGCCGCCGAACTTCTCGCCGACCGGGTCCCAGTCGCTGCGCCAGATGAAGCTCAGGCCGTACTCGCGAATGGCCGGCAGCGCACCCAGGAACAGCGACACGAGAATGCCAGCCAGCAGCGCAAGGGTCAGCCACGCGGCCGCATGGGCGGCCATGGCAAAAAGGCGGTCAGCCCAAGGGGCTCGGACGCGCCGCGGTGCCGGTCCACCGGTCGGCACGGATCGCTCCATGGCCGTCGCAGTGGGCATTCCAGCCGCGGGCAGGATCGCAGTCATGCGCTTATCCTCTTTAGACGTGCACGACGGCGCGCCGCCACTTCAGGCAGCGCGCCGTCACTGGGGTGAAACGGTCGCGTGAAGATTGATCAGCGCTGAACCGGCTTGCCGGCGGCGTCCTTGATCTCGGCGAACTGCTTGCGCACCAGTGCCTTCACGGCATCGGGCATCGGCACATAGTCCAGATCGACCGCCAGCTTGTCGCCGTTGGCATAAGACCAGTCGAAGAACTTCAGTGCCGCAGCGGCCTGTTCCGGCTTGGCCTGCGACTTGTGCATCAGGATGAAGGTCGCACCCGTCAGCGGCCAGGATTCCTTGCCCGGCTGCTCGGTCAGGATCTGATAGAACGACTTGTTCCACTCAGCACCGGCGGCAGCGGCCTTGAAGTTGGGATCGTCCGGGGTCACGAAGTGGCCGTCCTTGTTCTTCATCTGAACGTAGGCCATCTTGTTCTGCTTGGCGTAGGCGTACTCGACGTAACCGATCGAGTTCGGCAGGCGTTGCACGTAGGACGACACGCCTTCGTTGCCCTTGCCCCCTGCACCGGCCGGCCAGTTCACGGCGGTGCCTTCACCGACCTTGTCCTTCCACTCGGTGTTCACCTTGGACAGGTAGTTGGTGAAGATGAAGCTGGTGCCCGAACCATCGGCGCGGCGCACCACGGCGATCTCCGCGTCCGGCAGCGCCACACCGGCGTTCAGCGCGGCGATGGCGGTGTCGTTCCACTTCTTGATCTTGCCGAGGTAGATGTCGCCCAGCACGGCACCGGTCAACTTGAGCTGGCCGGCGGCCACGCCCTTGATGTTCACCACCGGCACCACGCCGCCGATCACGGTCGGGAACTGCAGCAGGCCGTCGGCCTTGAGCTCCTCGTCCTTGAGCGGCATGTCGGAAGCGCCGAAGTCGACGGTCTTGGCCTTGATCTGCTTGATGCCAGCACCCGAACCCACCGATTGGTAGTTCACGCGCACGCCGGAGGCCTTGTTGTAGGCATCGGCCCACTTGGCGTAGATCGGCGCCGGGAAGGACGCACCGGCTCCGGTCACATCTTCGGCCAGCACGGCAGCAGACGAGGCCAGCAGCGCAGCGGCCACCGTGTAGCGAGCGAAGGAAGTCAGCATGAGAGACCTTTCAGGGGTGACTGCGATCGGGGGTAAACCCGTGACACTTGTCACTGTAGAAAGGTCCTGTGACGGTTATGTGACATATGACGAGACCCCTTCAGCCTGTCATATTTCATGTGACAACGTCACACGTTTGTCATGGAGCCGGCCCGGCAGCAAAAAGTCCGGGCCACTGACTCGGCACGAGCGATCGCGCCGAGTGGTTGACGCTCAATTCACCGCCAAGCCTGTGGTCGTCAGCCACAAAGCGCCGCTTGCGCAAGACGCTCAGCACAGGCCTGTGCCACCGCCGCCTCGCGGGCCTCGACCATCACCCGCAGCAGAGGCTCGGTTCCAGAGGCGCGGATGAGCACCCGCCCGCTTTGGCCGAGCTCAGCGCTCACGCGTTCTTGTTCGGCGGCGAGCACGCCGTTGCGCTTCCAGTCCTGATCCGCGCGAAGGCGCACATTGATCAGCGTTTGCGGGAAGAGCGTCACCCCTTCTAGCATCTCAGCCAGCGACTTGCCATTGCGCTGCTGAGCCTGCAAGACCTGAAGCGCACTGACGATGCCGTCGCCAGTCGTGTGGCGGTCCAGCGCCAGCAAGTGGCCCGACCCTTCACCGCCCAACTGCCAGTGCCGCTTGGCCAGTTCCTCGAGCACGTAGCGGTCGCCGACCTTGGCGCGCACGAACTCCACACCGCGCTGCTGCAACGCCAGCTCGACGGCCATGTTGGTCATCAACGTACCCACCGCACCCGGCACCGCTTCGCCCTGCGCCAGTCGATCGGCCACCATGACGTAAAGAAGTTCGTCACCGTTATAGAGCCGGCCTGCGCCATCCACCACCTGCAGGCGGTCGGCGTCGCCATCCAGCGCGATGCCGTAGTCAGCACGGTGCTCACGCACCGCAGCGACCAGCGCTTCGGGGTGGGTCGCACCGAAACCATCGTTGATGTTGAAGCCGTCCGGGTCACACCCGATGCGCACCACGTCGGCACCGAGCTCGTGGAAAACATCCGGCGCCACGTGATAAGCCGCGCCATGCGCCGCATCGATCACGATCTTCAGGCCGCGCAGCGACAACTCATTCGAGAAGGTCGACTTGCAGAACTCGGTATAGCGACCGGCGGCGTCTTCCATGCGACGGGCGCGGCCCAGCTGGTTCGACGAGGCCCACTGGGGCGGCGCATCGATCGCTGCCTCAACCTCCAGTTCCCAGGCATCGGGCAATTTCTCACCCCGAGCCGAGAAGAACTTGATGCCATTGTCCTCGTAGGGATTGTGCGAGGCCGAGATCACCACACCCAGGCTCAGGCGCTGCGCCCGGGTCAGATAGGCCACCGCAGGCGTAGGCACCGGGCCGGTCAGCACCACGTCGGCACCCGCCGAATTCAGGCCAGCCTCCAGCGCGGACTCCAGCATGTAGCCAGAAATGCGCGTGTCCTTGCCGATCAGCACCACCGGCCGCTCATGACTGCCCTTCAACACGCGGCCCACCGCGTGACCGAGGCGCATCACAAAATCCGCGGTGATCGGGGCATTGCCCACGGTGCCACGGATGCCATCGGTGCCGAAATACTTTCTGCTCATGGGTCGAAGACTCGTATGAAGCCGGCTCAAGCCCCTGCACGGAGCCGCCAGCGGGAAACACACCAAGCGACGCCACCCGCACAGAGGTGACGAGCCGCATCGGCTGAATGGGCGAGGATGCGAAATCCGAGAGGCTAGGTCAGGCCCCTCCGTTGAACAAGCCAGCCGCCTGCCAGACGGCGAGTGCATCGGCCGTGGCTGCCACATCGTGCACACGAATGACCTGTGCGCCATGTTGCACCGCCGCAAGTGCGGCCGCCACGCTGCCGATCAAACGACCTTCAACGGGACGCCCCGTCACCGCGCCAATCGCCGACTTGCGCGACCAGCCGGCCAGCACCGGGTAGCCCAGTGCGGCCAGCGCACGCTGGCCCGGCAGGAGGGCAAAGTTGTCGGCCACGCTCTTGCCAAACCCGATGCCCGGGTCCAGCACGATGCGCTCGGCGGCCACGCCCCGATCGCCCAGCAGCTGCACGCGCTCGGCCAGGAAGTCGCGAACCTCGGCGACCACATCGCCATAGTGCGTGTCCCGCTGCATCGAGCGCGGTTCACCACGCATGTGCATCAAGCAGACGCCACAACTCGGATGGGGAGCCACCACCTCGACCGCCCCGGGCGAGCGCAGCGCGGCAATGTCGTTGACGATGTCCACCCCGAGATCCAATGCGACACGCATCACCTCGGTCTTGTAGGTGTCGATCGAGACGGGCACACCCAGCGTCAATGCCGCCCTCAACACCGGCAACACCCGCGACAGCTCCAGCTCCAGCGGCACTGGATCAGCCCCGGGACGGCTGGATTCGCCGCCGATGTCCAAAATCTCAGCCCCATCCTTCAGCAGCTGCTCAGCATGCGCAATGGCCTCAAGGCTGGCCCGCCCCCCGTCGGAAAAGGAGTCCGGCGTGACATTGACAATGCCCATCAGCCGAGGCCGGTCGAGCGGAATCTGAAATCGGGTGGTCTGCCAGTGCATCACAACAGGACGGGAACAACGGAACCGGCGACCGGCTCGGGCAGGAATTGCACCGTGCAGCGGCCCCAGGGTCTGCGACATTTTGTGTGAAAAAGTAACGGGGCCCAATGGGCCCCGTCAACGATTCGCTGCAGATCAGCGAGGTGTGGCGCTCAGCCGACTCAGGCCGTCGCCGCAGCGCTGCCAGAACTCACCGACGGCGAGGACCCGCCACCCGGCGGCTTGGTGGCTGAGGGCGACCAGTCCTTCGGCGGGCGCGGCGGCCGCCCATTCATGATGTCCTCAATCTGCTCGGCATCGATGGTTTCCCACTCGAGCAGCGCATGCGCCATCGCATGCATCTTGTCCTGGTTCTCTTCGATCAAGTGGCGGGCCTGCGCGTACTGGGTGTCGATGATCTTGCGGATTTCCTTGTCCACACGCTTCATCGTCTCTTCCGACACGCTGACCTGCTTGGTGACCGATCGACCCAGGAAGACCTCGCCCTCGTTCTCCGCGTAGACCATCGGACCGAGCTCTTCGGTCATGCCGTAGCGGGTCACCATGTCACGGGCGATCGAAGTGGCACGCTCGAAGTCGTTGCTGGCGCCGGTGGTCATCTGGTTCATGAACACTTCTTCCGCGATGCGACCGCCGAAGAGCACGCTGATGGTGGAGAGCATCCGCTCCTTGTCCATGCTGTAGCGATCGCCTTCAGGCAGCTGCATCGTCACGCCCAGCGCACGACCGCGCGGGATGATCGTCACCTTGTGCACCGGGTCAGTCTTGGGCAGCAGGCGCGCGACCAGCGCGTGGCCAGCTTCGTGGTAGGCCGTGTTCTTGCGCTCTTCCTCGGGCATGACCATGGACTTGCGCTCGGGGCCCATCATGATCTTGTCCTTGGCCTTCTCGAAGTCCTGCATCTCCACCACACGCCCATTGCGGCGGGCAGCAAAGAGCGCGGCCTCGTTGACCAGGTTGGCCAGATCGGCACCGGAGAAGCCCGGGGTTCCCCGCGCCAGGATGTCGGCACGGATGTCCTGACCAATGGGCACCTTGCGCATGTGCACGTTCAGGATCTGCTCGCGGCCACGCACGTCCGGCAGGGTCACGTAGACCTGGCGGTCGAAGCGACCAGGGCGCAGCAGAGCCGGGTCAAGGATGTCCGGGCGGTTGGTCGCGGCGATCACGATCACACCCAGGTTGGTCTCGAAGCCGTCCATCTCCACCAGCATCTGGTTGAGGGTCTGCTCGCGCTCGTCGTTGCCACCACCCAGCCCGGCACCGCGATGGCGACCGACCGCGTCGATTTCATCGACGAAGATGATGCACGGGGAGTTCTTCTTGGCCTGCTCGAACATGTCGCGCACGCGGGCCGCACCGACACCGACGAACATCTCGACGAAGTCCGAACCCGAGATCGAGAAGAACGGCACCTTGGCCTCGCCAGCGATCGACTTGGCCAGCAGCGTCTTGCCGGTCCCCGGGGGGCCGACCATCAGCACGCCGCGCGGGATGCGCCCGCCCAGCTTCTGGAACTTCTGCGGGTCCTTCAGGAAGTCAACCAGCTCCTTGACCTCTTCCTTGGCTTCGTCGCAGCCGGCGACATCGGCAAAGGTCACCGAGTTGTTGGTCTCGTCGAGCATGCGCGCACGGCTCTTGCCGAAGCTGAACGCCCCGCCCTTGCCGCCGCCCTGCATCTGGCGCATGAAGTAGACCCACACGCCGATCAGCAGCAGCATCGGGCCCCAGGAGATCAGCAGGCTGGTGAGCACCGACGGCTCTTCGCGCGGCTTGACCTTGAACTTGACGCCGTTGTTGATCAGGTCACCGACCAGGCCGCGGTCCAGGTAGGTCGCGGTGGTGCGGATGCGCTTGTCATCGGTCGTTAGGGCCTCAATTTCGGCCCCACCCGGGTTCTCTTGGAGTACCACCTCGCGCACACGTTTGGCGCGAACCTCTTCGAGGAACTCCGAATACCCGATCTGGTTACCAGCGGTCGCCGTGCGGTCGAACTGCTTGAACACGGTGAACAGCACCAGGGCGATCACCAACCACACAGCAACTTTGGAGAACCATTGATTGTTCACCGCGGCTCCTTCATGAATTCAATCGATCCTCCAGCGGAGGACTCTGCGGGAACGCCCGGGAAGACCCGGAAAAGCGCGAACCGTCGGGATAGATGGGGACGATTCTAGACGACGCAACCCCCGCGCCGCTTCATCTCTGGCCCTCACGGCAACGGCGGTTTCGCGGGACTGGACATTTTCACGTCTGTGAACGATTCGACGGCCTCAGCGCCCCTGCTTCAGACCCAGCCCTACCAGAAAGGTTTCAGCCGAACGGTCGCGCGAGGCCTTTGGCTTGATCGCCTTGACGACCCGGAAGCTGGCGCGGAAGGCCTCCACGAGCTGGCTGTAGCCGCTGCCGTGAAACACCTTGCACACCAACGACCCTTTAGGCTGCAGGTGGGACTGCGCAAAGTCGATGGCCAGCTCCACCAAATGAGCCACCCGTGCCGAGTCGGTCACGTCGATGCCCGAGAGGTTGGGCGCCATGTCCGAGACCACCACGTCCACCGCGCGGGCATCCAGCGCGGCCACCAACTGGTTGAGCACGGCCTCCTCGCGGAAGTCGCCCTGAATGAACTGTACGCCTTCGATGGGCTCGAATTCCAGCAGGTCCAGCGCAATGATGCGCCCATCAAGCTGCCCCACCGCCGCACCGCCGACCCCCGCCTCCTTGGGTGCGAAGCGTCGGCGCACGTATTGGCTCCAGGCACCGGGCGAAGCGCCCAGGTCCACCACCACCTGCCCGGGTCGCAGCAGGTGGCAGGCCTCATCGATCTCCTTGAGCTTGTAGGCCGCACGGGAGCGAAACCCCTCCTTGTGGGCCTGCTGGACGTAGGGATCAGTCACGTGGTCATGCAACCACGCCTTGTTCACCTTCTTGCTTTTGGTCTGGACTTTCATGTGGCGACGATAATACGGCCATGCCTGCCATTGAATTGACCCCCGCCCAGCGCAAAGATCACCGCGCGGCGGCCCACCACCTCCAGCCGGTCGTGATGATCGGCGCCGACGGCCTCACCCCGGCCGTCGCCAAGGAGATCGACGCCGCCCTGACCGCCCACGGGCTGATCAAGGTGCGCGTCTTCAGCGACGACCGCACGGTCCGCGAGGCCCTGCTCGGCCAGCTGGCCGATGAAATGAACGCAGCACCGATTCAGCACATCGGCAAGCTGCTGGTGCTTTGGCGCCCGCTGCCGAAGAAGGCTGCGGAAGCCGCGCCCGCCGACGGCCGAGCGGCCCGTCCGCGCGTCGTCAAGATCCTGACCTTCTCGAAGTCCGGCTCGCAACGCGCGCAGATCAAGAAGGTCACCGTGCTCGGCAACGAGCGCATCACCGCCGGTGGCTTGGTCAAGCGGGCGAAGAAGCGCCTGACCGCCACCAGCGTCAAGAAGCGCTCCCAAGGCACCTGAAGCCCGGAACTGGGCGGTCGCCGCCCAGACACCCAAGGCCATCAGCGTCCGGACTGCCGCCAGACGAGCGCCAGCAACAGCAGCCCCTTGACCGCGAAGAACAGCGTCGAGAGGGCATGCAGGGCGCCAAAACCCAGCCGCGTGGGCTCACCCGCCTTGGCGGCTTCCATCATCGGCTGGAGGCCGAAGTAGCCCAGCACGGTGCAGAACAGCGCCCCGGCGATCAGCAACACCTCCAGCGTCGGGGCGACAGCAACCTGCCCGCCCCGACGACGCCGCAGCCGCTCGATCAGGAAGAGCAGCAGCGCCAGCACCAGTGCCGCATGCGCCTCCAGGCGGAACATCTGCCCCGCCAGGCGTCCGGCCAACGGCCGCTCCAGCATCGAGAACAGCGTTGGCGCGGCCACCAGGGCCAGCGTTGCCACCAGACCCAGCCAAAGCGCGGCCAGCACGCCCGCGAGACGCTGCAGCATCACCCGCTCTCCTTCGGACCGAGCCCGCGCGTCAGCTGTAGCGGACTTCGATGATCTCGTAGCTCTTGACGCCGCCCGGCGCCTGCACGTGGGCGGTGTCGCCGGCTTCCTTGCCGATCAGCGCGCGTGCAATGGGCGAACCCACCGAGATCCGACCGGCCTTGAGGTCGGCCTCGTCCTCACCGACGATCTGGTAGGTCACGGCGTCGCCCGACTCTTCTTCTTCCAGATCGACGGTAGCGCCGAACACCACGCGCCCGCCCGCATCCAACGCGGCCGGGTCGATCACCTGGGCCACCGACAGCTTGCCCTCGACCTCCAGGATGCGGCCTTCAATGAAGCCCTGCTTGTCCTTGGCGGCGTCGTACTCTGCGTTTTCGGACAGATCGCCCTGTGCCCGCGCCTCGGCGATGGCATTGATGACCGCCGGACGCTCGACGGTCTTGAGGCGATGCAATTCCTGCTTGAGAAGCTCGGCGCCGCGCTTGGTCAACGGAATGGTGGCCATGGTCCTGTGTCGTTCGTTCTGGGGGAGAAAAAGGCGCCGCCGCCAGGGTCTTGCGGTAACCCGCAGGACCCTGGCGGCGGAGAGGAATCGGGCGCGGAGTTTAGTGCAGTTGCGCGTGCATTTCCTGCAGGGAGACCACCGAGAGGCCCTTGCTGACGTCGGCCTGGTGCTCCAGGGCCTCGGTCGCCGCCTCGCAGCCGGCCATCGTCGTGTAGTAGGTCACGCGGTTGGCCAGGGCGGCGGTGCGGATGTAGCGGCTGTCAGCGATCGCGGTGCGCGTCTCGTCCACCGTGGTGAACACCAGCTGCACCTCGCCGGCCTTGATCAGGTCGGCGATGTGCGGACGCCCGTCCTTGATCTTGTTGACGGTCTTCACCGGCACACCGGCGGCGGCGATCGCCGCGGCCGTGCCCTTGGTGGCGATGATGCCGAAGCCCAGCGCATGCAGCGACTTCGCCACCGCCGCGGCGCGGGCGTGCTCGCTGGCCTTCACCGAGATCACCACGTTGCCCTTGGTCGGCAGGCGCGAGCCGGCGCCCAGCTGGCTCTTGAGCATCGCCTCACCGAAGGTGGCCCCCACGCCCATCACCTCGCCGGTCGAACGCATTTCCGGGCTGAGGATCGGATCGACGCCCGGGAACTTGTTGAAGGGGAAGACGGCTTCCTTGACGCTGTAATACGGCGGCACGACCTCGTGCGGCGCGGTGCCGCCCAGACCCTTCTGGTCGGCGAGCTTCTGGCCGGCCATGCAGCGCGCGGCGATCTTGGCCAGCGACTGGCCGGTGGCCTTGGACACGTAGGGCACGGTGCGCGAGGCGCGCGGGTTCACCTCCAGCACGTAGACGGTGCAGGCGTCGAGCCCCTTCGTCACGTCGCCCTGGATGGCGAACTGCACGTTCATCAGGCCCACCACCTTCAGCGCCTTGGCCATCAGCGAGGTCTGGCGGCGCAGCTCGTCTTGCAGCGCGGCCGACAGGGTGTACGGCGGCAGCGAGCAGGCCGAGTCGCCGGAGTGCACCCCCGCCTGCTCGATGTGCTCCATGATGCCGCCGATCATCGTGTCGGCGCCGTCGCAGATGCAGTCGACGTCCACCTCGACGGCGTCATCCAGGAAGCGGTCCAACAGCACCGGCGACTTCTCGGAGACGCGCACCGCCTCGCGCATGTAGCGCTCCAGGTCCTTGTCGCCGTGCACGATTTCCATCGCACGGCCACCCAGCACGTAGCTCGGACGCACCACCAGCGGGTAGCCGATCTCGTTGGCCAGCGTGAGGGCGGCCTCCTCGGTGCGGGCGGTGCGGTTGGGCGGCTGCTTCAGTCCCAGCGTGTGCAGCAGCTGCTGGAAGCGCTCGCGGTCCTCGGCGATGTCGATGCTGTCCGGCGTCGTGCCGATGATGGGCACGCCGTTGGCTTCCAGGTCCAGCGCCAGCTTCAGCGGCGTCTGGCCGCCGTACTGCACGATCACGCCGACCGGCTGTTCCTTGGCCACGATCTCCAGCACGTCCTCGAGCGTCACCGGCTCGAAGTACAGGCGGTCGCTGGTGTCGTAGTCGGTGGAGACGGTCTCGGGGTTGCAGTTGACCATGATGGTCTCGTAGCCGTCTTCGCGCATCGCGAGGGCGGCGTGGACGCAGCAGTAGTCGAACTCGATGCCCTGGCCGATGCGGTTCGGGCCACCGCCCAGCACCATGATCTTCTTCTTGTCCGACGGGGCGGCCTCGCACTCGCCGTCCTCGCCCTCGTAGCAGGAGTAGAGGTAGGCGGTCTGGGTGGCGAATTCGGCCGCGCAGGTGTCCACGCGCTTGTAGACCGGGCGCACGCCCAGGGCGTGGCGGGCCTTGCGGACCTCGTGCTGGTTCGTGCCCAGCAGCTTGGCCAGGCGACGGTCCGAGAAGCCCTTCTTCTTCAGGAAGCGCAGCTCGGCGGCCGACAGGCTCTCGACCGCGCGGCCCTTGAGCTGGCCTTCGGTCTGGATGATCTGCTCGATCTGCGCCAGGAACCACGGGTCGATCGCAGTTTCCTCGAAGATCTCGTCGAGCGTCATGCCGATGCGGAAGGCGTCGCCCACGAAGAGGATGCGCTCCGGGCCCGGCTCGCCGATCTCCTCGACGATCTCTTCGCGGTCGGTCGAGCGCTCGGTCAGGCCGTCGATGCCGGTCTCCAAGCCGCGCAGCGCCTTCTGGAACGACTCCTGGAAGGTGCGGCCCATGGCCATCACCTCGCCCACCGACTTCATCTGCGTGGTCAGGTGCGGATCGGCCGCGGGGAACTTCTCGAAGGCGAAGCGCGGGATCTTGGTGACGACGTAGTCGATCGAGGGCTCGAAGGACGCCGGGGTCGCGCCACCGGTGATGTCGTTCTTCAGCTCATCGAGCGTGTAGCCCACCGCCAGCTTCGCGGCGATCTTGGCGATCGGGAAGCCCGTGGCCTTGGAGGCCAGCGCGGAGGAACGCGACACGCGCGGGTTCATCTCGATGACCACCATGCGCCCGTCGCGCGGGTTGATCGAGAACTGCACGTTCGAGCCGCCGGTGTCCACGCCGATCTCGCGCAGGATGGCGATCGAGGCGTTGCGCAGCAGCTGGTACTCGCGGTCGGTCAGGGTCTGGGCCGGCGCCACGGTGATGGAGTCACCGGTGTGGATGCCCATCGGGTCCAGGTTCTCGATCGAGCAGACGATGATGCAGTTGTCCGCGCGGTCGCGGACCACCTCCATCTCGTACTCCTTCCAACCGATCAGCGACTCCTCGATCAGCAGCTCGTTGGTCGGGGAGAGGTCGATGCCGCGCTTGCAGATTTCCTCGAACTCTTCCGGGTTGTAGGCGATGCCGCCGCCGGTGCCGCCGAGCGTGAAGCTGGGACGGATCACCATCGGGAAGCCGCTGCCACCGATCTCGGCCTGGATGCTCTTTTGCACCGCCCAGGCTTCTTCCATCGAGTGCGCGATGCCCGACTTCGCCGAGCCCAGACCGATCTTGGTCATCGCGTCCTTGAACTTCAGGCGGTCTTCGGCCTTCTCGATGGCGTGCTCGTTGGCGCCGATCATCTCGACGCCGTACTTCGCCAGCACGCCGTGCTTGTGCAGGTCGAGCGCGCAGTTCAGCGCGGTCTGGCCCCCCATGGTTGGCAGCACCGCATCCGGGCGCTCCTTGGCGATGATCTTCTCGACCACCTGCCAGGTGATGGGCTCGATGTAGGTGACGTCGGCCGTGGCCGGGTCGGTCATGATCGTCGCCGGGTTCGAGTTGACCAGGATGACCTTGTAGCCT